>Ga0272448_1006646_pt1 | contig 12426 bp, 10 predicted proteins | sample YNPCB0191_FD_202220 | JGI IMG/M metagenome (GOLD analysis project Ga0272448, IMG submission 202220) | Hot spring sediment microbial communities from Yellowstone National Park, WY, United States - YNP-CB-019-1 | ecosystem: Environmental > Aquatic > Thermal springs > Hot (42-90C) > Sediment... | reverse complement strand
ATCCTGCTGGCTGCCGTGAGAAGAAACACCCAAAAAGTACTCCAAGAAATCCGGCCTGTCAAGCCTCCCTCTGCCTCGGCCGGATTGGGTGGTTTTTCTGTAACATTTTAGCTTGACTGTATCCACCGGAAGTAACTGCCACAATCTATGGGATCCAAGCCGATTTTTCCCCTACAAGTTGTGGGGGCTTGGCCGGGTAGATACAGTCAAATGAGCCGAATGAAGATACCCTTGGAGGGACCTGTTTCGGAGGTCCGATCCCTTGGGAGGTAGCTACTTTGGATCGCCGCTTTTGCGGGCCTGCCAAACACGCCCCTCCATTCGGGTAAAATGTTCCGGTTTTTTTCTGGGGGGCGGTTGGGCTACGTGGCGGAGGGAATCCGGCTTGGGAGGTAAGGATACCAGAGGCTTATCCTGGCATCGGAACGCTGAGAAGGTAAAATGGGAATTCCTAAGGTTTTCTGTAATATTTTAGCCGAATGCAGGAATCTAGGTGTCCCTGCCTGCGCAAGCAGCAGCCCAGGCTTGTTCCTGCGCAAGCGGGAATCCAGGCAATAGGGAGTTTTATTCCTTTCTGGACTGCTGCTTACGCAGGAATGACAGGTTCTGGACTGCCGCTCTGGCGGCAGTGACACCCCTCACCAGGGTTCGGTTTCGCCTCAGCCGGCCTCTCCCGCAAGGGGGTGAGTTGCTTCATTCGGCTAAAGTGTTACAGGTTTTTTAGAAAAGGTTCATGAACCGATGCAAGGGCATGGTTGGATTGGGCTGACGATTATCGCCGCATTCCTACTGAGTTTTGCGGGGCGGGCGCAGTGGGTTCGACTGGAAGAGGCCGGCGCAGGGGTGGGCGGAGGTTCAGCCGGGCTGGCGGCGCAACGGTCGGAAAACCCCGCCCGCACCCAGCCCCGGCGGATCATCAGCTTGGCCCCCAGCATTACCGAAACCCTGTTTGTGCTTGGTTTGGGGGATCGGGTGGTGGGGGTGAGCCGATTCTGCGATTGGCCTCCGGAAGTCCGTTGCCGGGCGCAGATCGGCGGCCTGTTCGACCCGAACCTGGAGGCCATCCTGCAATTGCAGCCCGATTTGGTGGTGGGCTTGGCCGGGCAGCAAGACACCCTCTGGCCCATCCGCAAATTGGGTTTGCCGGTCCTGGTGGTGGATCATCGGTCGATCGAGGGGCTGTTGGAGTCGATTCGGATTTTAGGCGGGGTGTGTGGGGCGGAAGCCGAGGCAGAAAGGCTGCTTCAGGATATCCAGAGCCGATTGGAGGCGGTTGATCGGCGGGTTTCCGGCCGGGCCAGGCCCAGAGTTTTGATCAGCGTGCAGCGAACGGTGGGCACCGGGAGAATTGAAAATATTTACATTGCTGGCCGGGAGGGCCATTTGGGCCGGATTGTCGAGTTGGCCGGCGGTGAAAATGCCGCCCCTGCCGCCTGGGCCGCCTTCCCTATGGTGGGGGCCGAAAGCCTGGTTCGGCTTGATCCGGAGGTAATCCTGGACCTGGTCCCGGGGTTTTGCTCGGCTCAGGTTTCCCGGGAGCAAATCCTGGCGGATTGGCAGTCGTTAGGTGGCGTTCGGGCGGTCCGAGAAGGCCGGGTTTATGTGCTGGACGAGGATTATGTGTTTCGGCCCAGCCCTCGGTTTGTGCGGATGGTGGAAAAGTTGGCCCGGTTGTTCCATCCGGAGGCCTTTGCCCCATGACGCTGCCCAGCTCTCCAATCGCCTTGGAGGTAGTGCAATTTTCGTTTCGGCTTGGGGAAAAGCAAATTCTCGAAGCGATTTCTTTTCAGGTGGCCCAAGGAGAATATGTGTCCATTATCGGGCCGAACGGGGCAGGCAAAACCACCTTACTCAAATGTCTGATCGGCATTTACCCGGGTGGCCGCGGCGAGATTCGGTGGTTTGGGCGGTCCTTGGGAGCATATCCACGTCGGCAGCTTGCCCGCCGTATTAGCTATGTGCCCCAGGCCGACGGCCGACTGCCGCCTTTTACCGTCGAAGAGTTCGTCCTGCTGGGCCGGTATCCCTATTTAAGCCCCTTTACCACGATCCGGCCAGAAGACCGGCAGGCAGCCCGTCAGGCCATGGAAGCCACCCAGGTCGCCCACTTGGCCGACCGATTGCTGGAAACCTTAAGCGGCGGAGAACGGCAGAAGGTGTTTTTGGCCGCCGCCCTGGCCCAAGGGGCCGATGTCTTCCTGCTGGATGAACCGACCACCTTCCTGGATTACCACCATCAGGCGGAGATACGGGCGCTATTGCGTCGGCTGAATGCGGCGGGCCGGACCATCCTGACCGTTACCCACGACGTGAACCCGGCCGTCCTGGATAGCCAACGGATTTTGGCCCTTCGGGAAGGCCGGATCGCATTTTGCGGTCCGCCCGAGCAACTGATGCAACCGGACGTCCTCCGGAACATTTACAGCGCTGAGTTGGTCTTGATGCCGCATCCAAGCACGGGTCAGCCGATCATCCTCCCGCCCGCCTTGGAAACCAACGCAGAACAGAAACGTTTGGAATAAACCATGACCTGGAGGAAACACCATCTGGTTTTATGGAGTTTAGTGGGGCTGGCCTTGGTGGTGCTGGCAGCGGCGCCATTTGTCGGCATGGAGACGATCTGGCCGGAGAGCCTGTGGAACGACCCGGCCGGCCCGGAAGCGGCGATCTTTTGGAAGATTCGTTTGCCGAGGGTGTTGGCGGCGTTTGTGGCCGGGGCGGTGCTGGCTGTCGGTGGGGCCGCCTTGCAGGCCGTGTTCCGCAATCCCCTGGCCGAGCCGTTCACCTTGGGCGTTTCCAGTGGGGCGGCCTTGGGAGCGGCCCTAGCCATGTATCTGACTCTGCCGCCAGCCATGATGCTTCGCCTGCTAGGCGTCCGGTGGAATATTCCCACATTGCCCTGGTGTGCCCTGGCCGGAGCATTGGCCGCCATCGGACTGGTTTATGGCCTGACCAGGCTTCGGAGTGGTTTTTCGAGCACCGGTCTGCTTCTGGCCGGTGTGGCTGTCAGCTTTTTCTTCTCCAGTATGGTACTTTTTTTACAGTACGTCAGCGACCCCACCCGAACTTTTCACATGATCCGATGGGTCATGGGCGGGTTGGATCGGATCGTCGGCTATGAGGACGTGCTGGCGATGGCGCCGTTTGCCCTGGCCGGTATGTTGATAATTTTCCTCCGCCGGCACGAACTGGATCTTTTGCTCACCGGAGAAGATTTGGCCATTGCTCGGGGCGTGGAGGTGGTGCAGGTGAAACGCCTTCTATTTGTGGCGGCTTCGGTGCTGGTGGCCGGGGTGGTGGCTATTTGTGGACCCATTGGATTTGTCGGCCTGATCTGTCCCCATATTTGCCGATTGCTGGTCGGTCCTCGGCATGGGCGATTGTTGGCGGCCTCGGTTTGCTTCGGTGGGCTGTTTTTGGTGCTGGCCGACACCCTGGCCCGCACCCTGCTTGCCCCCACGGAACTGCCCGTCGGGATACTGACAGCCCTGAGCGGCGGCCCCTTCTTCCTCTGGCTCCTGCTGCGCAGCAAACAACCGTTGTAAACCCCATCCCTACCGAAAAGCAGCCCTCGGCCTCTTTGTGTTCCCTCTCAGAGGCTGTGCCGAAAATGGGCACTCCGGCGGCGGCTCCGCGATGGCAGTTCCAACCATTTTGACTTTTCAGAATGCCGTTTTATGGAGTTTTGGCAGTTTGGGGGCCGCCCATTGGTCACCCGTCCCGCCTAAAAACGGAAATTCGGGCCAGCCTCTGAGATACCCCCTCGGATGAGGACGCCAGGTACGATTTGGAGGATCATTCAGAAGGGTTGACATTGCTTTTTGGAGCCTCTAGATTTAATTTCATAAGGCCTTCCGTAGGTCCTTGGTGGGCAAAAAGAGCAGCCGGGTCGAGATAGGTGGGATTTCTCTCCCGGAAATCAGCAGTTGAGGGTAATATGGGCGCTTCGCAGCGTGAATTCTATTTCGATGGATCGCCGGTATCAGATGGGGCGGAAACTCAGAAAGGGGCGAAAAAGTTATCTCCGATCTATTTAGATCAAGCCGAGGGTTGGGAAAACTCCGTGCAAGTGTTTCCTCGTCCCCCCCGGAAACGTCGGATCGTGTTTGGCTGGTACGGAGGTAAATTCAACCACCTGGACTGGTTATTACCGCTTCTGCCGAGATGCCATCATTATTGTGAACCTTTTGGCGGCTCAGCCGCTGTGCTCCTGAATCGTCAGCCGTCTCCGGTGGAGACCTATAACGATATTGATGGAGAAGTGGTCAATTTCTTTCGCGTCTTACGGGATCAAACGGAGGAACTGCTCAAGGTAATCTCTCTGACGCCTTTTTCCCGTGAGGAGTTTTATCAAGCGATTTACGGCAACACGGAAGGAATGAGCGATCTGGAGCGGGCGCGTCGTTTTTATATCCGGGCCAGGCAGGCCCGAACAGGCCTTGCCCAAACCGCTACCTTAGGCCGCTGGGCAAACTGCAAAAACACAAGCCGTTCCGGAATGTCCGGCGTGGTTTCCCGATGGTTAGGCGGATTGGAGGCATTGGAAGAAATTGCTGCCCGTCTGCTGAGAGTGCAGATCGAAAACCGTCCTGCCATCGATGTCATTCGGCTTTATGATGCCCCGGGAACTCTCTTTTACTGCGATCCTCCCTATCTGCACACCACCCGGGGCGACGCCAAAGCGTATGGATTTGAGATGGACGAAACGGAACATCGGAAGCTTGCGGCTGTGCTCAACCAGTGCCAAGGAAAAGTGGCTGTCTCAGGTTACCGATGTGATCTGATGGACGAACTCTACAAAGGGTGGCGGCGGTACGATGCTCCGGTAAAACGTTGCCATTCCGTGAAACAAATCCGTCAAGAGGCACTTTGGATGAACTATTAACAAATTCCCATGAACCCCGCGGGAAAAGAAAAGTTGGATTACCAGTTGGCTCGACAGCGTCTTGTCTGTCTCTTCCAGGAAGCGGAAGCAGCGTATCTCGCCGGGACCTCTCCGACCGTTCCCCCTCAGATCAAAGAAGCGGCTGATATTCTTTTCCATTCCTCGACCCAATCTTATAGAGAAACCTTGCTGGGATGTGGATTGGCCCGAATGCTGGACCCCACGATCAATATTCGTCTTCCCTATACCCAACTGGGACCCAATGCCTTCAGTGGGCGCACACTTGATGAGCGAGTCGTCAATCCGTTTTTACACGAGCAGAATATTCCTTGCTCTAAAGGGCCCTATCTGGCTACGTTCCGACGGAGTGTCAAGTTCGACATGGATACCGGTCAAGGACTTCGGGATAAAAAAGGGTACGAGGCCTTTCTCGATTTCCTCAGCGCCTTCGAACAAGCCCAAACGGATGAAGAAATTCAGAATTTGCTTCGTTACCTTTTATACCGTTTTATCCAGTTACGAGAGGCTTCTCACATTAAGTTAGCCCGAGTCGTGAGACTGAGTTTGGAGCAGTATGAGCAGCTCATCGATGGACTTTTGGAAGAGAAAAGCGGGGGCCTGATTCCCGTCTTACTGGCGGTTGCTATGTTCAAGACCCTTTGCCAGTACTTTAACCTGGATTGGGAAATCCAGTGGCAAGGAATTAACGTTGCGGATAAGGCTTCTGGCGCGGGAGGCGATATCACGATTCGGCGTGCCGGTCAAGTCCTATTAGCTATCGAAGTCACAGAGCGGCCCATTGACTGTTCCCGTGTGGTCTCTACTTTTCAGACCAAAATATCCCCTCAAGCGATCCAGGATTACCTATTTCTCTTAACAAAGCATTTTCCCGATGATGACGCTCGCAGCATGGCGCTTCGCTATTTCGCCCAGGGCCATGATGTAAGTTTTCTCCAAGTTAAACCTTGGTTAATCCATCTTCTGGGTACCATAGGAGCCCGGGGACGCCAAGAATTTACAAACAGATTTCTTGAGTTGCTGGATTCGCCTGAAGTGCCTGCTTGGCTCAAAGTCAGGTGGAATCAGTTGGTGGAAAGGATTGTTTCTAGGTAAGCTCCTTTTCGAGGCTGTCCCGAAATGGGTAGCCAAGAGGCGGCCCCAATTCCTTTCCAAACCGTTCTGACTAACCAAAATGCCGTTTTCTTAGGGTTTTTGGCAGTCTGGGGGCCGCCCGTTGGTCGTGCATCCCGGCTAAAAATGGAATTTCGGGACAGGCTCTTAGAATATCTCCTTTTATGGGCCAGGGCGGGGGTTTTGTTGGAAGTAGCGGGCGATGGTTCGGCCAAGGGCGCGGCCGACGGCCATGTAGCCGTCGAGGGTGCTATGCGGGGTGTTCCACGGCGTTTCCAAACAGAGGGCCACGACATGGGGCCGGCAATGCAGGATCACCCAACTTTTGCTCATCCGCTCCCAGCGGGGATCATACTTGGCCCCGGCGGTGCGGGGTTTATCGGCCAAGCGCATCGGCTGGGTGATTTCCGCCTTGGCCGCCTCTAAAAATCGGGCCAGGTTCTGCCGGGCCGGTTCCCGCAGCACTTCCTCGGGGGGAATAAAAAAGAACGGTTCCCGGTCGATCGGGCCAGGATTATGCAGGTCCAAAAACAGGTCCATTCGGCCCTGGTCGTCCCATTGCCGGATGGCCGACTGGACGGCGTGCACTTCGGGCCAATGCGGCCGCTCGGACCAATCCCGGTTATGGTCCTGGGGTTTTTGTTCTTTGCCGCCGGCGCCCCGGCAGACGTTATCCACATCCATGATGGGAACAAGGTTCAGGGTTGCCTTTTTGCGGAGCTGTTGGGCGGCTGGTTCCTCGGAAAGGAGCCAGTCGATCAGCCCCCAGGCCACCCAACTGCTGCCGCTTTCCCAGGCATGTTGCCGGGCAATGATCCAGACGCCAAACCGCTCCGGTTCTGGCGGTCCGGGTTCGGCGATGCGAAGGGCGGGGACCGATCGACCTTCCCGGGACCGGCAAAGCTCGAACTTTTGGACCCAGGGCGCCTTGCGGGCCGCCTCCGCCAGCAGTCGCTCCGCATCCGAAAGCCGAAACGGCGGCCCCCAGGCAAAATAGGCTTCCGGGCCGTCGATCTTCTGCTGATAGACGATGCGGTCTTTCCGTCGCTGGCCGGGCGGCGTATGCTGCCAGGTTTTGCCGTCCAGAGAAAAACTGGCCCGATCCGGTTTGCCCCAATCGCCCAGTCCGCCGGTTACTTCCAGACGGATCACCTGACCGGGCTGGATGCCGGTAACATGAACAAACCACCAGCATGTCCAGCCCCGGTCTTTATGTTCGGTGGGCCGAAGCCGGATCAGCCCCCCCTCCGGGTCGATCCTTTCCACCACGCCGGACCCGTTCTCAAAATCGCTTCGGCATTGGAGCTGGCAGGCGGACGGATTCTCTGCGGCCGCGGCTTGAGACGGGCTGACTGTCCAGGGCGCACCTGCGCTCGGCTCGGACGCTGGCAGCCGATCAGCCCAAAACCCCGCAGCCCCGGCCCCCAGAAGAGCCATCCCCCAGATCGCCCCGGGAATCCTTCTGACTACCCGGTAACAAGAAGCTGAACCTTTCGATAGGGAAGGGATGCCAGAGGAATGCCGTCCGGAGAATGAATGCATGTTCATCTTTACCTCCCACACGGAGAACCCTTCTTGAGCGATCCGACCGCAGTCTGGAACTCTTTTTTACAGTCGGCGTAAGAAAGGGGCAATGTGGGGGGTGTTGGGGGCGGCTAGCCGGGACGCCTCCAAAAAGCACCGTCGGGCCTGCTCCCGCAAATCGTCAAAGTAAAACAAAAGCCCCAGGAGAAACAGCAGGTCGGGATCGTTCGGTTTGGCCGCTACCGCACCGGCCAAAGCGTTCCGATGGGCCAGTCGCTCGGCTTCCTGCGGCCCATAAAGCACCGAAAGCCGAAATCCGCTGGCCGGCCAATTCGGGTCCAACCGCAGGCCTTGCTTAAACGCCTGGGCGGCCTCGGCATACTTGCCCAGGCCCACCAAAGCAAACCCCATGTGCAGATGGGCTTCCGGTAGGTGGGCATCCAGTCGAAGGGCTTCCCGATACCGCTGCACGGCCTCCGCATATTTTTTGTTGGCAAAATGAGCGTCGCCCAGATCCACCAGGAGCATGGCTCGTTCGGGATTTCGACCTGCGGCCTCGGGAGGATTTTGGTTTCCGGCTCCGGCCGCGTTCTCAGGAGCCGCCTTGGCAGGTCCTTCTAGGATCAAGGGGGGATTAAGATTCGGCTGGTTCGGGGCCTTGGGTGCCGGCGGCTGATCGGCAGGGGGACCTCCGCCTAGATTTCCCGGCCGGGCACCTGCCGGAGTCCGAGAGCCATTGTTTTGCTGACCGGAGGGGGGAGCCGAAAACCAATGTTCCACCCCCATCAGCCGAAGTACCGACCGGGGACCATACCCGGCGACATCGGGATCCACAAAAATCGGCCCATACGGGATATACACCGGCGGGGGAGGCGGCGGATATGGCCATGGATAACCCGGCCAATACGGCCCATAGTAATAGTAGTAATACCGAGGGGGCCGATATGCCCGGGAACTCGAAGAATCGCTTTTCTCCCCGGCCTGGGAGGACTCTGGGGAGGGAGACTTGGGCGGACTGGTTTTGATGAAGTCGGCATGACCCGGTACCGTGGGCCGGACGGAATCTTGCGGCGCCGCTTTTCTCGCCGGGGTTTCCTCAGCCCAACTGAGGACGGTAAGGAATGTTATGAAAGTGAATGCGGCTAATCCCAAGGCCAGCTGGGCGACCTTGAGCCGCTGGGAAACCCGATGGGCCCTCCGGAAAAATCCCTGGGACCAGGTCCAGCCGGGGCAATCCCATTTGGCCACTGGCGAGTTTTGGCAAAGAGGCTGAAGGGGCCCGGCGGGGGATCGCATCCACTGAGGCGGCAAGCACTCCGCCTTTTGCCGAACAACGGCTTGGGGGAAGACTTGCTGGGAACGAGGAAAATATCCTTTCATGGTAGCGGCCCTCCGGAGACGGGTTAAAAGAAAACGCTTTTCATCTTTCGGAGGGAGAAATAGTGCACAGCGGGGGCCAAAAACTCGGGGAGAATTGTTTTTTCTTAACCTTTTGTATTTTAGGCAGTTAGGGCGTCTTCGTAAATGTCGCCTTTTACGAAAGCCGGCTGAAGTGTTATCAAAATGATTCAAAACAAATCTTTTTGATTACACATCGGGGTTCTGGAAAGACCATCTCCACCAGAGAAGAAAACACTTGAAAAAGAGTAACAGTTTAGCCGAATGAAGGGGCACGATGTGTCATTCCTGCCTAAGCAGCAGTCCAGGCTGCTGAGTGCCTACTACGGTGTTCCTGTTGGGTAGGGGGGAACTCTAGAAATACTTTCTAGACTGCCGCTTTCGCGGGAATAACACACTGGGGTTTTAGGCCGCCGGACGGCGGGTTGTTTCATTCGGCTAAAATGTTCCGAAAAAAGCCCACCTCGCAACTGCTCCCCGGCTGGGATCGTTCCGAAGAGAAAAAGCAAATAAATGAATGAGGGTGTCCGGGAATTCGCTTTATCTAACTCTTGGCAGCATAAATAGATATATCAAACTCCCATGTTCAAAGTGGGTGTCGGACGGGGGGAGTCGGGTCTAGGGCGGAACTGCCCGGAATGGGGCAAGGAGTACCCTGGGAATTCCCGGACATCCTCAAATAAATAAAAAAGGACGCTCATCCGTGCGGGATGGGCGTCCCCTGGGAAATTCCCAAAGATCCGACTTACCCGATAGGCGTACCGCTAGATTAGGGTTTTTCCGCGGGCTTTTCGGCCGGTTTTTCGGCGGGCTTTTCAGCGGGTTTTTCAGCGGGTGGGGTATGTTCAACGGGTTTTTCCGTAGCGCCCGCAGCGGGCTTCTCCGGCGCCTTGGGAGCAGGCTTTTTCGCTTCCCCGCCGCAGCCGATCAGAAACATCCCCAACGCCAACACGCACAGCAACAAACCAATCCTCTTTAACATACCAAAACCTCCTCAAACAAGGAAAACCTGTTACGAACCCGGCAGGAACCCTTCCCGCCTTTACTACAAAAGAATTGATCCTGGATCCTGGGCTTTTATTCCAGGATTTGCTAAATTTTAGCTTACTATATGGGTTGGGGGAGGTAGCCCACGCTGATTTCCCAAGGCCGCCACGGCCAACCGGAGAGAAAATCTCCCGAAGGAAAAGGTTTTGTAAGGCTGCCCCTCCAAACAGGTTGCCCCATCCGGGGGGGGGTAGCCATTTTAAAGGAACGGGTCCCAGGGTGGCCCCCTCGATCACGGAAGCGTCCCCGGGAGGAAGCAGCTTGTCCGGGACCTGGGGGTTTGCTCCCCAGGTGCTGCCAATTTTCGGGAATATTTTCTCCTCTTGGAGAGTCTAGGAAGGTAGGAGGCCGTTATGGCCGCCGAAGGTAATCCATTGGACATAGCCCGGCTGGTGGCCGAGCATCACGAGGCGGTCTATCGGTATGCCTACCGGCTGAGCGGGTCTCAGACCGATGCCGAAGACCTGACCCAACAGGTCTTTTTGATTGCCTGTCGGAAAGGGGGACAACTTCGGCAAGCCGATTCGGTTCGTAGTTGGCTTTTTACCATTTTAAGGAACTGTTTTTTAAAATCCCGGGGTAAAGCGTCCCCTACTCCAGCGGGAGTGTTGGAAATTTCGTTAGACCATATTCCCCAACAGGAGAGTCCGCCCCCGGTCATCGATTCGGAACAACTTCAACATGCCTTAGACCGGCTGAGCCCACAGGACCGGGTGATTTTAGGCATGTTTTATTTTGAAAACCTTTCGTATCGGGAGATTGCTGAAGGTTTACAGATTCCGATGGGTACGGTGATGAGTCGGTTGGCCCGAGCCAAGGCTCGACTGCGGGCCCAATTGCTGCCCCATTTGGCTCAGCAAATCGGGTTTTCCAACGGAGACCATTTTACCCCGAAACCTACCGCAGCAGAAAAAAAACTTCCTGCAGTTCCATAAACCCTGGAAATGGGGAGAGGTTTCCTGCTGGAGTTGGTGAGGAAAAATGCCGGGAAACGGAAGAATGTTTGCCTAAAATTGGTCTTGGGCGGCGTTTTTGCTTCCGATAAGATGGTTTGACGAAAACAAAAGCCACTCCAACATGCTTCGGCGATTTTCAGAAACAGAGTGAGCAGACCGAAAGAAAACCTGGGGAACCCGACCTTGATTTTTTCAAGGATCCACCATGGCCGATGAGCCGGGAAAAACGCCTTTTTATGAAGCGATGGAAGCCTGTCGGCCGGGCAGTCAGGACCTGGCCGATCCGGGCTTGGCCTTTTTGGCCGAGGCCTTGGCTCAAGATCCGGCCCTGGCTGCCCGGTACCAGTGGATGCAAGAGGTCGATCAGCAGGTGGGAGCGGCTTTTGGTGAAGTGGCGATTCCGGCTGGGTTAGTGAACCGGATTCTAGAAAAACTCCCCGTTCCTCCACCCTTAGCGGAACCAGGCCAACCTGGTGGTTTCTCCTCCGAAGATATTTCTCTGCCCGGAGAGGCGGCGGGAGGAACTTCCCAAGATGCCGTGCCGGAATTTTCCCCGCCGGGTGGCCAGATTGCTGAATCCGGGGAGGTTTTCCTTCGGCAAGATAGGGAAAATGGGGGATATGCGCTCAATACAGCAATACCACCTCCCAAGCCCGCTTCTTTTACCATGCGGAAAAAACACCGCCGCTGGTTCCTGGCCTGGGGGTTGGTAGGGGCGGCAGCCGCTGGATGTTTGCTAGCCATTTTCTGGCCCACCGATTCTACTGCCCCGCTTTCCCTCGCTCAAATCCAAGCCGAGGCCCTCCAGTTTGCCATGAGCGAGCCGGAAGAAATCTTTGGTTCCGGCCAGCCGTGGGATGTCCATCAGCCTATAGGACCGTTCCGGTGGAGTCGGGCGATTTGGGCCCGGGGAGAAATCCGGGTTCGGAAGGTCAAAGGACTTTTAGGGGGAGAGGGGGTGGCCTTTGATCTTCCCGCCGCCGACAGGCCCCCCGCAACGCTGTATGTGATCCCCCTAGGGCAATCCGGGACGGTTCGGGTGGAAGAAGGTCTGCCGGTGGAACCCCCTCGATACGACCAGACCGTCCGAACCGGCGGGTATTGTGCTGCTGCCTGGCAGGAAAATGGTCTGCTCTATATGCTCGTGGTGCATCGGGATTCGGCCCGGGCCTACTATCAATTCTTCTTGCCTCAGGTGGTTACGTAAGCGGCAGGAAAAAAATCTCTGGCCACCGAGAGCTTTTCTTGCTTTGCTTTGAAGGGACCGGTCCTCTAAAATAGTGTTCTCCGTGCCCAGGGTGTCCGGCGGCTGGGGGCGCTAAAGAGAAGAGTCGTCTATGGACTTGTTCTGGCAGGACCGGCAACGCTCTGTTTGGATACGATGGGTGCTCGGCGTATGGATCGGTTTTACCATTGCCGCCGGGATCAAGGTTCTGGTGCAACCTACCGTCCATACGGTGTATCCGGTTTTTGCCGAGGCGGCCA
>Ga0272448_1006645_pt1 | contig 12426 bp, 13 predicted proteins | sample YNPCB0191_FD_202220 | JGI IMG/M metagenome (GOLD analysis project Ga0272448, IMG submission 202220) | Hot spring sediment microbial communities from Yellowstone National Park, WY, United States - YNP-CB-019-1 | ecosystem: Environmental > Aquatic > Thermal springs > Hot (42-90C) > Sediment... | reverse complement strand
TTGCAAGCCTAGTCGCATCCATCGCACTATAAGCAAACATAGACTTGTCGTCTACAGACAGCTTGACATCTAATGTTACCGGGAATCCTGCATAACTCTGCCCTTTAACATATATGAACGCAACCTTTGTATTTCCTAAGAAAGGAACGTAATCGCTGGGCCCGATTCTGACCCCGATGTCATAAGGCAGAACTGATGTAACTGCTTTAGTCTTGCTCTCCCTTTTACTGACTAATCGATTTTCGTCCATCATGTTCTGGAAGTCGGTGTTTCCTCCGACATTAAGCTGGTATGTCTCGATTACCTCGACGTTTCTAAGTTTGAATAGTCTAACTAATGTCCTGTGCAATATTGTCGCGCCAATTTGGCCTTTAACATCGTCGCCAAGTATGGGAAGATTTGCCTCCTTGAACTTTTTACCCCAAGATTCATCACTCGCTATGAACGCTGGTATGGTGTTTATGAACGCAACACCTGCTCTTAAAGCGACCTCAGCGTAGAACCTTGTTGCCTTCTCACTACCAACAGGTAGTAAGCTTAGAAGGATGTCTGCGCCTTTAACGATCTCCACCGCCTCCTCTAATGAGCAACCCTTTCTAACAGGCTTCATTATATGCTCCATGTGTTTTGCTACGCCATCTAACACTGGGCCACAGCTCACTTTAACCCCTGTGTTTTCGACCTCAGCGAACTTCGGTGTGATGTTCGGCTCTGCGAATATAGCTTCTGATAGGTCCTTCCCTACCTTGTTTTTGTTGACGTCGAAGGCAGCGACGTATTCGACATCGGATATTTTATATCCTCCAAGCGGAGCCTCTTCTTTCCCTTTGTAATAATATGGTGACTGAACAAGTGCTGAAGCAGTGTTTCCAACACCTGCTAGAGCAACCTTGATCTTTGACATGTTTATAACCATAAATATTTATGGATATAAATATTTCCAAGCTTAAATATTAACGTGCCTTAATTAAAGCCATGGGGAAACCTCTCGATCGACTCACTTCCTCATTGACCTTGAACAACTTATGGCTCTATATAATAAAGCTGTTAACAGAAAAGCCTATGTTTAGTAGAGAGCTTTACAAAGCGTTAAGGGATAAATATAGTATCAAAGCTGACCTTATCACAGTATACTCCGTATTGTACAGGTTGGAAAGGGAAGGCTACATACTTAGAAGTGGTTCATATAGGAAGTATTACGAGGTAACAGAGAAGGGGAAGAAGGAGTTTCAGGCAGGTCTTAATCTAATAGAAAAAACTTTGACGCTTTTAAAATGAGTGAAAACTTAATTCGAAGACTCACCTACAACAAGCGGTGGTTTAGTAATGAAGATAGGTATTGTTGGGGACTCCCATGACAACCTAAAAGCGATCGAGAAATCGGTCTCCTTTTTAAACTCGGAAAAAGTCGACTACTTGCTTCACACAGGAGACATGGTAAGCCCATTCTCAGCCAAACTCTTCCTCAGATTAAATTCAAAGTCTTTTTTCACCTTTGGGAACAACGATGGCGAAAGGTTAATGCTCAAACAGACCCTCTCAGAATCAGAGAATTGTAACTTGATCTGGCCTAAGTCGACATTTACCATAAACAAATATAGAATTGTACTCACACATGGCGAAGATGAGGAGGTTGTTGAGGCTTTAGGACAAAGTGGTGCGTTCGACCTTATAGCATACGGGCACTGGCACAGGCCGGTCAACAAAAAGATAGGCAATTGTCTAGTCGTGAACCCAGGAGAGCTCTGCGGCTATCTGAGTGGGAGATCGACCTTGGCTATTGTGGACATGGAGAAAAGACTAGCTAGAATAATAGAGCTCTAATGCTTCCAATAAAGAAAGTTTAAAAAAACAAAGGGAATCAACCTTGGTGTGAACTTGCCAAAAATTTTGATAACATCCAAGTCGTACGGCGTCCACTGTCCAGACGCATTAAGAACTATTGAAAGCTTCGCGCAGGTGGATAGAAAAACGGTTTCAAGTAGAGAAGAAATGGTTTCTGCGGTAAAAAATTACGATGGCATAGTTTTAGGTAACGAGAAGTTAGATAGAGAAGCAATATTTGCTGCGGAACGTCTAAAGATAATTGCAAGGCATGGTGTTGGCGTTGATAACATCGATGTCGAGGCTGCAACAGAAAAGGGGATTGTTGTCACATACACTCCTCTAGCAAACTCTGACTCAGTAGCAGAATACGCTGTAATGCTGATCCTAACGTCTCTAAGGCAGTTTCAAAGGGTAACACAGGAGATGTCGAAGGGGAACTGGAACCGTTTCCTAGGCCATGAACTAATGAATAAGGTAATCGGTATCGTCGGTTTTGGCGCAATAGGGAGAAGGGTTGCAAACAAGTTGTCGTGTTTCAACGTTCGGTTGATCGCTTATGATCCATACGTTAAGGAAGAAGAAATTAGAAAGGCCGGTGTGGAGCCGGTTAGCCTTGAAACCCTACTGAGTTCCTCTGATATAGTCACATTACATTTATCGCTTACCAATGAGACAAAGAATTTGATAAATGATGGTAGATTAAAGCTTATGAAGAAAGGAGCCTTCCTGGTTAATACATCAAGAGGGGGAATCATCGACGAACCTGCTCTCGTCAACGCCTTAAGAAGTGGAATTATCTCTGGAGCTGCTTTAGACGTATTCGAACAAGAACCACTAAGCAGAGACAGCCCACTCTACAAGTTGGATAATGTTATATTATCTCCTCATATGGCTAATTTCACGATAGAAGCTCTCTCTAGAATGGATATGATGAATGCTAAAGACTTAGAACTATTCTTTAAAGGCCATAGGCCGATAAATGTAGTGAATTCAAGAGTATTTACGTTAAAATAAATTGTGAAATACTGTATTTATGGTGCGCCTTTAAACCAATTATCAGGAAGTACTAAACCTAACAAATGGGGGAAATGCTTTAAGGGATAAGTGGTGGTATATCATAAACCTACATGGTTGATAGTGAAGGAATGGGCTCAAAAGCATTCAAGATAAACTTGGAAGAATACAAAAGCGTCTTTGTGGTAGGAGACTTGCACGGTGATTTTGAAATCTTTCAAAAGATAGTTAAAGTTTGGGGAAAGGAAAAGAATTCATGCCTAATTTTCCTCGGAGACTATGCTGACCGGGGAGCGAACGGACTAGAGATTATAGAAAGTCTCATGGAACTAGAAGGAGAAAATGTTGTTAAATTAAAGGGTAATCATGAGGACTATTCTCCTTTTGGCCAACCGAAATTTTATCCGTGTACACTTATTCAAGAGGTGAATCGGAAATACAACTGGAATACTTACTTTGAACAAAAATTACTCCCTTTTCTATCAAGCTTATACCTAGCAGCATATATCCCAACGCAAATACTTTTTGTTCATGGAGGAGTAAGTAGTAAGATTAAGGGCATAAAAGATCTAATCAGGCCAACAAAAGAAATCGAGGAAGACCTGCTCTGGAGCGACCCAGTAGAATGTGAAGGAGAACGTCCTAACATGAGAGGTGCAGGGGTTGAATTCGGGGAAGACATAAGCGAGAAGGTGCTACAAGATCTAGGAATGTGCATGATTATAAGAAGTCATCAACCAAACATAGCCCTCTACGGCCCACATATTTCGCATGATGGAAAAGTTGTGACAATCTCTTCAACTAGAGTTTATGGGGGAAAACCTTATTATCTAAAAATTGAAGCTTCTAAAATAGATGTATTAAAGACAAAGCCAAAAAGCATAATAAACCATGTTAGATATGTTGAATGAAAATTTAAGGTTTAGTCAAGAAAAAATAATTATGTTGCTTTTGAATAAACCGTAATAGTCTTATTCTCCATTATGATCCTTTCTGCAGAAGAGCTATTGTGTGCGCTAAATTATAAGATTTGCAAATTAATAAGTAATTAGCCTGACTTTTAAGGGAATATTGATTAAATCATCAATCACAGAGTATTAATATGCCATGGTCTCCTTTATCTGGTTGTATTCTAACCTTTCTGCCATGAATTGGATCTTGACATTTTATTTCAGTACCCATAAGTGCAGGTATCGAAAATTCCCTAGACACTATTGCAAGGTGAGAGCCAAGTCCACCTGACTTGCAGATTATCCCTGTAAGCTTTGGTAATACTGGGCCAAGGTAAGTAACCCCTGCATCGTTCATCAACCTAAAGGAGCCTTCTTGAATCGAAACTATTTCCAGTTAATGCTTACATATGTGTCGGGTTCTATCAGACTTATCATAATCTTTTCAAGGTGATGAAGGAAGTATGGTCTAGAATCTCCCCCGAAGAGATGGCGGTGAAGAGTAAAAAGCTGCTCTCCCCAATACAAGGTCTCTCGGTCTCTTATCAATGGCTTTACTACTCGCTTGCCAGGATGGGTGAGATCTACAACAAGTATGGTGGTAACCCAGCTAATGAGCCCTTAGAGAAGCAGGAGGAGTGGAAATACATTCTCGAAAACTGGTATCGGTTGGCTACCAATTACTTCAGCTCTGGCAAGCCTACGATCGCTGCGTCAGGTTATAAGAATCAAGCCCTGAACGAATCATCTACTAATTGGTTAAAAGAGAACCTACAACCTGTAACGGTTGACCAAGTAAAGTCTATCAGAAAAGTCATCGGATCAATAGACCTATACGCGTTTATCGATGAATGTGAAGCAAGAGCTAAGATAGTAAATCACGGGCCCTACCCGTTAGACGAGGAGGAATTTATTGTGGTAACTGACTTCACAAACCTCTACGACGGAAAGGGTCGTCCTTGGCTTCCATGGTCAGTTACCGAATCAAAGCTACCCTCATCCTGTTTGGGCATCGCGATGACATTGAAGGGAGCGAAGACAAAGTTCATCGACATAGGTACGATGACCATTGACCCTGGTGACTATTCTCACTTAGTAAAAAAAGCTGTTGCATATACCAAATACAAAGGCGGTATAGTCACAGTGGGGCTCGACGAACTACACAGCTATGCAGAAGCAGCTAACGACGCTCAAGCAGAGCTTTACATGAAATTTGCGGAGATGGATAGGCGACAGCTGATCCTTGCAGGTGCAACCGCCTACTGGCGTTGTTTTGCCCGTTATACAGACTTTGTTGGCATAACCGACAGTTTTGACTGGACAATATCAAAACAAATTCAAGAGGAGTATCTTCCTTACTTCCTAGACCATAATGAAGACCCTGCCTTTTCTAGGATAAAAAAGAAGGTCATTAAGATGAAAGCCCTTCCTTTCTTGAAGGAGAGGGATCCGATCCTTTATTACCTTCCTGTTAAAGGATGATATTAAGTTGAACAAGTTAAGAATTGACGATGACCAGCTCCACGTATCTTCTGGAGGTGAAAGTTGGCGAGAAAGTTACTATTTTAACTTTGTTGATCTAAAAAATGGTTTATCTGGGTTTACAACTATCGGTCTAATGCCTACCATTAACAAAGGAGAATTTGTATTCACACTCTTCTATAATGGCCAGAGAATGGTCTATTTTGTAGAATCTACTATCTCCTTTGAGCCAATTAAAAACAACCTAATTTTATCCAATGGCAATTTAACCTATGAACAACTCTCCCCTATGAAGAAATGGCGTTTGCACTTCTGCAAAGATAGTACATTAGCAGATCTGATCTGGGAAGGACGTTTTCCCCCGTTCTCTTTTGGTATTGGCAGTGGCACTTCATGGATCGGGCATTTCGAGCAGTCCGGGTTGATCACAGGGATGGTTAAGGTTGATGGTACCATCATACCCGTCGAAGGTCTAGGCCAGCGTGACAAGAGTTGGGGTCCGAGAGACTGGCATATCGATTCATGGTTCGCTTTGCATGCTCAATTTCGAAGTATTTCTATTGGACTTAGGCGCGATTGCAGTGGGGGATCGTTCACCCTTTCAGGGGGGATCTCAGATGCCCGAGGTCATGTAAAAATTGCCTCCATGGATCTACAGACAGAATACAGTGATAATGTTCCACAGCGTGCAACTTCAAAGATTATCGGATTAGACGGAAAAACCTATACTCTTCACTCTGAATTTATAAGCTCAACTAGCTTCGTTAAGTTTTCAAAACCATTTTCTAGGGGGAGGACTGATCTTTTCGAAATAATGGCGATCCACAAATGTGATGAACTAAATGAAATTGGTACAGGTCTCCTTGAATGGCTTTTCACCAATAAATCTGGTTGATATAAAATCAACACATGAGAAGACTACCCAAATGAATTTAGAAAAACTTAACATTCTAATTCATTATCAGATTAGACCGTTTACAAAATTTTATCGTTTGTTAATTGACAAACTTTTTGTATGCTATCGTTAGAGTGGATTTGTATGCGTGTGAAGATTTTCCTTTCAGGTATTCATCCAAGGTCGGAGGATCTAATTAACGAGACGCGAAATTATGAGAGAGGACTTACCTCTTACTTTGAACTAGAAAATGCGTTCAAAAGGGACGCTTCCAAGCTAATCGAATTGCAGTTGTCTCTTGGGTTTTACGCTATATCTGACGGTTCATTGAAATGGCAGGATCCTATTAGACCATTTATAGAAAGTCTTGAAGGTGTTCGACTGGGAGAATATTCTAGATGGTTTGGGACTAACACTTTTTATAGGAAACCTATTGTATTTGGTCGAATTAGTTTAAAGGACGACGTATTTTCTGATTATTGCTTCACTTACTTAATTCCATCAGATCAAATTGGATTGGTCATGTTGCCAGGGCCTTTCACTTTATCCGCTCTATCAACTAATCATTATTATAAAGACTTTAATGATCTAATGTTCGAATATTCAAACGCGTTATTAGAACTATTAAAGAAGGTAGGTATGGGAAGAAGTTTTTTACTTATTCTTCAAGAACCTTCACTTGTCTACGAATGTTCAAAGCCTGGCGTGGCACAATTTCCCAAGATTTGCGAAGCCCTGTCTAACGTTATCGATCTGATACCTAATACTGTTATTCACACCTTTTTTGGAGATGTTGGTGGTGTTATGGATCTGTTAGCTGGCGTCGAGAATGCGACAATTGGGTTAGACCTTATAGAAACATCGTTAGATTCTATTAACGGATTTAAAGCGCATCATTTAGCCTTTGGTATTCTGAATTCGTTTAATCCTTTTAAGGAACCTAAAAGTTTCATCAAAAAGTATCTTGAACTGTTTAGGCGATTAGACTTAGAAGAAGTTTCCTTAATGCCTAACACAGACCTCCGATATCTTCCTCGAGTTTATGCGGACAGAAAGTTGAAGGAGTTGAGTTTATTGAGAAAGGAACTGGAGGTGATTTGACATATTTAGTACACAAGAAATTGGTAGTCTTCCTAAGCCTAGTTGGTTTCTAAAAAGCTTAAGGAGGCTGCCACTTGAAGAGACCGACTTGAAGGAGGCTAAGTATTGGGGTGCGACCTTGGGGATTGAAGATTCAAATGTCCTTCTGAAGCTGTTCAACAAGCCTGATTCCCCTGAAAAGGTTCATATGATCAAGGAGTGGGCTGTTAAGTACGCCATCCGTTTCCTTGAGTCAACAGGGCTTGATAGGGTTTATACAGGTGAAGTGCTAAGGATTGAAATGTATGAGCACCCTATTAGTAGGATCGATGGCTTCAAATTCTTAGGTAGAGTGCAATCACTTGACAACAAATACTATAATGTCGCATCTGTTACAGCCCCAGTTCGAAGAAGGCAAGAGATATATCTTGAAGAATTCCAAATTGCGAAGAAGACTGCTAGGAAGCAGTTGAAGATACCAATAACTGGGCCTTATACACTTGCTGAATGGTCTCTAAATAATTACTACTTTAACAAGTATATGAGATCAGCGAACTCGATAAAAGAAGCGAAGAAAAGAGCTAGGCGCGAGTTGGTTTTCGAACTCGCTAAGGTCTTAAGGTCTGAAGTGTTAGAACTTAGGAGAAGCGGAGCGGACTGGATTCAAATAGATGAGCCTGCTTTAACTAGCCATCCTGATGGGGAGGAGATGGAACTGTTTCAAGAGTCTTTCAATATTATCACAGAGGGGGTTGATGCGACGTTTAGTCTACATAACTGCTATAGCAACTACGAAGTTCTATCAAAGTATGTTGTTGGGTTGAAAAAATGTCATCAAATTTCCCTGGAATTTGCTAATAGAGACTCACTCCAACTCGGGACTTTAAGCGAGAACAGACCAGGTTATAGCGCTTTGAAATTCTTTGTCGAAAACGGGTTCGAAGGTGGCTTTGGGGTAGGGGTGCTTAATGTACTCGACTATGAAGGCGAACCTTCTAAGTGGGCTCATGTGGTAGAAAAGACGCTGATCGAATCCCCTGAACTTGTTCGCGACCGCTTAAATTATGCAGCTAACGTCGTAGGTGACCCTTCTAAGATTTATGCCAACCCTGATTGTGGCTTAAGGACGAGGAAAAGCTGGGTTTTGATAAAGAAGAAGCTGGAAAACATGGTGAAGGGGGCTTCGATGTCGAAATCCGATGTCGAAGGTTAAGGAGAGTGTTCTAACAGTAGAACATATGTTCTAAAGTATAGTGTTATAATATCATATACCAAATAAGTAATGGTGAATAATATGGAAGGAAATGTTCGTCTCGCCGTAATACTCGTTTTCATAACACTCTCGACCATAGTTCAAGTTGTTGCGATAGGTACCACGTTCTTCAACCCAACTTCAAATGATCGGATTATGGAACTTTCTATATCAGGTGGGTTTGCAGCGATGCAGATCGAAGTAGACTATTTCAAGAATGGTTTTGTGGTTTATAACAATTCACGAACCGGTTTCATTCGCAATTCAACAATACCTGTACAGCTAATGAATGAACTTAACAGTAAGTTGAACGTTCTTGTTGCAAAGTACCCTGCTGGTTTAGATCTGGAACCGGAACCAGGGTCTGCTGACTACTTCATATATGTTCTAAGGGTAAACAGGGATGGGAAGACGGTTGTGTTTAAATGGACGGACACAAGTAAATCGCCAACATGTTTAAGCGACTTTAGCCATATTCTCTTCAAGGTAAATAACTACGTTGTAGATAAAGAGAAGATAATATTATTGATTGAAGCAAGTAAGGTCGAATACCGTGTTGGAGAAAAGGTTTTCATTAAAGTTTTAGCCATGAACCCTACTTTAAACATCTTCGAATACCAATCGCCAACGCCATGTAGTCCGAACTTCAGGGTAACGGTTAAAGCGCCAGATGAGAGAGAGTTCGAGATCTTCCCAATAGGTCTAGACACCAGTAAGCCCTGTATACAGGTAGTTGAAAAGAGGTCTCTAGGTCCGAGGTCGGTATTGGTTGCGGATTACGAATTCGAACTGAATAGCACAGGGCGTTACGACTTCCAAGCTACCTTTCCATATGCTCAATGGAGTGAAACAACATTCCAAGATGACTTGGTTATTCAAGTATCTCCTTAATCTAACCACAATGATATCTTAGTAAAACAATAGGTAGAACCAATTATTCCATTTATTGAAGCTTCTACTGAATTCAATAATAGAATCGTTTTAAAAGATAAAGTTGATAGATTAGCCGTTGATGAGGGAAGCGAGTGCCCCAATTAAAGTTAAACTCTTCCTAATCGTAGGCGTCATAAGCTTCGCCTTCGGCGCTATACTGATAAGGTATAGTAGTGCACCTGCTTTGGTCATAGCCTTCTATAGACTACTTTTTGCCACGTTAATTATGGCGTTGATCGGGTTAACGAGGTCACGAAGTTGGATTCGGTTGGAAAGGAAAGACTACTTGCTAATAACTCTAAATGGCCTTGCACTCGCTGTCCACTTCGCGCTTTGGATAACCTCTTTGAAGTCCACAACCGTCGCTGCGAGTGTGATTCTAGTCGATACGTCACCATTCTTTGCTTTGATCTTTGCATACGTGTTCTTAAAGGAGGGTGTAAGTAGACAATTTCTTTTAGGCCTCGCTCTCTGCTTTCTAGGCACCTTTCTGATACTAGGCTCAGATTTAGGTGTTGAAGTAAACTTGGTAGGTGACCTTCTTGCTTTAGGCGGTGCTGTACTTGCTGGGCTTTACTTCTTTATAGGAAGGAGTATTAGACAAAGAGTTGATTTCATCCCATACGTGTTGAATGTTTACGGCGTTTCTTCTCTTTTTCTTTTGCTTTTCATTCTAGCGTCTAACACACCCTTGTTCACCTATACTGAAACTGACTATTTGATCTTCATGCTTCTGGCCTTGGGTCCTTCTTGTTTGGGCCACAACTCGTATAACTACAGCTTGAAGTATATGAAAGCCTCTACGGTAAGTGCTACCGTCTACGGTGAAGCCTTAGGTTCGACGCTTTTAGCTGTGATCCTATTTAAAGAGACGCCATCTGTATTGGTCATCTTCGGTGCATTATTTGTAATGATCGGGTTCTACCTTTCTGTCATTCGCCAACCATCATAGTGTTTTATGGTAGAGATTGCTATAAATCAGGTGTCATCGAATCGAAATTATGGAGAAGACAAAGATCTCTGAATATTAGCGCGGTATTTTCTAAAATCAGAAAATATTTGGGAGATGATGCACATATCTTTAGTAGAAAATCATAGTAGAGGACTGTATCTGAAAAAGCTTCTTCTTCCCAAAAAAAGAATGCTGAACTTCCTATTTCACCTGCAAAATTTTTGTCGAAACCCCACCTTATAAACATGGGAGGAAATAGGCGACTCCGCTCCTAATTTAGTGTAGTAGAAGACTTAGTAGACATAAGTGATTGTGTATGTTACTGTAGCTGTAACGAAGTAATTGGTGTTTCTAATGAAGATGCTTGTTGTACCTGGGAAGACTGGTATCTTGAAGAAACCGGAAGTAGCTGCACCTTCTAAAGGATAGCGGGCATAGTCTACGCCAGTGTAGTTGCTCCGTACCCTCAGATAGAGATATTGTGTTGCTGTGAAGTTTACTATTAGGTATCCTGAATAAGGTGTATTATACGAAATTGTTTTTGTCTCGTTAATGTCTAAGTTGATGGTTTTGCCCTTGTCAAGAACACTACTTTTCTGAAGATTTATAATTGATTGAAGATCGTTGTAGGATGTTTGGAGACTGTTAAATGACGTCTGCAGCGTGTCATATGAGGCTTTAAGGTTGTCATAAGACGCCTGCAACATATCCAATTTCTTCTTTGTTTCATTATATGATTTCTGTAGGCTAACATAGGACGACTGGAGGCTCTTATAAGAGACTTGAATATCATCGTACTTAGCTTTCAGATCTTCGTATCCGGTTTTCACATCATCAAATTGCTGCTTTATGCTTGAATAATCTGATAATAGTTTATCGTATTTTGACTTAATGTCGTTGTAATTATTATTTGCGACCTGCAACTGTTTGGTGTAGTCTTCCTTTATCTTATCATATCTGTTTTCTAAATCATCATATAAAGAACCGAGATTATCATATTTATCCCTTAGAACAGAAAGCTCATTAGACAGTTTCGTCAGATCTGTCTCAAGTGATAGAAGTGTTAGAACGCTGGCAGATAGGAGCACCAACAGTATAACAAAGACGACCAGAAGAACTTTGACATTATGTCTCTTCAACTTTTCCATACGATTACGTCCTCTAGCTGTAAGCAATATGATTCATAGTATTTTAATATATTCCCACAAATAAGATACGGCTAATTATAGAGTTTAATTTAATACTTGAATGGTAAGATGCAAGTTGGTTAAGAATGCTAAAAACCGTTAGACACATGGTATCAATGAAGTTGAAGCTTTGAGAATTCTTTTTTACAGGCTAAAATGTGGTTTAATAGTATGAGGATCACTTGTTTCCAGATTTCAAGTATTGGTCAAGCCTCAAAGCTTCACTCTATGGTAAGCCTCCATCTTCATATCTTATTTATTTTCTTCACAATCTCAAATAAGCATCCTACAAACCAAATACGTGCTAACCCGAGTCCATCTTGAGCTAGTGACCGAGGATTAGAAGCCAAACATTAAGGTACAATCCACCCAAAACCGATGAAATAAGCAGCAAAGATGCTATTGTATCCTTATAGAAGTTATAGCGTTCGCTGAAGACGATCATGGGGATAGCCAGCGGGGTGCCATGCATTATCACGACCGTAGTCGTCTCCAAACTGCTTAAGTCGACTAGGCCGGCGATTACGAAGGCAATAGCGGGCAAGAGAACCATTCTGAGGAGACTTAGTTTGAAGCCTTTGGCAAGGTCGCTGTACCTTCTTCCATAAAAGAACGCGCCGAGCAGGAATATGCCAACGGGTATCGTGGTAGCTCCTAGCAAATTCAAAGGGCTTAATATGGGAGCAGGAAGCCCTGTTTTAAAGACAGAAAGGAGAACGCCTAAGATGACTGACACGATGACAGGGTTTTTCGCAAGCCCCTCCAAAACCCTTTTTGAGTTCTCTAACTTGCCTGGCCCTCGAGTGTTGTAAAGCTCCAAAAGGGTAATGGTAATGGGAATGGCTAAGATAGAA
>Ga0272448_1006643_pt1 | contig 12436 bp, 10 predicted proteins | sample YNPCB0191_FD_202220 | JGI IMG/M metagenome (GOLD analysis project Ga0272448, IMG submission 202220) | Hot spring sediment microbial communities from Yellowstone National Park, WY, United States - YNP-CB-019-1 | ecosystem: Environmental > Aquatic > Thermal springs > Hot (42-90C) > Sediment... | reverse complement strand
TAAGACCGAAGTAGAGATGTCTCTCGGGTATGATTTTATGCTGATAGCCAACCTCCATGAAGTAGGTCTGAGGAGTGAAGGATTCTTTTTGAGAGTCCGTGGTTTCTGGTCCAAGACCCCAGAAATTAGTAGGAAATCTTTCCATCAGAAAGTTGCCGGTCAGGAAAAGAGTGTTGTTTTTTAAGTATATTTCTGGTTTTAGCTGGAAGCTGTATTGTTTCATCTGAGTGTAGATAGCGCCAAAATAGAGAGTGCTGGGTCTTGAGTTCTTAAAAAACAGCCCAAACCGGTAAGTAAAAAGGCTTCCTGCTCCGAAAGCCATTTTCGTTTCGGGAGTATAGTAGATGATGGGAATTACAGTCAGGCCAAGGCTATTTTTTTCCTTTTTTTCACTTATAGTTATATCTTTTAAATTATTTTGAGCTGATTTATTATCAGCTTTTAGGGCCTGGACCATTATGATAGCCAGGAGCAGAAAAAAAGACATGGTCCTGGCCAGGGGTTTAACTGCTTTATTATCAGCTCGTAACATGAAGTTTAATGTTAGTCGCTTATGAGATAAGTGTCAATAGTCGAAACAAATATTTTGAAATTTTTATGATCAAATTGATAAAAAAGAATAAAAGAGTTTTTCCCAGGGCTGAAGTTGAAATATAATCATACAGGCCAGAAAAGTTACAGCTTCTGGATAGAAAGGAGAGATCATTGAGAAAACTAAATGAAAATAGTGACCCTAAGGGAAGGAGAAAATTCCTCGGACAGGTCGGTCGTTGTGCCTTACTAGCTGCTGGCCTGGGCTGCCTTGGTCCACTGAAAGCCGGGGCGGCTCGCTTCGCCCTTATTGATCCATCCGTCAGGGTGGTCAGGAAAGAGGGGAAAATTAGAATACTTTTCGCTCTTCACCGCATGAAACAAGACCGCCCTGATTGGCCCAATGTTGGTTTTGATTTCGAGCCGATAATTAAAAGATACTCAAACCTGCTGAAAAGAGAAATTCCTGAGCTGGACTTTACGGTTTCTTTGGCCAGCAGCCCGGAAGAAACCCAAAAAATTATTGAAGGCGATAAAGATAAGGGTATATCCGGCTACGTAGTTTTCCAGTTAAATTGCTGGAACAGGGTGGTTCAGCCAGCCGTGGATACCGGATTACCTGTGCTCTATGTTGATTTTCAGTATGGCGGAAGCGGAGGTTTCCTGGTTTATACTGCGGGTTATCTTAGGCAAGGCAAGGGAAATTTTGGTTTCATGCCAGCCTCAGAGCCGGACCAGGTGGTTGAAGCTGCTCGTTGTTTTCTGGTTAGGGGCCAGAATGGGTCAGAAAAAAATTTTTCCAGCCTGGTGAAGGAAGTAAGACAAAAGATTACCCGGGCCAGGGTTCAAAAGGTTTGTTTTCCTGATCATCTCGAATTATTTTCAGCTGAAGAAACTTTGGCCAGAATGGGAAAGTCGAGACTGCTTTTATTCCGGGATGATAAGGGTGGAGAACCGGGTGAAATGGCGGGAATAAAAATTATGAACCTTCCTTTCTCTATTCTGAATGAAGCTTGGCAAACAGCTGACCGCCAGGAAGCTGAAGCCATAGCCCAGAGCTGGTGGAACAGGGCGGCCTTAGTGCCTCAGGTAAAGTTTTCAGAACTGGTGAATTCGGCAGCCATGTACCTGGGCCTGAGAAAACTGCTGGCCGACTACCAGGCCATGGGGATAACTGTGAATTGCCTGGGCGGGTTTTACGGCGGGCATATCCATGCCTATCCCTGCCTTGGGTTTCATGAATTGAATAATGAGGGGTTGGTTGGAGCCTGTGAAGCAGATGTCAGGTCCGCGGTGACCATGATGACCTTTGGTCTTATGACCGGTGGAAGGCCGGGTTATATCTCTGACCCGGTTATTGATGTTTCAAAACGTCAGATAATTTACGCTCACTGTGTGGCTTCTAACCGGGTGTTCGGGCCAAAGGGACCGGCCAACCCGGTAGAAATCTGGACCCATTCAGAAGACCGTCAGGGAGCGTCGGTACGCTCTATTATGCCTGCTGGTTATTTAACTACTTCCCTGCAGATGGATGCGGGAAAGAAACAAATTCTGATGCACCAGGCCATTGCCTCAGGAAATTCTTTTGATGACCGGGCCTGCCGGACCAAACTGGTAGCTGAACCGGTAGGAGACCTGGAAAAAATGTTTACCATGTGGGATGTCTGGGGCTGGCATCGGGTGACTTTTTATGGGGATTTGAAGCCGGCTGTTTATCAACTGGCAGAGAGACTGGGCTGGGAAGTGGTGGAAGAAGCCTGAATATTATAATGATTATAAAGTTATAATGATTATAAAATAAAACAAAAATAAACTTAAAATTCAGTTAATTGAAAGCCAGCGGACTAAAGGTAGACCATGAACAATAAAAGAATTAAAAGTATGAAAAAATTGTTAGAGGCTTATCCCAGGGAAGGGCTGGTCAGGTTACCAACTCCGGTTTATTTAATGAAGCATCTATCCGAAGAATTTAAGGGCCCGGAAATTTATATCAAGAGGGATGACCTGACTGGCCTGGCCTTTGGGGGCAACAAATCCAGGAAGCTCGAATTTATCCTGGCCGATGCCAAACAAAAAGGTTTTAAAACCGTGGCCACCTGGGGAAGTTTGCAATCAAACTGGTGCCTGCAGTTAGCCGCGGCAGCTCAAAAAACTGGCTTAAAGCCGGTCCTGGTGCTTTTTAAGACTTATGATTTACCCTTCAGCTTTGATGGAAATGTGTTCCTGGAAAAATTGCTGGGGGCCGATATCATCGTCAAGGATTCACCGGTCCGGGGAAAATCGCTTGACCAGGAGCTGGCCTTTAAAATTCTTGAGGAGGTGGTAACTCAAAACCAGGGAAACTGGCCTGAGCCCTACCTTGTTTCAGTTGGTGGTTCAGCCACCGGCGGCCATTTGAACAAGCCTTTAGGGGCCCTGGCTTATTTTTTGGTTATTTTAGAATTAGCGGAGCAGCTGGGGTTGGAAGACATGCCAGATTATGTTGTTATAGCGACTGGCTCAGGTGGTACTCAAAGCGGGTTGCTGGTTGGAGCGAAAGCCCTGGGATTGAGAACCAAAGTTCTGGGCATCTGTGTTTCTGATAAAAAAGAAGAATTCAGGCCACAGGTGGAAAACATCTCCAGAGAGCTCATAACAATGCTGGGGCTTAAAATTAACCTTGAACCAGAAGATATCATTTTATTTGATGAATATCTTGGGCCAGGGTATGGATGTCTCACTGAAGAAATTTCTTTTGTCCTTCGGGATATCTTCAAAAAAGAAGGAGTTGTGCTGGATCCAGTTTACACCGGTAAAGCCATGGTCGGACTTCTCGACCTGCTCAAAAAAAATTATTTTGCGGCCGGAGAAAAGGTGCTTTTTATTCATACGGGCGGGACTCCAGCGCTGTTTGCTTTCAAAGACCGAATATTGAGTCATCTCTGATTCTTTGTTTTTCAGCTATTATTAGCTAAGAAAACTATTCTTTTAGGTTAACTTTAAATTTCTGCTTTAGGTTTGTATTTTTCTGTAAATCCTAAACCGACAAACCAGTTTTTTTCTTATTATTTTTTTTAATGATTTGAGAAACAGGGTTAAATCTTAACGAGTTTTAAGCTTAACCGTTTGCTCGAGAACTGAAATTTTGTATAAAACAACAACCCAACCCGTAGTAAATATGGGTTGATTTATGAAGAAAGGTTTTAAATAATAGGATTAAGCATGAAATTAAAAAAGAAAGGTTTTGAAGAGCAGGATTTAAAATTCATGAAACTGGCTCTGGCCGAAGCCAGGAAAGCGTTGGAAAAAGGGGAAGTACCGGTTGGGGCCGTGATTACTGATGGAACCAAAGTTTTGGGGCGGGGGCACAATTGTCCGATTAAAAATAACGATCCGACGGCCCATGCCGAGATAATAGCTCTTAGAAAAACAGCCAGGAGGTTAGAAAATTATAGACTTAAGGGACTAACTATGTATGTCACGGTTGAACCCTGCCCGATGTGTCTGGGAGCCATAATCCAGGCCAGGATCACCAGGTTAGTCTATGGAACCGAGGATAGAAAGGCCGGAGCCGTGACCTCAGCCTTGAAGTTTGATCTGGCGCGGGCCAATCATCGTCCAGAAATTGTCTCTGGGGTTTGCCAGGAAGAATGTCAGAGAATAATTTCTGGCTTTTTTAAAGAAAAAAGGAAAAAGCAGGTTGAAAAGAATCGCATCTTCAAGTAAATTACTTGAAAGCGGAGAGGTGGCCGAGTGGTTGAAGGCGGCGGTCTCGAAAACCGTTATTCCGGTTTCAAGCCGGAATCGCGGGTTCGAATCCCGCCCTCTCCGCCACTGCCGGCTCTCCTGAGGTGCAGATGGAAAAAGTAAACATTATCCTGGTTGGTTTTGGCCGCGTTGGGCGAGCCTTTTTTGACCTGGTTAAAGAAAAATATGATTACTGCCGAAAAAAGTACGATCTGCATCTGGAACTTAGAAGCATCATCAGGAAAAAGGGGACCATTCTACTTTCCAGCACGCGAAAAATTTTATCACCGGCCTATTTTGCCACCGAGGACCTGGACAACCTGGCTGATTGGGTTTCGGCCATCACTCTTGAGGACCTGCTGGAAGAGTTCGATAAGGGAGTGGTGGTTGATTGTACTCCAACAGACATTGTGACGGGAGATCCCAGTTTTACCATCATGAAAGAATCCCTGGAAAAGGGCTGGCACGTGGTCACCGCCAGTAAAGGGGCTCTCGTCCTGAAATCCGCGGAGCTGAGGGAACTGGCTCAGGCCAGAAACCTAATGATCAGAGCCAGCGGGGCGACGGCTGCCGCTCTGCCGACTCTGGATGTGGGCTTGTTTTCCCTGGCCGGAGCTGAGATTCTGGCGATCGAAGGAATTCTGAACGGAACCAGTAATTATATTCTGACCAGGATGGCCGAAGGTTTAACCTACAAGAAGGCTCTGGAAGAAGCCCAGCATAAAGGAATTGCTGAACCAAACCCGGCCTATGATGTCGAAGGCTGGGATACTGCGGCTAAAATGGTGCTCATTGCCAACCAGGTGCTGGGCACAGATATTAAGTTATCCGAGGTCACGGTCCGGGGCATAAAAGGTATAAGCAGAGAAGTTGTGGAAAAAGCTCTCCGGGTCGGGAAGATTTTAAAACTTTTCGGCAAGTGTTACCGAGAAAACTATGAGGCACCTTGGAAGGTAGAAGTTGGGCTGGCCCTTCTGGACCAGAACCACCCTCTTTCCAAGGTTAATGGCAGCAACAAGGGTATTATTTTTTACACAGATACGATGGGCTGGATATCAGTCATTGGTGGAAAATCTGACCCCCGCGGCGCTGCTGCCGCCTTGCTTAAGGACATCATAAATATCTACAGAAAAAAACAATAATTCTTAGCCGACAAATTGATTTCGCCTTCATCTTTTGATAATCTAAAAAAGAATTTTCCACGCGGAGAGGTGTCCGAGTGGTTTAAGGAGCACGCTTGGAAAGCGTGTGTATGCCCGAAAGGTGTACCGCGGGTTCGAATCCCGCCCTCTCCGCCATTTTTCATTGAGGGAGGAATTTGATGGAAAACAGAGATTACATCGTTCTCGAAGACCTTTACGGTGCCCATAACTATCATCCGCTGGATGTGGTTATTACTAAGGCCCGCGGCATCTGGGTGTGGGATGTCGAAGGGAAGAAATACCTGGATTTCCTGAGTGCTTATTCCGCGGTTAACCAGGGACATTGCCATCCCCGAATCGTTAAGGCTCTGCAAAAACAGGCTAAAAAAGTTACCCTGACTTCCAGGGCCTTCCGCAACGACCAGTGGCCGATGCTGGCTAAGGAACTCTGCGACCTGACTGGTTTTAACATGGTGCTACCCATGAATTCAGGAGCCGAAGCCGTGGAATCAGCTCTAAAAGTTGCCCGAAAATGGGCTTACCAGAAAAAGGGTATCCCACAGGACCAGGCTGAGATTATCGCCTGTGCTAACAATTTCCATGGTCGGACAATTAGCATAATTAGCTTTTCTACTGAGCCTCTCTACCGCCGTGATTTTGGTCCGTTTACCCCGGGCTTTAAGATAATTCCGTTTGGAGATATTTCTGCTCTTGAAGCAGCCATCACCCCGAATACGGCGGCTTTTCTGGTTGAACCCATCCAGGCCGAAGCTGGCATTCTCATCCCGCCAGATGGTTTTTTGAAAAAGGCCAAAGAAATCTGCGAGAAGAATAACGTCCTGTTTATTGCCGATGAGATACAGACTGGACTCGGCCGGGTTGGCAAACTTTTTGCCTGTGAGTACGAAGGGGTAAAACCAGATATGATGGTCATTGGCAAATCACTGGGCGGTGGCTGCTATGCCATTTCGGCCGTGCTCTCCACCCAGGAAGTTATGGGCGTGCTTAAACCCGGAGAACATGGTTCAACCTTCGGCGGTAATCCTTTAGCCTGCGCTGTGGCTAGAGAGGCGCTGAGCGTGATCCAGGATGAGAAACTGGTCGAAAATGCGGCGGAGAAAGGTGCTTATTTTCTGGCGAAACTAAAGACCTTAAAGAGTAAACATATAAAAGAAGTCAGAGGCCGGGGGCTGCTTATCGGTCTGGAACTGTGGCCTGAAGCTGGGGGAGCCCGGAGATTTTGTGAAGAATTAATGAAAGAAGGCTTGCTCTGCAAAGAAACTCATGAGCACGTGATCAGGTTTGCTCCGCCCCTGGTTATCAATTATAGAGAACTGGATTGGGCCTTCAAAAAGATTAAAAAAGTTTTTAAGAGACTGGAAAAATCCTGAGATAAACATTAAAGGTGTCCAGGAAAAAGGACACTTTTGATAATTTTAAGCCACAGGGCAGGCGGAGTTTCTGCCCGAAAAATGAGAAAGTGTGCTGGTACGTATTTTGCTGTTTAGGAAGGGGAGGTCAGGATGAAAAAGAATTTAATAATCCTGGGCGTTTTGATGATTGCTTTGTTAAGCAGCTGTCTTATCTATCTTCCAGAAAACGCTGGAAGAAGGCCTGGTTACACCGAAACAAGTGTTGAACCGACTTATGTGGAAAGTCCGACTACAGCTATTTCCATGAACTTTATTTTTGATTATCTTTCAGGCTATGGCCACTGGGTAAGACACCGTTATTATGGTTATGTGTGGGTTCCAAGGGGCGTACCAAGACACTGGAGACCTTTTACCAATGGGCGCTGGGTCTGGACTGAGTATGGCTGGACCTGGTTTTCTTATTTTGACTGGGGCTGGCTTCCGTTTCATTATGGCCGATGGGGTTGGGACAACAGGCTCGGCTGGTTCTGGGTTCCAGATAACGTCTGGGCTCCAGCCTGGGTAATCTGGAGAACCGGAGATTTTTATGTCGGCTGGGCGCCACTTCCTCCAGGAGTTGAATTTGTTGTGGGTTATGGTCTCAGGTGGAAGACTAGGGATTTACCACACTACTACTGGGTGTTTGTAGAGGGCCGGAGATTTAGTGAAGCTCATCTCCTGGATTGGGTTATTCCGCCTGAAAGAAACATGACCATCGTTAATTTTACCGTAGTCAGAGACAAGATGTCTTTCAAAGATAAGCAAATAATAAATGATGCCCTCAGACCAGATGAAATAGAAAGATTAAGCCGGAGGCCGGTGACCAGGGTCAAGCTTCAGGAAATTAAACAACCGGAACCAGGTCGAATTTCTTATTCAGAAATGAGCCTGTACAAACCGGAAATCAAGCCAGAACAGGTAACACCAAAATCAGTGCTCGATGAAGACGAGGCTGTGCAGAAGATAAAAAATGAAAATCAAGTTAGTTCCAGAGTAGAGCTGGAAAAAATTCACCGTCAAGAAGAACAAGTGCTGGAACAAACTCAGCGGCTGGAAGTTGAGAGGTTCAGAAAGAAACTGGAAGAGGAAACCAGGACTCTGTCTCCGGGGCAGAGAGAGAAAGAGATAGAAGTCAGGTTACAGGAATTGAGAAAGAAGCACGCACAAGAAAAGGAAGCCCTGGTTAAGAGACAACAAGAAGAAAAACAGGAAAAACCCAAGATAGTTAAAAAAGAGAACCTGAAGAAGAAAGACTAAAATCAGGATTTTTTTTCTCGAAACTCTGGTTGCGATCTGGCTGAAACAACCAGCACCGCCAAGAGAATAAGGCTTCCGCCGGCCAGAGTTCGGAGGTCTGGTTTTTCGTGGAGAAACAGGTAACCGAATATTATGCCGTAGACTGGCTCTAAAGCGCTTATCAGACTCGAGATCCTGGCTTCGGTCAGGCTGATGGCTTTGATGAATAAAGTATGGGCCCCGGCTGTGCAGACCACTCCCAGCATGAATAACAAAACCAGGTTTTTTAAACTGAAGGAATTGCTTGGCCATGGTTGAGAAAACAGGAAGGGGAGCAAAAGAAAAGCGGCCAGCCCATCCTGAATTAAAGCCAGCAAGGAACTCGAATAATTTATTGATAACTTTTTGTTTATGATGGATAAAAGAGAAAAACTCAGTCCAGAAAAAATCCCCCAGAGAAGACCTACAAATACATTATTAGTTATCTTAAATTCGGGTACCATTAGGAAAATACCTATGACTGTTAACCAGGCCAGCCAGACATAATTAGCTTTGAACCTGGTTTTTATAAAAAGCGGTTCCAGAAAGGCAGTAAAAACGGGAAAGGTAGAATAGGCAAGAAGTCCTACGGCTACCGTGGCTTTTTTTACAGACAGAAAGAAAGCTGTCCAGTGGAAGGATAGAAGGAACCCGGTCGAAATCAGCAGCATTATTTCAGAGGAACGAAACACAGGCCGGGCCTGGCCAGTTATTCTTATGATCACCAGGAGGGCTAAGCTGGCCAGCATAACCCTCAGCCAGGTAAGCTGGGTTGGAGAAAACGGCAGGGCTTTGCCAATTACTCCTGGAAAGCCGAACAACAAAACAGCCAGGTGAGCAAAGAACAGACCCTTTTTCCCTTGATTCATCTTGTTTGATATTTTAATCTGAACCAGAAAAATTTTCAGCAAATAATATCTAAATTTGCATTTCTGGTTCGGTTGAATTTTTATTAGGTTATGGTAAGATAACCACTGATTGAAACTCAGTCCGAATTGTCAGGCGAGCGACATGACCAATCCTGCTACTGAAGAAAATAAATCTGGCTATCTGGTGCTGGCCAGAAAGTACCGCCCCCAGACTTTTGGTGAAGTGGTAGGACAGGAAGCGGTAGTCAGAACCCTGCAGAATGCTCTAAAAGAAAACCGGGTAGCCCATGCCTATCTTTTTTCTGGGATGAGAGGAGTGGGCAAAACTACCATAGCCAGAATCCTGGCTAAAGCACTAAACTGCGAAAAAGGGCCAACACCTGAGCCCTGTAATAGCTGTTTTATGTGTCAGGCCATAAATGAAGAAAAATTACTAGATTTTATAGAAATTGATGGCGCCTCTAACCGGGGAATTGAAGATGTCAAGACTTTGCGGGAAAGCGTCCAGTATGAGCCGATGCACAGCCGATACCGGGTAATCATCATAGATGAAGTTCACCAGTTAAGTCGTGATGCCTTTAACGCTTTGCTTAAGACCCTGGAGGAACCGCCGACCAGGACTATTTTTATCTTTGCGACCACTGAATTCCACAAAGTTCCCAGGACCATTGTTTCCCGTTGTCAGCACTTTGTCTTTAAGAAGCTCTCGGTTAGAGAAATCATAGCCCATCTAAAATTTATTGCCGAAAAAGAAGGGTTAAAAGTAAGTGATTACAGTCTTAAGCTGGTGGCGGAAGCTGCTGACGGCAGTCTTAGAGATGCCGAAACCCTTCTTGATCAGTTGATTTCTTTTGCTGGGAATGAAATTAATGACCGGGACGCGGAAACTGTTCTGGGAGTCATAGACCGGAATCTTTTTCAGAACTTAGCTGAGGCTATTTTACAGGGTCAGAGTGATGAAGTGTTTGTTCAGGTAGAAGCTCTGGTCTCAGCCGGTTATGACCTCCGCTATTTCTACAGCGGCTTAATTGAGTTTTTTAGGAACCTGTTGATGGTTAAAATTGCCCGGAGGCCTGAAGATTTTCTTCTGGTGCCAGAAGAAGACCTGGAAAAATGGCGGCAGATGGTCACAGACCTGAAGGCTGAAGAATTGTTGCGTTATCTCCTGGTCCTGCAAGAAGGTGAGTCCGGCTTGAAGTACTCATCTCAGCCAAGGATTTTTCTGGAAGCCTGGCTAATAAAATTATGTTATTTACCTCATCTCAAGCGCGTGGAAAAAGCGCTTGAAGAGTTAGAAAGTTTAAAGGCTGAATTAAAGGATAAAGCCCCGAGCAAAAATAGCGGATACTCAGCCAGACCAGCCGAATACAGAACCATCAAGCAACAGGCCAGTCCATCTCCATACCAGAAAAATGAGAAACCTGTTTCTGCGGCTAAAAACAATGGCTTTTCGGCCTTTGGAAATGAAACAGTGGATCAAATATATGCTCGGCTGGTAAAGGAAAAGCCGACTCTGGCGCCGATATTCAAAATAGCCAGTCGGGTAGAAGTTGAAGACAGAAAAATCAAGTTAATCTACAGCCCGGACAAAAAGCATTTTGCGGCCCTGATTGAGCGGGACCTGGCTTTTCTAAACCGTCTGTCAATTGAGGTTTCTTCAAGAGAGTTAGAGCTGGAGATTGCCTCTAAACCTGAGTCGGCCACTGAACTGCGCCCTCAGCCGAAGGCCGAAGAAAGGGTTGCGCAGCCCTCAAACGGACCGACCGCTAATGGTGAAGTTAATTCTTTCCTTCAGGACCCCAAAGCCCGAGCCGTACTGGAGACATTTAAAGGGCAGGTGGTGGGGGTAAAAAAAAGAAATAATGATGATAAAAATAATAAAAGTTAAAAAAATGAGGTGTTCAGCATGAAAAACCTGGCTGATTTACAAAAGATGATGAAGGCGGCCCAGGAGCTTCAGGAAAAATTACAAAAAGAACTGGCTGAGATGAGGATAGAAGGCTCAAGCGGTGGCGGCATGGTAACAGTGGTGCTTGATGGGCAGAAGAATTGTCTGGAAGTGAAGCTGGACCCAGAAGTAGTTAATAAAGAAGAGATGGAAATGCTTCAGGATTTAATCGTAGCTGCCTTCCGTGAGGCCGTGGCCCGGGTTGAGGCTGAGGTTTCTAACAAAATGTCTGGCTTGGCCGGGGGGCTCAAGATGCCCGGATTATTCTGAGATGAGAAGAGACCGTGTATGTTTGACTATGCGAAACCCCTTCATGACCTCATAGAACAGCTGAGGAAATTTCCTGGCATCGGACTTAAGTCGGCCCAGAGAATGGCTTTTTACCTTTTAAGTTTGCCGGTAGAAGAAACAGAATCCCTGATTAAAGCCATAAGTGAAGTTAAGAATAATCTATTCTATTGTTCGGTCTGCAATAACATTACTGACCATGACCCCTGTGCCTTATGTACTGACTCTTCCCGGAATGATGAACAGCTCTGCATAGTGGAAGAACCTTTTAATGTGGCCTCCATTGAAAAGACCGGAATCTTTCGGGGGCGTTATCACGTTTTGCTCGGAGCCCTGTCTCCGATTAAGGGTATAGGGCCTGATGAATTAAGGCTGGAAAAGCTGGTTAACCGGCTTAAAAACGGCAAGTTTGAAGAAGTGATCGTTGCCACCAACCCGACGGCTGAAGGAGAAGCGACGGCAGTCCTGATTTCGCGGACCCTGAAGGATTTTCCGGTTCGCCTGACCAGGCTGGCCATGGGCCTTCCGGTTGGGGCTGACCTGGATTTTGCTGACCAGGTGACCATAAAGAAAGCTCTGGAGGGTCGGACCGAAATTAAAAGCTGAGCCTAAGTTTAGCAATTCACTTAATTTTTGATATAATAATTTGTTTAATTTAACAAGGAGAGTGCCGATGTCAAAAATCTTTAAAGCAGTTGATGGTAATACGGCAGCTACTCATGTGGCTTATGCCTACTCCGAAGTGGCTGCCATCTATCCGATTACCCCATCTTCTACCATGGGTGAAATGGCCGATGAATGGTCAGCCCAAGGTAGGAAGAATATCTTTGGTCAGACCGTTGAAGTGGTGGAAATGGAATCAGAAGCTGGAGCAGCTGGAGCTGTCCATGGCTCTTTAAGCGCTGGATGTTTAACCACCACTTTTACTGCTTCTCAGGGTTTGATGCTGATGCTCCCCAACATGCATAAAATCGCTGGTGAAATGCTGCCTGCAGTTTTCCACGTTTCAGCCCGTTCCTTAGCCTGTCAGTCACTTTCCATTTTCGGTGACCACTCTGACGTTATGTCTGCCCGAAATACCGGGTTTGCCCTGATGGCCTCGGGTTCGGTCCAGGAAATCATGGACCTGGCCACGGTCTGCCACTTAGCCAGCCTCAAGAGCAAGATTCCCTTCCTGCATTTCTTTGATGGCTTTCGGACTTCCAGTGAAGTTCAGAAGATAGAAATCATTCCTTATGAAACTCT
>Ga0272448_1006637_pt1 | contig 12444 bp, 14 predicted proteins | sample YNPCB0191_FD_202220 | JGI IMG/M metagenome (GOLD analysis project Ga0272448, IMG submission 202220) | Hot spring sediment microbial communities from Yellowstone National Park, WY, United States - YNP-CB-019-1 | ecosystem: Environmental > Aquatic > Thermal springs > Hot (42-90C) > Sediment... | reverse complement strand
AATAAAAAAACAATTAAGAGTTGCGTGGAGGCGAAATGGATAAGAAAAAGATTAAGCGGATAATAGCGAGAGAGGGGTTAATTTTATTAGGAATTGTAATAGTGAGCATATTTACAGGAAATCGTGATTATCACTTTTTCTGGACACAAATTGCACCACAATTTGATTATCGCGACTTTCCCATTACTGAATCTGCATATCCGCAACAGACATTTCAAGGAGCAATTTTAGATAATATTAAACGTTTGTATATTATTTATTTATCACTTTGGGCTATCTTTTTTCTCGTCCGTTTTATAATTTGGGCAGTTAAGACGCTAAAGGAGAAATAAGATGTATCTATTACTTTTACTTGTTATTATTTCTATAATATACACTATTTATTTAATTAAACGAGTCCAAGCCAACTTTGAATTATTGGAAGGTATATCAGACGATATAAATGAAATTAGAATGAAATTGCGTTTAGGTATAGTAAATGGGGACGAGTCCTTGTGAAATTAATTATTGCTACATAATAAGTTATAAATTTCTGAATTGAAAGATTGCAAAAAACAGGCTAAGAATTAATTTTTAGAAAATAAATTTACTTTTTACTACTCAAACTAGAGACTATTTGATAGATATGTTATTAAAAATAAAGAAGGAGGGTAAAAAATGGGTTTATTAAGTTTAGAAGCTAAAGAAATCTTATTAGAGAAAGTGAAAAATTTTAAGTTAACAGATGATGAATTAGCTAAGATAACACAAATGAGGAAAGAATTAGTGAATTTATTCTCAAATGAGCGCATGAAAAAGTTAACCCCAGAAGAATACTTTCCTGGTTTCGGCGAAAAGGTAAATCGGGAATGTTTGGGATATCAGCTGGAATGGGCTACTCGGATTTTGGGTAGTATTAAAGGTGGCTCTATGGCTAAGTATGGTCTTAAAGAGCAGTTCAAAGAGATAAAAGATTTATTAATATTTCTTACAAGCCTAAGCGATAATATATCGGAATTTTATACCGATAATGGTGGATTAACAAAAACAAGTAGGGATTTGATAGCACGGTCCTTAAGAATCCGAGGAATTAGGTCAGGAAGAACAGTGTTAGGAAAATTACTAAGTATCTATTATCCCAACACCTTTATACCGATTTTTAATGATCAAGATTATTTATTGAGCAAGCTATTGGTTAATTACAGCAATGAATCTATTGGTTTAGAGTTGTATCTAAAAAATAACTATTTGCTTCTCCAAGTAAAAAAAGAACTAGAACAAGAACCAGCATTCCGTATGCAAGTTGAGCCTAAAAATTTTACCAATGACTATTTTTGTAAATTTCTTTATTTTTGTTTTCCAAAGCCAGTTACTTCTAGTGGCATAGAAACTAAAGAAGCTGAAGAGGCCGAACAGATTGAGGCTTTGGAGACGGATCATTATCAAAAATTGATACACAGGAATTTCGCAAAGTTATTTAAGGGGCTAAGGTATTTTGAAGAAGAGACTCAAAATCAGCACGAAGGTCATTATATTACAGAAGATGTTGGAACGATGGATATGTTATGTTTGGATAAAAACGGAGATTTTGTTGTGATTGAGCTTAAAAGGCGAGCTACCGATGATACTGTTGGACAGCTTTGTAGATATATGGGGTGGGTAAAAGAAAATTTAGCAAAACCTACTCAAAAGGTTCATGGGTGGATTATTTCTGAAACTAAAGACACCAAATTAGAATACGCAGTAAAAGTAATTCCCAATGTGAGTATTAAGCAAATGAAACTAGATATTTCTATAAGAGATTTTTCAGATTAATTATACAAGTTTGCCTGTGAGACCAAATTACCAATTACCTTATGTATTATGTCGACTTCTAGGACTTTATGATGTAAGGCAGCGATGAGCTGTTGAATACTGAAATATGCCCGTATCGCGGCAGTGTAATCTATCTTGACCAGGAAATCGAATGGATTGATGAAGAGAAAATAAGAATACAAACACATGGTATCCACCTTAGGAGATTAGTTTATTTAAGCAAAGAGGAGTTTAAGTTTTTAAGGCTTTTAAGGCTTTGTTTTTTAAAAAAGGCGCGTAAGTTTTTTGCACCCAACTTTTGCTCAAGCAAAAATGTCCGAAAGGACTTGGTTGGGTCCAACCATTGGCTTTGCTTGAAATTATAAGCCTTTCGTATTAGCGAAAACTTTTCTTTCATAAAAAGCTTTGGAACTTTTTCTTACGCAGGCAATGGCTAAACTTATTGCACAATAATAACTTTACGCTTACAAAAAGAGCCTAAAAGCAAAATCTGGGTTTATCTTTTTAACAAACCTCATCATAAATTGCATCCCTAATACATCTTTGGAAGTAATTTTAGCCTTATAGGCTTGCTTCAATTTACGTTGAAGATTACTTGCAAATCCCCTCGTCCCCGTTGTTATCTTTTAATCTTCAGTTTTTCACCATTATTAAATTTCATTGTATTAGAGAACTTTTGGAATAATCAGTTTAGATGAAGAAGTTGTGTGTTTTTTAAAATTAAATTATGTAATTTAAAATTTTTATTTGGTGGATGGTTTTTGGTTTTGCTCTTTAAAAATATAGAGATACCAGTAAATTGGCATAGCAATAAAATTTCCAAGTAATAATATCACAGCCCAAAAAGTTTTCATATCTGGAGATATTTTTTTATTTTTGAATACATTTATTATATATATAATCAAAAGAAAAACTACCAAAATAATTGTAAGAAAGTGTAATCCAAAAATTATAAAAAATACAATTCCTGAAAAGTTAGGATGGACTTTTTTAAAAAAAGCCATAAAAAATGATTGTAAGAAAAAAAGAAAAAATATCACCATATAAACTATTGGCCAAAAAGTAAAAATCCCAAGTATTATTTTTTTAGATTTTGACATTTCTCCTCCTTTTTTTTAATTAACGGAGGGAGGGAGATTTGAACTCCCGTCTCGCAAACTGCGAGAACCGGTTTTCGAGACCGGCGCTTTAAACCACTCAGCCATCCCTCCTTAATTTAAATGCGCGGAGCGGGAGTTGAACCCGCATGGTTTTACCCATATGGTCCTGAGCCATACGCGTCTGCCAATTCCGCCATCCGCGCGATAACCTTATATTTCCAAATAACAACCTTATCAAAATATCGTAAACTAATCTCTCAATCCAACCAATGCGGGCACAACTAAATATAAAACTTTTTGCTATCGCAAAAAGAGTTGTGTCCGCCATCCGCGCGATAACCTTGTATTTAAAAATAATAACCTTATCAAAATATCGTAAACTAATCTCTCAAACAGAGCAATGCGGGCACAACTAAATATAAAACTTTTTGCTATCGCAAAAAGAGTTGTGTCCGCCATCCGCGCGATAACCTTATATTTAAAAATAATAACCTTATCAAAATATTGCAAACTAATCTCTCAATCCAACCAACGCGGGCACAACTTTAATATAAGCTTTTACTTCGTAAAAGAGTTGTGTCCGCCATCCGCGCGATAACCTTGTATTTAAAAATAATAACCTTATCAAAATATTGCAAACTAATCTCTCAAACAAACCAATGCGGGCACAACTTTAATAAAGCTTTTACTTCGTAAAAGAGTTGTGTCCGCCATCCGCGCGATAACCTTATATTTCCAAATAACAACCTTATCAAAATATTGCAAACTAATCTCTCAAACAGAGCAATGCGGGCACAACTTTAATATAAGCTTTTACTTCGTAAAAGAGTTGTGTCCGCCATCCGCGCAATAACCTTATATTTCCAAATAACAACCTTATCAAAATATTGCAAACTAATCTCTCAATCCAACCAATGCGGGCACAACTAAATATAAAACTTTTTGCTATCGCAAAAAACTATTATTTTATTTAATTATAACACAAGAATTGTTTCTTAAAAGTTTTTATTAGATATATACAATTTATAAAAGCACAAAAATTTAATAGAGATAAATTCTTAAAATTTTTGTATTAACTATACATATACCTAATATATATTCAACAATAAATCTTTAATTTTTATAAGGAAGTTAATATAAATATTGATTTCTGCTTATCTTATGATAAAATAAACCATATATGGTAAAAGAAATATTATCACCAAAACTCAAGAATCCAATTTTTATTGCCGCTTGGCCCGGTATGGGTGAGGTTGCATATAGGACTGTTCTTTTTCTAAAGGAGGTTATGGAATGCAAGATGTTTGCAAAATTAGAAGCATCTAATTTTTTTAAACCCTCCGGTATTTTAGTAAACAAAGGGATAGTTGATTTACCGAATTTGCCTGTGGGTATTTTCTATTATGGAAAGACAAAAAATTACGATATTATAATATTTTTAGGAGACGCACAACCTTCTTTAGAACATGCAGAAGCGCTTTCAAATTTAATTATTAATTTTGTTAAAAAATATAAGATAAGATTTGTATTTACATTTGCAGCAAAGCCAGAACCGATAGAACATAAAGCAGAATCAAATGTCTATATTGCAGCAACCCACAAGGAGATATTAGAGGAGTTTAAAAAATATAATTTAAAAGTCTTAAATGAAGGTCAAATCACAGGGTTAAATGGTATACTTTTGGGTGTAGCAAAGAATAAAAAATTAAAAGGTGCTTGTTTATTGGGAGAGATTCCTTTTTATACAATTCAGATAGAGAATCCCAGGGCATCTATGAAGATATTGGAAATTTTAGGAGATTATTTGAATATTAATTTAAATTTATCTCCCATAATTGAAAGAGCAAAGTTTATTGATTCAGAGATAGATAAACTTATAGAATATATAAAGGGCGGATTTGAAATGCCTAAGGAAGCTCAATTGCCACTTAGTGACGAAGACATAGATAGGTTAAAAAAAGATTTAACAAAATTCACTAAACTTCCAGAGTCAGCCAGAAAAAGGATAGATGAATTATTTAAAGCCGCACAAAAAGATATCACAATCGCCTTTGAGTTGAAAAAAGAGCTTGACCACTGGAATGTATATAAAGAATATGAAGATAAGTTTTTAGACCTTTTTAAGAAGAAAGAGGATAAAGAAAAGTCCCAATAAAATGCATCTTTTTTTATCCTCAAAACCTGCCTGTGGAAAAACTACATTAATTAGAGAGATTTCAACTTATTTAAAAAATGCAAGGGGATTTTTTACAGAGGAAATTAGAAATTCTAAAAATGAAAGAGTTGGTTTTAAAATAATTACATTAACTGGAAAGGAAAAAATTTTTGCCCATGTTAATTTTAAAACTAATTTTAAAGTTTCTAAATATTTTATAGATTTAGATTCTTTTAACTCGATTGCCTTAAAGGAATTAGAGGAGGCAGAGAAAAGTAGTTGTGAATTTGTAGTTATTGATGAGATAGGAAAAATGGAGTTGTTATCAAGTGAGTTTAAAAGATTATGTTTAGAGTTAATTGATAAAAAAAGAGTCATTGCGACAATACCTGCTATAGAAGAGTCATTTATAGATAGTTTAAAAAATAGAAAAGATGTTTATACTTTAAATTTAAATAAAAAAAATTTTAACGAGATAAAAGAAAAACTTTTATTTGCTTTAAAAGTAAAACCTATATCCAAAATAAGAGAAATAGAGGAAAATGCAAAAAAAATTGGTTTAAACGAAAGGATACTTATAGAGAATGCATCAAGTTATTTAGCAAATGAAATCTTTAAATTGAATATCCCAAAAAATATAATAGGTATTTCAGGTATTGGAAATAACGGTGCAGATGTTTTAAGTTGTGTAAGAAAGCTTTTTGTCAAGGGTTATAATGTTTGTGCTGTGATATTAAAAGAGAAAGAATTAAAAGAAGAGGTTATTTTTCAAAAGAGTATTTTAGAAAAACTTAAGATCCCTGTATATGTTATAAAGGATAATATAGAAGATTTAGAAAAGTTAATTAGCGATAAAGAGGTAATATTAGATGGTATTTTTGGAATAGGTCTTAATAAAGAGATCTCTGATTTTTTTAAAAAAGCAATTGAGATTATAAATAAAAGTAAAAAGTTAATTATCTCTTGTGATATACCGTCAGGTATCAGTGCAGATGATGGCATTTTAAAACCAATTGCAGTTAAGGCAGATTATACAATTACCTTTATAGCTCCTAAATTTGGATTTTTTTTAAACGAGGGTAAAAATTTTTGTGGAAAAATAATATTAGTTGATATTGGTCTCCCTTTAGATTTTTAAAGGAGGAGGTAAATTATGAAGATAAGTTTTTTAGGACACGCTTGTTTTTTAATTGAAAGTTCAAATAGAACAACAATAATTACAGATCCTTATGAGCCGGATAGTTATTCAGGTGCAGTAAAGTATGAATCTATTAATTTTAATCCTGATATAGTAACTGTTTCGCATAATCATTTTGACCACAATTATACAAAGGAGATGAAAAATTCACATATTGTAGATAAAGAAGGTGTTTTTAAAATTAAAGATATCCGGGTAGAAGGGATTTTATCTTTTCATGATAATCAAAGAGGGAGTTTGAGAGGCAAAAACATAATTTTTATTTTTGATATAGATAATTTAAGATTAGTGCATTTTGGGGATTTAGGAACAGATAATATAGATTATAACAAATTAAAAGATTTAGATATAGTGCTTATACCCGTGGGTGGTTTCTTTACTATAGATGCAAAAATAGCAACAGAGATTATAAAAAAAATAAGACCAAAGATTACTATACCTATGCATTATAAAACACCAAAGTTGGATTTTGACATAGATACCGTTGATAAATTTTTAGAATTGAATAAAAATTTTCAAAGAGAAAAGATCTTAGAGGTGAATAATTCAAATATTTCTTCTTTCAAAGAAATTGTTGTTTTAGATTATTTACGATAAATGTATGAAGAAAGATTCTACAGAGATTTTGTTAAATCAAAATTTAGTTTAGAGGTTTCTTATAAAGAAAGCGATTTATTTATAAGTTCTGATAAAGAATTAGATAAAGAGTTTGTCTATAATGTTTTGAGAAGATACTATATAGAGATTGAGGATTACATAAGAAAAAATCCAGTATTTTTGACCTCTTTATCTTTTCTATCTTTTGACGAAAATGCTCCGCAGATAGTAAAAGATATGTTGGTTGTAAGCAAAGAGACAAATATAGGACCCTTTTCTTCTGTTGCGGGTGCAATTGCAAAATATGTTGGTAGAGATTTATTAAATTATACAGATGAGTTAATTATAGAAAATGGAGGAGATATATTTTTAAAAATAAATGAGGATAAAAAGGTGGGAGTATATTTAGGCGAGAGATTTTCTTATCAGCTTAAAGATAATTTTTTGATATTAAAAATAAAAAAAAGAGACCAACCCTTTGGTATAGCCTCTTCTTCTGCATATATTGGAGAGAGTCTAAATTTTGGCAAAGCAGATCTTTTAACTGTTATAGCGAAAGATTCAATAATTGCAGATGGTTTTGCTACAGCGCTTTCAAATCTAATAAAAGAAAAAAAAGATATAGAAAAAGTAGTTAGTATTGCAAAGAAGAATTCTAATATTTATGCTTTAATTATAGCTTTTGAAAGCAAAATATATCTTTGGGGTGAGATAGAGATTGCACCCAACTTTTGCGATAATAAAAATGTTTAATATGATTGCAAAGATTAAAAACACAGATTAAACTGATTAAAATTTAAATTTAAAAAATCTATGTAATCTAAACCTAATCTGTGTAATCCATATTATTATTTAGTGCTTGGAATTTGGGGTTTAATTTTGTTAAACTTCCTTCAACCTGACGGGTGGAGTTGGAAGTTCAATTTTTATTTGGGTTTAGAAAAAACTATCGGTAAGAGGCAAGTTGTATAAGTTTGTAATAACTTAATGCAAAATCTTTGATGAAGGTTTTTAAAATACCTCAAGATACAATTTTTAGGCTGTCACATTATTTAAGAGCTTTAAATTATTTTAAAAACAAAAAAGAGATAGTATCCTCAAAAGAAATTGCAGATTTTCTTAATATCAGCCCGCATCAGTTAAGAAAAGATTTATCATATTTTGGACAATTTGGGAAAAAGGGCGTAGGTTATAATTGCTCTAAACTTATTGATAAGATAAAAGAGATTTTAGGATTAGATAGAGTTTGGAATGCTTGTATTATTGGTTTTGGAAATTTAGGAAAGGCTTTAAGTTTTTATAGAGGTTTTAGAGATCAGGGTATATTTATTAAATTTGCATTTGATATAGATAAAAATAAGATTAACAAAAAATACAAAGGTTTAGAGGTATACCATATAGATAAAATTGAAGAGATAATTAAAAAAAATGATATAAAGATAGCTATTATAACTGTTCCTGAAGATGAGGCACAAAAGGTTTTAGATATACTTTACAATTCTGGGATAAAAGCTATTCTTAATTTTGCGCCAAAGAGGCTTTTGGCTAAAGATGATATAATTTTAAAAGATGTAGATTTGTCTTTGTATTTTTCTTATCTAACATACAGTATTAAGGGATAGATTAATTTATATATATCTTTTGAAAATCTTTTGGTATGATAAGGTTCTTATTTAATATTTTTAATTCATTTTTTATCCTTTTTAATTCAGTATTATTTAAAAGAAGAAAATGTATTGGAATTAATTTTGTATTTTTTTTATCTTTCATATAGTTAGCTAAGGTTTTTGAATCTGTATGCATTTTAGATGGATATTTTTTAAAGAATTTAGATGACGCGGTGCAATCAGAAATTAAATAATCTACATTGCCAACGCTATCTAAAAGTTTTTTTGAAAAATAAGTATCTGAGGTATAAAATATACTTTTTCTATCAAATATAAATTTTAATCCAAAAGAATTCTTTATATGTTTGTTTTTTATTGCTAAAATTTTTAAATTATCTTTATTATAAAAGATTTTTTTATTAAATACATTTATATAATTTATCTTAGGATAGTCTTTTTTATTTAACTTAAACATTAATACTAATTTTTTTATAATTTTTATAACATCAATATTTGAAAAAATATTTAATTTATCATTAAAAAAACATTGTGTATGTATAATAGAAACTATACCATATATGTGGTCTGGGTGTTGGTGTGTTATAATTATATTTTTTAATTTTTTATAATTGACGTTTGCTTTTAATAATTTTTGTGTTATTGAGCCTGGACAGTCGATAAGAAAGATTTTATCTTTATGGATAAACAAAAATGAGGTATTATCTCTATCTTTAGTAGGTATGCTTGAGGCTGTCCCTAAAAAAATTATTTTTGCCATAAAAATATTTTATCAAAATTAATAAATAATACAATAAGCCAAAAAATGATACAAAAATAAAATGAAGAAAGGTATTGCTTTAGTATTGTATTATACTAAAGAAAATAGATATAGTTTCAATGTGTGTTGGTTCTGTTGAAAAAGAAAAAGAGCTTTTAGATAAAATTAATGTATATTTTGCAATTAATAAAGAGGAATTATTTAAAAAATTAGATTATATAGTTAAGGAATATAAAAAGATAATTGTTGCCTTTTCTTTCTTTACTACTCAAATCTGGGATATTCATAGTATAATTAAGAATCTAAAAGAAAAATATAAAAAACCTATCTATATAGCTGGTGGGCCACATCCAACAGGTGGACCAATTAATACACTTAAAATGGTTTTGACATAGTAGCAATAGGAGAGGCTGAAGATACATTTGTTGAATTTTTAAAAAAGTTTAAAAATAATAAAGATTACAGAGACATAAGAGGCATTGCCTTTTTAGATAAGAATGGGGATTTTGTTTATAAAAATAAAGATAAAAAAATTAATTTAGATGATTATTTTTCTTTTGCGATATTCCATAATAAATTTGGCCCTATAGAGATAACAAGAGGTTGTTTATATTTTTGTAATTTTTGTCAGACGCCTTATATTTTTGGTCCACAAAGGGATAGGGGCATAGAGAGCATTTTAAAATATATTTATATTCTAAAAGAAAAAAACCTCTTAGATGTAAGATTTATAAGTCCAAATGCTTTCCTGTGGTTCAAACTCAAAAAGTGTTAATATTACTATTTTAGAAGAGCTCTTAAAAAAATATAAAAAAAATTATAAAACTATATGGAAGAATATTTATAGGGACATTTCCTTCTGAAGTAAGACCGGAGCATGTAAATAAAGATACAATAGATTTAATATTAAGGTATGCGGATAATGGTAATTTAGTAATAGGGGCTCAATCAGGCAGTCAAAGAATATTAGATATTTGCAATAGGTCTCATAAAGTTAGTGATATTTATAATGCAGTAGAGTTAACCTTAAAAGCAAAACTTAAAGCAAATGTAGATTTTATATTTGGGCTTCCTTATGAAGAAGAGAAGGATTTGGATTTGACTTTAAAAGTTATAAAAGATTTAATAAATATGGGTGCAAAAATACATGCACACACCTTTATACCTCTTCCACAGACACCTTTTAAAACCGCACCTATAAAAGAATTAGACAAAAATTTAAAGAATATAATAAAAAAATTAAGTTCAAATTCTTTTATTAATGGAGACTGGGAAAAACAAGAGATACTTTCTAAAAAAATAAGACAATATTTTGATAAAGGATAATATTTATATGTTTGAATTTGTATAAAAAATTAATAACAGATTGATAGATTAAATAACCTAATGCAAAATTTAGGATAGGATTGGAAAGGTAGAGAAAGATTTTCTAAAGAGAACACAGTTAAATTAAAATTAAAAGAAGAGGATTTAATATTTAAAGGAGTTTTGATAAAATATGGTAAGTTCAATAATAAAAACTCAAAAGAAAGTTATATTTTAAAAATTTTTCTTATATACTTGACGAAATAATATTTATATGTTAATATTTTAACCTATGTTTGCAATTGTAGAAATAAAAGATAAGCAGTATTTGGTAAAAGAGGGAGATTCCTTAGAAGTAGAAAGACTTGAGGAAAAGGAAGGAAATATTATTTTAGATAAGGTTTTGCTCTTTTCTCTTGATGATACAGTTTATATAGGTAAGCCTTATTTAGATAATGTAAAAGTAGAGGCGCAGATAAAAGAGGAGAAAAAAGGAGAAAAGATAATAATTTATAAATACAGAAGAAGGAAAAAATCGCGTTTAAAAAAAGGCCATAGACAAATTTATACCAGCCTTTTAATTTCTAAGATTATCCATCCATAATTTTAATTCTCTATTTTAATATGATTATTGATGAAGTTGTTATTCATTTAAAAGCTGGAAGAGGTGGAGAACCATCTAATTCTTCTCTAAGGTTATCAAGCAGAAGGATTATAGGTGGCGGTGGTGATGGAGGAAAAGGCGGAGATATTATATTAAAGGCATCAAGACATCTATACGATTTAAATAAATTTTTGATAAATAAAAATTTTAAGGCTCAAGATGGAAAACCCGGAGGTTCAAATAATAAAAAAGGAAAAGATGCAGAAGATTTAATATTAAATGTTCCTATTGGAACAATAATAAGAGATATAGAGGGCAATTTTATTTTTGATTTAAAAGAAGAAAATCAGGAATTTATAGCTGCAAAAGGAGGAAGTGGTGGTATTGGAAATTTTAAAAAAACATATACAATAGAAGCTCAAGATGGAGAAGAAAAAAAGATTATTTTAGATTATTGTATACCAAACGATTTGTCTATAGTAGGTTTACCAAATGCTGGAAAGACAAGTCTTTTTAATAAATTAACAAATAAATCTTATAAGGTTGCAGATTACCCTTTTACTACAAAGTTTTGTGTCTGGGCAAATATGAGAATAGATTTTTATGATTTTGTTGTTTTAGATACCCCACCCATTAAATTAAATTCAGAAAATAAATTCTTAAAACATCTTTTGCGTTCAAAAATAATACTTTTTTTAAGTTCTGATCAACTAAATTATAAAAATGATTTTTTGGCTATAAAAAAAGAGATTTTAAAATTTGATCCAGAACTTTTAAAAGATAAAAAAGTTTTTTACTTATTAACCAAAGCTGATAAAATATCTAAAATAGATGATAAAAATATAATTTTAGTTTCAGTAGAAAATAATAAAGGCATTGATTACCTTAAAGAAAAAGTATTTAAATTTTTATCAAAATGAATTTAACGTTGTATAAGTAAAATATCTTTAAGTAAATGTTTTATTTCACCCATTGGATATATTAAAATTATATGTATTTTGCATGTTAAACCCAATCCCACCCGTCGGGTGGGATTGGGAAAGTTCAATTAAAATAAGCATTTTCCCACCCGACGGGTGGGAAAAGGAAAGAAAATATGAGTTTTAAACAACCTGATGAAAAATCCGGCTTAAAAAAAGTTGTTATAAAGATAGGAGGCAGTTTAATTGCACCTTCTTGCAATATAGACAAAAATTTTATCTCAAAAATTGTAAAAGAGATATTGGAAGCAGAAAAAATAGATTATAAAACAATATTAGTTAGTTCTGGTGCAATAGCTTTTGGATTAAATAAATTGGGTTATAAA
>Ga0272448_1006636_pt1 | contig 12446 bp, 24 predicted proteins | sample YNPCB0191_FD_202220 | JGI IMG/M metagenome (GOLD analysis project Ga0272448, IMG submission 202220) | Hot spring sediment microbial communities from Yellowstone National Park, WY, United States - YNP-CB-019-1 | ecosystem: Environmental > Aquatic > Thermal springs > Hot (42-90C) > Sediment... | reverse complement strand
TTCATACTGAGCCGGGCGAAGAAGGAGTGTTCTTAGTTCTAACAAAGGCACCAGAGCAGAAAGCTAGGGAAGAAGAAAAGCCATCCGCACAGCCTCAAGCACCTCCAGCTCCCCAGCCTAAGCCTCCAGAAGCAAAACCCCCTTCACCTCCCACACCACCGCCTAAGCCTCCAGAAGGGACAGATGAAGCCAGCAAGCTCATAGAGAGCGCAAGGACTAAGGTTAAGGAATGGGTGGGCTTATACGTTCCAAAGGCTAGGGCGCAGGCTGTTCTAGACTCGTTCGAAAATATGATTAAGGATGAGAGGGCATCCATCGAGGCGTTGCTGAAGGCGGGCAAGAAAGAGCAGGCTCAGGATGTAATAAGAAGCATTCTCGAATACGTTGCCAAAATAATAATCTCAATCAGCACGAAAGCGAAGCAGAACCCAGAAATTGCTAAATACGCGGGCGTTACTACCGAGGAAGCGATCGCTGAAGTCCCAGAAATATACAAGCCAAAAGAGGAAGAGGAAAGGGTAGGATTCAGACCGAAGGAGGAAGAGAGGGGGTTCCCAGGCTACCCATCGTTTGCTAAGTGGTGGGAAAGCAGGATGGGCTTCATTTCCAGGGCTTACGGGGCTGGCGCTATACCTCCAATAAACCCGCAGCATCCAAACCCATACCTAGGGATGTTCCCAATATTCGTTAGCAAGAGGAACGGGATCATAGAATTGAGCGGGACAACGTTCTCCGGTCTTAGAAAGATCCTAGAGCAGGCAGGCATAAAAATTGAATATAAGGCATCATTCACTAGGGAAGAGCTTCTCACCCTAATAGAATCCGCTTACGACAGCGTGAACGACTCAGCGAAGGAGTGGTTAGATGAGCTCAGATCAAAGTTATGAGGAATATGTCGAGGACGAGAAGCCCTTCCAGGTCGTTTTTAGGAAGGGGAAGAAGTCCTACATCAGGGCTAAGCCATACACAGCTTACAAGCCAACAGAAGCTCAGATCAGGGCTAGAATAGCGTTCAGCGAAGCTGCTAAGCAGGCTAAGGGTCTAAAGGTCTCGTTGTTGCCGCCTGCGGCACTGGCTGTAAAAGCGAACATGGAGAAAAAGGACTTCGGAGGCAAAGCTAAGGAACCGAAATGGCTCAAGTTACTTATGTATATGGTTTATAAGCAAGAAGAGAGAAAAGATCTTACAAAAGAACAAATAAGGGAACAAATATGACATTGGTAAGACCTTCGGTATTGATGGCGGCTCTAGGAGGGGCATTCCCAGCAAGACAGGAATTAGCGCTAACGGGTATGCAGTTAGTCGGTAAGGGCAACGTAAGGTGGGCTAAAAAGTCTGCTTGGTTCAGGAACGTGCCAGTAACAGCTGTATTCCCGACTGTGGGACAGATGGAGGTAAGGGTTGCGTTTGCAAAAAAGGCAAAGGAGGCGAAGGAGAAGAATATGACTGGAACTAGAGCGAAGCCAGCTTATAGCAAGAGGCTTAAAAGAGAGTTCGTTGGTGCGGCTGCGTATATTGCTGATAACTTCTTCGAATACAAAGCACCTAATAGAAAGTCTCCAGAAGAGTATCCGAGCAAGCTGAGGAAGACGTTGCACACTGCTGATGAGCTCGAAGCAATACTAGGCAAAGCAAAAGGGTGAGCTAAATGGACCTCTACAACATTCTCATCAACGTGGGCATCGGGTTGCTGGACGAGGGGCTCGCTAAGGTAAACAAGTCTTATGCGGGCATGTCGGCACAGGACCTTGGAAGAGCTGGGCTGTTCGTAGGCTCTCTCGCTCTAGACTACATGGGCAAAGGCGTTTCAAAGAAGACTGCCGAGACAATAGAGGGAGCTTCTGCTCTGCTACTGACGAAGACGGTCGTTGCTAAGGCGATGAAGACTTCTTATTCAAGGGTATTGGTAAGCCAGCCAACAGTCGTTGCTTCTCAGCCAATAGCTCCTGCTCCAAGACCAGTTGCTTCTGTAAGCAGCTATTAGCCGCCAAAAAAACGTTTTAATTTAAAATTAAGCTTTTTTTAATCATGGCTTAAGTCGAAGCATATTTTCTCGTTCTTCTGATAAACATCTGTGATTTTAGCATCGCTGAGAGACTGGACCATCTCTTCTATGTCTCTTACCGAGAATGGGGCTGTGAAAGTCTCGACGCTTTCTCCCCATGCTATTATTATTTCCAGACCTCTGTTCTTCAGGGCGGAGAAGCAGACGGATCCCTCCAAAGGCTTCTTAGGGGGCTCTCTTTTCTCGACGCGTGGTATGTATGGGTTGTATTGCCATGAAGGCGTGCTGAACATATTACCACCGCATATAATTTTGCTCAGCTTATTTATAAAGCTAACAGGAAGAGGATCCCCAAGCTGAGCCCGCATCCATACTCGCTTATGTCCCTATACCCCTGGTCTCTAATCATATACTGCTCATCAAGCTCATATATGACGAAGACGAGGAAGGCAATCAGGGAGAGGTAGGGACTAACCTTAACCGCTAATGCTGTCAAAAAGCCAAAAGCTACGTGGGCTAGGGAGGCGAGCCATCTGGGGATCATGCTCACACCGGGACGGAGTTAGTGGTGATAGACTTGTCCCCGGGGTGGTTCACTATTAGATGGACCGTCTGAACCTTCATATATACTTCATAGGGCTTTGGTCCGTAGAATGTGAATGTGCCTCCCCCCTTCGCTAAAAAGGTCTTAGCTGGTCCAGAGTCAGCGGAGCATCCAGGGTAGCCCGGGTAGTCGTAGCAGAGAGCCACAAGGTTGTATGTCCCGGGGTCAGCATCGATGTCTACAACTACCTCTATGGTCCCATCGTCCTGCCTAGAAGCTGAAACGAGGGAGGCGTTCCTCAGGTAGCCGTTCGCATTTCTAGTAATGGTAATTGGGGAAGAGCATATTGGGTTCGGGTCTCCGAAGCATGCCACAATGTCATAAGTGCCTATTGGCAAAGAAATCAAATAGTTGTTCACAGTAGAATCGTAATACACAAGCTCTGGAATAACCTGGGCAATTGTTAAGGGGTAGCTCAGCTGCGAGAGCGGTATAAAGCCAAAGCATGAATCAACAATTGCGTTCGTATTCGCATATTTAACCCAATACTGTGCCCCAGTCATGTTAGGCGGAGGTCCAGAGACTACAATAGTTAAGCCAGCCCTGTCATCCTCGGTCAATACAGTCTTGTCAGCAGTCAGCGTAACCGTAGGCGCCGGTGGAGCAGGCGGAGGGGGAGGTGGAGGTGGTGGAGGAGAGGGCGGTGTCGGCGTTATTCCAGTCCCCCCTCCGCTTGGAGCTTGAGCTTGAGCTTTTTTGGAGAGCAGGAAGAGCCCCGGAATCGCTGTGCCTAAGGTTATGGTAAGCTTTTCCTTTCTTTCCTTGTCCAATTCAGCCACCGCTTATAATTATGCCTTTATTCCTTTTAATTTTTCCTTTTTGCTAATGAGTTAAAACGCTGTTCAAAAAGTCGTAGAGCGCGTATATTAGGATTATGATGAAGAAGAAGGCTACAACTAGACCCGCGAAAACCAGTGCATAGTCGTGGGAAACGGAGACGATGACGCTGAGATCCCTCTCATTCCAGATGCTGTCCGCTATGCTCTGAAGGGAATCGTAAATCTGGAGAATGAAGTAGAAGAAGAATGAAAAAAGGGTTGTGAAGAAAAGGATCACCGTTGCTATTGCTAGCTTCTTCACCATTTCCTGAGGATCCTCAGAATTCTGTTCACCTTCTTATACGCCTTCAGCGGCTTCATCTCCATTTTCCACGCCCTGGCTAGCGCCTCATACTTTGCCCTGTTCTCCTTGAACTTCTTCCTAAGCCTAGGATGCATCTTCAGTGCAGCCTGCAGGCTGTATTTGGCATGGATGAAGCTCTGCTGTATTTCAATATACTGCTGGTCGTTGAAGAAGAGCTGGGGGACGTAAACCCATCCTCCCCAGTGGAAGGGCTTCTTAAGGTCTTCTAGAGTTGCCCCCACCTCTGGGTATTTCGCTGGCGGGATGTCTAGGGTGCTCTCCACCAGAACGAAGTTGCTGGTCCCGAAGCTGGGGTCTGAGGCGTAAACCCATCCGTGCCCTCCCAGAACGTTCCCGCTCTCGTCCGTAACTAAGCCGAACACCTCATACACCCTGCTCGGGTCTACGCCTATAAGCCTCATACCGCAAACAGTCAATATGGAGGAATCCTCGCAGTCCCCGATGTTGAACAGGGCTGTCTCAGAGCAGGTCTGCCAGTAGTCTTCCTCAATGTTGTGGCACCAGAGACCGTGGAAGTGGTTCCACTTATGCTGATCCGTCGGCTTACCGAGGTAGAAGGGGTATTGAACTTGGCGTATAACCTTATCCGCCACATCCTTCGCAGTCTTCACATCCGAGAAGTAGCTCTGAACTTGGTAGCGGTTGCAGTCAAAAAGCTCGTTCAGCTTGAAGCTTTCAAACCTTACATCATCCTTTAATATGGGGAAGCTCATCTACCACACCTTGACCAGAATTTCTACGACTATGCTTACTACTATGCCTGCCACAATTGCCCACGTCCTCCCGTCTATTTTGTCCAAGGTATTTTCCACCCTGTCTATTTTGTCCTTCAGCAGGTTTATTGTCCTGTCTAGGGAGTTCGTCTTCTCCTCGAGCCTCGTAACCCTCTGCGCCAGCTCGAATATGAGGGGGTTTATTCCATCGTCATTTTTCTTCTTTTCTTCTGCCAAGCTTGGTCACCGCGTATGCATAGCCGAAATAGTACCCTAATATTGTCATTATGATCGACACCGCTACATTTATACCTAACTTATCAGTAACTACCATAATGAGCACGGATATAATCACAAGTATTGCGATTATGTCCTTGGACTCCAGCTGCATTGCTCTCACCTAAGGAACGAACGTATTCCAGTCTGGCGGCTTGAACTCCTTCCATCCTACCGTTGTGTTATAGAGCACTTTATGGTAGAGGACTGCGGGGGGAGCCCATGAGCCCGATAGCCAGAACTGCTTAAAAGCTACATTCATTTGATCCATCCCTTCTGGTATAGTATTATGAGGAAGGGGTATTCCGGGACAAGAACAAGATGTATTATTTTGTCGGGCTTCTCTTCATCGATGAACTTGCTAATCAGATCCTCCAACTGCTTGCTTGTTAGGTTTTCCCTAGGAAGATCTATGACTTTTACCTTAATCACGGAGTCACTACCTCAACGCTGAAGTATATTACTGCATCAAACAAGCCTACTCCTGCGGTGGCATACTGCTGAATGGTTATTCCTTCGCTTGGTGCCACTACGATCGGCTTAGGCGTGGTGAAGTCGAACATGCTGTAAGAACCAGTTTCCTCTGGGTTTAAGGCGAATATTGCCAATGGTGCCTCCTTGAGAGTGACAGTAGCTCCAGTTGTCGCTGAAATTCCAGAGGGGGGGTTTGGGTCTCTGTTGTCCAGCTTTACCACGGTCAGGGCTGTCCCTCCAGAGACCGCACTAGCTCTCTGCATTATAAACTCCATAATGTAGCCAGAGACCGTTGCCGTTTCATGCATAGCGACTATTGTCTTCAAAATCCTTATATAGCTCGTTGATCCGTTCCAGATCGTTAAATGGTGCTTGCTGGCAGCTACCGCACTAGCGTTAACGGCTACCGCATAGACTGGGTTCTCATATTCAATTGGCTTAGAGGCTTGAACCTCCTCATAGCTATCTGTAGAAGAAAGGTAGATCGCTCTGGCTTTTTTTCCCGTGGAATCTGGCGGCAACTGAATATAAGACTCAGACATACTGATGCCTCCTTATGGTAAATAGCAAAAAAGTTGCTACCTTTTAGCTAAAATCTCCACATGCCTCTGAGTCGCTGTCCCAGACGCTGAGACCTTCAGGCTGATGGTGATCGTGTGCAACCCTGTGGTCAAATCGGATATGGAGAACGATCCCTTAAGAACCGAATACGATGTGGAGTTGGTGTAAAGCTCAAGCCTCGGACTTGATTCGGAATCAACGAAGAAGCCGACGTAGGCTGTTACCGAGCTAGCTGAGCTCATTAGCTCTACCGTAGCATCGATCTCCGACCAGTTCATTATGTCGACTGTTGTGTCCTTGTATAAGTTGAATACCTTAACTGCTGTATATGTGGTTGATGTCCCAGTCACCATGGTGTTGTCTCCCAGAATAAACGCCGTTCTGAGGGAGTCCGCTACCTTTGCCGTAGTCACAGCTCCATCCGCTATTTTCGTAGTAGTCACAGCCCCGTCTTGTAGCTGAGCGGTTCCTACCGAATTGGGCGGAGGCATCCTGCTGAACAGGTCGATGGACATCTTTAACCCCTAACTAATATATTCCAAACCCTCTTATATTAGCTTTTTTTCCAGTATCTACGTCAAGGTAAAGCTTTTCTATTCCAGGCTTGCGGAGGTCTATGCTGAGCGACTCCCCAGGCTTCAGCGGGGCATATTTCTGATATGTATTTACTGAAGGATAGACATCGTCTGGACCATCGTTGAATATAGTTATGGAAAAGAGAGGCTCACGGGGCATCTCCTTCACGAAGTCTATAGTTGTAGTCTCCTGAACGGTTATTATTATTGGGAAGACGAAGCCCTTAGGCGTCTTCGAAGATTCGGTGAGCTCTTCAATCATGCTGGCTATGTCATATAGAAGCTGGGTCTGGAGAACCTCTTGGGCATAAGGTCTGTCCTTAACCGCAACCTCTATGCCTTTGTCTGAAACCTTCCTCTGGGCGGACAAGGTTATACACCTTCAACCTTCCTATGTATTTCTATTCTCCTCTCCCTCCCTCTCCAGTCCGTCCACGTGATCACTTCCTCGTTCTGATATGCAGAGACTTGGCTCGCCGTTCTAAAAAGGTAGCTTGCCACGAACCCGACCGCTATTCCAACTATTAGGGTTATAATCCATTTGTCCTTACCCATATTAACCGCCTAGCTTGTGGGCTTCTCGTACCATATTAGCCTTATAGCTATGTCGGAAGCCGATGAAGAGCTGTTGGAGACGCTGATTAGGAAGTCCCCGCCCTGGGAGATCATGTAGCTCTCCGTTGCCCCTCCGAAAACCATCTGCTTGGTGTTCGGCGGGACGATCGTGCTTAGGAGAGCATTTCCTCCAGAAAACGTGATGTTGTATGTTAGAGTGGCGAGGGACGGGATCCCGCTTCCTGGGTTTAGGGAAACCGCTGAGAGGGAGGTTCCACCGCTCGGCGTAATTCCAGAATAGGCTGAGACAAGAGACTCCCCCGTGGAGGCGACCTCCGCTCCAACCAAATACATAACCTTGGAAGTCCCCGTTCCGTTCTGCATGTATATATTGACTGAGCTTCCAGATGCTACTGAGCTGAAGGACTGGGATGCCATGAAGGCGAAGCCCTGCTCAATCATGTATAGAAGCCTGCTGGCTGAGACCACCGATCCGTCGGCTAAGGTTAGGATCGTGCTGAGCTTTGAATAAACTGAGCTAAGCACCGTGTATAGGTCGCTGAGGCTCCTCCTCTGCTGCGTCCCAAAACCGAGGACGTTGCTGAATGGCAGATCTAGGTTCGGAGGGTTGCCTATGAACAGCCTCCCATTTTCATCGAAGGTTAAATTGTCCGTCTTAGCCTTTATGCCAGAGAGGGTGCTGTCCTTTGCTAGTCCAATGCTGTCGTTGTCCAGGCTTATTGAGAGGGCGTTCTTATTACTTAAGGTTGTGGTAAAGCTGACTGGGTAGAGCTTCCCCGTAGAGGGGTCTATTAAAAAAAGGATTGATTTTCTGGGAGGGAAGGGGTAGGACATCTTTCACACCTTACGAAGTGGACAAGGTTAGCGTATACGTTACCGTTAGGGTTCCAAGGTTGTTTACCGTTACTGGGTTAGCTAGGACGTCCCTTGCTATGAGGAATTTGGTATCAGTGGTGTTGCTATTAGTAGTAGTGGATTGTCTGGCTATTATGCCGACTTCTCTGACCACAATAGCTGATCCAGACTGATTCGTGAATGTCCTGCTTATTGTTACGTAGGAGCTTGCAGAGCCGTATGATGATGTGGTGGTGTGAACTCCGTAGCTCAGCTGTCCCGCTCCAGTACCGTTTTTGATCTGACTTGCTAGTGCGTAGTCAGAATATGTCTGCGGAGTGCTTCCAGAACCTACCACAATGCCGTAGCTGTCCGTTCCCGCCGGAGCATTGACCGCCATAGGTGAAAAACCGCTAGAACCATAACCTCCATAATATTCTCCGTATATTGAAGCATTACCCCCAGAAGTGTTCGTAATGCTTACTGTACCGCCAGTACTGCCAGAAGCTGTTGATTGGAAAAATGCCAATAGTGCTTTGCCTAAGTTCTGCACGAAGCTTCTGCTCTCTCCTCTGTATACCTCCTTCCCGTCCAGCTCTACTATAATCCATCCCTTTATTTTCATCCTACCGTCACCCCGATCGTTATTGCTACGGTTGCGCTTCCGTTGGGAGGAACGCTGTATGAAGTTGAGAGGATGTCTCTGGCTATTAAGAAATTAACATTCACGGTGGCTGCCCAGTAGTTTTTAGCCTCTAAGCCTACCTCGTTTATAGTTATTGCTGAAGATGTTAGATTGCTGAATGCCCTAACTATCTGTATTTGGTAGACTGGCGGAGAAACCGAAGTATTTACTCCAAGGTCTGTTACGCTTGATATGCCATAGCTCATCTGTCCAGAACCTGTTCCGTTGGAGATCTTCGTTGCCAATGAAAACTGAGTCAGGCTAAAGGCTGTTGTCCCAGAGCCAACCAATATTCCGAAGCTGTCCGTCCCCGCTGGTGCGTTGAGAGCTATTGGAGTGCCACCAAAACCATTGCCCCCACTAATTAAACTTCCATATATTGTAGTCGCAGATCCGCTGTCTCCAGTTACCGAACCAGTAGTAGAGGTAGCACCTCCAGCTGAACTTAGCATAGTTAGCAACACTGCTAGGAAGTTGTTGGTGAACGAGTGCATCTTGTGCCTTCCTTTCTGGACTACCTTCCCTTCCCTGTCCCTTACCTCTATGTCTATCCATCCCTTCAAGGGCTCGTAGGGATCCTGCGGATCCTTTACTTCATATATTTGGCTCATGCTTAGCTCACCTGAGTTGCTACGTTTAATTTTGGAAAAGAAATATTTATAGTTCTCCCGTCTAATGCCACGGCATTCATGGTCGGGCTGATGATGGTGTAATTAATAGCCCTACCATCAACCGCCATGGCATAGACGGCTGTTTTAACAATATTAGCTGCTGACAGTTACGCTCACCCCCGTCTTGAAAGCGTTCTTATATATGGGCGAGGATCCAGACAAAGTCGAGACCTGCGGGGTCTCAGCAATATTAGAGAGCCTCGCGACTACCCCAGGCGTCACAGTAATGTATAAGCTCTCTGAAATGCCTCTTATTCCTCCTCCAGCAACTCCTCCTCCAGCTCCTCCCCCGCTGATCCCCGCATCGATGAACACATACGCTGAAAACTTGGAAAGCGTCATCTGGCTTACTGAAACGCTGGTGGTGCTTTGAAAGCTCTGGGTGAAGACCCTGTTTCCCTGGGGGCTCTCAATATACCACATCCCGAAGATCTGCTGGGGGAAGCTGGCGAAAGCTCTAAACTTCGGCATGCTCATACCACCCCATAACTATATATTCCCCCCGTGTAATTTAAAGTTATTTTCCTCACATCCGTGGTGCTGGAAACTGCTGTGCCCACAAGTATCAGCTTCGTAGCTAAGAGCTCACCGAAAGCAGCCACCGCATCCAGATCCATCTCGCTGTTCGGTCCTAGGGTCATGAGCTCAACCTGCGTGTTGTTCACTACCGCATAAACGGTTCCAGAGACTTCTGGGTCGGTGGATAAGGTTAGGATCCCCGGGACCAAATAGCCCGAGTCTGGGGAGAACTCCGCCTGAGCCGTAGTCCCCGCTGGCATGTAGATGTCGAACGCCACCGTTAATGTGCTAGGCTCTATTGCGTTTAGGGGAAGCTTAACCTTGAACTGGGGGTATACCTTAGTGCTGCTCATTCTCACGCCCTCCACTCGATGAGTATTACAAGGCTTCCGCTCCCCGCGTCGTTTGTAATATACAGCTCCCTAATTTCAAAGTTCTCAACTGTGTAGCCTATGGAGAGCTTCTCCAGGTCCCCGATGTTGGGATCGTTCCTCCTCCAGTAAGCCTGCGAATCCATCTGCACAACCACTGCGTAGTTTGCCACAATGCCCATGTCGGTGAGACCCAAGGGCTCATTTGTCCTAGCAACGCTCAAGTCTAGTGTGAACACCTTATAGCGGTTGTTCATTACCGGGGCTACCGTTGAAATTGCTGGCGCTGGTGCCGTTACCTGTATTTCTGGGGTTACTTGGGGGGGAGGCAGGGCTCCTAGGGCGCTGATGAGCGCTTCTAGAAGCCTGTTGGTCCTATCTTGGAGCTTAATCATCAGCTCAAGCTCTTCATCCACCCTGGTGAAAAGATCTAGGAGCTGGTACCACCTGTGCTGCGGAATCTGGACCTCTCCATCAACGCTGACCGTGTTCTGGTTGCTCTGGCTCATTGCACCCCAGCCTCGACCTTGTCAAAGAGGTCAAGCTGCTCAGCCGTCTTCCTCTCAGCTGCAGTCAAGGAGTCGGGCATCCACCTGACCTTGTCCTCAAGCGTGAACCTCCCTATTCCGTAGACGATCCTGCCGTTGAATGTGCCGGAGCCTAGAACGTTGAGGTCCACTTCGAACTTGTCGAGCGAGACTATTCTGAGCGGTGCTAAGTATGGGACTGAGGGCAGGGTGTATAGGTCTATGTTCTCCACCTGTATGTTGTCCCTAGTTATGCTCAAATAAGCCTGAGCCTGGGCGCTCGGTCTAGTCGCTGAGATCCCCAGGATTATGATCTTCTTCCCGTTTGGAACTACCACCCTCGCTATTGTTGAAGATGCTGTCGCTGAGAAGGCGATCTCCCTAACTTCCTCTATTCCATAGTCGAGCTTGAACGGCTCTGGAACCCTAGCCTGGAGGGCTTGGGCTAATCCGTACTTCGTAGCTAGGTCTACCTCGCTGGCTGAGAGCCTCATGCCGAGCTGAAGCTTCATTGCGACCGTTGGCTCGAATGCCACAACTCTATGCCTCCACTGGTATGCTGAGACTGCCGAGGAAGAGGTTGCGTATATTTTAGCGTTCTTAGTGACAGCGACCTTAGCGTCCTCCTCGTAGTCTAGACCCCTAGTTCCCAGCGTGGAGTCGAACCTCTGCACATCCGTGAAGCCGTCCGCGTCCACATGGACGGTTATGCTCTGGGTGTTGTTGAAGCTGAGTCCGCTAATCGTTATGACGTAGGGGTCGATGCTCACATAGCTGGCTAAGGTTGTGGTTCCAGCGAGCAGGTCCGTCGGACCCGCCCCTATAAAGGCTTCTGGAGGGTAGCTCACTACCTTCTTAATGTCTACGCTCATGCTTTCACCAATTATAAACTGGAAAGGAATGCTTTTAAATGTGCTGTGTGAGTAATTATTTAAGTGTGGCTTATGGTGAGACCCAAATACATAAGGCACAGGACTACGGTGACCGTTGACAGGGAAGTCCTCGAGGACTTGAAGAAGCTTAGGAGGAGGAAGGAGGAGCCTCTGAATGAAGTTATAAAGAGGCTGGTGAAGGAGAAGAAGCTCATAGGCTACTGATTACCATAAGGTTGTGGTAAGGCTAACTGACTTTTCAAAAACCGCCAAATATACCACAAGGTTATGGTAAAGCTGACTTTTAGAAGAAGGATCCCTCAAAGTAGCGGAGACCCCTCCCCCTGGGCTCCCCCAAGTGGACTACGGGGGCATCTACGAGGACTACCTTTCCAATGCTCCTCAGCCTTTTCATGAAGCCGAACTCCTCTTCCTCCATCATTACACCCGGATCCCTCGTTTTCTCAAAGATGTCGTCGTAGTAGAGCCTGAACCCCCCAGCCCTGTAGTAAGCGTCCTTGAGGTAGGCGCAACCCCTCCCCGTCATCTTAGTGCTGTAGTACAAGTTGAGCGGAATGTATAGGAAAACTTCAGCTCCCTCATGCCATGTCTTTGAAGTAGTCCCAACCACACCGCTCTCGCGGAAGGGAAGAAGCATTAAGTTCAGCCAGTTGGGGGGGAAGTATGAGTCAGCGTCCGCCGAAACTATTATTCCCCCGCTTGAGCTCTCCGTCCCAAGATGCCTAGCCTTGAGCTTTCCCCTTGGGGCGCACAGTATTTTGTAGCCGAGCTTTTCTGGGACCGAGAGGTCGTCCCCCCCGCAACCAACGAATATGAACTCGAACATTTCGGGGTAGCTGTAAACTACATTCTGCCTCTTCAGGCTCTTCAGGCTTATTTCCAGAAGATCCCTAGGCTCATGCCATGCTGGGACTACAACGCTTACCTTCATGGGAGGGGGTGTGGGGTGCTCCGGGGAATTCGCCCTCCTCCACGACTCAACGGCTGAGGCTGTGTTTATTGCAATTGTCGAAGTGATC
>Ga0272448_1006635_pt1 | contig 12446 bp, 5 predicted proteins | sample YNPCB0191_FD_202220 | JGI IMG/M metagenome (GOLD analysis project Ga0272448, IMG submission 202220) | Hot spring sediment microbial communities from Yellowstone National Park, WY, United States - YNP-CB-019-1 | ecosystem: Environmental > Aquatic > Thermal springs > Hot (42-90C) > Sediment... | reverse complement strand
TTCATTTTTTTGGTTTTATTTTACTATCAAATTATAGCTTATTCAATTCCTGTATATTTTCTCTTGTATTCCCTGCATTTCTGAATATTTAAATTCTAAATTGAAGACAATAACTCTTGAAAAAAACGTGAAAGGAGTCTGATCGTATGTCACAGCTAAATCAGCAGGAGCTTCAAAATTTGCGGCATCTTATAGGCGCGCACGACACAACATACCAAAAATTGCAGACCTACGCACAACAGTGTACCGATCCGCAAGTGAAGGCATATTTCCAAAAATCGGCGCAGGATGCCCAAAAAACAAAACAACAGTTGCTGTCATTTTTAAGTTAGGAGGATGAACATGGAAGACAGGACTATGGTGAATGATGCGCTGTCAACGCTCAAAAGCAGCTTGACAACGTATGCAAACGTAATATCTGAGTGTGCCAATCCCAACCTCAGATCAGCAATCCAGCAGATCAGGAACAGCTGCGAGACATCCCAGTACGAACTTTACAAGCTCGCCCAGTCAAAAGGCTTTTATCAGCCGGCCATGATGGCGGATAACCAGGATGTCCAGCAGGTTAAATCACAGTTTGGCGGCTGATAAGCTGGACATACTATTAGAAACAGCAATATTGATAACGGTTTAAGGTCAATGGATCCGTATATGCCATTGACCTTTCTGTTTGTAATCTCCCGGGGAAGAAAGTGCCGGGCAAAAATTATAGCAGTCCAGGTTATTTGCAATGTCAATGGCTTTATATAGTCAACATCTACCCTGTGAAAAATCCAGCTGCATCGCCTGTCACTTTTTTAAGCTGAATGATATTCGCCGTTTATTCTCACCACCATTTACTACCCGTTGAAGCCTTTGACAACAATCCTATCTGTTGACAGGTGGCTTTTGGGACATCCGAAAATAACAATCAGCTTCTCATCAGAATTATTGAACAATTGATGAACATGCCCTTCAGCAACTGTAAAACAATCACCCTTGCTGATGCTGAAAGGCGGTTCCCATGCGACATTTCCACTGTCGTCCGGTTTCCCGATATACATTACCCCATTACCTTCAACCAGCTGGTATATTTCTTCTCCGGATTTATGATAATGTGCTCCGACAGCTTTATGAGAAGCTATTTCAGCTCCAAACAGTGAAAATTGTTCGCCGCCGGTTAAATGCCCCACTCTGATGCCTACTTCCGGGTCAAGTTTAGCGGATGCTATCACTTCATACAAATTACTAATCGCCGGTGTTGGATTCATTGCTATGCCTCCTCGTAATAATTCAATATTGTATGTATTGTATTCTTATGTTTAAGTATATTCTTGGCATTATACGAAGTCAACAGTACCAGCACAGGCAAAAATATAAAAATTACCCGAGTTTTTATAACATGAGTAATTTCTTCCCATATCTCAACCGGCGTGCCTTATTGCTTCATCCCTGTCATAGCTGAACAAGTCATAACATATGTCATACGTATTATGCCTTTGTATGAGAGCCGGCGAAGACGACAACGGCATACCGTAAAGTAATGTGCATAACCTGCCGTTTCGGTCAGATCGTTCGCTATGGTCGCGTGAGCAGCCGCAGGTTAACTTTAAGGGCTTCAATGTCCGGGACTCCGTACCCATAAGCGATGTCATATCCGGGCACGCCAAGGTCCTGGCTTGATGATTTTATCAGATTTCTAAGCTGAGCCGGTGTTATGTCAGGGTATTCCTCCGCAATGCCGGCGGCTATACCGCATAATGCAGCCGCGGCGTAAGATGTCCCGCTGACGGTGGTATACCGCTCACCGTTTTTGATGCCGGGGACTTTTATATCAACTCCGTACATCACCGTCATCACACTTTTGTTCCTCTGGGAGAAACCGGCAATCACTTTTTGGGCGTCTATGGCGCCCACGCCTATCACCGTATCGTAAGCGGCAGGGTAAAACACCCTGCCGGGCGCTGTTTTATTGTCGTTCCCCACGGCGGAAATAACGATAACTCCTTTTGATTCGGCATAATCTATCGCCGTTTTCAGTTCATCGCTTTCAGAAATAATCCCCGAGCTTATGTTTATGATTTTGCATTTATAATTGTCCACAGCGTCATAAATGGCTTTGCAGATTGCCGGGACGCCGCCGTTCCTCGGAACCCCTGAAGCGTATGCCGTGTAATACATGAGAGGCGCTATAAACACATCGGGGGCATATTCCTGAATAATTCCGACAATGGCGGTGCCATGGCCGATTTTGTCGTCACAGGACGTTTCTCCGTCCACATAACTTTTGGCATGAAATATCTTTGAATAATCTATAAGCGGATTGTCCTCATCGACGCCTGAATCTATGACAGCCACCGCCACACGCGGCGCCGCCGCAGCAGCACTGGCCTCCGCTGCACTGGCCTCAGCCGCATTTGGCATCGCCGCAATGTCCCCCGCTGCCATTATGCCGCCGCGCGCCTTGATTGTTTCGCTCTCCATGGCCCCTGCTTTACCCTCCGCTGAAGCGGTTGCAGGCGTTATGCAAAACACCCCAAGCACTGCCGCCAGTATCAGCGGCAGTACCCGTGGCTGTCCGTTTGTTTTTCCGGAGGTTTTCCGATTTATTTTTTCCCTTGTTTCTTCCATAACCGTTACCCCCTTTAGAGGCCTCGCATTTTTATTATTACAGCGACTCCAACACCCTCTCAATAAGGCATTTGAACACCGTCGCAACCTCCGCCCTTGTAGCGGGTGCCAGAGGGTTGAAGCAATTCCTGTCGTCGCCTCTCATAAGCCCCGTCCCCCGGGCAAATCCGACGGCATCCCTGGCCCAGCCGCTTATTTTCTCCTCATCGAGAAAACCGGTCCCTTCAGTAACTCCCTTCAGGTTCAAACCGGCATATCTTGCGTACCTCTCCAGTATAATGCACATTTCCTCCCGTGTAATCATCCTGTCAGGGTCAAAGCTGCCGTTGCCGCCGCCCAATACAATTTTATTTTTCGAGGCCCATTGCACATAGGGCGAATCCCAGCTTCCGGCCTGGACGTCACCAAAGCTGCTTCCGCCATATGCCGCGGGGTCTATGCCATGCAGCCGTCCCAATACTGTTACGAACATGGAACGGGTCATCTTCACGTTCGGGCCGAACAAACCGCCGCCTATGCCTTTGAAAAGGTCATGGCTATATGCGAATTCTATGTATTTCTTTGCCCAATGGTTTTTAATGTCTAAAAAATCGGCATTCATTTCCCTGAAATAATACTTGCCGTCCGCGGGAGCGATAAATGTCAGATTCCCGCCGCTGACTGCGCTCCATGGCACAATGCGCTCCACACCGTTCTCAATGAAATAAACGGCTATATCATTCCCGTCCGCGCCCTCCGGCAGAGGAACGCCGACCTTATCGCCGGCAGCGGCCGTCACCGGCGGCAGCGGCGCGTTGTACGTGTCTTTCTCTTTGTCTTTCTCTTTGTCCGTGCGTGTGCCTGTGCCTGTGTGCGTACCGCCGCCGGAAATAAATTCAAAATTGGCGATTATAGTCACATCATCCACTGGTATGGTGACAGTGGTCCGCGCGGAAAACCTGTTGGCGATAGTCACAGCCGTATTCCCCTGAACAGTCCAGCCTGTGAAGCGGTAGCCCGGATTCGGCGTGGCCACAATCCCGACCTCAGTGCCTTCCCGGTATCTTCCGCCGCCGGATACGGAGCCTCCTACGGTCGCTCCCAGGGTCAGGCTGCTGTAGCCATATCCTTCGGAATAAATCTCTGCGCCAAAGGTAGCCGACGACGTCATCGACCCGCTTTCCGCCACCTTAAGGCCGCCGGTCACAAAGCCCAGGCTTCCCGGAGAGGCGGTAAGCTCCCCGTCGTCACTGATAACGGCGCTGCCGTTGACCGTATAAACATCCCAATGGACCAGCGCGGAATCATTTATCACAAAGCTGCGTTTGGCGGCTGTCTTTGCCTTGAGCTCCATGGCGGCAGTGGTGCTGCCCGAAGAATTAAGGGATATATTCTGATTTGTATATTCGACTCCGTCTGCCAGAAGGCTTAGGCTATCGATATCTGAAAGTCCCGCATTTTGAACATTCGCGCTCACGCTGTTTGTATTTCCCACGGAGTCGGCGGCCTTAATTACCAGGTGGTGTGTTGATACACCCGGATCCACTGTGATGCTCAGCCTGAAGACTCCACTTTCATCGATGGTCCCGCCCAGCTGGCTTAAGGTCTTTGAATCAAACCCGGCCGGTACTTTTCCGTCCACCTCGATGGTAAACAGGGCATCCTTATCGGCTACGCCCTCAATGCTTAAGCTCCCGTCTTCGCCAAAGAAGCTCCCGTTAACCGGAGAAGACAGCAGCAGATTGGGAGCCTGGGTGTCCACCGTAAATACCTTAGTCCTCCTGAAGCTGTCGCCGTCCGCATCGACACCGCTGATATCAAGGGTATGAGCGCCATCGGCGAGACCCGTAAGAGGAATTTCAAGTCTGGCCGTATCGGTGAAGCTGCCTGTCATGTCAAAGTTATCAATATGCCAGACGCCGCTTATATTGACATCCGAAGCGACGTCAAAAGTAACATCCCGGGTCGTGAATACGTCGTCTGTCACATTGCTCAGGATCACAACGGGATCTCCCTTCGAATCCAAAACCGTATCCCCGTTCGCATTAAGCTGCTGCTGCCATTTTTCCTTTGTCACCGTGGTAAAGGGCGTAGCGGCGGTTATATCGATGGCCGGAGGTGTGGCCGCCTTAAGGAGCACACCGTCGGAAAGCACTTCATTGCCGTACACAACGCCGTCGTACTGGCCGTCTTTGTCAGCATCCACATATTTAAACGCGGTTATGCCTACCTTATAGGTCTTTCCTCCCGTCAGACCTCGGGTGACCGGTTTCCCATTGCTGTCGGCGGCCGGCCTGCCTTTGCTGTCGGTAGCCTGGTATCTGCCCCCTACCGTAATGGGAGGCAGGTTTCCTTTTTCATCCCTGTCGAAGGTCATGTTCATGATGTCGGTGGCATCCAGCCCGCCTTGACTGTTAACCTCATAGACGTTTGCCAGATATCCGTCGGCGGCCGATGCGCCTGTATTGCCTGCAAGGGTCACATCAAAGGTCAGATCGCCGCCGTTGGCTATGGTCACACCGGCAGGGTCTATGGGCTGGCGGGCATTGTTATATGTAATGGTGCCTGTGCTTACGACCACCCCGTTGACCGAGCCCGCCTTCGAGTAAACCGCCCTTAAATGATACTCGCCGCTGGGAAAGTCCGCCGGAATGGTGAAGCTGCCGCTTCCGCCCGTATTTCCGCCTCCCTGGGTTATTTGAGCGGTCGTTGTGAGAGTGCCGATGGGTTTGCCGGCATCCGCTCCCGTTGGGTCTTTCGTCAGATAGAAGCTGACGGAATCCAGCTCGTTAAGCCCGGTTCCGGTCCAGGATGCGGTAAGGGCCGCCGGAATATCAGGGTTGCCGGCAGCACCGGGGATGCCGGGGGTGAACGAATCGACGTTCAACGAGGATACGCCCGGCAGGCTGCCCACTTCAAACAGGACTATATTTGCGGGGGTGCCGGAAGTGAGTATCTCCCACTCCTTTCCGAAATCCCCGGGCCTTGTCAGGGTCACGGCCAAAGTCGCCGTCTCAGTCGCCATATCATAGGTTACATTGGCGTTTGCCGTATTCATGTTGTCATTTATCAGGGTGCCGTCGGCAGCCCGCTGCGCTTCATAAACCTCAAGGGGGAACTTCTCCGACGGATTATTCTTGTCCCTTATGACAAAGCCCGCAGCAGCAGCCTTTGCACCGGCCAGGCTGGCCCTCAGGTCCTCCTCGTCTGTTCCGGCCTCAACCCTTGGAGCATGGAAGCTCACGGTGTAAACATATTTTTTGCCGTTATAAGGAGCATTATTCGGAACAAATACGGTGTGGTCCACCAGGTTCGGATCAGACTTGACCGTTGGGACATTCGGCAGTCCGCCGTCAAGGAGCCTCGGCATCCCAGGGTCTTCAATTATTGTGGGGGCGGCCGCGGCGAGGTTGTCTCCGATGCGCATGTAAAGCGTCCTGCCCGTTTCCCGGTCATAATAAACCGGCACGTCCTCATAACCCAGCAATTCAGGGAAGGTTGGCTGTGCCTTGGAGTCCTTGTTGGTACCGATGGACACGTCGCCTCCCCAGTAATATACGACGCTGATGCCTATGGCGCCGAGGACCGTCGCCGCTCCCCATACCTTGACGCTGTTCAGCCCGAAATCCACCCGCCCGATCTCCATGCCGCCGACGATCGGGAATGCCGACGGCACCATCAGCGTGCCCCTTATAAATCCTTCGAAGAATCCGTTAGGATACTGCTCGTTGTCTATGACCACCAGGTATCCCTGCCCCCGTATGGTGCCATAGTAGAAGTTGGCGTCCAGCGAAGCCATCAGGTAAATATTCGGATACCAGTCAAGCTGCAGCTTCAATTTGGACAATATAACTATATCCGTCATTTTCAATTTCACATTGCTCACGCTCAAGCCGATGCCCCGGAGGCTCAGGGACATATCGGCGCGGGCCGACATCACCTTTACTATGTCAAAGGACATTGACAAAAGCAGCTTCAACGGCGGGATGCTGTCGGTGAGGAAAATGGTATCGTACAGGTTGTCGAAGCCGCCGCCCCCGCCCGTTATCCAAAAAACGCCAAATCCGTCCACATTGACGCCCGGTTCAAAGCCCTCGAGATAGAGGTATAACTTGTCGGGTATGGGAATGTTGTTATAGCTCTTTATCTGAAGGTCCGCCTCCAGTGTCATGGTGGTAAACTTGCATTTCCCCGCCACCCCTAAAGACCAGTTGCCTATGGTGTTGACAGACAGGACGCCATCGATGGACGGCATGGAATCCACATAGGCGGGAAGGGCCAGATTTACCTTGAAATTGACTCCCAGGAAGCCTTTGCCGCAGCCAAACAATATATCGTCCACCATGACGCTTGCCTGGCCTTTTGTGAATTCTTTGCCGGTCTGGTTTTTCTCTTTTTTGGTTTCGTTATAGTAATGATCCCACAGGCCCCGGAGCTCCCCGGACGGATCCTGCGTTATCCAGTAAAGTTCCGTGCCCGCATTTACCCCTCTGCCTTCAGCGTCTTTGGCCTTTTGCGATTTTGGTATCAAAAAGCCCAGATCCATTGAGGCGGAAAAGGAAAGTATCTCTCCAAGAACAGGGTCGCCGGGCTTGAGATCCTGTACCTTTTCGGCATTCGTTTCGTACATTCTGCCGAGGGAACCGTAGGTTAATTTAAAGATCATACCCGCCAGCGTCTGGTGGATGCCGTAAACATCAGGCCATATCAATGAAATGGTATTTTCCGTAAAATTAGCCAGTCTCACGCCGTTTTTGTTATAAGGGATAAGGCCGTATTCCTCTCCGTTTTTAATCTCGGTCAGCGCCGCCTTGCCCTTCCATATACCTGTCCCTTCGACAGAGGTATACAGGCTGCCGTCGAAATCCACATATACCGATTCGGCTGTATTGCCTTTATAATGGTAATATACCGATACAACTCCCTCCTGGAAGTCGATGCAGTTATTGACGGTGACCGTGTTGAAGCCCTTTTTGCCGGACACCGCTTTATATATGTACTCCCCGTGGCCGTCTTCATCCCTTGTGAAATCTCCCCTGAGGGTCACAAGCACCTCCTGGAAGCCGGATTTGGAGCCGTTGAATTCCTCTTCGTTTTTGTAGCTTCTGACATAGTACTTGGCGTTTGATCCTGTCCCCTCCTGCACCACGGCCAAAACTCCATAATATGTGAACTGGTACTGTTTGTCGTCGCTTATGATAAGCGACAGGGCCGGCGCCGTCAGGGTGCGTCCACAGCCCAGGGTCTGGGCGAAATCAGGGGTCAGCTCAAATTTCAGCCGGTATGATCCCGGAGCCATTTCCTCGTCAAGAACGGCGTCGATTTTGTTTTTTTCGGGAAACAGGATATTTTCCGGTTTGATCCTGTACCTTTTTCCCGCATCGGAAGCATTATAGGCCCAAAGCTCATATAGCGCCTTGTTTTCCAGCAATTCCAGGTTCCCGCCGGTGATATACAGGTGCCTTGTGCCTTTATAATAAAGGATCTCCGGTTTTTTCCCCGTAAAGGTCACTTTCGGGAGGGATCCGTTGCCGCCGGGGCAGAGCACATAAAAGGTATGAGTACCGATGAGGTTTTCCTGCACCAGTCCGTTGCCGCCCCCCAATCGGTCGCTGCTGGTGTCGAAGACCCTCATCTCTACCTTCCGGTAGGCCGTGGTATCCCCTACGTCCGCCTTGAAATAAAGGCTGACGGTCTGGGTCATACCGGCCTTGAAATCCTGTATATCTATTGAAAACGGGTTGTAATAGGACGGGGCGGGGGAAAGCTCCATGCCTGAATTATCAAGGGGCGTAATGCCGTTGGCTGGATAAAGGACCACCGTTACCTTTTCATAATTCTTTGGCTTATAATTCGGGTCATCGCCGATATAATTCTCTATCTGCGCCTGGATGCCGAAAGTGGCGACGCCGGGCACCGAGGGGTCGGTCTTCCGGTATGTCCTCTTATCGGCCGACAACTCAAGGGACATGGGCGATACCACATTCAGGACCACCTTGCCATCTTCCTCCGCTTCCGAGTTGGAGTAGACGCCGTAATTTGTTGAGACGGTCTTTCCCTCGCCCCCGGCAGCCACGGTTCCCATGTCATAGTACAGCGCATAGGCGCTGTCGGCCGTCTGGTATTTCAGGTTGTTCTTAGTGGTGAAGTTCAGGGACGGGTCGTTCGCAAAATCAAAGACTGTGGCCGCCAGATTGTTCCAATGCGCGAAGGCCACCCTGTAAGGCATGGCCGAAGCGCTGTTCACGGTGTATGCGGTTATGCCGGGGGCGTTGGGGTCGTCATACCCGAAAAAGGCCAGAGGGATATGGTCCTTGGTTTCGAATACCTGCTCGGTCTCTACCCGGCGCATGTTGTTGTTCTCGTCCATTATCTCATAAACGGCGTAATCCTGGTCTCCCAGCGCAGTGTCCAAAAGCAGCCTTTGCTTTACCGATACGCTATCCGTCCTTGCGCTCTTCACCTTGTAGCTCAATATCGCCATGCCATGCTCGTTTGCGCCCGCATTTGCAAGCTGGATGCGCTGGGTGAAGGTGAGGCCGTCCACCGTCCATGTCGAGGTGATGCCCGCCGCGTCCTGTGTCGTGGTCAGATTGTTGCCGCCCAGGCCCAGGAAAGTGTAGTCCCCTCCGAATATGTATTCCTTTACCTTGTTGCCGTCATCAGGGTATGTGACCTGGAAGGAGGTGAAGGAGGTGTCGTATTCCCCGTTGCGGTAGAGCAGTCTCTTGTTGTTGTCAGACTTTATGAGCTTGCTGCCCTCTTTGGTATCTATGGAAAACCCGCCGTTCTTCCCCGATACGGTCACAGTCACATAGCCGTTGTCCAGAGTATATGTATCAGGTCCCGCCGCATATGCCGGCAAAGCGGACAGGGGCGCCATGACCGCAGTAAACGTTACGATGAGTATGGCCGCTAATATCTTTATAAGCTCATTCTTCATTTCCAAGCCTCCTCTTTCACTCCTGAATGTAGAGATACGTCAGATAGGTGCCCCGGTTCTGAGTCACGATATACAGGGTATAAAAGCTGTCCCTGTCGGGCAGCGTAAAGCTCTCCGCCCGGGCGAGTGGCTTCACTTCCTTCATATATCCCGCGGTCCATATACCCTTGCGCAGGTAGACCTTATAGGGTTCATTATCTCCCATGGGCAGCCTGGAGACTTCCAGAATGACTTGCTGGTCTTTCAGTACCGTTGTGCCATTCGGTTCCGTACGTATTCCGTTGACCGCAACATTGACCTCGCCGGAGGAGAACACCTTTATATACCGGTTGGCGGTAGTTGTATTTCCGGCGCGGTCCGTTGCCGTAAAGGCCACTTGGTACTGTCCGGGTATGGAAAGATTCACTGCGGCGGCGTCGCCGTGGGTCAGGATGATATCTCCCGCAGCGGTGCAATTATCTGTGACTGTGATCCCTTGTTCAAGCAGCGCAAGGAAGCCGGCGGCATCGGTGCCGGACATCACCGTTATGGTGGCCGGGCTGAAGGATATGACCGGCCCCGCCTTGTCAAAGCAGTTGATGGCCACATAGGCGGTGGTCTTCCTCCCTGCCGCGTCTACCGCCGTGATGGGAAAGTTTCCGTTCTGCGTGGCGGTGAAGGTATGCCAGTCACATTCGTTATCCTGGATTTCGCCGTCCTTGTTGCCGTTTACCTGGTCGTCCGGCGCCGCCACCACCGCGGAAACGCCGCCGAAGGTAAGCGTGCCCGCCTCGCTCATAGTAGCCTTAAATGTGACGGAGCCGCTGTAATATGTACCGGCGGGGGGCAAATCCGCCAGCAGTATCCCCGGCGGGTATTCGTCTATATTTTCTATTTTCACATTTTCGGTGCGCGTATTGCCCGCTTCATCGGTGAAGCGGAATATGTATGCGCCTCTTTCGGTAAAGGTTTTTGTTATCACATCGCCCGGTTTAAACAGCCGCTCCCCTGTTTCGCCCGGGCCGCAAATATGGACGGGCTCGCTGAAACCGCTGAATGTGACGGTGGCTGAGGTAGCTGTCGCTTTGTCGTCTTTGTCCACCGTTATGACGGGGACGCTCTTGTCGATTACGTCGTAAACGCAGAGTTCATAGCTGCTCGATTTGTCGTTCAATGCCGTATAAGTCAGCGACGCATACGCATTTTGGAGGAAATCCAACGTAACGCCGTCGGTATCCCAGGACATGGTCACATAATCCGACGGGTCTGCGCCCGGCGGCAAAGCCTCGCGATAGTTGCCGCTGACCGCAGCAAGCACAACATTTTTTACCGGTTTGTTGAATACCAGTTTTACCGTGATGGTCTGATTGGTTTTTTCGGCAGTCAGCCGCGTCGGGTCATATACTCCATTGCTGTCTGCATAGCCCTTTGAATACCAGACGGAAGCAACCGACGGCGGCTGAACGTCCAGATTTTCGACTTTTACCATGCCGACGCCCACATTCCCCGCCAGATCCCGCATGGCCGTCTGCACTTCCTTATTTTCAGTAAAGGTCATTGTATATGCCCCGGTGGCCGCGTCATAAGCCAGACCGCTGGGACTCAGAAGTTTGACCTGGCCGTCGGGCGTCTTGTCATCCTTCAGTTTGAAGGTGGCCTCAACCTTTGTGAAATCAGTCTTTCTATAATTCAAATCATAGATCCAGGGCGCTACAACGTCCAACTGATCCCATAGACCGGCCGGGAAGGAAATCGCCGTTTTGTTGTTCGCCTCATCTATGATCAGCACTGTGAAGGCTTCCGGATAAGTGACGGAAACTGTCGCGGGGTCTGTGACCTGCCCGCTGACCCTTATAATATTTCCGTCCAATACCGCGCCCTGTATGGAGGCGCTCTGCGCGTTCCCGTATGTAATACCGCCGATGTCGGCTCCCGCGCCCTTCAGAAGTATTATTTTCGTTTTGCTGTCGTCAATAATATCCGCTTTCAGCACAAAAGCGCCGGCCCAGGTAAAAAGCGCCTTCAGCTCGTCCACCGACCCTGCTCCGCCGGTATACCAGGAGCCTTTGTCGCGAAGGTAGCTGCCGTAATTGCCGTAAACTCTGAATATCACTCCCGGCGGAGTTGTATCGGGGGGCTTCTTGTACAGGTCGTCCTCATTTATATTAAGCCCTGAATCCCGGAAATATTCACCGCCGCCCTGATGCTCCTTGTTTTGGACAATGGGTACGGGCAATGTTACCGTAGTGCTGTTCGTTATACCCTCGCTGTTGGCGTATTCGAAAGTATAGCTCCCCGCATCCCCATAGGAGAACGTGTGTGAAAGCAGCTTGCCGTTGACGCCGGTGATTGGGGTACCCGAAGTGATCCAAACATCCACGTCGCCGTCGGTCTCAGTTTCTCCCGCCGGAGGGGAATCCGACCCGAATTCATGGTAATACCAGTGAACCTCTGCTGCGGGAGCCTGCCTGGTGGAGCCGTCGATCAATATGAGGGGTATGGTGTCGTCCAGGAACCAGCCTGTGACGCCCCCCCTCGAAACATATTTCGTCATGGCAATTATGGCGGTATCGCCGCGGCTAAACCGCATATTATTCGCTATTCTGGATGAAGCGAAGCTGGAGGCGTTGTATGTATTCGCGAATACCGCGAAGCCTTTTCCCTGACCGGCGGGAATTTCCAATTCGGTCTGCCAGGCCTCGTTTGCCACCGGTTTCACTGACATATCAAAATTGTCTTCGGCATCCAGCCCTGTCATAGATATGGTCATATCATTATTGCCTCTAGCCGACACCGTTTTTTCCTCGCTGTAATTCCTGCCAAAGATATCCTGATACGTCACCGTATATGTACCGTCCTTGAATATGCTCAGAAAATCCTTTGTAAGGCTGTAGGAATTTTCCGCCCTGTGGTGCTGGAGGGGCGTCACGTTTCT
>Ga0272448_1006634_pt1 | contig 12446 bp, 9 predicted proteins | sample YNPCB0191_FD_202220 | JGI IMG/M metagenome (GOLD analysis project Ga0272448, IMG submission 202220) | Hot spring sediment microbial communities from Yellowstone National Park, WY, United States - YNP-CB-019-1 | ecosystem: Environmental > Aquatic > Thermal springs > Hot (42-90C) > Sediment... | reverse complement strand
ACACGCTGGCCACCCTCCCCGCGCACGGCACGCTCACCTACACCGCCACCGGCTTGCCGGTGAGCCTGGGCACCTTGACCAGCCCGACCCTCACCTTCACCCCGACACCGGGGTATAAGGGGACGGATGCCTTCACCTTCACGGTGTACAACGGGCACCTGACCTCCAATCCGGGGACGGTGAGCCTCACCATGAACTAACGACCACCGTGTCGGCCTCCATCCTGTCTTCAGGATGGAGGCCGACACATGCTGATTTCCGGCATGACAATCCCACCGCAAGTCGCTATAATAAACGCATAAAGGATTATCCTGCTGACCTGCAAATGGGAGGATGCCATGCGTTTTCACACCACACCTGTCCTGTCTGCCTTTTCCGTACTGCTCTGTGTGCTCCTGTTCTTGCCCTCGCGCGGCCTGGCGTTGACTGCTGATGAGTACTTGCAACGCGGGAATGAGAAGGCGAAGACATCTTACGCTGAAGCGATTCCGGATTACAGCCAGGCCATCGCGCTCAATCCGCGGTTGGCGGAAGCCTACTATTTTCGTGGCATTGCCTACCTGTCGCAAAACAAGTTTTCCGCGGCCAAACAGGATTTCACCAGGGCCATTGCCTTGAATCCGCAATACACTGAAGCCTATCTGAACCGCGGGGTTGCCAACGATAAGCAGAAGCGATTTGCCGATGCCCTGGCAGATTACAGTCAAGCCATCCAACTCGATCCTAATGAAGCCTTGTGCTATTATTATCGCGGTCTGGCGTATAACGAAGATGGGCAGTATTCAACAGCCCTTGCCGATTTTTCCCATGCGATTATCCTTGATCCCCACTATGCTGAAGCCTACGATGACCGCGGGAATTCCTACTCCTCGCTGGGGCAAAGTGACAAAGCGCTTGCCGATTACACCCAGGCGATTGCCCTCAATCCCCGTTTCGCCTCGGCATATTTTAATCGAGGTGCCGAGTATGAAGATTTGAAACGGTATTGCGCCGCCCTCGCCGACTACAACAAAGCGCTCGCACTCAGACCGCATGATGCGCAGACCTTTAATAATCGTGGAATTGTCTATGCCGATTTGCGGCAAAATGACCGGGCCTTCGCCGATTATGCCCGCGCGATCGCCCTCGACCCGCATTATGCCGGGCCCTATGTGAACCGTGGTGCGCTTTATGACGATCTGAAGCACTACGCCGCGGCCCTGGCGGATTACCGCAAAGCCCTCGCCATCGATCCGAAGAATTACGAGGCCTATGTCGATCGGGGGAACCTGTACCGCAATACACACCGGTACGGGAAGGCTCTGGCCGATTATCGGAAAGCGATGGCCCTCAAGCCGCAGGCCGGCGATGCCTACGTCGCCTGTGGATGGCTCTATGCGAAACAGAAACGCTATCGCAACGCCCTGGCCGCTATCAACAAGGCGGTCGCCCTGGACCCGAAAAATGCTGACTGGTACTGTGAGCGCGGGAGCCTCTACCTGGAGCAGCAGGAGTATACTAGCGCGCTTGCCGATTACCGGACGGCGCTTATGCTCAACCCGCGCAGCAGTCTCGCCTGGACCAACCTGGGATGGTGCCAGTATTGCCTCAATCAGAATGCGGAGGCGATGGCGAGCACCGGCAAGGCGCTGGCATTGGAGGGAGCGCCGGTTTGTGCGCGCTTCAACCGGGGGCTGCTCTACGCAGTGCAAAACGACTGGGCGCACGCCGGGCATGAATACCGACTCGCCGTGCAGACGGCCACCGGCGACGAGACCAGGGACGCCCGCAAAGAGATACGGAAAGCATTGAAGAGGCACCCGGGCTCCCACGCCCTGCGGCAGGCATTAGCGCTGCTGCGCCACCCCGCAAAGCAGAAGGTGAGCAACCGGTAATGCGGCGAAGACACAAACGGCAAGTCGCACGCTGTCAGTGTGACGACCTGGGCATAACCGCCATTCTGAATATGGGCGATGAGAGCGAAGCGGTGTTCCGTACCTTCGATGAAATGAAGAAACGCGGGATGCCCTACTGGTGGCTGGCAGCTTATCAGTGTCGCGCGTGCGGGCAGTGGTGGCTGGTTGCGCAGGAAGAGCGGCAGAATGATATCTTCTGCCTGCATCGTCTCACCGCGAAAGAAGTTGAGCGTCTCATACATTATAACGATTGGCCGGAAGATTTCGACGACTATGCCACCCTCCTGGAGATGGGGGCGGAAGCCGGGATTACGGCATCCTTTCTTGATCCCCTTCACTCTTCCCAGGTCGTCACCATGACCGATCTCGCACGCGCACACCCGGGGATTCCTCTCTCCAGCATCGCTAATCTGCTCACGCTGGATATGGAGACCGCAGCAGCAATCGCTGAAATTGTGGTTCAACAATTCAAGGTCGAGATAGACTTTTCATCGTAAATGCCCCCTTCCGTTCCACCCGCCACTCCTTACGAGCACACGTTAACCTGATTAAGCATGTGTAATAATCAATATGGTGCTTATTCAGAATATTTTCCATAACTGGCTATACTGTTGCAGGCTTCTCGGCCAATGTGTGGAATAGTAATAATTGCAACCGGGTGATCGGGGGATCGCCGGCCTTGAAGCGGGCCGGGGGAGACTCCGCTTCACCACGGTGCAGTCCAACATAGCGGGGTTGCGGGAAACTTTCAGCAGCCGCAACGCCGAGTAAAGGGGAAACAATGAAAGGTTTGTTGACACTCGGAGTATTCGCAGCAATGCTCGCCGCGGCCGGCACGGTGCTGGCCTATCCGACGTTCAATGGCGCGACGGGGCTCGTCGCGTTGCCGAACGCCGCAACGGTCACGGCCGGCAGCGTGGTCGGCGCAGGAGACCTGGTCTTCACGAACGACACCATGTTCGTTGGCCGCCTGCAGTATGGCCTCGACAGCAATTTGGAAATCGGCGCCATGGTTTCGACCGGCACGGTCGAAGGCGTCGGCGTCAATGCCAAGTACCGCTTCTCCGCCACCCCGGGCAACTTCAACTGGGCGGTCGGCGGCGCATACGTGCCCGTCAACGACAATGATAACGGCCTGGAACTGTACCTGGTCGGCACGCGCGCGTTCGGTGGTTCCACCCGCGGCGGTAGTGTGCTGGGTACCATCGGCCTGCACTACATCAATTTCAACGATGATAGTGCCCTCGTCCCGTTCCTCGGCGCTCAGCTCCCCTTGAACGCCGCCAGCGAGATCGCGGCTGAGATCCAGTTCAATGATGGCGGTCTCCTGCACAGAACGCTCGGTTCCGTGGCCTTCCGTCACCAATTCACCCCGGCGTTGTCCGGCCAGATCGGCATCACCAATGCCGTCGGTCTCACCGCCGCTCATGACTCGAACGTCTTTGCCGGCTTGAAATACAACTTCGCGGGACACTAATCCCACCCGGGAAAGCGCAAAATACGTGACCGGCCTGCCGCCTCAACCGCTGCAGGCCGGTTTTTCATTCATCCATCATACGCCCGCCATAGACGTTTGCGGGATCAGCAACCCTGGAGCGCGAACCTCCTGGTGAGCCGATGATAGTGTCGCCACCGCATCGACAATCCGCCCACCAGGAGGTCGCTCTCTCTTCCACCACCCAATGGTTTGTATTTCAGCATTATATAGTATATAATCGGGTATATCACCGGACTTATCCGCTCCCAGAGGTGTCCCATGACGTACCGTTATAGGCATATTTTCCTGCTCCTCACGCTGCTGCTCTGCCTGAGTGCGGCGATGGCGGAGAGTTTCACCCCGGCGCACGAGGCGATGCAGGTGAGCGCGCGTGCCCAGGCGGTGCCGGCGCAGATCACGCTCAACTGGCCGGATGACGAAGGGTATGGCGCCGGGTATGCGATCTGGCGGAAAGCGGTGACCGAGACACAATGGGGAAAGCCGCTGGCCGAAGTGCCACGCACGGCGCAGCAGTATGTGGACACCACCGCTCGCGTCGGCGTCGTCTATGACTATCGCGTGGGGAAACTGGTTCCGCCGCATTTCTACTCTTACGGCTACGTGCGCAGTGGCATCGAGGCGCCGGTGATCGACCATCGCGGCACAGTAGTGCTGGTGGTGGACACCGTCACCGCCGCCGCCATGCCGGAGGAGCTGGCGCAGTGGAAGCGCGACCTGCTCGGCGATGGCTGGGGCGTCATCCGTCATGATGTGGCCCCCACCGATGCCCCGGCGGCCATCCGCCGCTTGCTGCAGAACGATTACTTCGCCAACCCGGCGGAGGTGCGCGCCGTGCTGCTTTTCGGGCGGGTGCCGATCATCAAATCGGGCAGCCTCAGTCCGGATGGCCATGCCGCACGTCCCTTCCCCTGCGATCCTTATTACGCCGACCTCGACGGCGCGTGGACGGATACCATGCGCATAGTGGACCCGCTGACCGGCAACAGCGATCTCACCCCCAATGACGGCATCCTCGATCCGGGCATCATGCCCAGCCCGCTGGAGCTGGAGTGCGGGCGCGTTTATCTCGGCAACCTGCCGGCCTTTGCCCCGAAGGATGAAACGGCGCTGCTCCGCCAGTACCTGGTGAAGGAGCACCGTTTCCGCACGGCGGAATTAGTGCCCGAGCGCCGCACGCTCATCGATGATGTGTGGTGGCAGAGCGGGCATCAGTACTTCATGATGGACATCTGGCGCGATGCCGCGCCACTGGTGGGGCAAGAGCAGGTCTTCGAGCGCAAGTGGGGCGCCGAACTCCCGGCGCACAGCTACCTGCTGGCGTTTGCCGGCGGCCCCGGCTATTACGATTCCGTTGGGGGGGTGACCACCACCAGGGATCTCGTTACTGCCGATCCCAAAGTAGCCTTCACCGGGCTCTACGGCAGCTACTTCTGCGAGTGGGACCACCCGGACAATGTGCTGCGCGGTATGCTGGCCACCACCACCATGGGCCTCACGGCGCAGTGGGCAACCTGCCCGTTCCGCCGGCTCTTCCCCATGGGCCTGGGCGACACCATTGGCGCGGCCACCCGCCTGGCGCAGAATGATGACGGCACCCTGTTTGGGGATATAAACGTCTGCCAGATCATCCGCCCGCTCATCGCCACCGCGCTGATGGGCGACCCCACCCTGCGGCTGCACAGCGTGCCGCCGCCCGGCCCGCTCACCGCGACGCCGCATCCCGGGTCCGTCGCCCTCTCCTGGACGCCTACCACCGCGACCGACTGCGCCGGCTACCTGGTCTCTCGCGCGCCGGGGGCGAATGGGCCATTCACCCGCCTCACCGCCATCCCGGTCAGCAGCCCCACCTTCCTGGATCGCGCTCCATTACCCGGGGAGAACGTCTACCAGGTGCGAGCGGTGAAGCTGGAGCAGACCGGCAGCGGCAGCTATTTCAATACCAGCCTGGGCGTCTTCGCCACCGCCGCCACCCCGAGCCCGGCGGCACAGCCCGACCTGCAGTTGAAGAATGCCGCCGACGCCGACTACACCGGCGAGCATCTCTACCTGGATGATGCCCGGCAGACGAAAGGCCAGGTGGCGGAGCCCGATGCCGTCACGGTCTACCACCTGCGCGTCTGCAACGACGGCGCCCGCAAGGACACGCTGGCCGTCACCGCGCCCCCCGCGGGGTCCGGTTGGCGCGTGCGCTATTTCGACGCGCTCACCGGCGGCCAGGAGATCACCAACACCATCACCGCCGGCGGCTGGCGGCTGCTCGGGGTGGAGCATGGCGAGGGGGCGGCGTTCCGCGTCGAGGTGACGCGCACCGGCGCCGGCAAGCCGCTCGCGCTGCCCATCACCGTCACCTCCGCCCTGGACGCGAAGAAGAAGGACCGCGTGGTGCTCCAGCCCATCCTGCCGCCGGATGTGCAGCCGGACCTGTCCGTGCAGGTGGGGCAGGAGAAGGTCATCACCGGCGCCGGCATCTACGGGCTGACCGGGGAGAACCAGCAGGTCACCCGGCCCGTGCCCCTGGGGCAATCCCTTTCCTATCTCATCACGTTGCGCAATCCCTCCGCGCAGCGCGCGACCTTCTCGCTGCAGAACGAGTACTATGACTTCCGGGCGAATGACTGGACGTTTACCTTTACTGATGCCGCGACCGGACGAGATGTGGTGAATGAGGTCGGGGAAGGGTGGCTGCTCACCCTCGATCCCGGCGCCTCGCGCACCATACGCTTCACCCTGAACGCGCTGCCCAAGGCGAAGGTAGGCGATACGCTCACCTTCAAGTTCCACGCTATCGCGCTGGGCGTGGTGCCGCGCTTCGACGTGGTAATCGTCACCGGCACCATCGTCCCGGCGGTTGCCACAGCGCCCGTGTGCCAGCCGGATCTGATGCTCTCCCACCTGCCGCGCAACGGTGAGAACGACTTCTTCAACGGTACACGCGGGATCGTCAACAACGACGAACGGCAGACCTTCGAAGACGCGATGTTGAAGGAGGGCAAACGCAACTATTACCTGTGCGTGGCGAATACCAACCCGGTGGACGCCGACACCATCACCGTGCGGCTCGCTGACACGCACGGGTGGGTGGTCACCGGGTACGATGCCGGCAAAGGCGGCACGGACATCACCGGCCAGCTTACCGGGAAGGACGGCTGGACGCTCACGAAACTGGCGCCGAACGGCCATCAGGACTTCCGCCTGGTCATTACGCCTGCCGCGGACACCCCGCTCGATCAACCGGTCAATTTCGTCATCACCAGCGTCTCGCAAACCGATCCCACGAAGTCGGATCGGGTCATCATTCACAGCGTGTGCACCCGCCAGGTGCAGACCGATCTCCTGCTGCGCAATGCGGATGAGCAGGCGTTCAGCGGGGAACATATCCGCGAGCCGATGCCAAACACGCAGAAGAAGGCGCAAACGGTGGCGCCGGGGCAGACCGCCGTGTATTACCTGCGTGAGCGCAATGACTCTCCCTACACCGCCGCCTTCAAGCTGTCGCCATTCGGCACCACCATGCCGGATGGGTGGACGCTGCGGATTTTTGATGCGGTCGATGGCGGCAGGGATATTACCGCCGAGGTGATGGGCAATATATGGGAAACCTCGCGGAAGCTAGCCCCCGGCGAATACTGCGACTTCCGCATCGAGATCACCCCGAGCCGCAGCGTCTCCTCGAATGCCGTCGCCTCCATGATCTGGTTCGCCCAATCGGTCCACGTGCCCATGACAGGGAGCGATACCTGCCAGCTCGTCACCACGCGAGAGCTCGACCCGCGTTATTACCCCGACCTGCAGATTCGTCCCACGGGGCAGGAGGGGTATCTCGGGGTGCATGTCCACAACCGGCTCGATGCCCAGACCACCGGCAGCAGCGTGCGCCGGGGCGGCTCGGTCGCCTACGGCCTGTGCGTGCAGAATGACGGCGCCTGGTCGGATGTCATCACCCTGACCGCCCCTGCCACGCAGCATGGCTGGAGCTACCGCTATTTCGATGCGCCGGTGGGCGGCACGGAGATCACTGACAAAATCACCGGCGCCGGGTGGACGCTGCCGGAGATGGCCCCCGGCGCGGCGCGCGAGTTCCGCGTGGTGGTCACGCCGGGTACGGGCGCGTCCGACGAACTGCGCGTCACCGCCGCCTCCACGCGCGAGCCGGTGCGCCACGACGTGGTGGCCGCCCGCACCGTGCTGCTCAACGGCGCCCAGCCCGACCTGGCTATCCGCACCGGTGTCGAAGCGACTTTCCACGGCGCCGGGATCTACCGCACCCTGCCGGAGCAGACCGCCCGGGGCAGCGTCGCCGCAGGGGCGACCGCCGTGTACCTGCTGCAGCTCAGCAACACCGGCGACGACAGCAGCCCGCTGCGCATCACCGGCAACGGCGGCAGCGCAGGCTGGATCGTGCGCTACTTCAACGCGCCGACCGGCGGCACCGACATCACTGCACAGGTGACCGGCGCCGGCTACCCCACCGGCCCCTTCGCCGCCAAGACCGACCTGGCCGTGCTCCGCGTGGAAGTCACCCCGGCCGGCACCGCCGGCACCCCGTGCACCCTCCGCATCACAGCCGCCGCGGTAAGCGACCCGGCGCACACGGACAGCGTGCAGGCGGTGACCACGCGGGGACGGGGGAAGTGATGAGTGATTAGTGATTAGTAAATAGTAAATAGTGATTAGTGATCGGGGGCGAGGGTGCGAGACTAATCACTAATCACTACTTACTAATCACTTTTGTCTCATTCCGGAACAGCCTGTCGCCTGCCAACACGGCATAATGACCCATATCGGAGGTCATCACATGCCCTGGTCGGAAGAACACTACCCGGTTTCGATGACAAACCTGACGCCCGAGGTGCGGAGTAAGGCGATCGAGATCGCCAACGCGCTGCTGGAAGAGGGGTATGAGGAAGGCCGCGCCATTGCCATCGGCATCGCCAAAGCCGAAGAATGGGCGAAGGATCGCGGAGAGCCGTACCGCAAGAGCGCGTGACAGGGCGATCAGCCGGCGATCCAGCGCTTCACTTCGTCGGCGGTTGGCACACGGCCGGAGACTTTCACCACCCCATCCACCGCCACCGCCGGTGTGGTCAGGATGCCCGCGCTGACGATCTCCCGGATCTCGCTCACCTTTACGACTTCCGCCGGTACCCCGCACTCCGCCACCACCCGCTGCACAAGCGCCTCCGTCTGCTTGCACTTCGCACAACCGGAACCGTAGATGGTGATTTTCATGGTTCGCTCCCCTTTGGTGAATGCGGATTGCGGATTGCGGACTGCGGAATGATTGGCTGGCACTCACGCGTCCATGGGCATTATAGCACGAACGGTCGTTAATGCAGCCGGCGAAAATAATGGGATTTTCTGATACGCGCGCAAATATCGTAAAGGAAACCTCGCTCCAATACGCATGGAGAAAGTACGGATTATGCCTTGGCCTGGAGCGCGAACCTCCTGGTGAGCAAATGATAGTTTCGCCACCATATCTATGATCTGCTCACCAGGAGGTTCGCGCTCCAGAACGTTAACTGTGATGCGAGAACAGCACTCTCATAGGGTATCGGGGACAGTCCCCGATACCAGTGCATTTTCCGTCGTCCTGCTGCATCCCCGCGTACCTGTTCTGCCTTTTTACTTCTTACTTCTTCCCTTCTGCTTCAACAGCCCCTCCGCCCTGGGCAAGGAGTGCATTTCCGCGTGCAGGAGTTCTTCGCGTTGTATGTCTTTCAGCGCGGCGGCGCATTCGTCCGGGGTGGCGGTGGGGAGGGCGAGTTGGAATTCGTGCTGGGCGCCGGGCCAGTCGTCCTGCATGGCGAGGAGCAGGCCCAGTTGCAGGTGGGCGGCGGCCAGCGTGTTGTTCAGCGCCAGCGCGCGGCGGGTGCTGGCGAGGGCGGCGGTGTAGTTGCCGGAGCGGTACTGGCACCAGCCTTTCACCGTCCATGCGCGGGCATCGGTGGGGCTGAGCTGGATCACCTTGTCGGCATCCGCGCCGGCGGCGAAATCGTTGCCCATCTCGCGATAGGCCTCGCAGCGGTCGCGGTAGGCACCGGCGTCATTGGGCGCCAGCTCGATGACTTTGGCGTAATCTGCGATGGCCTCCACATACTGCTGTTGCCGCCGGTAGGCGAGGGCGCGTAAGCGGTAGGCCTCCTCGCATTTCGGGTCGAGCCGGATGGCTTCGCTAAGGTCTGGCACCGCCCCGGAGTAGTGTTCTATCTCCACGTAATAGCGCCCGCGGTGCAGGAAGGCCTCGGGATCGTGGGGATCAAGCGCGATGGCGCGGCGGAAGTTCGGCACCACCTCCGCCTGGCGTTTCAGCGCGATGCAGGCGAGGGCGCGGCCATGGTACGCGGCGGCGTATTGCGGGTCGAGGTGCACGGCGGTGTTGAAGTCGGCCAGCGCCTGTGCGTAGTGTCGCTGTGCGTAGTAGGCGTTCCCCCGCGCGGTGTAGACCTCGGCGCTGCGGGCGTTGTGCGCGATGGCGCGGTTGTAATCGGCGAAGGCGGGGGCGTACTGCCGGAGGGCAGTGCAGGCATTCCCGCGCAGGATGTAGGCTTCCGCGTCGCCGGGGTGGCGCGCGATGGCCTGGTCCAGGTCGTCCAGCGCCTCCTCATACCTCTGCAGGTGGATCTTCACGCTGCCGCGATGGAGATAGGCGCCATCATCGTGGAGGGCAACCGCCTGGTTGAGGTCGGTCAGCGCCTCCGCGTATTGCTTCAGCCGCTCCTGCGCCATCCCGCGCGCCGTGTAGGCCGCCCCCAGCTTCCGGTCCTGCTCGATGGCCGTGCTCAGATCGCCCAGCGCCGCTTTCACCCGCCCGCGCGCCAACTCCGCCGTGCCCCGCCGCAAATACTCCTGCGCCGTCATCGGCGGATAGCGCACATGCAACCACCAGACGCCGTAGATCAACCCACCCAGCACCAGGATCATCACCGGAATATAATAGCGCATGGCATCCTCCCATCGCAGCACGGTCAGGTAATTCGTGTATACCAATCATAGCGAGTTCCCGATTGGTGTGCAATAGGAGAGGGAGAGCGGAGAAATCAGCGGTTCGTAATTAAACTGGAAGGGATCGTCGATCCTTGATTCACCCTCGCTTCAGGTGCGTGTGGAATTCATCCATGCTGATACCCATGTCATGCACAATGCCGGCGGGGTCATGCCGCCACCTCGACCGGTTTGATAAGGATGTCTTCCACCGGGAGGGGTTCGCCATGGGCACGCAGGCTGTCAAGATAGAGCGCAATGGCTTCGCGTATGTTGTCGATGCTTTCCTCCAGAATATCGCCCTGGCTATGGCACCCTTTCAGCGCCGGTACGAAGGCATGATACCCCCCATCCTCTTCCCGTTCAAGAATCACCGTGTAATGTCGTGTATCCGGCATCGCCTTCTCCCTGTTCTGGTGCGTTGTCGCCCGTCGCTATTATCCCGCTTACCGCGGAAGCGAAAATAGTCTGTGAAGGGGCTCCCTCAATTCGGCACCGGCCCAAACTCCCACACCCCCAAACCCCCACACTCCCACACAACCGTCACCCCGCCCGCCGCTGTGCCCGATACTCAATGCGGGCGGCGAGGTCGGCGGGGGCGCGGCCTACGAGGTGGACGGAGGTTTCGTGGTATTCTTCTTCCGCCACTTCGCCGCGGGCGTGGAGTTCGGCGACCAGGTCGCCGGCGGAGAGGGGCAGCGAGATGTCGATGTCTCGCCAGCGGGAGCGCAGCACGGTGACGATCACCTCTTCCATCTCCTCGACCCCTTTCGCCTCGCGGGCGACGAGGAAGACGACGTGCGGGTAGCGGGTGGCCAGGTGGCGCAGCACCACCGGGTCGTCCACGCGGTCCATTTTGTTGAAGGCCATCACGGTGGGCTTGTCGGTGGCGCCCAGCTCGTTGAGCACCTGGTTCACCGTGTCCTCCTGCTCCACCCAGCTCGGGTTGGAGGCATCGACCACGTGCACCAGGATCTCCGCGCTCAACACCTCCTCCAGCGTGGCGCGGAAGGCCGCGACCAGTTGCGTGGGCAGGTGGCGGATGAAGCCGACCGTGTCGCTGACCAGCGCGCGGGTGCCGTTGGGGAAGGTGACGTCGCGGGTGGTGGGGTCGAGGGTGGCGAAGAGCTTGTCCTCGACGAAGACGTTCGCCTGCGAGAGCGCGTTGAGCAGGGTGGATTTGCCGGCGTTAGTGTAGCCGACCAGGCTGACGAGGGGGATCTGCGACTGCGCGCGCTGGCTGCGCTGCACGGCGCGCCGCTGGCGGATCTCCTCCACCTTCTCCTTGAGGATGGCGATGCGCTCGCGCACGCGGCGGCGGTCTACCTCGAGCTGTGTCTCGCCCGGCCCGCGCAGGCCGATGCCGCCGCGGATGCGCGAGAGGTGCGACCACATGTTGGTGAGGCGCGGCAGCAGGTATTCGAGCTGCGCCAGCTCCACCTGCAGCTTGCCTTCCGCGGTGTGCGCGCGCTGGGCGAAGATGTCCAGGATGAGCCCGGTGCGGTCGATCACCTGCACTTCGAGGACCCTCTCCAGGTTGCGCTGCTGGGAGGGTGACAGCTCGCCCTCGAAGATGACCAGCGTGGCGTTCGCCGTCTCGACGACGGCTTTCAACTCCTCCGCTTTCCCCTTGCCCAGGTAGGTGCGGGGGTCCGGCTGCTCGCGCCGCTGCGTGAGGACGTCGACAACCTCCCCCCCGGCGGTTTTCGCCAGCTCTTCCAGCTCCGCCAGCGATTCCTCCCACTCCAGTTCGGGGTTTTCCAGTGCCACCAGCACCACGCGCTGGTGCGCCGGTCGCGTCGAGCCGATCTCTTGAATCGATGTATAAGACATGTGCCTATATCATACCGTGAATCGAGGCGAAAGTCCAAAGATTTTCCCCTCAATTTGTGAATATGTGGCATGGAAACGTGGCACGGCCATCCTGGCCGTGGGTCGCATGGGCATCCTGCCCATGCGACAATAAAATTACGCGCCTGAAGTTTAGCCATTTGGGTGGTGAGGAAAAAAATCGTTTTAGTTAAGTTGATTTAGGTTTGGTCGGTGGTGTCCTGGGGTATGGCTTGGTT
>Ga0272448_1006633_pt1 | contig 12447 bp, 17 predicted proteins | sample YNPCB0191_FD_202220 | JGI IMG/M metagenome (GOLD analysis project Ga0272448, IMG submission 202220) | Hot spring sediment microbial communities from Yellowstone National Park, WY, United States - YNP-CB-019-1 | ecosystem: Environmental > Aquatic > Thermal springs > Hot (42-90C) > Sediment... | reverse complement strand
AAGAACAATAGATTTTGGTATTGTTCTTAAAATAAATCCCTTTGTAATTTGATTTCTTTTGAATCTATTTTTATGATTTTTAAAGAAATTCAAAACAAAAGTTTTACTTAAAAGCTTTTCAATAGATAGATACAACAATACAAAACAAAGACAAAATTATGATGTATTGAAGATGAATATATTGTTTTACAAAGCAACTTATTGCAATTAGGTGAATATATTATGCAAAAGGGAGATTTTGTAGAAATTGAATATGTCGGAAAATTAGAAAGTGGAGAAGTTTTTGACCTTACTGACGAAGAATTGGCAAAAAAAGAGAAAATATATAACGAAAATGCAAAGTATGGGCCTGTCCCAGTTATAATAGGCGCTGGTATGATTGTTCCTGGGCTGGACGAATCTCTTGAAAAATTGAGTATAGGTAAAGAAGAGGAAATAAAAGTTACTCCAGAAAAGGCATTTGGTCAGAGAAATCCTGACCTTATCAGAGTCCTTCCAAGATCTGTTTTTAAGGAAGAGCCAAAACCCGGTATGGTTGTTAATTTTGATGGACACCCTGGTCGTATTCAGAGCGTTTCTGCTGGTCGAGTTCGCATAGATTTCAATAGTCCTCTAGCAGGAAAAACACTTATCTATAAAATAAAAATTGTCAAGGAAATCAAAGGTATTAAAGAGAGAGTTGAGGCAGTTCTTGAATATTTTAGAATTAAAGCTGATGTTAAAATCGAAGGTAAAGAAGCTATGATTGAAGGAAAGATTCAGGCTCCTATTAGAATAGAAATAGGTAAACTCATAACAAAGTATGCAGGCATAGACAAGATAAAATTTGTTGAAGTATTTGAAAAGCAATAATTCTTTTCTGTTTTATATAATTTTTATGAACAACCTATCTTTAAATAGTAGTAATAGTAATAATAGACTAGAGGTGTTGATATATGTATAAGAAATGTAGATTCTGTGGATATAACTGGTCAACTCGTAAGGCTAACCCTGTTTCTTGCCCAAGATGCAAGAGAAGATTTGATTATCCGTGATGATTTATTATTACTATTATTATCATATTTTATTTATTTTAGAAGTCAGAACGCATTACGCACCTTTAAATATTTGTCCAGCAATTAAATAATAAATTGTATTAAGGGTGAGAGAGATATGGCAATTTCAAATATGAAAAAAGATGTAGGAATGGATGAGGACCTGAGAAAACTTCTAGAGAGCAGAAAGGCATGTATAAAGGTTATTGGTGCTGGCGGCGCAGGAAACAATACTATTTCTAGATTAATGCAAGTAGGAATAGTTGGTGCAGAGTCAATAGCAATAAATACCGATGCACAGGACCTGCTTTACACTGATGCAGATGTAAAAGTACTGATTGGTAGAGAGATAACAGGCGGTCTTGGCGCAGGAGCTGATCCGAAAGTAGGTGAAGAAGCAGCAAAAGAAAGTAAAAACGACCTCAAGAAAATCATACAAGGAGCAGATATGGTATTTGCAACCTGCGGGCTCGGTGGAGGAACAGGAACAGGTTCATTGCCAATAGTTGCAGACATTTCCAAGAAACTTGGCTCACTGACAGTTGGCATAGTAACATTACCTTTCACAATGGAAGGTAAGGTTAGAATGGCCAATGCAAAAGAAGGACTTGAAAAACTAAAAGCAAATGTTGATACACTAATTGTAATACCAAATGATAAATTACTAGAAATCGTTCCAGATGTATCAATAACAACAGCCTTCAAAGTAGCTGATGAAATATTGGTAAATGCTGTCAAAGGAATAATAGAATTAGTTACAAGACCAGGTCTAGTTAACTTAGACTTTGCAGATGTAAGAGCTGTCATGAAAGATGGTGGCTTAGCAATGATTGGTCTTGGAGATTCAGACACAGAAAATAGGGCAACAGAATCTGTTGAAAGAGCATTAAACAATCCACTACTAGATGTAGACATTGATGGAGCAAAAGGTGCCCTGATTAATGTCTCTGGTGGAACAGATATGACAATAAAAGAGTGTCATGAAATTGTTGAAGCAATCTCATCAAGGCTAAATCCTGATGCAAAAATAATTTGGGGAGCCCAGATGATAAAAGAACTCGGCGATTCATTGAGAACAATGCTAATAGTAACAGGAGTGAATTCACCGCATTTTCAGCAGCCTCAAAAATTCGAGACAACAAAAAAGAAAGAGATTGAAAAAGTCCTTGGCATAGACTTCATTGAATAGGTCTAATGCCATATTTTTTAATTTTTAAACCTTTCTGTTTATAATTTAAATACTTCTTTAGTTATTCAATTATTTGATTTAATTTAGAAGTAAATGGAAACACGGTGAAAAAATGTTCATAGAAAAAATAAAAAATTTCCTGAGTCAGTGCAAACGAGTATTTCTTGTTAGCAGCAAGCCGGGAAAAGAAGAATACAAAGTTTCTGTAAAGGTAACGGGAATTGGAATATTAATAATAGGCATTATAGGATTCATAATATTTCTGTTAACAACAGCCATTGGTGGATTATAAATGTCAGACGATTTTGAAATAAATGAAAAAACAGAAGAAGAAAGAGATGACAAAAAGAATATTATTCTGACAATTAGAACGACAACTGGAAGAGAAAATTCTGTTATTGATTCTATAATGACAAAAGTAAAGGCCCATGGTTTTAATATTAAGAGTGTTTTTCATCCAGAAGAGTTTCGTGGCTATGTCTTCATAGAAGGAACGCATGAAGATATAGAAAATGTTATAAAGAATATCCCTCATATAAGAGGCTTGATAAATAAGGTTGTAAGCCTAAATGAAATAGAAAGATTCATAGTTCCTGAAAAACAGGAAATTAAAGTTGAGATTGGAGATATTGTAGAAATAATTGCAGGTCCATTCAAAGGCGAGAAGGCAAAAACAACCAGGGTTGATGAAACCAAAAATGAAATTACTGTCGAGCTTTTAGAAGCTGCAATCCCAATTCCTGTTACAATATCTATAAATTCAATAAGAATTGATAAGAAAAAATCTTAAGTGATAAAAATGCCTCAAACAATTGATGTTCTTGTAAATGGCGGCCATGCAACAGCAGCGCCACCAATTGGCCCTGCCCTGTCGCCGCTTGGAATAAATGTAGGAAAAGTAGTTGAAGAAATAAATAAAAAGACAAAGGACTTTGATGGCATTCAGGTTCCAGTAAAGATTATTGTTAAAGGAAAGGAGTTTGATATTGTTGTCGGAACCCCTCCTGTTTCTGCTCTGATTAAAAGAGAATTAAAGTTAGAAAAGGGTTCTGGTCAGGCTGGAAAAGAAGAGGTCGCTGATATTCTTATTGAACAGGTCATTAAAATATCTAAGATGAAGGAAGCATCTATGTTAGGAAAAGACCTGAAAGCCAGAGTAAAACAGGTAATTGGAACATGCAAATCACTGGGTGTTCTTGTTGAAGGAAAAGACCCAAGAACAGTTATAGAAGAAATAAATAAAGGAAAGTATCATGATGAAATTTCTAAGGAAAAAACAGAACTTTCAAAAGAAGAATTGAAACAATTAGAAGAAGAGAAAAAGAGATTAAAGGAGGAAATAGAGAAACATCATGAAGAGATAAAGGCCAAAGCAGCATCAATATTAAATGAGATGAAAGATAAGGATAAGTCTGAAATCAGAAAGAAGATGAAAGAAGCAGGAATTCCAGAAAAGATGATTGATGAAATTGTTCCTCGTGAAGAAGCAGCACCTGCAAAGTGAATAAAATGAAATCCCCTAGTAACCCACGAATAAAAGTGGGTTTTTCATGGATTTCTTTCGAAGTTCTTCCTTTCATTTCACAAAAGTGGGTTTTCAAAGAACTTCAAAATAATATGAACTAAAAGAAAGCCTTTTGTGTTAGTTCTTTTTGTGTTATTTAATTGTGTCTATATACAAATGGTTCTTTCCCTGGGATATACAAAACAACTTCTCTGACTTCGAAAATGTTACAGAAATTTCTGCATACTGCAAAAGGGTCTTCAAATCCACTTTTTTGATATTGTGTATCAAAAACAAAAATTTTTTCTTCGCCATTTTTTCTATAAATTATATATGGTTCTCTAGGTTTTTTCTCTTTTATATCAGACATAAACCCTTCCTTATTTTGACCTCAAAAATATTTAAATTGATGTTGCATAGAAGACTTAAAAAGTTTAGATGTGTGATAACCCTCAGTGAGACAATGGATAGGTATGAATATATGTTTATTATACTCAGCCTTATTGCAATAGCCATAGTTTTAGCTCAACTAATAAATACATGGGCAATTGCTATTACCTTCCTTATTTTATTGTTAATTGTAGTTCTTCAGAGAACAGAGGTTAGAAAGGGTTTCATTGCATTCCAGAAAATACTTGATAGTTTTACTGAAGAACAAAAAAAGAAAAGTGAGGAAAACGAATCAAAAATCAATGAAATAAAAAATAGATTAGAAGAATTCCTAGCAAAGATAGATGTAATGAAAGAGGACCTGAGAAAAGATATCTTTGCAATAGAAAACAGAGTTATCTGGGAAAGAAATGAGAGCAAAACTGAATTGGAGGGAGTTTATACTGAATTGACAAGAAAACTGCTTGATATTGAAAAAAGAATTGAGGAAGGATTGAATAAAGACGACTTCAACAAACAGCTGGAACAAAATTACAGGGAATTGGCAAAAAAGATACTTGATGTTGAAAACAATCTAAATCACGCAAGAAAGATGTTGACAATGGCCATAAGCACAGTTGATGACAGAGTCAGCAATCTCGAAAGCAAAAATTCAGGACAATAAACCTTTATAAACTTTGAATATTAGTATAGATTACCCATTTACTACAGTGTTTCTGCTGTAGGAGGGATTTTTGTGAAAATTGAAGAAGCAATTAGCCAGTTAAAAGGTAGCAAAAGAAATTTTGTTCAAACCTATGACTTGATAATTAATCTGAAAAATATAGATATGAAAAGGCCTGAAAATAACTTTTCCAAAGAGATTCAACTTCCTCACGGCACTGGAAAAGAAATCTCTGTTTGTGTTATTTCTGAAACTGTCAAGGAAGGTGAAAATTATGATGTTCTTAGAAAAAACGATATAGAAGGTATTGATAAAAAAGAAGCCAAAAATCTTGTTAGAAAATATGACTTCTTCTTGTGCGAAGCACCATTAATGGTTCTTGTTGGTAAAAATCTTGGACGTTATTTAGGTCCAAAAGGCAAGATGCCTAAGCCTATTCCTCCAAATGCAAATCCTTCATTAATTAATCCATTGGTGGAAATCGCTAAAAAGTCTGTAAGAATTGTTGCCAAAGCCTCCCCTACGATTCATACTTTTGTTGGCAAAGAAGGCATGAGCAATGAACAAATCAAGGAAAATGTTGAAAAAGTAATTGAAGAGGTTGAAAAGACTCTTCCTAAAGGAAGATCTCAGATAAAATCTGTTTTATTGAAGCTAACAATGAGCAAACCTATCAAAATTGATGTGTGATTTTTATGGCTCTATTGAAAAACCAAAAACCAGAAGCTGTGAAAAAACTAGCTGAAATGATTAATAAATATAATAGTATTGGAATTGTAAACCTGCATAAGATGCCTGCAAAGCAATTGCAGAAAATCAGACATGCATTGAAAGGAAAAGCTGAAATAAAAATTAGCAGAAAAACCCTAATCAAAAAGGCAATAGAAAGCAGTAACAAGAAGGATATAAGTAAATTGATTGAACTCATCGGTGGAAATGAGCCGGGAATAATATTTACAAATGACAACCCTTTCAAAATCTTCAAGTTTCTAAAAGAAAACAAAACCCAAGCAACAGCAAAATCTGGTGATATTGCACCAAAAGATATTATAATTTCTAAAGGTCCTACAAGCATCCCACCAGGACCAGCAATATCAGCATTTCAGGCGGCTGGTCTGAAAACAACAGTAGAAGGTGGAAAAATCGCTGTTGCAGCAGACAAATGTGTGCTGAAGAAAGGAGAGAAAGTTACAAAGGAGCTTGCCAATATTTTTTCATTGTTAAAATTAGAACCAATGGAAATTGGACTTGATATTTCAGGAATATATGAATCTGGAATAATATATAGGAAAGATGTCCTTGATATTGATGAAGAACAATACAAGAATGATTTAATGGTTGCAATAAATGCTGCGATAAATCTCTCATTAGAATGCGGTTATCTAACAAAAGAAACAGTAAAAATTGCAATTAGAAAGGCATTCAATGAAGCAAAATCACTTGCTGCATTAGGCATTATTGAAAAAGAATTTATAGATGACATAATAGCAAAAGCAAATATAGAAGCAAGAATGCTAGAAGAGATAACAAAAACAGCATAAACAAAGGTAAAAATGAAATGCCCTATGTAACCATTTCCAAAAATGGTTTCCTTGTGCATTTTTTTCAAGAACAATAAATAGAGTATTGTTCTTAAAATAATAGATGCTCGTTTATAGGATGTGCATCAAAAACATCTGAAGTTTCGAATAAACTTTAGTCAATGTGTTTCGATAGAGGTGTATGAAATGAACTACATATATGGAGCTTTGCTGCTTCACTCTGCAAAGAAACCTATTGATGAGGAACATCTGAAAAAGGTGTTAGAATCATCAGGTGAACCAGTAGATGAATCCAGAGTAAAGGCCTTGGTAGCAGCACTAGAAGGAGTTAACATAGATGACGTAATATCAAAGGCAGCAGCGCCTGTGGTTACATCAGCTCCTGCAGTAGCTGTTGAAACAAAAGCTGCGCCAGAGGAAGATGAAAAAGCAAAGGAAAAGAAAGCCGAAGAAGCGGCCGAGGGCCTCGGTGCATTGTTTGGGTAGATTTTTTAAGATTTTTGTTTTCCAAACAATTGCATTTATTTTTATTAGCTGGGAAAACAAAGGAATCTTAATGAAAGATAAACTAAGAGCAGAGTTCAGCAAGAATTATGAAAAATATTATAAAGTCAAGCTTTTCGATGAATTAGGCTTTAAAAGAAGAAAGTGTAAAAATTGCGGAAAGTTTTTCTGGTCTATTTCTGAGCGAGAGAATTGTCCTGATTCTACATGCCAAAGATATGAGTTCATAGGGCATGCCCTGAAGAAAATAGATTATGTTGATACTTGGAAGGCAATAGAAAAATTCTTTGTAAAGAACGACCATGAGCCAATAAAAACCTATCCTGTTGTCTGCCGTTGGTTTCCTGGATTATATTTCACAGTCGCAAGCATTGTTGCTTTTCAAAGAAGTGTTGCTGGAAAAACTGTTTTTGAAATGCCAGCAAATCCTTTAATAATTCCACAAGTATGTCTTCGGTTTAATGATATACCTAATGTCGGGGTCACAGGCCGCCACCTTACAAACTTTGTCATGATTGGTCAGCACTCTATTTATGATGGAAAGAAAGGCTACTGGAAAGATCAATGTATTGATTATGATTATCGTCTTCTTACGGAAGTTTTCAAGATAAAGTCAGAAGAAATTTCATGGCTGGAAGATGTTTGGGTAGGCCCTTCTGCTTTCGGTTACTCTCTGGAATATTATGTAAAAGGTCTGGAGCTAGGCAATGCCGTCTTCACAGAATTTGTTGGAACACCAGATAAATATGAAATAATGAATGAAAAAGTCATTGATATGGGAGCTGGCCTAGAAAGATTTGCTTGGTTAATGAATGGAACACCAACCTGTTATGATGTAATTTTTGGAGATGCAATGACTAAATTAAAAAAGAAAGTCAAATATGACAAGGACTTATTTTTAAGATATGCCAAAACTTCTGGAGAAGAAAATGTCAGCAAAGATAAAATTGCATCTATACTTGGAATAGATTTGAAAGAAATGAATGATAAAATTGCTCCATTAGAAGCAATCTATGCAATTGCTGACCACTCCAAAACATTGCTTTATGCTATAACTGATGGTGGCCTGCCTAGTAATGTTGGCGGTGGTTATAACCTTAGAGTAATTTTAAGAAGGGCTCTCAGCTTCATAGATGAATTTGGATTTGACATCAACCTAAGCAATGTTTGCAAATGGCATGCAAAATATCTGAAAAAGCTTGACCCAAGATTAGCTGAAAGCCTTAACGAAGTTGATGAAATCCTGAAAGTTGAAGAAGAGCGTTATAAAAGAACAAAATCCCGCGTCAGAGACATAGTTGAAAAAATAATAAATACTGAAATCAATGAGGAAAAATTAATTCAATTATATGAATCAGAAGGCGTAACACCTGAACTGATAAAAGAAGAGGCAGAAAAACTTGGAAAAGAAGTTGCAATTCCAATGGACTTTTATGCAAAAATATCTGAAAGACATATGCAAGAAAAAGAAGAGGAAAAGAAAATTGATATTAATCTATCAGGGCTCGCTCCGACAGAGCTTCTTTACAGGAATTCTGATAAGACAGAATTTGATGCGAAAGTAGTTCGCATATCAGAAGATTGGGTCATTCTTGATAAGACATTATTCTATCCAGAATCAGGAGGTCAGGACCATGACCTTGGTGTGATAGATAAAATACCTGTCACAGATGTTCAAAAATTTGGTTCAATTGTTGCCCATAAATTGGAGAAAAATGACTTGAAAGAAAATCAGGTTGTCCATGGAATAATTGATAAGAAGAGAAGGTTTCAGTTAATGCAGCATCATACCTCCATTCATATAATAAATGGAGCTGCAAGAAAAATTTTAGGCAATCATGTCTGGCAGGCAGGCTCAGGAAAGAGCGAGGAAAAAGCTCATCTTGATATTACACACTATCAAGCCTTAACAGAAAAAGAAATAGAAAAAATAGAAAATTTGGCAAATAAAATAATAAAAAAGAAACTTCCTGTTAAAAAATATATTCTTCCACGTCAGGTCGCAGAAAAGAGATATTCCATGCGTATCTATCAAGGAGGCGCAATTCCCGAAAGCGAATTAAGAATAATTGAAATTCCTGGTTTTGATTCAGAGGCCTGCGGTGGAACCCATCTAAACAATACCGGAGAAGTTGGTGAGTTAATAATATTAAGCACAGAAAGAATACAGGATGGAATTGTAAGAATAACAATAGCAGCAGGTGAAGCAGCAGAAAGATATGAGAAAGAAAAAGCCATGGTTGTAGAAGAATGCAGAAAAATACTTGGAACAGAAAAGATAATTCCAGAAGCAAGAAAATTATTTGATAAATGGAAAAAACTTAGAAAACATCTGGAAAAAAATATTGAAAAAAGTGCGGAATCTGAGTCAAAGAATTTAGAGAAAAAGATAGTAAATAATGTATTAATAGAAATTATAGAAAATGCGGATATGAAGCATCTGCAATCAATATCTAAAATTCTCTCAAATGATGATAGAATAATCATGCTCTTTGGCATAAGTGACAAAATATATGTTTTTGGCGCTGCTGGTTCAAAAACCAAGGTTGATATTGGAAAGATAGTTACAAAAACATGCTCAGAATTAGGAGGAAAGGGCGGCGGAACAAAATTCCTTGGACAGGGAATTGGTACTAAAAAAGATAATTTGAATAATGTTGTAGAAAAACTAAGGAAGGATTTGATATGAATCAAAATAGCATAGAAAATAGGAAAATAATCAGAGAATTAAGCAAATTGTTTAAAGTAGATGAAAAAGATGTTCCTAAAACATTAAAAAGAATCAAGGACGAAGTTAAAGAAATGGAAAGAAAAATTAAATGAAGCAAAAAATTTTAAATAACTGGGTATTGCTATGAAAAAAGAATCAAAAAAACAGATAATGGTTCTATTGATAGTATTGATATTCTTTGGCTCAACATTTGCATATGTAATATTAAGCACTTTCAAAGAACCAGAAAAACCTAATGAAATGCCAACCAGCTACATTTTAAATTATAGATTAAATGAAACAATTGAAGCGCAATTATTATCAAGAGGTTTTACCTCAGTTCAGTATTTCTACAAAACACCAAATTCTGCTATTATCAGCTACCTGGATAAGATTCCTGAAGATTTCAAGATAATAATGGGCAATCAGGAACAAATTCAAACCTATGTTCAGAAGATAAATTATACCTATAATAATACTGATTCATATATAGCAGTAAAATCAATTGCTAACCAAATTGAAATTATAGATGAAAACATCACAGAAAAAAACATCTATGAAGCACTTTGCAAAACCGTAATATCTCCGCCAGGAGAATGCGGTCTCATATTCATCAATCAGAGTTTAGGTTAAATTTCTAACATTTAAATCAATTTATAATAATTAACTTCTTACCATAGCCCCTTAGTCTAGCGGTAAGGATGCCAGCCTCTGGAAACAAGCTGGACGCAGAATGCGTCTATCAGTTCTAGAGAATTGAACTCATATTAAATGAGTTATGAAAGAGATAGCTGGAGACAGCAGTTCGAATCTGCTAGGGGCTATCAGAAACTATCTATATCCTGCAAGAATTTGCTTCCTTTTTGTGTTATAACAAATGATGTAGAACCAATTGGATTTATCTGCGCAATAAGCTTTTTTTCAATTAAACCGTTGACTATGACGTCTACTGAATCTGAGCCGTTTAGAAGAATTTTCAGTTCATTTTTAGATATCAGTGCCATTTCTGCAACCTTTCTCAATACCTTTTCTTCATTTTTTGAAAGCAGTGAAACCATCTCTATCGCCATATTTTGAATGTTAGCTTATAGGATGCATCAGCTCGGTTGTTGTCTTAAGATTTCCTTTTAGATGCTCGTTTAAAGGAGGTATAGCAAAGATGAAATCCTTGCTATACAGAAAGCCTCTTTGAGTCTTTCTCGTATAGGAACTTCGGTTCTGATATTACTTTACTACCAATCCTTCCTTTATTCTTAGCATCTTCTCCTTTCCAGCCAAAATTTCAACTAATTTTAGTGCAAAGGCCATAGCTGTTCCCGGCCCCTTTGATGTAACTATATTTTTATCAACTACTACATCTCCTGACCTTATCTTTGGTATATGTCTTTCATAACCAGGATATACAACTGCTTCCTTGTCCTCTAAAATGCCCGCTTTTACAAGCAGTAATGGCGCAGCACATATTGCTCCTATTATTTTATTATTCTTATTGAAATCTTTTATAATATTCATTACTGTTACACTTTTTGATAGAGAGATACAGCCAGGTCCACCTGGAAGTATAAGGACATCATATTTTTTAGGGTCAATATTTTCTAATTTCTTATCAATTTCAATTTTTATTTCATGCGCGCCAATAACATATGTTGTAAATCCTGCCAATGTTACATCTATATCTGCCCTTCTAAGAACATCTATAATAACTGTAGCCTCGATTTCTTCAAATCCTTCTGCGACCAAAACAAGAACTTTCATATTTCTCACATTTAATGCTAAACTAATTAGTATTTAAAGATATATTAATATTTTTATTTCAAGAATAATGAAAACATTGTTCTTGAAAGAAATGCGCAAGGAAACCATTTTTGGAAATGGTTAGTTATATAGGGTTCATCTTTGAGGTGTAGAAATGCCAACAATTGATGTGGATATTAAAAAAATAGAGGTAAAAAGAAATGATATTAAAGAATTTAAACAAAAATTAGATATAACAACATCACCAGCAATAATAGATATTGAAAAAACTGATTTAAAAATGGGAGATATTAAAGATATTTTGAAGGTTAAATTCAAGTTTGAAAGTGTATATAATCCAGATGTAGGACATTTGTATATGGAAGGCGAAGTCATCTATGCCCCTAAGGATTCAAAGAAAGTATTAGATGATTGGAAAAAAAATAAAAAAGTAGAAAAAGAAATTGCAGCTGATATATTTAATCCAATATTTGAAAGATGCCTAAAAGCAGCTCTTTTAGTGACAAATGAGGTTAGATTAAGATCGCCATTGCAATTCCCAAAATTGAATCTAGAAGATGAGAATAAATACATAAACTAATTCTTTATTTTAAGAACAATACTCTATTTATTGTTCTTGAAAAAATGCGCAAAGAAATCATTGAAAATGGTTACATAGGGCATTTCATTTCAAAGTCTTTGAATAAGACTGTTCTAAGGTCTTTTATTTTATAGTTTTTAATATATACCCCATCTTTCTCAAGCAATCTCTTCTTTTCCTTCATTCCTTTAACATATCCTCCGATTCTGCCATCACTCATAACAACCCTGTAACATGGTATGAATTTCAAATTTCTGTTTTTGCTCAATATTTTTCCGATTGTCCTTGGAGAGGTATGCAGTGTAATTGCTATGTAATTATATGTAGAAACCTTTCCTTCTGGTATCTGCCTGACCAAGAAATATACCTTGTTATATAATTCTTTATGCATAAAACTAATTCTTATTAAAAACCTTTATATAGAACTTTTACACTACATATATTAAGTATAGTCAAGTGGTCTTTCTATGTACAAAAGATATTTTAAGAGAGGAAATAAAAAAATTGGCCCATATTATTATAAAACAATCCATAAAGATGGTGCTGTAAAGACAATCTATTTAGGCACAAATCCTA
>Ga0272448_1006632_pt1 | contig 12447 bp, 12 predicted proteins | sample YNPCB0191_FD_202220 | JGI IMG/M metagenome (GOLD analysis project Ga0272448, IMG submission 202220) | Hot spring sediment microbial communities from Yellowstone National Park, WY, United States - YNP-CB-019-1 | ecosystem: Environmental > Aquatic > Thermal springs > Hot (42-90C) > Sediment... | reverse complement strand
TCCGGGGGTTCGCCTTCGGCTCACCCCCGGCTACCAGCTCAGGGCCCCTTCGGGGCCGTGTCCGTCCCGGAGGGACGGAAGCTGGTAGCTCCAGGTGAGCGGAGCGAACCTGGAGAAAAGCGACGGCTCGAATGATCGATACGCCCCTTTCCGGGGGTTCGCCTTCGGCTCACCCCCGGCTACCAGCTCAGGGCCCCTTCGGGGCCGTGTCCGTCCCGGAGGGACGGAAGCTGGTAGCTCCAGGTGAGCGGAGCGAACCTGGAGAAAAGCGACGGCGTGCGACAAGCCCCGAAGGGCCGCCAGATGGTTACACCGGCAAGCCTCGTCTATCGGCCCTCCGGGGCCGGTAGGTCCGCCGCGCCGCGGCGGACCGTGAGCTTCTTGCTGCAAGTTACCGGTCCCGCGCGGCGCGCGGGACCTGCTCGCGTGCGGGACGTATCAGCGGGAAACAAACGATGGAATTTGCAGGAAGAACGGCGATCGTTACCGGCGGCAGCCGTGGCATAGGCCGCGCCATATGCCTCGAGCTCGGGCGGCGCGGCTGCGATGTCGCCTTCAGCTACAGGCAATCCGCCGACATGGCCGAGCGGGTGGCGGCGGAACTTGCGGGCATGGGCCGCAGGGCGCGCGCCTTCTGTACCGACGGCGCCGACGCAGCCGCGGTCGAGTCCATGGTGGGGGAGGTGCGGCGCGACTTCGGCCGCATCGATTTCCTGGTCAACAATGCGGGCATCACCCGCGACAAGCTCCTGCCGGTGATGAACGAGGCCGAATGGGACGAGGTGCTCAACAGCAACCTCAAGGCGGCATTCCACTTCTGCCGGGCCGTGGTCCGCATCATGCTCAAGGCGCGCTCGGGCTCGATTCTCAACATCACATCGATCAGCGGTATCGTCGGGATGGCGGGTCAGACCAACTATGCGGCCTCGAAGGCCGGTCTGATCGGTTTTACCAAGGCCCTGGCCAGGGAAGTCGCCGGGCGCAACATCCGCGTCAACGCCCTGGCGCTCGGCTTTGTCGAGACCGAAATGACCGCCGGACTACCGCAGGAGCACCGGGCTCGGATACTCGAGCAGATCCCCATGAAGCGCTTTGCGGCGCCCGAGGAAGCGGCCGCAGTCGCCGCCTTCATTCTTTCCGACGAGGCGCGCTACATGACCGGCGCGGTCGTACAGGTCGACGGCGGCCTGGCGATGTGAGATTTTTTGGCTCTCGCGGCGGGATGGCCGTTAGATTGGCCGGAGGGCATCCCGCTTGAAAGAGGTCCCCGCGCTTTTCAGCGAAAGCACGATCCCGGTCGATGCGGGCACCGACTCCCTGGTCGCTCTTATCTCGCTGATCGCGGGCGCCGGGCGCGACAGCGCCGCGGCGCATGCCGCCGCGCGGCGCATCGTGCGCAGCTTTCCCTCGGTGCGCGAATTGGCATGCGCCAGCGCCGAGGAACTGCGCCTGTGCAGCGGGATTTCGCCGCGGCGCGCGCGCCTGGTTCTGGCCGCGATGGAGCTGGGCCGCCGGCTGTCGGCCGCACCCTATCGCCCCGGCGAGCGCTTCTCGAACAGCCGCGAACTTTTCCAGCGCTACCGGGCGCGTTTCTGCGCCGCCCTGAAGGAGCACTTCGTCTGCCTGCACCTGAACTCCAAGAACCGGCTCATCCGCGAGGTCCTGGTTTCCGTCGGCAGCCTGAGCACGTCGGTGGTCCATCCGCGCGAGGTCTTCGCGCCGGCGGTGCGCGACAGCGCGGCGGCGATCATCCTGGTGCACAACCATCCGTCGGGCGATCCGGCGCCCAGCCGCGAGGACCGGGAGTGCACGCAGCGCCTGGCGCATGCGGGAAGGCTCCTGGGGATCCGCGTCCTCGATCATGTGATTCTCGGCCACGAGGATTACTTCAGCTTTGCCGACGCCGCCCTGCTCGACGAGGAAAGCTGAGGAAATTCCCCGCCGGGACCGGTAGAATCTCTGCTGCGCCGGAGGTTCCCGCATGGAGCTGCCGAAGGATCCCTCGGAAAGGTTCCGCATCGTGCTGGACGGCCGCAAGGCCTTCGACGTCGTCGGCCTGGGCATGAACGCGGTGGATCACCTGTGCGTCGTGCCGTCCTATCCGCGCTTCAACACCAAGACCGAGGTCTTGCAATACGATCTGCAGCCGGGCGGGCCGGTGGCGAGCGCACTCGTGGTGGTCGCGCGCATGGGCCTGAAGGCCAAATACATCGGGAAGGTGGGCGCCGACGAGCCGGGCAGGCTGCAGCGGCAGAGCCTGGAGGCCGACAACGTCGACATTTCCTCGCTCGTGACCGAGCCCGGTGCGCGCAGCCAGTATGCCTTCATCATCATCGACCGGCGCACGGGCGAACGCACGATCCTCTGGGGGCGCGATCGCCGTCTCGATTTCCGCCCCGGCGAACTGGCGCGCGAGGATGTGTGCGCCGGGCGGCTGCTGCATCTCGACGGCGAGGACCAGGAGGCCGCGCTCGCCGCCGCCGCCTGGGCCCGGGAAGCCGGCATCCCCGTCGTCATGGATCTCGACAGGGTCAAGGAGCGCACCCGCGATCTGATTCGCCTGGCCGACTTTCTCATCACGAGCGCGAGTTTTCCCGAAGAGCTGACGGGCGAGGCCGACCCGGCCGGCGCCTTGCGCGCGATGCGCGACCTGTGCCCCGGCTTTCTGGCGGTGACCCTCGGCGCCGGCGGCGCGGCGGCTCTGTTCGGCGACGAGTGCGTGCATTTCCCGGCATTTCCCGTCGAGGCTGCGGATACCACGGGGGCGGGCGACGTCTTCCACGGTGCCTTCCTTTACGGGCTGCTGCAGAACTGGCCGGCCGGCCGGATCATGAAGTTCGCCAACGCGACCGCCGCGCTGGGCTGCACGCGCATCGGCGTGCGCGCGGGGATTCCCGCGCTGGGCGACGCCCTGCGCCTGGCCGGCCTGGACATGCCCTGATCCGCCCGCGCCCGGGCGGCGCCGGTATGGGCCGGGCGTGTGGTAGAATGTCGCCCTTCGACGGCAGGCGCGCCATGAAGAACGTCTTCCTGCTGGATCTGGACACGCAGAAGGATTTCGTGCTGCCGGGCGGTGCCCTGCCCGTTCCGGGCGCTGCCCGCCTGCTGCCCAAGCTGCGGCGCCTGTTCGATTTCGCGCGCAAGACCGGCGTCACCGTGCTTTCCGCCGTCCATGCCCACGCACCGGGCGATCCCGAGTTCGCGCACTTTCCGCCGCACTGCCTCGCGGGTACCGACGGGCGGCGCAAGCTGGAGGACACCGAGCTGCGCCGCTTCCTGGTTTTCGAAAACAGGCCCGTCGACCGCAACCTCGTCGAGGCCGTGCGGCGCTACCAGCAGATCGTCATCGAAAGGCAGGACTGGGACCTGTTCAGCAATCCCGTCGCCGAGCGGCTGCTGCGCGTGCTGCCGGCGCACGCCATCGTCTTCGGGGTGCCGGCGGAGCACTCGGTGAAGCTCGCCGCCGTAGGCCTGCAGCAGCGCGGCGTCAAGACGGCCGTGCTCAGCGACGTCGTCCTGCCGCTCGACGGGGGCAGCGCCGGCCGGGCCGAGCAGGAGATGCGCCGGGCGGGGGTGGAATTCCTCACGCTCGAAATGCTGTTCGACATTTACACCGCCCGCGAGTAGCATGGCGCTCGCGCCGCGCGAGCGGGCGCTGCGGCAGGAGGGAAGTCCCATGGATGCAGGCACGGTAATCGATCTGAGAAGCGACACGGTCACGCGCCCGACGCGGGAGATGCGCGCGGCGATGGCGGCGGCCGAGGTCGGCGACGATGTCTACGGCGAGGACCCGACCGTCAACCGTCTCGAGGAGCTGGCGGCGCGCACGATGGGCAAGGAGGCGGCGCTGCTGGTTCCTTCGGGAACGATGGGGAACCAGATCGCGATTCACGTGCACACGCGCCCCGGCCAGGAAGTGATCACCGAGGAGCGCGGCCACATCTTCAACTACGAAATGGCGGCGATGGCGACGATCAGCGGGACGCTGCCGCGCCCCATCCGCACGGCCGACGGCATCATGTCCTGGGAGCAGATCGAAGCGGCGATCCGGCCGCGCATCTACTACATCGCGCCCACGGGGCTGATCACGCTGGAAAACACGCACAACATGGCGGGCGGCACCTGCTACAGCGCCGAGCGGGTCAGGGAGATCTGCGAGCGCGCCCACGCGCTCGGCCTGCCGGTTCACATGGACGGGGCGCGTATCTTCAACGCGGCCGTGGCGCTGGCGACGACGCCGGCCGAGATCTGCGCCCCGTGCGACTCGGTCATGTTCTGCCTGTCGAAAGGCCTGGCGGCGCCCATCGGTTCCATGCTGGCCGGCACGCGCAGCTTCATCGAGCGCGCGCGCAGCGTGCGCAAGATGCTGGGCGGAGGAATGCGCCAGGCGGGCGTGATCGCCGCCGCGGGGATCATCGCCCTCGAAAAGATGCCGGGGCGCCTGCACGAGGATCACGCCAACGCGGCGCGCCTGGCGCGGCTGCTGGCGGAGATCCCCGGCCTGGACGTCAACCCGGCGGCGGTGCGCACGAACATCGTGATCGTCGGCATCGCACGCACCGGGTACGACAGCGGCTCGCTGGCGGCGTTGCTCAAGCAACGGGGCCTGCTGGTGGGGACGGTCGATGCCGCGACCATCCGCCTGCTGACGCACCTGGACGTCGCCAGCGAGCAGATCGAGCGCGCCGCCGCCATCTTCAGGGAGACCCTGGCATCGGCGCGGAGGGGATAGGGCATGGAAGAGACCGAAGGAATGAGGATCCTGCGGCAGACGGTGCGCGAATTCGCCGAGAGCGAGATCGCCCCGCACGTCATGGAGTGGGACGAGGCGCAGCGCTTCCCCATGGAGCTCGTGCCCAAGATGGGGGAATTGGGGATGATGGGCGCCGTCTTTCCGCCCGAGTACGGCGGGAGCGGGCTTTCCTACCCGGAATACGTGATCCTGGTGGAGGAGCTCGCCCGGGTCGACCCGTCCATCGGCCTGTTCGTGGCGGCGCACACATCGTTGTGCGCCAACCACGTCTATCTCGCCGGCACCGAGGAGCAGAAGAGGCGCTATCTGCCCGACTTGGCCTCGGGCCGCAAGATCGGTGCCTGGGCCCTGACCGAGCCGGAATCGGGCAGCGATGCCGGAGCGGCCAAGACCACCGCCGTGCGCGACGGCCGGCATTACGTCCTGCGCGGCTCCAAGAATTTCATCACCAGCGCCTCCCTGGCCCGGACCTATGTGATCATCGCCTCGACCGACCGCGCGGCCGGGCATCGGGGGCTGTCGGCCTTTATCGTCGAGGGCGGCACGCCCGGACTGGTGATCGGCAAGAAGGAAAACAAGCTCGGCCTCCGGGCGTGCGACACGGCGAGCCTGATTCTCGACGACTGCCGCGTGCCGGAGGAGAACCTGCTGGGCGAGCCGGGCTGCGGATTCCGCGACGCCCTGCGGGTGCTGGACGGCGGGCGGATATCGATCGCCGCCCTTTCCCTCGGGGTCGCCCAGGGTGCCTACGAGCACGCGCTGCGCTACGCGCGCCAGAGGCGGCAGTTCGGCCAGCCCATCGCCGAGTTCCAGGCGATCCAGTTCAAGCTCGCCGACATGGCCACCGAGATCGAGGCGGCGCGCCAACTGACCCTGCATGCGGCCGAGCTCAAGCAGAAGGGCATGCGCGCCACCATGGAGGCCTCGATGGCGAAGCTCTTCGCCTCCGAAGTCGCGGTGCGCGTCACCGAACAGGCGGTCCAGATCCACGGCGGGTACGGCTTCATCAAGGATTACCCGGTGGAGAAATATTACCGGGACGTCAAGCTGTGCACGATCGGCGAAGGAACGAGCGAAATCCAGCGCCTCGTGATCGCGCGCCAAATCCTGAAATAGCGCGCCAATCGGCTGTTGACATGCCCGAAGCCCGGTCCCATGATTCCGCTTTCGATCGAGCCATGCTGCCGGATGTGCTGAAAGGAGATTTCCGCGCGATCGCGCGCCTGATCACGGCCGTCGAGAACGAGTCGGCGCAGGCCGACGCCTGGCTGCGGGAGCTGTTCCCGCACACCGGGCATGCCTTCACCCTGGGCGTCACGGGCGCACCCGGATCGGGCAAGAGCACGCTGGTCGACAGGCTGACGGCGGAATACCGGCGGCGCGGCGACAAGGTGGCCGTCATCGCCGTCGATCCCTCGAGTCCCTTCAGCGGCGGGGCGATCCTCGGGGACCGGATCCGCATGCAATCGCACAGCCTCGATCCGGGCACCTTCATCCGCAGCATGGCGACGCGCGGCAATCTCGGTGGGCTGGCGCGCACCACCGCCGATGTGGTGACGGTCCTGGATGCCGCCGGCTTCGACCTTGTGATCATCGAAACCGTGGGCGTCGGGCAGGATGAGGTCGATGTGGCGCGCACCGCCGAGGCCACGCTGGTGCTGCTCGTGCCGGGCATGGGCGACGACATCCAGGCCATGAAAGCGGGCATCATGGAAATCGCGGATGTTTTCGTGATCAACAAGTCGGACCACCCGGGCGCCGATCGCGTCGAAGTCGAGCTGAGTGCGCTGCTGACGCTGAGCAACCGGGCCGACGGCTGGAAGCCGGCCGTCGTGCGGACGGTGGCCACGACGGGCGAGGGCGTCGCTGCGTGCATCGACGCGGTGGAGGCGTTCCGCAAGTTCCAGGAATCGTCTCCGGCCCGGCAGGCGCGCCGCATCCAGGTGCAGAAGGAGCGCCTGCTGGAACTGGTGCGCAGCCGCGTGGCGCGGCAGCTGCTGGGCCGCCCGCAGGGCGCCGAGCTCTTGGAGCGCCTGGCCGAGCGCGTGGCGGCGCGCGAGCTGGATCCCTATACGGCCGCCGACGAGTTGCTCGCTCTGGGGCGGGACGGCCCGGGGGAGTGAGCGATGTATCGCAAGGTGGATCATATCGGCATTGCGGTGCGCAGCCTCGAGGGCGCGCTGAAGGTCTACGAGTCCGCCATGGGCCTGCGCGCGGCGGGCATCGAGGAGGTCGAGGAGCAGAGGACGCGCGTCGCCCTGATCCCCGTCGGCGATTCGCGCATCGAGCTGCTCGAGGCGATGGACGCCGGCTCGCCGATCGCACGCTTCATCGAACGGCGCGGCGAAGGGTTGCACCATATCTGTTTCCAGGTGGACGACCTGGCGGCCGAGCTTGAAAAGCTCCGGCAGGCGGGCGTCCGGCTCGTCGATGCGCAGCCGCGCCGGGGCGCGGGCGGCTGCTGGATCGCATTCATTCATCCTTCCGGCACGGGAGGCGTGCTGGTGGAGCTTTCGCAGCCGCCGGCGCCCGGCCGGGCATTCGCGGGAAAGTGAACGATGGAACCTGTCAGGATCGGAATCATCGGCGGCAGCGGCCTGTACGAAATGAAGGAGCTGACCGAAAGGCGGGAGATCGCCGTGGATACGCCCTTCGGGCCTCCCTCGGACTCCCTCGTCACGGGGCGCATTGCAGGCAGGAAGGTCGCCTTCCTCGCGCGTCACGGGCGCGGCCATCGGATCATACCGTCGGAAATCAACTTTCGCGCCAACATCTACGCCATGAAGATGCTGGGCGTGGAGAGGATCCTGTCGGCGAGCGCCGTCGGTTCGCTCAAGGAAGAGCTGGCGCCGCTCGATATCGTCCTGCCCGACCAGTTCGTCGACCGCACGCGCGGGCGCGCGAGCACGTTTTTCGGCAACGGACTGGCGGCGCACATCAACTTCGCCGACCCGGTGTGCCCGGAGCTTCTCGAACTGGTGCATCGGGCCGCCCTCGAGGCGGGCCTGCGCGCCGTCAAGGGGGGCACCTACCTGTGCATGGAAGGACCTGCCTTTTCCACCCGGGCCGAGTCGAACCTCTACCGGAGCTGGGGCATGGACGTCATCGGCATGACCAACCTGCAGGAGGCCAAGCTCGCGCGCGAGGCGGAGATCTGCTACGTAACGCTGGCCCTGGTGACCGATTACGACTGCTGGCACGAAGCGCACGAAACCGTGACGGTCGAGATGATCGTGCGCAACCTCGAGCAGAACGCGCGCAACGCCCAGGCGATCATCGCGCGCACGGTGGCACTCCTGCCCGAAGAGCGGGCCTGCCGGTGCGGGCAGGCGCTCGCGCACGCGATCATCACCGACCGCTCGCGCGTTCCCGATGAGACGCGCCGGAAGCTCGCGCACATCGTCGGCAGGTACTTGGAGTAGATCCGTGGAGGCCGGGGACCGTCAGCTGTCAGCATTCAGCAGTCAGCTGTCAGCATTCAGCCGTCAGCTTTCAGCCGTCAGCCGTCAGCGAAACCGCCTGCTGACAGCTGATAGCTGACAGCTGACAGCTGAATTCGATCGCTGGGAGGTAATTGTCATGACACTTCTCGCAGTTGGCTCGGTCGCGCTCGATACCGTGGCTACGCCTTTCGGGCGCCGCGAGGAGATCCTGGGGGGATCGGCCAGCTATTTCGGAGTGGCCGCCAGCTACTTTACCGAGGTCCATCTGGTCGGGGTCGTCGGGGAGGATTTTCCCGCGCACCACATCGAGTTTTTCCACCGCAAGGGGATCGACACCTCGGGGCTCGAAAGCCGCGGCGGGCGCACCTTCCGCTGGCACGGCGAATACGGCGCCGACTTCAATACGGCGCGCACGCTCGATACCCAGCTGAACGTATTCGCCGATTTCGCGCCGACGATCCGCGAGGAGCACCGCCGCCTGCCCTTCGTCTTTCTCGGCAATATCGACCCGGACCTGCAGCGCAGCGTGCTGCGCCAGATGCGCCGGCCGGCGATCACGGTCTGCGACACGATGAACTACTGGATCGAACGGAAGCGGGACTCCCTGCTCGAGACTCTTGCGCTCGTCGATGTGCTCATCATCAACGATGCCGAAGCGCGCCAGCTGGCGGGGGAAGAAGCCCTTTTGCGCGCGGCCGACAAGATCCGCGCCCTGGGCCCGAAAACCCTGGTGATCAAGCGCGGGGAGCACGGCGCCCTGATGTTCCACGGCGCCGCCCGCTTCGGCTGCCCGGCCTTCCCCCTTGAGCACGTGGTCGACCCCACGGGGGCGGGGGATTCGTTCGCGGGCGGCTTCTGCGGCTACCTGGCGGCGGCCAATGCGAGCGACGAGGCGGCCATGCGAAAGGCTGTTGCTTTCGGCACCGTTATGGCATCCTTCACGGTGAGCGAGTTCGGTGTCGAAAGGCTGGGGGATCTGACCTATCCGGAGATCGAGGCGCGCTACCGGGAATTGCGGCGCTTCGCCTATTTCGACGACATCGAGTGAGGTCGGCAGGCCATGGCGGGATTCGCTGGAACATGGCGGCGGGCACGGGCGGCCCCAGGGGCATGCGGCGCGGCCGTCCTGCTGTTACTTTTCCTGCAGCCGGCTTCAGCCCGACCGCAGCAGAAAAAAACGCCCACCTTGCAGGACGTCAAGGCCTATCAGGAGGCCATGGCCTGGTTCAAGAAGGCCGAGGCCATGATCGGCACCCCGGAGGAAAACAGCGAGCAGCAGGCGGAATTCTTTCGCAAGGCGATAGCGATCAAGCCGGATTTCCTCGAAGCCCACTACAACCTCGGGCTCATATACGCCAATCAGAAAAAGACCAGGGAAGCCGTGCGGGAATTCGAGACCGTCATCGAGCTCGAGGCCGATTTCAAGCCGGAACCGAAAACCACGAGCATCTATTTCCTGCTGGCCACGGGCTACTACGAGCTCGGGGACGCCAAGGCCGCCCTGGCGGCGGCGCAGGAGGGATTGAAAAGGGATCCGCTGAACATGCAGCTGCTCAAGGCGATGGGATATCTCCGGATGGCCGGCAAGCAGGAGGAGGAGGCCGTACCGACGCTCCAGAAGATACTCGAGATCGATCCTCTGGACGTCGACGCGCGCCTGGATCTCGCCTTGATCTACCAGAAGGGAGGCAAGCTCGAGGAGGCCCTCGAACAGTACCGGCTGGCCCTGGAGGTCGATCCCAAGAGTTTCGCCGCTCGTTACAACATGGGGCTCATCTATCTGCGGCAGGCCAGAAACAAGGAAGCGGCGGAGGCGCTCGAAGCGGCCAACGCGCTGTCGCCGGGGAACGCGGAGCTGCTCGAGCGGCTGGGCGACGCTTACGCATTTCAGCAGGAGCACGCCCGGGCGGCATCCGCTTACGAGGCGGCGATCGAGAAAAAGCCGGAGCGCGCGGCCCTGTATTCGAAGCTGGGCTTCAGCCTGGCCAGCCTGAAGCAGGTCGATGCGGCGATCGCGGCGCTCGAGCGCTCGGTCCGCCTCGATCCCGCGAGCGCGGATGCCTACTATCTGCTGGGCGATCTCTATGCGGACAAAGGAAGGGAAGAGGACAGCCTGGCGGCGTACCGCAGCGCGATCAGGATCAACCCCAAGCTCAAGGAAGTCCATTACAACCTGGGCACGGCGCTCGCGGAGCGCAAGGAGTACGAGGAAGCGCTCGTAGAATTGCGCGCTGCGGTGCAACTGGACGAAAACTATGCAGCCGCGTGGGTCAATCTCGCCATGGTCTGCGAGCGCCTCGGGCTGGACGCCGAGGCCGTCCGGGCCTATGAAAAGGCCATCGCCCTCGGTGAGGGGCGGGCGCAGAACTACTTCCGGCTCGGGCTGCTGTATGCCAAGGCGGCGCAGGTCGAGGCGGCGATCGCGAATCTCGCGAAGGCCGTCGAGCTGGAGCCGGAAAAATATCGGCAGATCCTGCGCGAGGAACTCAAGAAGGTTCACTCCGTTCTGGACAGCATCCGCTATACGGAGAAGTTTGCGCGCATTCTCACCGGTGCCCCGCCGCAGTAGACATCTGAGGCCCGGGCAGGGGTCCTGGGCGGGTAGCCGGGGCTTTCTGATACATCCATCTGCCGGCCCTTCGGGGCTTGTCGCATACCGTCGCTTTTCTCCAGGTTCGCTTCCGCTCACCTGGAGCTACCAGCTCCCGTCCCTCCGGGACGGACACGGCCCCGGCAGGGGCCTTGAGCTGGTAGCCGGGGGTGAGCCGGAGGCGAACCCCCGGAAAGGGACGTATCGATTAATCGAGCCCCGGAGGGCCGACAGATTGGGGTTCCCGATGTATCCTTCTGCTGTCCCTTTTCTCAAGGTTCGCTCGCGCTCACCTGGAGCTGCCGGCTCCCGTCCCTCCGGGACGGTGGAGCAAAGAGCCGGCGTTCGGCACGGCGTGCCGGACCTACTTTCGAGCCGAATCTACCGGCGGCTGCGCACGAAGTCCAGCAGCTCGCGGCGCGACAGCGAATAAAGATCCTGCGGATTGCCCGCGGGCTGGTTTTTCCACCGTTTGTGCCCCCAGAGCCAGGACTCGGGCTGCTCGCGGATGATGCCTTCGATGACCCGGTTGAAACGCGCCGTGTTGTCGACCACGTCACGGCTCATGTCGCCGCTGCGGACAAGCTCCAGGGGAGGCAGAAACTTGATCGTGTACTTGCCGTTCCTCATGGGCGTGAGATAGCCGGGGAGGACGGCGGCGTCGGTGCGCAGGGCCAGAAGCGCCAGGCTGGTCGTGGTGGCCGCGGGAACGCCGAACAGATCCGCAAAGACTCCCTCCTGCAGGGACGTGTTCTGATCCATGAGGATGCCGACGGCTCCCCCGGCCTTGAGGATTTCGAGGATTCCGCGCGCCGCGTTCTTCTTGGGAATGGCGCTGTTGCCCGCCAGCTCGCGCAGGCGCTGCAGGTGCCGCTCGAGGCGCGTGTTGTCGAGCGGGCGGGTTACGAAGGCCAGCGGGTAACCGTACAGGGCGTGAGCCGTCGGCAGCAGCTCCCAGGCGCTGAAATGCCCCGTAAGGTAAAGAATCCCTTTGCCGCGCGCCCGCGCCGCCTCGTAGTTGTTCAGCCCGCACACGGGATCGTACTCCACAAGCGAGCGGATCGTCGCCGGCGTCAGCGTGGGCATGCGGCTGAGCTCGAGAAGATTGCGCGCGATGTTCCGGAAGCTCAGCAGCGCGATGCGGTCCCTTTCGCGATCGCTGAGCTCCGGGAAGGCGATCGTCAAGTTGACGCGCGCGATGTGGCGGTGGCGCGAACCGAGGTGGAAATAGAGCGTGGCCAGGAAGTCGAGCAGGGCGGCCGCCGCCGGCCGGGGAAGTACCCGCAACAGCCCGAGCGCGAAGCGCGACAGCAGATATACCGGGAAGGATTCCAATTCGCTACACCACGGCCGGATGGTAGAATCTCGATGCAGCGCGCGCCCTTATGAAGCAATTTTTTTCCGGCATGATTCTTCGTTGCTCCCCGTCGATCATCCTCTGTTTCGCCCTGGGACTTACGGCGGCGCGCTTTTCGCCGGAGCCCGGATACAAGCCCCGCCGCTGGGAAGCGGGCGCACGCGAAAGCTATCCCGCCAGGCTCACGAGCCAGGGGGTGACGATCGCCGTCCAGGCCATGTACACCGACCGTATGGCGGCGTCCGTGTTCGACGTCGACGACATGGTAACCCGCGGCATTATGCCGCTTGCCGTCGTCATTTTC
>Ga0272448_1006631_pt1 | contig 12447 bp, 10 predicted proteins | sample YNPCB0191_FD_202220 | JGI IMG/M metagenome (GOLD analysis project Ga0272448, IMG submission 202220) | Hot spring sediment microbial communities from Yellowstone National Park, WY, United States - YNP-CB-019-1 | ecosystem: Environmental > Aquatic > Thermal springs > Hot (42-90C) > Sediment... | reverse complement strand
GGGGCGGTTCCCGAACCGCCCCTACACGGGGTTGCCCTCGCCCAGCACCAGCTCCTGGCGCGGGAAGAGCACCTCGCCGCGCCGGATGGCCGCGCCCGGCTCGGTGACGCCCCAGGCGACGCGCTCGGGCCAGTGGGGCACGCCGGCCTGGCCCAGCGCTTGCCATAGCGCCTCCATCTTGCCCGGCATCACCGGGTGCAGCAGCACCGCCACCCAGCGCAGGGCCTCGGCCACGTCGTAGAGGGTGGTGTGGACGTGGGCCACGTCGCCGCGCTTGTGGGCCGTCCACGGCGCGCGCTGCTCCAGGTACAGGTTGGCCGCGCGCACCAGCTCGAGCACCGCCAGCACCGCCCCCTGCGGGTTCCAGCCCTCGATGGCCCTCTGCACCTCATCCGGCGTGGCCAGCGCGCGCTCGATGAACGAGCCCCGCTCGGGGCTCGCCTCGTCGGCCGGGGCGGGGATGCGCCCCTCGCAGTAGCGGCCGACCATGTGCAGCGTGCGGTTCAAGAGGTTCCCCAGGTCGTTGGCCAGCTCCGCATTGTAGCGGGTGACAAAGGCCTCTTCGTTGAAGCTCGCGTCCTGGCCGAAGGTCATCTCGCGGATGACAAAGTAGCGGAACGCATCCACGCCGTACTTGTCGGTCAGGTCCAGCGGCCGCACCACGTTCCCGCGCGACTTGCTCATCTTGGCCTGGTCGACCCCCCAGTAGCCGTGCACACGCAGGCCCCGGTACATGGGGATGCCCGCCGCCTTGAGCATCGTGGGCCAGTAGATGGCATGGGGCTTGAGGATATCCTTGGCCGTGACGTGGTAGGCCGCCGGCCAATAGCGCTGGTAGAGCTCGCCATCGGGGTAGCCCAGCGCCGAGATGTAGTTGATCAGCGCATCGAACCACACGTAGGTGACAAAGTTGTCGTCGAAGGGCAGCGGGATGCCCCAGGTGAGCCGGCTCTTGGGCCGCGAGATGCAGAGGTCCTCGAGCGGCGAGCGCAGGAAGGCCAGCACCTCACCGCGGTACTGCTCGGGCTGGACGGCATCGGGGTGCTCGTTCAGGTAGGCGATGAGCCAATCCTGGTACTTGCTCATGCGGAAGAAATAGTTCTTCTCTTCGATGTAGGTGGGCACGGTGCCGTGGTCGGGGCAGCGGCCGTCGACCAGCTCGCGCTCGGTCAGGAAGCGCTCGCACCCCAGGCAGTATTGCCCGCCGTAGGAGCCAAAGTAGATGTCGCCGCGGTCATAGATCTCCTGCAGGATGCGCTGCACCACCGCTTCGTGGCGCGGCTCGGTGGTGCGGATGAAATCATCGTTGGCGATGCCGAGCTTGGCCCACGTCTCGCGGAAGGCGGCGCTGATGCGGTCCACAAAGGCCTGGGGCGATTCGCCGCAAGCCAGCGCGGCCTGGGCGATCTTGTCGCCGTGCTCGTCGGAGCCGGTGAGGAAATAGGTGTCGTCGCCCCACAGGCGGTGGTAGCGCGCCATCACGTCGCACACCACCGTCGTATAGGCGTGCCCCAGGTGGGGCAGCGCATTCATATAGTAGATGGGAGTCGTCACATAGAACCGGCTCGATACGGGTGCATTGGGCATGGCAGCGATCCCTCAGTAAACAGAATGAGGGGATTGTAGGGCTTTCGGGGAAGGCTGTCAAGGGAGCAGGAGCACCCACGAGAGCGAGTGTGCCGGCACCCGGATGCGCACGCGGCTGCCCTGAGGCGCGGCCTGGAGCTTCTCGGGCACCCGGTCGATATTGCCGGTGACCACACGGCGGGCGCCCGCGGCCGGGGCGGCGACGTCGAGATACCGCTCGCGCGCGGGCGAATGGTTGGCGAGGATGTACAGGTGGCCATCGCCAGCGAGCGCCCAGTGGCTGGCGCGGATGCCCTCGGGCACCTCGTAGACTCCATCATCATCCAGGTAGGTGGCCTGGCGCAAAAGCGGCTGCAGCTCGGCGCGCATGGCCACCGCACGCTGCATGTAGCGGTGGGCCGCCTCGTCGCCATCGCTGAACTTGTCGAGCCCCAGCCAAAAGACCGAGCCCAGGAGCATCGCCCGCTCCATGTCCTGATGGAAGCGCCGCTGCCTCTCCTCGCCCGCGAGCTGCGGCCGCGGGTTGACCATGTTCACCTGTACGTACTCGGGGAAGGTGTACTTGTACAGGTTGAAGAACTCGTCGTAGGGCTCGCCGTTCCAGGTCAGGTTGCCCCACACCCAGGCGCTGTAGATGTCGCCACAGTTCTCGATCATGAGAAAGCTGTTGGGGTTCAACTGCTGCAGGCGCGCCCGTAGGCTGCGCAACAGGGCCAGGTAGCCAGCGTTGAACTCGCCGATGTCGAGGTGGGTATGGTCCGGATCGTAGCAAGGGAAGGGTTCGGCCGATCCCAATTGGTCCAGGTAGATGCCTGTCGCACCGTAGGCCTCGACCATCCAGGTGGCGATGTCGCCGATCCACTTCTGCCATTCGCTATGTGCCGGGCACGAGACGCTGAAGGTGCGCGGGCCGTACTTTTCCAGGCGCAGGCTCCCGTCGGCTCCCTTGATGGCCCAGCGCCGGCCCAGCGTCGGGAAGTAGTCGGACGCGGTGTCGAAGATGCGGGCGTTGACGTAAAAGGTCACCAGCCCACCGCGCGAGCGGACCTCGCGGCAGGCGCTCGCCAGGTCGACCGGCGAGCCCAGCTCCATATCCGGGTGATATTCCGGATAGTCCCAGTCGAAGCCGCCGCGGTTCCACGAGGCGATAAAGATGTGCCGGGCCTGGAACTCGCGCCGCCCCGCCTCGTAGAGCGCGGGGATGTCGTCGAAGCGGTGGTAGATGGTGCCGCCCTCGCGCTTGAACTGGTAGCACTGGTTCAGAGTAAACTCGTCGTGCAGCAGCGCGGGGTTCGGCGCCGCCACAACGTGCGTGCGGAACCAGGCGCGGTAGCGCCGGGCCCCCCAGTGCCAATCGTCCTGGGTGAGGGCCACGATGGAGGGCTTGGAAGACCAGGCCTCGCCAGGTCGGATGCGATGGTACTTGCGCAGGCCAAAGCCAACCCAGGGGTCGGCAGGCCCCGCCGTCTCGACGCGCAGGCCGGTGAGACGGAAATCGTCGTCGTGCGAGGCCAGGTAGAGGCCGTTTGCCTGGTCGTAGTAGTAGAGCCACATCATCGAGGCCAGCCCGCAGTAGGGGATTTCGCGCCAGTACAGGTCGCCTTGGCGGTGGGTCTGGGCGCGGCCGAAGTGGAGATAGCGGTCGCTGGTGTACTCGCGGATAGGCGCGACGGTCCTTTCGCCGGCGTGGTGGGGGTAGATGAGGATGTCGTCTTGCCAGTCGTGCCCCAGGTAGAGGCCGCGCAGGTAGGGATAGAGCACCTCTACCACCTGCCAGCCGGCGGCGCGGTTGTCGACCTCGAGCCGCCACTCAGCCTCGGCGCGCCCGGCGCCCAGCTCGATGGTGGCGCGGAGGGCGATAGGCAGCGTCCGTTCGCCATCGCTCACGCCCTCGAAGGCCACCTCCAGCGCCTGCCCACCGGCGGTGGGCCGCACCTGCGCCCGGCAGGGGCCCTGGGGCACGAACTCGCGCCGCACGCCCTCGCCATCGTGCAGGCAGGCCAGGAGGCACAGGGGCGTCTCGATATCCCTCTTCAGGTGCTCATCACCGGTCGCCTTGTTGCAGAGCGACACGATACGCAGGCGCTCTTGGTCGAACGCCAGGCGGAAGAGGTCATTCTCCAGCAGAATCGCCATCAGTACCCCTGCTCCTCGTAGGCGGCCCAGGCGCGCTTGTTGCGCTCGTCGGCGCCGGGCATGTGGTTGCTCACGTACACGTGGGGCTCCTTGCCGCGCTTGAGCAGCTCCTCCACCACCTGGGCCTGCAGCGCCCACATCACATAGCTGGCCGCAATCCCCGACGCCGGGCAGATGCCCTGGCCCAGCTCGGGCACATCGACCAGCGTATCGCCCACCGGCGCGCAGTTGTCGAGGACATAGTCGCAGACCTCGCACAGCCGCTTGCCCGAGGGATGGGCCGACGACAGGTAGCGCGAGTACTCCACCGCCGTCAGGGCGATGGTGGTGATGCCGCGCACCCGCGCTTCGAGGGCCAGGCCCACCGGCAGGATGTTGATGCCCGAGACCGAGCCGATGAGCAGCACATCACCCGGCAACATGTCGCTCTTGTCGAGGATGTAGCGCGGCAGGCCCTCAATCTCGTCCATATAGACCTTCTTCTTCCCGGCCACCGCCTGCCGGCGCCGCGCCGGGTTGGCCACCTCCACGCTCACCCGCACCGGCCGCACCGCCATCAGCCCGCCGCTGCGGCCGACGGCCTCGTACATCAGCATGTGCCCCGTATCCAGCACATGCCACACCCCGCCGGCCACCAGCGAACCGGCGATGGCCTCAGCACAGCGGGCGATGTTCTCCTTCTGGCTGGCCTCGATGCGGGCCAGCACCTCGCGCATGCGCGCGAAATAGCGCTCCTGCAAAGCCATGGCACCACCTCTCCGCCAGGACCCGCCGTTATGGTGGCAGGTCGGGCTTTTGGGGAACGGCCTTGGGCTCAGGTGGCCGTTGCTTCGAGGTTGCCGAGCACGTCCGCGCCCCAGGCCACGCCGCCGGCCCGCAGGGCCAAGAGCAGCGCGCCGACGGCCGGGCTGAAGCGCGGCTGTCGCAGGGCGATGGCGGGGCACTCGGCGCGCACCGCGGCCTGGAAGGGCTCGTGTAGCCGCGGCCCCAACCTGCTCACGCCGCCGGCCAGCACCAGGGCATAGTCGGGGCCATCGAGGCCCAGGCGCCGTACCACCGCTATCCCGAGGGCGGCCAGGGCTCGCCCAGCCCCGGCAATGATGGCCGCAGCCGGCGCGTCGCCAGCCTCGGCAGCCTGGGCCACCAGGGGCACGAGCGCGCTGATCGTGCGTTGCACCTGCCGCTCGCCATAGATGCGCGCCCGCAGGCCCGCCACGTCGGCCAACCCCAGCTGGCCCAGCAAGAGGGCTGTGAGCATCGTTTCCGGCCCCCGCCCTTCGGAGGCCAGGATCACCGCCCGCAGCGCCTGCAGGCCGATCCAGTAGCCGGAGCCCTCGTCGCCGAGGACGGGCCCCCACCCGCCGACGCTGGCCCATTCGCCTTGGCAGTTCACCCCCATGGCGAACGAGCCGGTGCCTGCCAGGACCACCGCTCCACAGTCGCCGCCCAGCGCACCGTAGAAGGTGCTGCGGTCATCGCCCTCCACCAGGAGCGCCCCTTCGGGCGCGCCCAGGGCGCAAGCCAGGGCGGCAGCGTCGGCGTACTGGCGCAGGCCCGGCACGCACAGCGCCGCCGCCGCCAACGGGGCGTGCCCCGCCGCGTGGTGCGCCGCCCGCACCGCACGCCTGAGCGCCGCGAGGGCCGCGCGCCGGCCCACAAAGTAGGGGTTCGATGGCCCTGCCAGGCCACGGCCTAGGATGCGGCCGCCAGCGTCGGCGATGAGCGCCTCGGTCTTGGTGCCGCCGCCGTCGACGCCCAGGTAACAGGCCTCACGGCTCATAGCCCTCGGATCCGTCCCCGGTACTTTTCCACCAGGCCCTGATTCCACTCGTCGCCGCCGGGCACGTTCGAGCTGGCAAAGATGGGCGGCAGCTCTCCGGCGCGCAGGTATTCGTCGATCACACTCAGGGCCAGCCGCTGCACCAGGTAGATGCCGGCGATGGACGAGAGGGCTCCCACCCGCATGCCCGATGGGGGGATTTCCACCGCCGCATCGCTCCCTTCGATACAGTTATCCAGCACGATATCGGCCAGGTCGAGCAGCCGCTTGCCCGAGGAGTGACGTGGCTCGAGCTGCTGCGAGAGGCTGCACGACGTGATGGCGATGACCACGAGCCCCCGCGCCCTGGCCAGGAGGGCCATCTCCACCGGCACGGGGTTGATGCCCGAATTGGAGATCAGGACCATGGGCTCGCCGGGCCGGGTCTCGACGTCATGGAGCACCGCTTCGGCATAGCCGCTCAGGCGCTCGAAGCGCGTGCTCCGTGAGGCGCCCTGATGCAACATGGTGCCGGGGTCAAAGATCGCGTTCACCGGCACCAGGCCGCCCGCGCGATAGAACATCTCCTCGACCATCATGTGAGAATGGCCGGTGGAGAAGGCGTGCACCACGCCTCCCCCGTCGAGGGCCCGCTTGATGGCCCGCGCCGCCTCGGCGAGAGGCGCGGCCTGGGTGCGCTCGATGCGCTCGAGCAGGCTCACCACGAGCCCATGGTATGCGCCACTGATCATAGAAGCCTCTTCAAGTCTGGCCGAGGGTAGCAGCCCGCCGGAACGCAGGCGACCGAACTCGCCACCGGCCTGCACGCTTCGCTCAAGCCCGGTCCAGAATCCCAGCAGGTTCAGCGGGTGTTGGGCCACCCGCGGGGCGGCCCAACACCTGCTGAAACGACCCAACGATCCGCTACTTCTTGCCGGCCAGGATGTCGTTGGCCGTCTTTTCCACCGCCGCCACCGCTTCCTCGGGCGTGCGCTGGCCCAGCCACATCAGGTCGAATTCTTTCTGCACGAGGTTGAAGAAATCGACGCCGTAGAGCGGGCAGGGGAACGGCTCGGCCGTGTCCATGGCCTCGATCAGGTAGTGGTTGTCGGGGTGCTGCTTGAGGAACGCCGATGTGTCGACCCCCTTAGAGGCAGGCAGCCCCATGCCGGTGTTCAGGACAATCTGCTGCCCATCCTTGCTCGAGAAGAACTGCAACACCCTCCACGAGAGGTCGGGGTTCTTGGCGCCCTTGGGGATGGCCCAGGCGTTGACAAAGGCCGTATTCATCTCGCGCTTGCCCTTGGGCAGCGGGCGGATGGCATACTCGACCTTGGCATTGTTGAAGGCCGTCGTGCTGGAGAGGCTGCCCGCCAGCATGGCCACCTTGCCAGCGATGAAGGGCGCACTCTCATCGTCGCCGAACTGCTTGGCCTGGGTCTCGGTAGGCACCGACTTGTCTTTGATGATCAGGTCCTGCAGGAAGTGCAGGGCTTCGAGGGTCTCGGGCTTGCTCAGCTCCGACTTGGTGCCATCGGCCGAAACGAGGCCGCCGTTGTTCTGGCGCAGCCAGTGGTAGAAGCCATCGTTGTACTTGGGGAAGTAAAAGCCCCACTGCACCGGCTGGCCGTTCTCGACCTTGGTCATCTTCTGGGCCAGAGCGCGAAAGTCGTTCCAGGTCCAGTTGGCATCGGGGATCGGCACGTTCGCTTTGTCGAACATGGCCTTGTTGAAGAACATCACCCGGCTGGAGACATCGCGGGCCACGGCATAGACGGAGCCCTTGTACGAAAGTGCCTGCAGCACCACCGGGTAGAGGTCATTCTTATACTCGGGGGTGATGTACTTGTCAAGGTTGAGGATGGCGCCCCGGTCGGCGAACATGGGCACCTTGTCCATGGCCAGCATCATCACGTCGGGCAAGTCGCCGCCGCCGGCGATCATGGTCAGCATCTTGTCGGCGTAGCCCTTGGCGATCTGCTGGAACTCGAGCTCGAGGTCCGGGTTCTTGGCCTCAAAGGCCGCCTTGAGCTGCTGCAGTGATGGAGAGGTGGTGATATCCCACCACGACATCACCGTGACCTTGGTGCGCTTGGCGGGAGTCGCCGTTGGCGGCACCGCCGTAGGCTGGGCCGGTGCCTGAGCCTGAGCCGCCGTCGGCGCAGGCTTGGGGGTCGCTGTGGGCGCGGGCTGCGCGCAACCGGCCAGCACCATCGACAGTAGAGCCAGGCAGATCAGGAATCTCTTGGACATTTCTCTCCTCCCAAATGTGAGCCAGAACGATACTCGATGGTCGCGTGCGCTCATCCGTTCAGCCGATCTTCGATCACCTCCCGTTCCACCTGGCTGCGGCGCAAGGTTGCCCAGCAGCCTCTTGGCTCGGGCAGGGCCGGGCCGGAGGGCGCCGCCCGGCTACTTGCCCGCCAGCCCCGATGTGAGCATGCTCGAGACGAAGTAGCGTTGGAAAAACAGGAACACCACGATCAACGGGGCGATGGCCAGGGTGCTGCCGGCCAGGAGCACGCCCCAGCTCGAGCCGATGTTGCCCTGAAAGTACGACAGGCCCACCTGGATCGGCATCATCTTCATGCTGTTGATCACCACCAGCGGCCACAGGAAGGCGTTCCATTCGCCCTTGAACGAGATGATGGCCAGGGCCGCCAACGCCGGCTTGGAGTTGGGCAGGATGATGCGCGTAAACACGCCCAGGGTCGAGCAGCCGTCGATGGTGGCGGCGTCTTCCAGCTCCTTGGGGATGGAGAGGAAGTACTGGCGCATGAAGAAGGTGTTGAACACCGTGCCACTGCCAAAGGCCGGTGGGATGATGAGGGCCAGGTACGTATTGATCCAGTGCAGGTAGCGCATCAGCACATAGTTGGGGATCAGGGTGATGTGCCCGGGCAGCATCATCACGCCCAGGAGGGCCATAAAGATGGCATCGCGGCCGCGGAAGCGCAGGCGAGCAAAGCTGTAGCCGGCCAGCGTGCTCACCGAGAGCGCGATAAGCGGCACCAGCGTCGACAGGAAGAACGAGTTGGCGAGAAAGCGGCCGAAAGGCACTACCGTCCACGCGCGCACATAGTTCGCAAAGATCAGGGGCCGCGGCACCAGGTCCAGAGGGTTGCCGTTGTAGATCTGGCGGTCGGTCTTGAACGAGGCCGTGATGCTCCAGATATAGGGGTAGATCATGGCCAGGGCCAGCAGAGTCAGGGCGAGATAGCCCAGCCCACGCTGCGCGGCCCTGACCGAGCGCAGCGCTCGCAAGCCACGCGGGGTGCCAGTGCGGACGGCGCTCACAGGCCCACCTCCTCCTGCTTGCGGCGGACGCCGAACTGCAGCAGGGTGACGACGAACAGGATCACAAAGAGCACCCACGCCATCGCCGCAGCATAGCCCATGCGCGGTGGCGACGATTGGAATGCCCGCGTGTAGATATAGTACAGCAAGGTGTTGGTCGAGCCGCCCGGCGAGCCCTTGGTCATGACGTAGATCGCCTCAAAGATGTTGAATGCCTCGATGGTCAGCAGGGTGCTCACGAAGAAGGTCGTGTTGGAGAGGAGGGGCACCGTGATGTGGCGGATCTTGCCCCAGGCCGACGCGCCATCGAGCTCGGCCGCCTCGTAGAGCTCGGCCGGGATGCCCTGCAGCCCCGCCAGGTACATCAACATGTAGTAGCCCGAGGCCTGCCAGAGCCGCAGGATCACCAGTGCCGGCTTGGCCCAGATCACACTCTCCAGCCAGCGGGGCGGATTGGCCATGCCCACCAGGCGCAAGAAGGCGTTGAGCACGCCCTGGTCGGGGTTGAAGATCCACAGCCAGACCATGCCCACGGCCACGGTGGAGGTGATCGACGGCAGGTAAAAGGCCGAGCGGTAGAACGACAGGCCCTTGAGCCGGCGGTTGAGGGCAATGGCCAGGCCCATCGAACACACGATGCCCAGGGGCACCATGGTCACCACGAAGAAGAGCGTGTTCAGGAAGCAGTCGCGAAAGTCCGTATCCTGGAAGATGTTGGCATAGTTCTCCAGGCCCACGAATTTTGCAGGGGTGAGGAGGTCCCAGCGCGTCAGAGAGATCTCCGCCGAGTAGGCGACGGCGGCGTAGGTAAAGATCGTCACCCCGGCCAGAAGGGGCAGGATGAAAAGCCAGCCCGTCAGCGCCTCGCGGCGCGCCAGCTTGCTCACTCGAGCGCTCATAGGCCCACCAACTCGGCATCAAAGACGTAGCGATCGCCGCGGTACGTCGATTGGGTGTACTCGAAGGGCCGGTCGCCCTGGTCGTAGGTCACGCGCTCCAGGCGCAGCACCGGCGAGCCGCGCCGCATACCCAAGAGCTCGCTCTCGCGCCGGTCGCTGACGCCTGCCGACAGGCGCTGGCGGGCACGGGTGGGCGTGACCCCATATACCTTGGGCAGGAGCGCATACAGCGAGCCACAGAGGTCTTGCGCCACCAGAGTGCTACAGCCCGTGAAGCAGAGGTGGCTGGCCTCGATGGCCATCGCCTCGCCGTCAGCGAGCCGCAGGCGTTCGATGCGCACGGTCACTGTGCCGAGCGGCACCCTCAACTTCTCGGCCACCGCAGGGGTTGCCGGCTCGACGCCGGAGGCGAGCAGCCGTGCACCGGGCTGCCGGCCGCGAGCGCGCATGTCATCGCTGAACCCTGTCAACACGCTCAGCCGCTGTGTGATGCGCGGCTCGGCAACCAACGTGCCCTTGCCCACCTGCCGACGCAAGATGCCATCACGGACGAGGTCGGCGAGCGCATGGCGGATGGTCATGCGGGTGATGCCGAACTGCTCAGCCAGTTCGCGCTCGGATGGGATGAGCGCATTCGCCGGCCACTCGCCCGACTGGATCTTTTCGAGGACGATGCGCTGGAGCTGGTAGTAGAGAGGGATGGGGCTCGATTTGTCTATGCCCATCATCGCCTTCCTTCCGGCCCGCGCGAGTGCCTCGCTCGGCGGCCGGGGGCCATCTTATCCACTAGGCTGCTAGACCTCTAGTGGTCTAGACCGCACCCAGTATACCACAAGCTGCACAGAATGTCAATAGTCAGAACGGGCGGAAATTGGGGGAACTGACGGAACCAGAGCCCTGCCCGGTGCCCTTCACGCCCCCCGCCGCAGAGTGCCGCGCCAGAAACCCCAGCACACGCTCGTTGAACGCCTCGCGCACCTCATGGTGCGGCGAGTGGCGGCAATGGGGGATGAGCCACAGCTCCGCGCCGGGGATGGCACGGGCCAGGTTCTCGGCATGCGCCGGGGTGGCGAACTCGTCGTCCGCGCCCTGGATGACCAGGGTGGGGCAGCGGATGCGGCCGACCTCGGCGCGGATGTCGAGGGTGACGCGCGTGGGGTCGAGCCAGTGGGCGTACCAGACCTCGGCCATCGCGGCGCCGCCGGGGCCGAGATGCCGCTCCAGCGCGGCGCGGTAGCCGGGCGAGGTGCGCAGGAGCTCCTGCAGGTGCCGCAGGCCCTCGAGGGTGCGCGGCTCGGAGTGGGTGTGGGCCGCCACCGCCACCAGTGAGCGCACCAGATCGGGCCGGGTGATGGCCAGGAGCAGCCCCAGCGAGCCCCCGTCGGAGTGGCCGATGACGTGCACCCGCCCCACGCCCAGCCCGTCGAGCCAGGCGGCCGTGTCGGCCGTGTCCTGCCACAGGTAGCCGGGCTCGAACCCGTCGCGCCGGCCCGAGCGGCCGTAGCCCCAGCGGTCGTTGGCCAGCACCCGGTAGCGCGCCGCGTAGGTGGGGAAGAGCGGCGCGAAATCGGCACTGGTGGCCATGCCACCATGCAGGAAGACGAGCGGCTCGCCCTGGCCCTGGTCCTCATAGTACATCCGGTAGTGGCGGATCGTCGCGTACGGCACCGTACCCTCCACACACTGCGCAAGATCGGCCCGGGGCGATTCTACCCCTCAGCCGCAGGCTGTCAAGAACGCCGGCTGGCGGCGAGCCTGCCACGGTGAGCCCGTTCGCTCGGCCGGTGGCTTTCGCAGGTGGTTCCCGCTGGCAACCGGGCTCTACGCTTCGCACTGCGCCCGGTAAGGATCCTTATGGGGTTGGTGGTCTGGCTGTAACCCAGACACGTCGGCGCGGCCCTTGGCGAGGCAGCCGCAGGCGCCCACTTGGTGCACGGGGCAAAGTACGTATAATAAGGGGAGCCGGGTTGGGAGGTTGGGCCGGCGCCGTATGGCGAGCGATATGGGAGGGGACCGATGAAGGCATCGCGCTACCGCTGGTTCGTGTTCGCCATCTTTTTCCTCTTCATGCTGCTGCACCAGGCCGACAAGCTCCTGATCGGCCCGCTGACCACCCCCATCATGAACGAGTTCCACGTCAACGAGGCGCAGATGGGCATGGTCTTCTCGGGCGCGGTGGTCGTGGGGGCCATCCTCTACCCCGTCTGGGGCTACCTCTACGACCGCTACGCCCGCGCCAAGCTCTTGGCCCTGGCCGCCTTCATCTGGGGCTCGACCACCTGGATCAGCTCCAGCATGCCCACCTTCCCCGCCTTTATGGCCGCCCGCGCCTGCACCGGCATCGACGACTCGAGCTACCCCGGCCTCTACAACCTAGTCGCTGACTATTTCGAGCCTGCGGTGCGCAGCAAGGTCAACGGGCTGCTCGAAATCGCCATGCCCATGGGCTACCTGACCGGGATGCTCCTGGCCATGGGCCTGGGCGGGGTCATCGGCTGGCGCGGCGTCTTTTACCTCACCGGCTCGCTGGGGATTGTCACGGCGGCGGTCATCTTCTTTGGCGTCAAGGAGCCCAAACGCGGCGCCAGCGAGCCCGAGCTGCGCGCCATCGAGCAGCTCAGCGATTACCGTTTCAACTGGAAGACGGCGCTGGGCCTGCGCCGCAACCTCACCCTGCTCCTGGTCATCGGCAACGGCTTCTTTGGCCAGTTCCCCTGGCAGGTGGTGACCTTCTGGTTCTTCCGCTACCTGGAGACCGAGCGCGGCTAC
>Ga0272448_1006630_pt1 | contig 12447 bp, 6 predicted proteins | sample YNPCB0191_FD_202220 | JGI IMG/M metagenome (GOLD analysis project Ga0272448, IMG submission 202220) | Hot spring sediment microbial communities from Yellowstone National Park, WY, United States - YNP-CB-019-1 | ecosystem: Environmental > Aquatic > Thermal springs > Hot (42-90C) > Sediment... | reverse complement strand
GCGAGGCTTACTGCAGAGTGAATGGGATCGAGCTCAGGGAATCCGCGCGGGGAGGATCTGAGTGAGGCTCGAGGATATTCGCCCGAACATCGCACTTCGTGGGGTGCTGCCGGACTGCACTGTGAGTGTGGTGAGCGTACGGTGGCATGGTGCGAACGCGCTGAGCATGGTCTACAGAACAACATCAGGGCGTGTTGCTGAAGAGGTGCTCTACAGGGAGGACGAGCAGCGACTGGAGCCGGCTGAGAGCCAACATTGGAGTTTCGGCGGCGATGGGCATCTCTTCCGTCTGGTATCCGAGGCGCACAGGATCAGAATGGCACATCTCTTCGACCCGATGCTAGCCGTGCACACATCCCTAGTCGAGCCCCTGCCGCACCAGATCTCAGCAGTTTATGAGGTCATGCTCCCGCGCCAGCCCCTGCGCTTTCTGCTCGCCGATGATCCGGGCGCGGGGAAGACTATCATGGCAGGCCTTCTTATCAAAGAGATGATGCTGCGGGAGGATCTCCGCAGATGTCTTATAGTCTGTCCGGGGGGCCTGGCCGAACAGTGGCAGGATGAACTCCATCAGCGCTTCCATCTGCCCTTCGAGATACTGACAAATGACAAGCTTGAGTCAGCTCGAACCGGAAACTGGTTCCTGGAGAACGATCTTGCTATTGCAAGGCTCGACAAGCTCGCAAGGGATGAGAGGCTGCATGACAAGCTCAGGGTTGAGGAGTGCCGCTACGATCTCATAGTATGCGATGAGGCGCACAAGCTCTCGGCAACGTTCTTCGGCGGTGAGGTGAAGTACACGAAGCGGTACAGGCTCGGGCAACTCCTATCAGGGATCACCCGTCACTTCCTGCTTCTCACAGCCACCCCGCACAACGGGAAGGAGGAGGACTTCCAGCTGTTCATGGCGCTGCTCGACAGCGATCGATTTGAGGGCAGGTTCAGAGATGGTGTTCACAGGGTCGATGTCTCGGATCTGATGCGGAGGGTGGACAAGGAGAGCCTGCTCCGGTTCGACGGAACGCCACTGTTTCCGGAGCGCATCGCATACACAGTTCCGTTCAGGCTATCACCCGAGGAGTCAGAGCTATACAGTGAGGTCACGGCATACGTTCGTGAGGAGTTCAACAGGGCAGATGCGCTTGCAAACAACAAGCGAGCCGGGACCGTCGGATTTGCGCTGACGATCCTTCAGAGAAGACTGGCCTCTTCCCCGGAGGCGATATACCAGTCGCTGCGAAGGAGGAGGGAGCGGCTGGAAAAGCAGCTTCTGGAGATGAAGGATCTCAGGATGTACGCCGAGGCCGCCATGGAGCTGGATCCTGATGAGCTGGAGGAGCTTGAGGATGCGCCTGAGTCTGAGATGTATATCATAGAGCAGGATGTGCTGGGCCAGGCCACCGCAGCGAGGACCACTGAGGAGCTCAGAGCGGAGATCGATACCCTCAGGAGGCTTGAGGATCTCGCCAAACGGGTACGCGCGAGCGGGAAAGATTCAAAATGGGTCGAGCTCTCCAGGGTGCTGAGCGACGTGTTTGATTCAAGAGATACGGCATTCAGATCCAGCTCAGTTTCCAGGGAGAAGCTGGTCATATTCACAGAGCACAGGGATACCCTGAGCTACCTGGCAGACAGGATCCGATCCCTTTTCGGGCGATACGAAGCGGTTGTGACGATACATGGCGGGATGAAGCGGGAGGAGAGGCGGAGAGCGCAGGAGATATTCCTCTACGATCCAGAGGTGAGGGTGCTCGTTGCAACCGATGCGGCAGGTGAGGGCATAAATCTTCAGAGAGCTCATCTGATGGTGAATTACGATCTGCCCTGGAACCCGAACCGCATCGAGCAGAGGTTCGGGAGGATACATCGAATCGGACAGACGGAGGTATGCCACCTATGGAATCTCGTTGCGGAGGATACACGCGAGGGCGATGTGTATCAAACGCTGCTGGACAAGCTTGACCAGGCGCGCCAGTCTCTGGGTGGGAGGGTATTCGATGTTCTGGGGAAGCTCCAGTTCGATGGGAAGAGCCTGAAGGAGCTGCTCATAGACGCGATAAGATATGGTGACATGCCTGAGGTCCGCGCCAGGATAACGCGAGCGATAGAGGGTGCAGTGGATCGCGAGCGCCTTATGGAGCTGATTGAGGAGAGGGCGCTTGCTCGGGATGTGATGGATGTCAGGAAGGTCGCGAGGATCAGGGAGGAGATGGAGCGTGCTGAAGCTAGGAGGCTCCAGCCGCACTACATCGAGTCGTTCTTCCTGGAGGCCTTCCAGCATCTGGGCGGAGCGGTGCACGAGAGGGAGAGCAGGCGCTATGAGATCCGGAGGGTGCCGGCGAGCATACTTCAGCACGCAAGGGCTAAAGGCGCCGGCGGGCAGATACTGGATAGGTACGAGCGCGTCGTCTTCGAGAAGGAGCTAATCGCGCCGCAGGGCATGCCGAGAGCCGCGTTCCTGTGTCCCGGGCATCCGCTCCTTGATACGGTCATCGATCTGATACTGGAAAAGCACCGCGATATCCTTCGCATGGGTGCGGTTCTTGTGGACGATCGCGATACTGGAACGGAGCCACGGGTGGTCTTCTACATGGAGCATGCGATTCAGGATGCGAGCACGCTCCCCTCCGGAGAGAGGCGGATTGTGAGCAAGCGCATGCTGTACGTGGAGATCGATCGCCATGGTAATCTGAGAACTCTGAACCAAGCTCCGTATCTGGATCTGAGGCCGCTAGCACCGGACGAGCCATCGTATGAGGAGATTCTGGCCACGCAGGAGTGCGCATGGATCGACCCTGTCCTGGAGCAGAGGGCACTCGAGTATGCGATTGATAGGATGGTTCCGGAGCATCTTAACGAGGTGAGAGCGCGCAGACTTGAGATGGTAGAGAGGACTCGCGCCGCGGTTAGAGAGCGTCTCACAAAGGAGATCGCCTACTGGGATCATCAGTCAGAGAAGCTGAAGCTCCAGGAGCGCGCAGGAAAGGCAGGAGCGCGGCTGAACTCTCAGGAGGCCAGAAAGAGAGCGGACGAGCTCCAGGCAAGGCTTGATAGGCGGATGAGGGAGCTCGACATGGAGAAGCAGATATCGGCTTTGCAGCCTGTCATCATCGGCGGATTTCTTGTTGTGCCCATCGGCATGATCGCAGTCATGAGGGGTGGGGCATTTGTAGCGTCAGAGGATGTGGATCACCAGGATGTCGCTGCTCGAGCCCGTCAGATAGTGATCGATCTCGAGCGCAGGCTCGGCTATGAGCCAGTTGACAGGGAGGCCGAGCGTCTCGGATACGATATAGAGAGCCGTGATCCGAGAAGTGGAAGGCTCAGGTTCATAGAGGTGAAGGGCCGGGCCACAGGAGCCAGGACCCTCACGGTGACGAGAAACGAGATCCTGACATCGCTGAACAAGCCGGATGATTACATACTGGCGGTCGTCGAGTTTCTCGGTGGCGGTGAGCATAAGGTGCATTACATAAGAAGACCGTTCAGAAGGGAGCCGGACTTCGGGGTGACGAGCGTTAACTACGACTTCGAGGAGCTGCTGGAGAGAGGAGAGGAGCCTGCGTGACGATCAGGAGGATCATGCCAGATGCAGGGATATTATCACTTCTTGGATCACGCCGTATTTAATACATGTAAAATCGCGTTGAGTATGAGACGTCTTGACTTCAGGTGTGAAAAATGCCAGTTATCCTTGCAAAGAAATTGAAGATATGCTCTCAGAAAGATATCATGCTGGTGAGGTGACTCCATGCGTAAAAAGCTCATCGAGGTCGCGCTGCCTCTCAGTGAGATAAACATAGAGTCGTCGCGCGAGAAGTCGATCCGTCACGGCCATCCCAGCACGCTGCACCTCTGGTGGTCCAGGAAACCGCTTGCAGCCGCCAGGGCGGTGTTGTTCGCGCAGCTCGTCGATGACCCCTCTTCATGGCCGGAACTGTTTCCCACTGAGGAGGATCAGAAAAGAGAGCGCGACAGACTCTTTTCGATCATGAAGAAGATCGTGAAATGGGAGAATGCAGACAGGAAAGAAGTGTTCACTGAGGCGCGGGACGAGATCTGGAAGAGCTGGCGGCGGGTCTGCAGCGTGAATCGCGGTAACGATCTCTATGATCCAGACGTCCTTCCTGAATTTCACGATCCGTTCGCTGGCGGAGGAACGATCCCCCTGGCGGCCCAGCAGCTGGGCCTGAAAGCGCATGCAAGTGATCTCAACCCGGTTGCGGTCTTGATCAACAAAGCGCTCATCGAGATTCCCTCTCAGATCTCAGGCCTCGGTCCGGTGGGCGCAAAGAGGAAATGCAAAAGCGGCATCGCGTCTGACGTTCTCTTCTACGGCGAAGAACTTCTCAGAGAAGCGGAACGCAGAATCGGGCATCTGTATCCGAAGATCCGGATCACGGAGGAGCTTGCAGATGGCAGAGACGATCTGAAAGGTCTTGTCGGGAAGGAGCTGACGGTGATCGCATGGCTCTGGGCCCGCACGGTCAAGAGCCCGAACCCGGCCTTTCGCGATGTGGATGTGCCGCTCCTTTTTTCATATATTTTGTCCACGAAACAGCGCACATACCTTGAGCCTATGATCGACGACAAAGAGTACACATTCAAAGTGCGCGCGCACGCTGACAGCATACCGGAATGGGCCAAGAGCGGAACGAAAATCGCCCGTGCGAAGTTCAAGTGCATCCTGTCCGGTACACCAATAGATGATGATTACATAAAGTCAGAGGGCATGGCGGGAAGGATGAACTCCCGCCTGATTGCAATAGTGGCTGACGGCCCGAAGGGGAGGATCTACCTTCCGGCCACGAAAGAGCATGAAGCGGTGGCGAAACTGGCGGTTCCGGAGTGGAAGCCAGACGTGCCGCTTCCTGATAATACTCGAGATTTCAGAACGCCGCTTTATGGACTGCATACATTCGGCGATCTCTTCTCCCCCCGCCAGCTCGTCGCACTGGGCACACTCTCGTCGCTGATAGAGGAGATGATCAGAAGGATACGGAATGATGCAATCGCCCGTGGCATGCCCACGGAGGAGCTCGCATCCGGGGGATCGGGTGCGAGGGCCTACGCCGAGGGCGTGGGTGTTTACCTGTCACTCGTGCTGGACAAAGTCGCTGGTTACTCATCAACAATATGCATCTGGGATTCGAGCAGAGACAAGATTACGCATACCTTCTCCCGCCAGGCGATCCCGATGGTGTGGGATTACGCGGAATCGAACCCCTTCTCCGGGTCGAGCGGCAGCTTCACATCGATGCTGAAAAATGTGGTTGATGTGATCGAGCGGCTTCAGCCATCCTGTGCAGGAGTGGCGGAGATGCTCGATGCGAGATCACAGAGCCTGAGCGCGGGAAAGATCGTCTCCACGGATCCGCCGTATCATGACAACATCGGCTATGCGGATCTCTCGGATTATTTCTACGTCTGGCTCAGGCGGTCGATACGCACCATCTACCCTGAACTCTTCGCGACTGTCGGGACCCCAAAAGATGATGAGCTGATCGCCACTCCTCACAGACACAGCAGCAAAAAGGAGGCGGAGGAGTTCTTCATGGACAGGATGCGCCAGGCGCTGAGACGCATTGCGGAGCAGGCGCATCCGGAGTTCCCGGTCACCATCTATTACGCGTACAAACAAACCGAGACCAACTCCGGCAGAACCGGATGGGAGGCGTTCCTGGAGGCGGTGATTCAGGCGGGCTTCACGGTTACCGGAACCTGGCCCATGAGGACCGAGCTCAAAAACCGACCGAACGCTATGAACGCGAACGTGCTCGCATCGAGCATCGTTCTGGCGTGCCGTCCCAGGGGATCGAACGCGCCGGTCGCCACGCGAAGGGAGTTCATGGCATCCCTCAGGCAGAAGCTTCCTGATGCCATCAGACAGATGCGCTCTGGGGGCATAGCGCCGGTGGATCTCCAGCAGGCTGCCATCGGTCCCGGCATGGAGGTCTACAGCCAGTACTCAAAGGTCTTAGACTCCTCCGGCAGCCCCGTGAGCGTGGGCGAGGCTCTCTCGATCATAAACGCAACACTTGATGAGGTCTTTGCCGAGGAGGAGGGCGATTTCGATGCTGATACGCGCTGGGCGCTGGCATGGTTCGAGCAGCACGGCTTCGACGAGGGCGATTTCGGGGACGCGGAGACCCTCTCGAAGGCCAAGAACACCAGCGTGGAGGGCATTGTCAGGGCCGGGATCATAGAATCGATACGTGGCAGGGTCAGGTTGATGAAGCCGGAGGAGCTTCCGGAGGACTACGATCCAGCCAGCGATACGCGCCTGACCGTCTGGGAGATGACGCATCACCTGATCCGGCTGCTTGAGTCGAGAGGCGAGACCGCGGCCGCAGAGCTTCTGGCAGGTCTCCCCAAGATAGATGCAGCGCGCGATCTCGCCTACAGGCTCTACATGATCTGTGACCGGAAGAGGCGCGCCCAGGAGGCGATCCGCTACAACGCCCTCATCCAGAGCTGGCCGGAGCTGTTGCGGCTCGCAAAACCGATGCAGAAGACGCTGGAGTGAAGATGCAGATCTCGGATTGAGGCGGACGTCAGGCGAAAAGCTGTACCGCTGGTATTCCCGGTCGGGAACGAGGCCCTCTCGCCTGCCAGCAGGCACGAGCACCAGACCAGCGCCATATCCTGTTTGACGGAAGTCGAACCATCTCTGAAGGGCTCGCCTGTCCGGAACGTGCCTTCCTGGTGGTTATATCTAAATTCATTTTCCTCATGCGTTGTTGAATGATGTCTGGAGAACAGCCGGCAGTTTTGACCAAAAGTATTTTTGGTTAACATGAATTAGTACCGTATATGCCTGAGGATACAAAGATCGACGTGGTTGCCAAAAAGTCTGAATTTTATAGGGAGATCACACCTACAAGTTTCTTTGGCGGTGTCCGACCAGGTTTGATCGAGGCCGTCGCGATTACGTCTAAAATAGATGCGTTGGAGATGATGCTTCACAACAGCCAGCGAATTGAGCATGTAGCAGAGATTTGTATAAACTTCACGCCACAGCAGGCCAAGCAATTCGTCAAATGGATGATAGAAAAACTGGTGGTGTATGAAAAACTGTATGGTAAGATTATCTTAGATGAAGATGTAAAAGATGTAGAACCCATCATAAGTGAAGAAGAGGTTAAAAAATTTATATCATCATTATTTACAGACGATGATTGAATAATGCGCGTTTATCCATCCGATAACCTGGCCGTAAATGCATTTGCTCTGGTATGTGCTCCTGATAGGAACGAGCAGGTCGCAGACTCACATTTTTTAGGAGTAAACCCGTACGAAGACGACAAATGCAATAAAAGACGTGCCAAAAGGATGAAATTGGTCTGCGATATGGTTGTAGAGTGTAATGATTTGTAAAAAATCATGATGCCAATCGAGCTCTTTCATGGTAAACTATAAATTTCCTGAAGAACATGTAAGGAATGCTCACAGGGCTGAAAGCGCCGGTAAGCACAATAAGAAAATCACCCTCGGACTGAGGGGTAGAGCCTGTGGAGATGCTGGGTAACCGGATCTGCGAAACCTTCGACTTGACGCCGAAGGGCTTCGACAGCAAGCCGAAGCGCAGGAAGCTCCGCTCTACAGGGCGGAGAGGGTGTCACAAATACATAAGAGTTGATAGTCGATGACCGTGGCCTCTTCAGATGTACACGCGGAATGTTTCGATCTTCACGCCCCAGGCGGAATACCGCGGAGGGCAGCTTTAAGAAACATCTCCGGCTCTTCTGAATTACTGTCTGCCCTCTATATCAGCAGGACCAGTACAGGCACGCATGAGGGACTTCCAGCTCAAGCAACCCGCAGCCGCTCCACACAAATATCTACAATTAGTGGCATGATCGATGTATTAAACAGAGAGATACGTGTATTAGAACGGACAATCAAAAGCACAGGAGGCAATATGGTAAGAAATATCTCCCGAAATACGGATAACATACTCCCTAAGGGGAGGCTGGTCTCACTGAGGGGCAGGGGCAAACGTCTGGTCTCTGAGGAGGAGCTGGAAAACGCCATTGATCGGGCAAAGAGATCGGTGTTTTCAGGCATCGGAAATGAAATACTACGTAACTGATACTCATCCATTTGTCTGGTATATTTTAGGGGAAATTCCTACGGGTGTGGAGGATGTCTTCATATCCTCTGAAAGAGGCGAGTCGACCATATTCATCCCAACGATCGTTCTTGCAGAATGCCTTTACTTGGTTGATGGCGGCAGGATAGCACTCGATTTTGATGATCTTCTGGCGACGATAAAGGGTAGCAGGAACTTTGTTCCGGTATCCTTCGACTTCAGTGTAATGGAGTTGCTCCCTGAGATAAGGCTGAATGAACTCCATGATAGAATCATCGTTGCAACCGCGAAAAGGCTCGGAGCAGCGCTCATAACGAAAGATAAAACTATCAGGGAATCCAAAATCGTCGAGACCGTCTGGTTAGAATCTGGTCCTGATTTTAAAGTACGCAAGTAAACTTCTGGTTTCGATCATGCGCATTCATTATCGCTGCTCTGCTGGTCTTTCCCGTAAAGAGCATTTTTCTCTATTCCAGGCGCAGTTTTCGTGCATCCGACAAATTTATTTCAGGTGAGGCTAACAAAATGGTAGATTTACATGTCGCTCCAGGACGTGCACGGTCCTGCACTGCTGGGATCAATACCTGAAGGATCGTCGTCCCGGATTCAGTGGATGAACAGGAATGTGGTAAGATGTCGATCACAAACTATGAGCGTGTCGGCAGGGCGCTCGAGCTGCTGCGCCAGGGGCTCGCGCCGTTTGTTGAGCGGGAGATAAAGCTATGCCTGCAGTCAGGCGCCATCTCGATGGATGTTCTTCAGAGCTTCTCTGAGGAGGAGAAACTCGCCGACAGGCACATCTCTCAGTGGGATGTGGCCGGCCTCCTGAAGCTGATGTGGGAGACCTGGAACGACTGTTTCAAGCGCACGCTGGGCTTCTCGGAGCGCAGCCTGGTCTCGGAGCTGCGCGACTGGAGGAACAAGTGGGCGCACCAGCATTCGTTCTCGACCGATGACACCTACCGTGTCCTGGACTCCGCAGCACGCCTGCTGAGCGCCATATCGGCTACACAGGCTGAGGATCTGGAGCGGATGAAGCTCGAGCTTCTCCGCGTGAGGTTCGAGGAGCAGGTGAGAAGCGAGAAGCGAAAGGCAGGCGGATCCCTGATAGAACCCACAGCATCCACTAAACTCAAACCATGGCGCGAAGTTATAACACCACATCAGGATGTCATCAGCGGCAACTTCCAGCAGGCAGAGTTCGCGGCAGACCTATGGCAGGTCTACCTCGGAGAGGGGCCTGCGGAATACCGCGATCCTGTGGAGTTCTTCAGGCGCACATACCTCACCGATAGCCTGAAGCGGCTTCTGGTGAATGCTCTCCAGCGGCTCGGCGGAAGGGGCGGCGATCCGGTAATTCAGCTCCAGACAAATTTCGGCGGCGGAAAGACCCATTCAATGCTCGCTCTCTACCACCTATTCTCGGGCATCTCCCCCACAGAGCTGCCGGGGATCGAGGCAGTCATCAGAGATGCTGAAATGAAGGAGATCCCTGCCGTCAGGAGGGTCGTCCTCGTGGGCAATCGCATATCTCCAGGAAACCCCTCCACGAAACCGGATGGCACCACCGTCCGGACACTCTGGGGCGAGATAGCGTGGCAGCTCGGCGGGCGGGAGGCATACGAAAAGATCAGAGCGGACGACGAGCGCGCCACAAATCCGGGAGACAGGCTCAGGCAGCTCTTCAACGATCACGCCCCCTGTCTGATACTCATTGACGAGTGGGTGGCCTATGCGCGCCAGCTCCACGACGAAAGCGACCTTCCGGGCGGGAGCTTCGAGACGCAGTTCACATTCGCCCAAGCCCTGACGGAGTCTGTCAAGCTTGCAGACCGCTGCCTCCTCGTTGTATCGCTTCCGGCATCTGATGAGAGGTATACCGAGGACATCGAGGTCGGGGGAATCCGCGGGCGTGAGGCACTCCAGAGGCTGCGCAATGTCATCGGCCGCCTGGAGTCGCCATGGCGGCCGGCAACCGCCGAGGAGAGCTTCGAGATCGTAAGACGCAGGCTTTTCATGCCGTTTGTGGACCAGGAGGGCTATAAATCGCGTGATGTGGTGGCCAGGGCGTTCGTCGATATGTATAGCGAGCATTCGCAGGAGTTTCCGAACGAATGCAGGGAGAGGGCGTATGAGGAGCGCATCAAGGCAGCTTATCCTATTCATCCAGAGGTATTCGACCGTCTTTACTCAGACTGGTCGACGCTCGCAAGCTTCCAGAGGACCAGAGGAGTCCTGCGCCTGATGGCTGCGGTGATCCACGCCCTCTGGCAGAACAACGACATGAGCCCCCTGATACTCCCATCCTCACTGCCGATGGATGATCACAGGGTGAGATTCGAGCTGACCCGCTATCTTCCAGATGAATGGATCCCGATTATAGAGAAGGACATCGATGGTCCGGACTCACTGCCGAGCAGGCTCGATGCTGAGCAGCCGAACCTGGGCAGATACCGGGCTGCGAGACGGGTTGCGCGGACGATATATCTCGGCTCCGCTCCAAGGGCTGCCGCAGCGCATCGGGGCATCGAGGATCGGAGGATCAAGCTGGGCTGTGTCATGCCAGGAGAGCCGCCATCGATCTTCGGCGACGCGCTCAGGCGGCTCGCGAGCTCATCCACCTACCTGTATCAGGATGTAAACCGCTACTGGTATGACACACATCCAACAGTCGCAAAGCTCGCCGAGGACAGGGCTGAGATGCTGAAGCGCGACCGCGACCGTCTGATGCAAGAGCTTGAGCGGAGGCTCAGGCTGAAACGAAGTGGCGATATACGCGTTCACATGCTTCCGCGTTCTGGCGCCGACGTTCCAGATGATCTCGACGCAAGGCTGGTTGTTCTTCCTCCAGACCAGCCACACACCAAGGGAACGGACAATCCAGCTCTTAAGGCCGCCAGAGAGATTCTGGAGGGGAGGGGGAGCTCGCCCCGGATCCATCGCAACACTCTGGTGTTTCTCGCGGCCGACAGTACGCGCCTCAAAGATCTCGAGGACGCTGTCTCAAGGTACCTCGCATGGCGCTCAATTCTGGATGAGAAAGAGGAGCTTAATCTCGATTCGCATAAGACAAGACAGGCGGAGGCGCAGGTGCAGGACGCGGAGAGGGCTGTTGATGCGCGCATCCCTGAGACTTATCAGTGGCTCCTGGTTCCAGAGCAGAACAGCCCCAGTGCAGCTGTAGAGTTTAAGCAGTTTCGCCTCACAGGTAGCGAGGATCTGATCGCGCGTGCGATCAGGAAGCTCAAAAATGATGAGATGCTGATAGAAAAGCTCGGACCAACAATGCTGCGCAAACTGCTCGACGATATTCCTCTGTGGAGAGGCGATCACGTATCTGTGAGGCAGCTGGTCGAGGACTTCTCAAACTACATCTACCTTCCACGCCTTCGCTCCCCTGAGGTGCTCGCTGAGGCCATCTCTGAGGGGATCTCGCTGATCGCATGGGATTCGGAGACGTTTGCATTTGCGGATAGCCATGAAAATGGCCGTTACCACGGCCTCAGATACTGCCAGGCGGTCAGGGTCACGCCTGACAGCAATGGCGTTATCGTGAAACCTGAGGCTGCAATCCGTCAGATCACCAGCGATGATCAAGCCTCCTCAGCATCAGCGGCATCAAGCATCGGGGCAGCATCACCACAAGCCGGCAGAAGCGTTTTAAAAGCTAGAGATGACACGCCTGCAGCCGCCCCTGCAGTCACAGAGCAGCAACCTCCCCGGCGATTCTACGCGGCTGTGGACCTGGACCCTGAGCGAGTGGGCCGCGATGCATCCCGCATCGCAGAGGAGGTGGTCGTTCATCTCCTGAGCTGTGCAGATGTACATGTGTCCCTTGAGATCCAGGCCCGCTCTGCAGAGGGCTTTCCGGAGAACATCATGCGGATCGTGAGCGAGAACAGCAGGGCCCTGAGGTTCAGAATCAGAAACTTCGAGCCTGAGTAGTCCGAGACCGCCCCGAACCTCGCGAACCTATCCGAAGAGCGGAGCTTCTTATATCCTAACAGTTTCCATACGGCTGCATGGATTCCGCATAACCTCACATCTCCTGGGATCCGCAGCTCTTCCGGGAGGGTCTAGGCTCGAAGCACCGATCGAATCCCTGATAAGGATAATGTGGACATCAAAGCAGAAGATTCAGCTGTCGCATCGATATTTTATTTATAAATAATAATATTTAATGTGTATATTTTTATTGTCTGCCTCTATAAGCTTCGCGAACCAGCAAATTTTTGATTACATTTAAAATTTTAAAGTTTTTAAATATATCTCAAAACCGCTTTGTAGAGGCACCATCATAAAATAATGGAGATATACCGATTGCGCCGGATGTTTTCAGTCTCCGAAATGTTTAT
>Ga0272448_1006628_pt1 | contig 12451 bp, 9 predicted proteins | sample YNPCB0191_FD_202220 | JGI IMG/M metagenome (GOLD analysis project Ga0272448, IMG submission 202220) | Hot spring sediment microbial communities from Yellowstone National Park, WY, United States - YNP-CB-019-1 | ecosystem: Environmental > Aquatic > Thermal springs > Hot (42-90C) > Sediment... | reverse complement strand
CTGCTGAAGCGTGGCATTCCGGTCACTCCGGTTCAGCTTGAGAACGCCAAGCTTCAGGGCTACCTGAAGCCGTATCGCCTGCTCATCCTCAGCTACGAATTCATGAAGCCCCCCTCTGGCGAGCTCCACCAGGCGCTGCAGCAGTGGGTCCAGTCCGGCGGCGTGCTCCTGTACGTAGGCGACGGCACGGATCCGTACCACAAGATCCGTGAGTGGTGGAACACGAACGGCATGTCGTACCCCACGCCAGCGGAGCACCTAATGCACCTGCTTGGGGTGCCGGAGGGCGCGCAGAGCGGCACCTATCGGTTTGGGCGGGGGCGCGTGGTGCTGGTGCACGCCAACCCCAAAGAGTACGCGCAGGCCGGCGGCGCGCAATGCGTGCTGGATACCGTGCGGTCCGCCTACGCCCTAACCCCCGGTGGCAAGGCGCGCTGGAAGGAGCAGCCTTACGTCCTGCTTCAGCGCGGCCCTTACACGATCGTCCACGTTTTCGACGAATCTGCGGCCGACGCGCCCCTTACGTTGCACGGCCAGTTCATCGATCTCTTCGATGGCAACCTTTCTGTTGTGCGTCAGAGGGAAGTAAGGTCGGGCGAGTCCTCGCTCATGATCGACCTGTCTCGCGTGCGTGGGAGCGGACCGCGGGTGCTTGCCTCGGCTTCCCGCATCTACTCGGAGCGGAGGTCGGCCCACTCGTACAGCTTCGTGTCGGTGGGCCCACAGGGAGTGGAGTGCGTTACGCGCGTAAGGCTGGCAAAGGAGCCGCGGTTGGTGGTTGCGCGCAGGGCGGACGGAAGCCCCGCGGAAGTGACAACGGAGTGGAATGCCGCGGCCGGGGTGCTGGGCCTGCGCTACGCCAATAGCACAGAGGGTGTGAGGGTCACGATCCAGCTGTAGCGCGCGTGCGTTTGCGGCCGTGGTGGGGCGGAGCCGGCCGGAATGGAGGGAGAGGTGAAGGCGAAGGCACTCGGTTTCACGCTTATCGAGCTGTTGGTTGTGATCGCGATCATAGCCATTCTCGCTGGCATCCTCTTTCCGGTCTTTGCGCGCGCCAGGGAGAAGGCCCGTCAGGCCGCCTGCCTCAACAATGAGAAGCAGATCGGAACTGCCTTCAGCCTGTACGTCGACGATTGGGACGGCGGCATTCCAGGCTACGGCCACAACAACTCGATGGGAGCGTACCTGCGCGTGGTGCTCACCAGCTACCTCAAGGACGACGGCGTGTGGGTGTGCCCCAGCGACTCGGATCCCGTGGGGACGTACAACCTGCCTGGAGGCAAGCCGGAGCAACGCAGCTACATCCCGAACACGCAGGTTATTGGCCCCGGTGACGGTAACGCCATTCAAGATGCAGATTCAACTGGTGGGGTGCAGGATATATCGGGCATCAAGGAGCCGGCGGCAACCATTGCTATAGCGGAGAAGCGCACGGGTGTGCCCGACTGGCATCTGGATTGGCCCGGAGATCTGCTGCCTCCGTTCACCGGGGAGCATTCTCTTGAAAAGACGCGCCACAACGGTGGGGCCAACTACATCTTCGCGGATGGCCATGCCCGATGGATGAAGTTCTCGCAAACGCTCATCCCTGTGAACCTGTGGGTGCGAAACAAGGCTTACTGGGCCAGCCACCACTGGACCATCCGCGACTACAACGACTGACGCAGGCGCGAACGCCAAGGTGCATCGCGGCCCATCCCACCTCGGCCGCTGGATCGCGCGCGCCCAGGGGGAGCTGGCGTCCTGGCCTCCGCGGAGGGGCTCTCATCCTCTTGGCCGTAGCCATTGCTGTGGCCAGCATCGCGTCTGGGTGCGGCCGACTGGAGCCACCAGCTTCTGGCCAAGAAGCCGCCCTCTCGCCGCTGCCGCAACGCATGTTGTGGGTGGACGCTCTGGAAAACGCAGCCAGACTCGTCAAGCCCGGCCGCCTATCCCACGTCCTCGATCTGGCGAAATCCGATGGGTTCGATACGATCGTCCTTGGCGTTAAGGACGTCAGCGGGTTGGTGGTATACCCCAGCAGAGTAGCCCCGCACTTCAGCGAGTGGAGCAAGGCCACCAGGGGAACAACGCATTTCCGGGAGTTCCCGCCCGGCTACGATCTGGTGGCGGCCGCCATTCGCGAGGCGCACGCCAGGGGAATGAAGGTGTACGCCGGCTTCCCCGTTTTCATGGAGGGAACTCGGCTGAACCACATAAGGCTGGGCCGGGCGTTCCAGCATCCCGACTGGCAGCAGATGTCTTGCGTTGGCGGGCGCGTGGTGCCGGTGTCGCGGTTCCGGCAATTCGTGTCGGTGAGTCCGTGCAACCCCCAGGTTGTGCGCTACGAGCTGTCCGTGCTTCGCGAACTGGTGGCCACCTATCCGCTTGACGGCCTCATCTTGGACTACTGCCGCTACGCAGGCCCGTCGACGGACGTGTCGCCGTTCTGCCGGGCGCGGTTTGAGGCGTACCTAGGTCACAAGGTAACCAACTGGCCCGCGGACCTATCACGCCAGCCGCAGCTGCGGGACAAGTGGCTGCAGTGGCGGTGCAGCTCAATCAAGGCGTTCGTTCGGGATGCCGTGCGAGAGGTGAGGGGGGTGCGGCCAAGCACGCGCGTTGGGGCCTACTTCGGCGGCTGGTACGACCGCCATCTGAGTGTGGGCACCAACTGGGCAAGCCGCACCTACAGAGGCCCCGGCGCTGACCCGAGCACCGCCTTGGCCGACATGCTGGACCTGTTGGTGCTTGGATTCTACACGCCAGACCTCAAAGCGGCAGCCACCGGGGTTCTGCAGGCGCGACGGGTGGTGGCAGACGCCAAGCCGATATACGGCGGGGTGTACGCGCGCCAGTTCGCCGGCAACCCCGAGGGCTTGGCCAGGGCTGCGGAGCTGATGGCGCGCGCCACCTCCGGCCTAATGGTGTTCGACCTGAGCTGGGTCGAAAAGCTCGGCCTGTGGGAGGCCGTGGGCAAGTGAGTCTAGGAACCCGCAGCCAGGGTCAGCGGATACGCCTCGCCGTTGCTGCCCCCCTCCGTCGCCACGCCGCTTAGCGGATGGACGGGCTCGTCCAGCGCCTCGTGCCAGCGGATGTTCTGAGCCGCGCCGGCTTTCCCGCCTTCCGCGGTGCGCTTCACCTCGAAATCCACTGGAATTCCCTCCACCAAGCAATCGAACTCAAGGCCCGGCAGGAGGTCGGTGAGGTGGAAGAAGTACTCCCTTCCGTCGGTGGCGCGCACGAAGCCGTAACCGCGGTCGGGGATCTTCTTGACGATGATGCCGGTGAGCTTCTGGCCCGGGATTGCAACATCCTGTGGGGCAGGCGCGCCCGACCAAGAGGCGAGGCCTTGCACTGCGGCCTGCTTTTGCCTTGCGAACTCCAGCTTGCAGTCGTCGCAGAAGAACTGACGGCCCTTGCGCGGGTGGTAAGTGGTCCACACCCTGCGATCGCCCTTGTGGATCGGCGACTCGCACTCCATCAAGTGGCGCTCGTACCTGAGCTCCAGCCTGTCTAGCAGGTCGTTCAACCACACCGTATCGGCGTCTCGGGTTCCGGCGTCGTCGCGCGAATCGGCCAGTTCTGGTGCGCAGGAGCCGCGTATGCTGACGACTACCACGCGCTTGCCAAGCTGGCGGACTTGGCGCATTGCTGGCGCGAAATCGTAGTCTCCGATGACCGGCACGGCCACGTCGTAAGCGCCGGGGATGGTGGCCAAGTAGACCATGGATGCGGCGAGGGCAATGTCAACGCATCTGTCCTTGGGCTCGTACGCCGATTGGGGATCGCGCTCCGTTCGTCTTACGCGCTTGCCACGGAAATTGACGGGCAGCGCCTCCACGTCATAGTGGTGCTCCTGCCTGAGCATAGCGAAGAAGCCCAGGCGGCGCTGGACGGCATCGTCGTCCCTGGCGTCGTGGTTGTATGCAAAGCTGCCGAACAGGCTGGTTCGGGCGACGTCTAGCTCGGGCACTCCCAAGCGACGCGCCACCTCCTCGCCAATCACCGGGGGCAGCTTTCCGAAATCCAGTTGGAGATCGTCTCTGCCTGTCGACTCGCAGAGCTTGGGCACGTTGGAGTAGAACCAAGTGCCATCGATGAAAAGCATCGCCTTTAGCATAGACCCCCCTCACGCCCAACAGCATCGTCCGGAGCGCGCCGCCGTTCTCGGTCCCATTCCTGCCAGGGGGCTTTGGCGGAGGGCACTCCGTGCCGCACCAGCGCGAATCCCCGGCCAAGTCCGGGCGGCCGGTGCTGCCTATATTCTTGTTTCGCGGAGGCGTGCGCTAGTCCTTCCGGCGAACTGGCGGACGTGTATCCGGCAGCAGTGAGACCACGTGGCCAGTAGAGCGGCGACCCGCCGCTGTTGCGGTCTGGCGGTTGATGGAGTACGGAGCCCATACTGGATCTCAGCGAGTATGCCAATCATAAGCATGTGGGAGGTTCGCCTGCCTCGAGCCTGCCGCTGGATCTGGCCGGCCAATGCCAAGCGCCATACAACCATACACTTGATTGTAGCGATTCAGCTGACTTGTGCTGGAGTATGGTATATTAGTGTGAGGCAAAGCGGCCAAGTTGCAGCTTGCGTGGCGCAGGGGTGTGCCTTGGAGACGGGCGCGCCGTGTAGGTACAGGAGACCATGGGCTTCAGGCTGCCTGAGCGGAAGCATCCGCGCATAGTGGGGGTGGACATTGGCCACCAGTTCATAAAGGTGGTGGAGCTGGAGCTGCACAAGCACAGCGTTGCGGTTACGGCGGCCGGCGCGGTGCCCACTCCGCAGCAGGGGGTTGTGGAGGGGCAGGTGGTTGCTCTGGATCAGGTGAGCGGGGCCCTAAGGAACCTGCTGCAGAACTGTGGGGTTCGCGCCAGCCAGGCGGTTGCGGGTGTCTCTGGCCTGTCTGTGTATGTGCGCCAGATGAAGCTGCCCCGCATGAACGAGACGAACCTGCGGCGCACTTTGCCGTTTGAGGCCCGCAAATACATCAACTTCAACCCGGAAGACACCATACTGGAGTGCGCGGTTGTGCCCGGGGCGCAGGATAAGTCGGCACCTCCCGAGATGGACGTGCTGTTAGTGGCGGCGCCCAAGCTGCTTGTTGAGTCCCGCGTGACGGCGCTGGAGGCGGCGGGGCTAGATCCGGTGGCGATGGACGTGGCTTCCCTCGCAACGCTGAGGGCGCTGGTCCCCCTGGACGGCGATGGCACGCGCAACCTAGCAGTTGCCGATATTGGGGGCGCCTTTACGGAGGTGATCATCGCCAGGAAGGGCGTGCACGCCTTCCAGCGCACAATCCAGGTTGGCGGCGCCACCATTACACAGGCCCTGTGCAGCGCGCTGAACCTCACGCCCCAGCAGGCCGTGCTTGCCAAAGAGAGCCTGACCTTCGACCAGATTGTCGAGGCCAAGCCAGGCTCTAGGGAACCGGCGTCGGTTGCGCGGCAGGTGCTAGACGACCTAGTTCGAGAGGTGCGCCGAACGCTGGACTTTTACATCTCCCAGTTTCCAGAGGGGACGTCGGAGGGCGTGATCGACAAGATGGTCCTGGCGGGAGGCACCGCCAAGCTATCCGGCCTGGCGGACTACTTTGCGCGCGGCCTTGAGCTTCCCACGGAGGTTGGGGTGCCGTACCGCGCGTCCGTTGCCTCCGCGGGGGCGGACGTGCAGGCGGCACTGGAGCGAGATGCTCCGTCGCTGGTGCAGGCCACGGGTTTGGCTTTGTGGGAGGCCGAGGCGTCTGGGCTGGGGCTTGCGGGAGGCTGACCGATGCTGATCAACCTCATATCCGCCAGGCGCGCCGAGAAGCGGAAGCTAAGGGCGGTTGCAGACACCATCATACGAGTCCAGTACGCTGCTGCCATCGTGACCATCTTGGCAGTGACGGCGCTGGCGCACAGCAGCCGAACTCTGGCGGTGGAGGCGGCGAAGGTTGAGGCCCAGGCCACTGCCTACGAGGCCCAGGCTCAGGAGGTCCGCTCGCTGCGGGCAGCTGAAGAGGCGATGAAGCCCCGCGTCCAGCTGATCGAGCGCACGGAGCTGAACATCAACAGATGGCGGTACCTCTTGGCTCAGGTGGCAGACGCGGTCCCGCCCGGCGTGCAGATCGATTCGTTCGCGGTGAAGGCGGCCAACGGCAGCGCGCAGTCGTTCGATCTCACCTGCCGCGCGGTGGATGTGTACACGGCGGCGAGGTTCTACGCCCGGCTTGAGGCGGAGCCAGACGTGGCCTCCGTGCAGATGCACGGCGGAAACTGGCAGGGGAACCAAGTGGCGTTCCAGATCACTATCACCCTGATCCAGCCGCCTGGGCAGGCCATGCAGGGAGCTGCCAAGTGAAGGCGCGGCTATCGATCACAAAGAAGACGATTCTTGTTCTAACGGTGGCGCTTGCGCTGGAGCTAGTTGCCTGCGCAGCCGTGCTGATCGCCGCCCAACGCGGCCGCTCCGCCAGAGCCGCTGAGCTGGCCAGCGCTCATCAGAACCTAAGCATGCTGCGAAACGAGGCGAACCAGCTCACGGATCTTAGGCTGCAGTATCTACAGTCGCGGCAGCTGCTGAAGCGGCTGGAGCCGCCCATGGCACCGAACAAAGGCGACAGGATGGTGCCGAGCATAATGATCGAGATGTCTGAGCTGGCGGCGAAGACGGGCGTCACCCTCACGGCTCTTCGCCCCGACGAGGCCAAGGCGCCAGCTACGCAGCCCAGCGGCGGAGCCGGCAGCTCGCAAGGCGCCACCAAGTACGAGACTCGCAGGGTGTCGCTCGATATGCAGGGCACCTTCGCCCAGGTGCATGCGTTCCTGGAGGGGCTTGTGGGCTTCCCCAAACCGGTGGAGATAAGCAACGTTCAACTGCGGCCAACGGTCAACCGCGGCAGTGGAACAGCTCCCTCCCTGGGCGTATCGCTCGAGCTGCTTTGCTATATGATCTACGCGGAGGACAAGAAGGGTGAAGCTGCAAGAGGGTGATATGCCAAAGGCGATCGTTGCAGGCGTCCTGATCCTGCTGAGCTTGGTTTACCTGGTAGTGGCCATCCGGAAGAGGTCAGCGTCCTCCGAGCCAGCGTCTCCCCCCGCCACGGCAGCCGCCCAACCGAGCGCCAGCAAGCGCAGCGAGTCGTCCACTGGGGCGCAGTCATCCGCCGCGGGGTCAAGCGCGAACACCACCGCTGCAGCGCCTGCGTCCAGCTCCGCGGTTGGCCCGCCCTCATCCGCACTTAAGCCGGGAACCAAGCTGGTGATACGGGTTGTGGACCCGTTTGCAAGGACCGCGGTTGCAAAGGCGGCCTCCACTGGCGCGCCGAAGCTGGCGGTGCATGCTGGCGGCTCCGGCTCACATGCAGGGGTCAGGCCAGGTGACCTCGGTCTGCTAAGCTCTCTGATGGAGAGCAAACCCAACGGCACCGCGGGCGCGCCCAACCCGCCCGCCAAGCCCGTTCTGCCATCTTTCCTCACGATATCGCCGCGGAATGGGTCAGGAGGCCCCAGATCGGCAGGCTCACGGTCGAGCGATCAGGCCGGCACAGCTCGACCAAGCTCTGCGCCGAGACTGCCAGACGCCGGCAACAGCCTAGTTGCATCCAGCCAGGGCTCGCAGGTGCAGCAGGCGGAATCGGCCAACAAGCCGGCGCCTACGGTGGCGTGTACCATAGAGGGCACCAGCAAGACTGCCATACTGCGCGCGTCCGACGGGCACAGCGTGCTCGTGAAGCCGGGCGACAGCGTGGATGGCTATATGGTGGCCGCCATCCGAACTGGCGAGGTTGTGCTGCGCCGCAGCGACGGCGACCTGCGCATCCTCGCCGTGGGAGCGAAGCCCAATGGATCCTAGACCCCGTGGCGCTCTTGTGTGCGTCGCGCTCCTTCTTGCTGCGGTGGCGTCTGCTGCCCACGCTCGCTTGCGTGGCATCCAGGCGGTCGAGGTGCAGCAGTTGCCGGATCGTGTGCGCATCACCATCAAGGGAGACGGACCGCTTACGGTACGGCATCGCACGTTCACCAACATCGGCGGCGTGCCGTACTGCATAGCGGTGGATGTTGACGGCCAGCTTTCGGGCATCGGGCGCGGGCTAACGCGCGTGCGTACCGCCGGCGTCTGGGCCGTCAGGTACGGCAACTTCACCAACTCCGTCGTTCGCGTGTCGGTGGCGGCGCGCAGACCGGTGCCCTACCAAGTTGAGCGGGGAGACGACCCATCAACGGTCAACGTGGACATACCAAAGCCCGCAGACGACGCTCAGACAGGCGAAGATGGGTCGAGTAAGCGCGCTGCGCCCACGGTGTTGCCGCTGCCTCCGGCGCAGCACGCCGAGGCCACCGTGGCGGCCGTTCATACGTCGCCGGCGGCGCTCTCGATGCCGCCCCAAGGGGAAGCTGAGCCAGCAGTATACCGCGGGGATACGGGGCAGCGGGCGTCCGTAACCGTGGCCACCGCTGCCGAGCCTCGCGCCACGGCCCCGACGAGTTCAGCGCCAGATCCACGCTCAACGCCCGCCCCAACTCGGCCCAAAGCGTCGCCTGCACCTGTGCTATCCGCGCCGCAGCCGTCCCGTGCCAATCCCAGCGGCTACGTGAACGACGATGGCACCCCGGCTTCCACCAAGATCAGCACGGTGGGCGAGGCGCTGGAGCGTCTGCCAAAGCCGAAGGCGGCCACGCCGCCAACGCCGCTTCTGGGCCTCACCGGCGCCGAGCGGACGGCGCCGGCAGAGCCTGGCGGCACCCAGCCATCGGAGCCGGTCTCGCAGTCAGCTGGCAAGCCCGGTCGCCTCAGCATAGAGGGAGTGGACACGGACATCGGCGTGCTGCTCAGGGCGTTGGCGTCGCAGGCCAAGGTGAACATCGTAGTGGCGCCGGAGCTGCAGGGCACCGTCACAATCAGCCTGAAGGACGTGACGCTAACCCAGGCTCTTGACGCCATTGCGGCCGTCGCCAAGCTAGCCTACAAAGAGGTGAACGGAACCTACTACGTGGCCGCGCCGGACCGCATAAAGGAGCTGTTTCCGGAGCCAACCGTTACGGACACGTACACCGCCACCAAGGCGGCTGCTGCCGACCTTCAGCAGCGCCTGCAGGCCAGTTTCCGAGACCTGACGGTGAGCATTGTGCCGCCAAGCACAATCCTCATGTCCGGCCCAAGGGAGAAGGTGGCGGCCGCGAAAGCCGTGCTCTCGAGCATGGACGTTGCGCCTGCCACAACCGAACAGGCTGGACCAAAGCCGACAGAAGAGTACACCGATGTGTACGAGCTGAGCTACCTGGATGCAACTGCCGCCAAGGCGTTCGTGAAGGAGATGTATCCTGACGTGGATGTCACATCCGCACCTTCGGCGATGGCACCACCGATGGCGGCTGTAGGCGGGGGTGGCACCGGCGGGGGCGGCACCGGCGGGGGCGGCACGAGCAGCATGGGCGTTGGGGCGATCTCCATGCAAACGGCGCCGCCGCTGCCGTCCATGATACTGGTGCTGCGCGGTCCCAAGGCGATGGTTGAAGGGGCCGTGAGCACAATCAAGCGGCTGGATGTGCCGCCGCGGCAGGTGGAGATCCATGCGCGAGTGCTGGACATGAACACCACCCTGGATGGGCAGTTGGGCTTCACGTGGACCTGGAAGCCATTCGACATTGTGGAGGGGAGCGCCTCTGGCAACACGGTTACCGGGGAGGCGCGCACCGGTCGCGACGCACTGCACTTCGGCACGTTCAGCCGCAGCCCGGTTGAGCTGAACATGGTGCTAGACGCCCTCATCAAGCAGGGCCACGGGCGGGTGCTTGCGGAGCCCAGCATTCGCGTGCTGAACGGCGGGACTGGGCAGATTTTCATTGGTGACACAGTTACGTACCTGGTGAGCCGAGACGTGACGCCCACCGGCACAAGCGTGAACACGAGCCAGATTCAGGCCGGCGTAACCCTGAACGTGGCGGCCCGTATTGCGAAGGACGGGTCGGTAATGCTGGGCGTGAACACCGCAGTGAGCGTCCTCACAAGCCTCACCGGTCTGCCGTCCACCTCGGAGCGAAGCGCACAGACTTCGGTGCGCGTGAAGGACGGCGAGACGATAGCCATCGGCGGGCTGTTGAGGGATGAAGACGTCTCAACCCTCAGCAAGATCCCCGGCCTGGGCGATCTGCCGTTCTTCGGCAACCTGTTCCGCAGCCGCAGCAAGAGCAAGCAACACTCCGAGGTGGTTATCTTCCTCACCACTCGAGTGATGCCCAACTGAGCCGAGGCGGAGTTTGGACCGTCGGTTGGGTGAGATCGGGTTCGCGCTCGGGTCGGCTGCCCATGCGCAGCGTCTCTCGGGCGCCATACCTGGCAACTGCGCTCTGCCACTGCTAGGCAGAGGTCTCGGGGGTTTCATTGGATGGGCTATGGCATCAGGCCGCGAGTTGGCGACGTCTTTGTGCGCGAGGGCCTGATCACGGCCAAGCAGCTAGACGAGGCAGTTGAGAAACAGCGCCAGAGCAAGACGCAAACCTTTGTGGGTGACATCCTGGTGAGCATGGGGCTCATCACGGAACGCGACAAGGTCCGCTGTCTGGCGATCTATTGGAACCTTGATTTCATTGACCTAAGCGAGCGCACGCCCGATCCAGAGGCTGTGCATCTGCTTCCGGCAGACTTGGCTCGCAAGCTGAAGACGCTGCCCATCGAGCTGAGGGACGGCAAGCTGCTGGTGGCCACCCGGGCGCCGCTGGACGTCTTCGCGATGGACGAGGTCCGCGCGATCACCGGCTACGACGTAGAACCGGCATTCGCCACGGACGACGACCTAGATGCAGCCATCGACACGGCGTACCAGTCGGAAACGCGCATCACCCAGGCCGTCAGCGAGCTGATCCAGAACCTGGGCGAAGGCGAGGTGACGTTCACGGACGACGGCACGTCCGACGATGCGTTCTCCATAGACCAGCTGCGGGAGATGAGCTCGGACGCGCCGATCGTCCGGTTCGCCAACCTCATCATCCAGCAGGCGCTGCAGAGCAAGGCCAGCGATATTCACATAGAGCCGGGCCGCGCAAACGTCCGTGTGCGATACCGCGTGGATGGCATCCTTCACGACGGGCTCATAGTGCCCAAGCAGTACCAAGCGTCCCTCATATCCCGCCTGAAGATCATGGCCAACCTGGACATATCGCAGAAGCGCACGCCCCAAGACGGACGCATCAGCACCGTCTTCGAGGGGAGAGAGTACGACTTCCGCGTGTCCACGCTGCCCGGCGTCTACGGCGAAAAGGTGGTCCTTCGCGTGCTGGACAAGTCGTCGCTGTCTCTGGGCCTCAGCCGCCTCGGCTTCCTGCCAAAAACGCTGGAGAAGTTCGAGAACCTCATCACCCGAACGTACGGGATAATCCTGGTTACGGGTCCAACGGGAAGCGGCAAGTCCACAACCCTGTACTCCGTGCTGAACAAGCTGAACACGGAGGAGAGAAACATCATAACGCTGGAGGACCCGGTTGAGTACAACATAGCAGGCATCACGCAGGTGCAGGTGAACCCGCAGGCAGGCCTCACGTTCGCGGCGGGCCTGCGCTCGATACTGAGGCAAGATCCGGATATCATAATGGTGGGCGAGATCCGCGACGCCGAAACCGCCGTCATCGCGTGCGAGGCCGCCCTAACCGGCCACCTGGTGCTCTCAACGCTGCACACCAACGACGCACCGAGCGCTGCCACCCGCCTAATCGACCTCGGGCTTGAGCCATTCTTGATCTCATCCGCCGTGATCGGCGTCATCGCCCAACGGCTAGTTAGGGTGATCTGCCCCAGGTGCAAGGTGGAATATCAGCCGCCCGCAACTGCCGCAGAGCGGTTGGGCTTCGATGTGTCTGGCGGCGGTGCCGTGCGGTTCTACCGCGGCAAGGGCTGCCCGAACTGCGCCAACAAGGGCTACCGCGGCCGTACGGGCGTCTACGAGCTGATGGTGATGGAGGACCCGCTGCGAGAGCTTATCCTGAAGCGTGCATCTTCCCTGGAGATCAAGGAGATGGCGATCCACTTGGGCATGACTACGCTCAAGGACGACGTCATGGAGAAGATCGTGGTGGGGCAAACTACCCTGGAGGAGGCCCTTCGGGTGATCTATTCGGGCTAGGACGCATATGCCAACGTTCACGTTTGAGGCAATAGACTCCCTTGGACGCGCGCAGAGGGGCAGCATAGAGGCCGATAACCGCGAGGCCGCAGCCGCCCAGATAATGGGCCGAAACCTCCGGCTCACCCGCCTGGACGAGCGCGCCGCCACCTCACGCCTGAATATAAACATCGGCGGCGGCCGCGTGCGGCTCGACTCGCTTATGGTCTTCTCGCGCCAGTTCGCCACCATGTTCGCGGCGGGCATCCGGATTGTGCAGTGCCTGGAAGTGCTGGAGAAGCAGACCACGGACCAGGCCCTGAAGGCCGTCATCGGACAGGTGAGGCAAGACGTGCTTCAGGGCCTCACCTTGAACGAGGCGATGGCCAAGCACCCCA
>Ga0272448_1006625_pt1 | contig 12453 bp, 12 predicted proteins | sample YNPCB0191_FD_202220 | JGI IMG/M metagenome (GOLD analysis project Ga0272448, IMG submission 202220) | Hot spring sediment microbial communities from Yellowstone National Park, WY, United States - YNP-CB-019-1 | ecosystem: Environmental > Aquatic > Thermal springs > Hot (42-90C) > Sediment... | reverse complement strand
CTTTTTGATTTACTATACAGGTTATTATAGGGCCTTTAATGGGCAAAGGGAGAAGGCGGCTTTTTTCAAATGAGGGGTTTATTTTAAGTTGGATTATCGAGGTGTCGATAGGTGTTATGCGAATATTCGAACAGGTGTGGTTAAACTGCGAATGGAACTGAATTATGGAAAAACAAGATGCGATAATTTCATTTCTAAAGGCCGAAAAAATACTCGACGAGATAACTCTAAAATCCGTAATAGACCTGCAGCAAAACACAGGGCAGAGCATGATTAGCATACTGAAGCAGCAAGGTTTGCTTGATGAAACCCAGATGATGCGGTTAACAGCGGTCGGCAACGGAATTGAGTTTATTAATCTTGCGCCTGAAATGGTTGACCCGATGGTGGCAAATCTGATTCCGTACGAGATGGCAAACCGCTTCAAAGTAATTCCGGTAAGGAAGGAAAACAACAAATTGTTTTTGGCAATGAGCTCGCCTCTGAATATCGCAGCGAGAGACCAGGTTGAAATTAGGACCGGTTATAAGGTAGTGCCTCTGGCCGCTACCACGGCTGCGGTACAGCAGGCGATACGATATCATTTCAATGTACAGAATATAACTAAGCAGACGATTATCTCAATGCGTCTTGCACAAGGCGCAAACGAGGCAGAATCTGACATAACGCAGCAGCAGTCGGCGAATGTATCTGAAGCGCCAATTACGAAACTTGTTCATTCCATAGTTACCGGTGCGATAGACTCACGTGCAAGCGATATACACATTGAACCGCAATCATCGGACGTAAAAGTCCGGTATCGTATTGATGGTATATTACGGCCTGCGCTGGACATTCCTCTGTCGGCATTAGCGGAAGTAGTCTCGCACATCAAAATTATTTCTGATATGGATATTTCCGAACGCCGTGTCCCACAGGATGGTCATATGAATGTAGTTCACAATAACCGTGAATACGACCTTCGTGTGTCGTCACTGCCTGGAGTTGCCGGCGAGAAGATAGTAATGAGGATTTTAGACAAGGACGCGAATCGCTGGTCCCTGGATAAGGTCGTGAGTTCACCTGAAGATAATAAAAAGTTAAGAGAGCTTGCGAGCAATCCTTACGGAATGATATTGATAACCGGGCCTACCGGGTGCGGTAAGACGACTACATTGTATTCAATTCTGCAATTGCTGAATCAGCCGGAAGATAACATCGTTACAGTGGAAGACCCTGTGGAATACCGTATGGATGGGATAACACAGGTGCAGGTCAGGCCCGCGGCGGGAATGACATTTGCCTCCGCGCTGCGGAGCATCGTTCGCCAGGACCCAGACATAATACTTGTCGGTGAAATTCGCGATTATGAAACCGCAGAGATGGCAATCAGTGCTGCATTAACAGGGCATTTGGTATTAAGTACGCTTCACACCAATGATGCTCCCGGTGCGATATCCCGGCTGGTGAATATCGGTATTGCTCCTTTTCTTATCGCTTCGGCGCTTCTTGGGACGGTAGCACAAAGGCTTGTGCGGACACTTTGCGTTGACTGTGCCAAGCAGTACGAACCATCCGAAGATGAATACAAAATGCTTTTTGGCAGTCAAGGCAAACGGGAAAAGATTAATCTTTTCAAAGCCGTTGGATGTCAAAAATGTTATCAGACTGGATACCGCGGCAGGCGAAGTATTTATGAAATACTTACTGTGACGGAAAGCATAAAGAGGATGATTACCGACAAATGCAGCACCGAAGAAATCAAGCAGCAGGCGATAAAGGAGGGAATGAAGACACTGCGGATGAAAGGACTTGAAGAAGTGCTGAAGGGAGCTACAAGTGTTGAAGAACTTGGTCGTGTGGTGGACTTGAGGACTGAGTAATGAAGGTTTATGAATACACCGCCAAAAACGAATTAGGACAGAAACTGACAGGTAGGTATGAGAATGCCGAAAACATTGCGATGCTTCGTGAAGAACTTGCCAAGATGGGTTATACCCTTATCAAGGCACGGCGGGAGAATTGCAACAACAAAAGAAAATTTCGAGTGAAAAACACGGATGTAGTATCATTTGCGTATAAATTTTCGGAAATGTATTCTGCGGGTTTACCAATTATAAAGTGCCTGGAAGCTTTAGAGCAGCAGGCTCAGGATTCTACTTTCAAGTATATAATTTCAGATATTCGCCAGAGTGTGGCCACAGGGGCAAACCTGAGTAAGTCTTTCGAAAAATACAGAGATATTTTTTCTGATTTTTTCATCGGAATGATTGCGGCTGGCGAAGCAGGTGGGCGGTTGGCCAAGTCGCTGGAAATGAGCGCACAATACCTCGAAAGGCAGATGGAAGTAAGACGAAAAGTAAAATCCGCTTTTGCTTATCCAATTGCTGTCAGCATAACATGTCTTTTGGTAATTGTAGCTCTGATGGTGTTCGTGGTGCCGGTTTTTACAAAACTTTACAAACAGTTGAAGGTGGCACTGCCTGTGCCGACGCAGATTCTGGTTAATATAAGTTATCTTTTTCGGGACTGGTGGTGGGCTATTCTGATAATAGCAGTTGCCGCTGTCTTTGGATGCAAAAAAGCTTTCAGCAGTCCGCAGTTTAAAGCCAAATGGGATGTTTTCAAATTAAAGATGCCGATATTCGGCAGGCTTAATCAGATGGTAGTGGTCTCAGGTTTCATACGTTCGTTCGCACTTTTAACAAGCGTTGGAGTAGGACTAATGGATGCACTGGATGTGGCGAATATGGTGGTACGCAATCATAAAATGGATGAGATTACTCGTGAATTAAAAGGGGCGGTCGAAGCAGGCTATCCGCTCTCCAAAGTTCTCGGCAGATATGATATTTTTCCGCCGATGGTTATTCAACTGGCTGTTGCAGGTGAAGAGGCCGGCATAATGTCTGAGATGCTCAATAAAGGGGCTGATTTCCTTGACAGAGACATCGAAAGGGCCGTAAACTCACTGCTTGTTAAGCTGGAACCTGCGATGACAGTGGTGATGGGGGCTATTGTTGGATTTCTGCTGATGAGCGTTTATCTGCCGATATTTGATTATATGAGCCATTTGAAGTAGTCGAGTTATCGGGCCTTTAGAGTCAGGCAAATTTTTTTAACAAACATGCAGGCAGGTCTTATAAAAAATATTGAGAAGCTGAAAAATGCAGAATTACTTAATTTTAATTTTTTAAAAGGTATTTTGATAAAGTAGGGCTGATTGTGTGACGATAAGCCCGTTGAATGGTAGATAACCGAAATTCAGGAACAAACTTTATAAAAAGGAGTAACACAATGAAAAGCAGAAAAGGGTTTACGCTGGTCGAGCTGGTAATAGTGGTGTTGATAATCGCCGCTCTTGCTGCGATAGCGATTCCTCGAATTAGCTCCAGTGCCTCGACAGCCAAGCAGAGCGCCTGTGACACAAACGTTGATGTAATCAACACACAGATTGAACTATATAAGGCCAACACAGGTTCATGGCCGTCAGCACTTACTGATGTTACCGGTAATACGGATTATTTTCCGGATGGTCCTCCCGAATGTCCGTTCGGTACGCCGTATGTAATGAATAGTACTACGCATCGTGTAGCCCCGCATTCACATTAATTTCGGGGTAGTAGCCGGTTAAAATTATGTATTTTGCCAGCTTAGGAATGAAAGGACAGCCGTGATTGCTTACGGCTGTCCTTTTATTATAGGCAAGGCGAACCGTAAATTATTTTGTTTTTATAAAGCCGCTATCATTAAATCCCGACTAACAAAGTAGATTCGATAGGCAATAAGTTGTGTTCTAAGAGATAAAATGAAGAACTTACTGGCCTTTACACTTGTTGAGGTTGTAGTTGTAGTTCTGATTATAGCTGCTCTTGCAGCTATAGTGATGCCTCGCATTAGTTCAAGTATGGTGGCAACCAAGGATGAGGTTTGCAGAGCTAATATTAATAATATAAATAGACAGATTGAGTTGTATAATGCCAACACCGGTAACTGGCCAACAGCCATTACTGATGTTACTGCAAACCCGGATTATTTTCCAGATGGCCCTCCGAAGTGTCCATATGGTATTGCATACAGTTTGAACCAAACTACACATCGCGTAGTGCAACATTCTCATTCAGATTCACAAGCACAACCAGGTTCTGAGACAACGGATAATTTAAGTTCAGGTAATCAGGATAATGGAAATCACTATGCATTTGGGCAGACCAGCGAGACAAAAGGCAAAGGTAAAAAAAAGTAATTTTTCAGATGTTCTTTGGATTAAATACGGTGTTGATTTATGGAGCATAAGAGACAAAGGGCGTTCACTTTTATTGAACTGATATTGATTGTATCGATGGTCGGGATACTGCTGTCGATAGCAGTGCCTCGGCTTAAGTTTGATATTTTAGGACAGTACAAAGCAGATGCAGTTGCCAGAAAGATAGTTACAGATTTGCGACGCACACGCAGTTTGGCGATTTTTAATGCGGCAACAAATAATCAAGGGTTTGAGCTGCAATTGCTCGGCTCACCGGTATGTACTGGCTACAAAATTGTCAACCGAAGCACTTCTGCTACGGTGGATAACTTTACTATTGATGCTTCTATCCGGGTAACCAGTTCATCGGGTTCGGCAGTAAAATTCGGTCCATTAGGCAATGTTTTGTCGGGCAGCAGTTCCCAATTAAGTGTTTCTGGTGCAAACAGGACGTTTACAATTAGTATTGTTTCAGCAACTGGTGCAGTAAAATGTGTCAAAAGCTGACAGAGAAGTTTGTTACACATCGGTCGGAAATAAAAAAACGTCCCGCCTTTACAATCATCGAGGTTGTTGTAGCATCGGCGCTTTTGGCGGCAGCGATAGTTCCTATTCTCAAAGCACTGACAGCAGCATATGTTACTAGCACCAAAATCGAACAAAAAACACTCAGTCTGATGTATGCTCAATCGAAGCTGGATGAGATAAGGTTGCGTTCGATTTATAATTACGACAGTACCTTCAGTATATCTAATGCAGCGATTGGCAACTCGTATTTTTATAGAGTATCTGATACACCTGCTGGAACTGACCTGAGGACAATAACGGTTGCGGTTGGCTATGACACTAACGGCAATAACCTTTTATCCAGCGATGAAATTCAGGTCGCATTGTCAACCTTAGTTGCACGGCGATATTAACTGAGCAGTTTAGCAGTGAACTATTCACGATTTCTTTTTATGCATCACCTAAATCCGTAAGTACTTATGGGACGTTTCCGGCAAGTCTGAAATCTTTTTTCAGCCATTATTGTTATGTCTGATAAAAGACCACAAATTTCAGCCAAAGCCGCAATATGCTGCAGTTTTTATTTTTGCAACAACTTCTTTTTATCACGCGTGGATGGTGCTAACCGCATTGCTGTTTTATGCCGACTATGGAGATACGGTGTTATTCTAATTTATGCGCCGCGAATGGTATGAAAAAGCTGAGAGGAAAAAAATCTGTTTGCAGGCGGTTCAAAAAAGCAATGACGCTTTTAGAGATGATTATTGCCCTGGCAATATTGGGAATCATTTTCACAGCGGTGCTGCCACAATTTAGGGTTATGTTCAACAGTTGGGACAGCAAGCAGGCATCGGCTGAAATTCTCCAAAATGGCAGAGTGCTTGTTGACCATTTAAATAACAATCTTTCAAAAGCAGTGCACATAACGTCGGTAAGTCCAGCGGCACAGTTAAACGGTTTTATAGAGTTCAAAGATATTGCAGATGTTACCCAACGGTATGATGTTGCTGCCGGCAGCAACTATGTTCAGTTCGGCACTGTGGGGAATCTTTCGGAGCTGGCGGGGCCGGTCAGCAAGTTACAGTTTACCTGTTACGACGTATGTGATATTGCAACAACAGATGTTACTAAAATCCGTTATGTTAAAGTAGATACGACATTTACAAATCCGTCTTCCCTGAGACAAAGCAAAACCTTTACTACGCAAGTATTAATTCGTGCTAATTACCAGGATGACGATAGCAGTTTCGGCATTGATAAGGCGTCACTGGCGTGGTTTGAATACGACCCAATCTATGGCGGGACACCAGCTTTGTGCCAGATAGACAATACTCATTATCTTTGTGCGTATGAGCAAGGCAGCGGTGACGGATGGGCTGTTGTTCTTAGTATAAATCCGATGGATTGGAATGTAAGCAGATACGCACCATTTGAATTTGATGACCAAGATGGTCATACACCAGATTTGGTACGAATAGATAACACTCATTATTTATGTGCTTATGAAGGGCCCAATGGCGACGGGTGGGCGGTTGTGCTGCAGGTTAATCCTGTCGTATGGACAATTAGTAAGAAAACACCTTTTGAGTTTGATATGGATAATGGTATGGAACCAGCCTTAGCGAAAATAGATGACACGCATTATCTGTGTGCTTATCGTGGGAAAAATGGTAAAGGCTGGGCGGTTGTGCTGGAAATTAATCCTCTAAGCTGGAGCATAAGCAGCTGCGGCAGACTGGAATTTGATTCTTCCAAAGGCTGGGAGCCGGTCTTGGCGCAAATAGACAGCACGCATTATCTTTGTGTTTATCGCGGACCGGATGACGACGGCTGGGCTGCTGTGCTGGAGGTTGATCCTGTTACATGGAATATAAGTAAACGCTCTTCTTTTGAATATGATGTGTCAAACGGCATCTGGCCTGCATTAGTGAAGATAGATAATAGTCATTATCTTTGTGCTTACGGCGGCCCACGTAACAAAGGGTTTGCAGTAATTTTGACAGTTAATACGAACACTTGGGCAATTGGCCGTGGCATGCCTTTTGAATTTGATACGGTGTATTGTGCATATCCGGCATTAACTTGGCTTGGTGATAATACTTATATTTGTGCTTATGGTAGCAGCAACAATGACGGTGTGGCAATTGCGATTAATGTCAGCCCTGATAACTGGACTATAAATAAAACCGCTTCTTTTATATTTGATAGTGTCCTCGGCAGAGAGCCTGCGATAGTAAGAATAGATAACAATTACTGTCTTGTAGGTTACCGTGGCCGAGGCAATAACGGGTGGAGTGGTGTTCTCAGAGCAGGAATTCCTATTTTGCCGTAAGTAATTAAATTATGAAAATTGATTTTAAACATACTGGTTCTGCGATGATAGTTACGGTTTTCGCTGTCGCGATTATGGCGGTGCTTACTATAGGAATTCTGCAAATTAATACTGAAGAATTACAGATTGTGAGAAATCAGATATATGCTGCACAGGCAATGGCGGTAGCAGAAGCGGGTTTGAACGATGCCTTTGCGCAACTGCGCAGCAATCCGAACTGGAATGCTGGTTTTACTAATAAAGCTTTTTTAGGAAATAGTTATACGATCGTTGTCACAGGCAGTTTTCCATCGCTGACTATCGAATCAATAGGGACTACGTCGCAGGGATTTGTAGCAAAAATGACTTCAGATGTTACTATCGGAACAAGTTCCCCTTATGTTGTGCGAATAGATAAATTGAGGATAAATGAATGATACTTGGAAGCATAGTAGCATTAGGAATCGATATTTCCGAAGATAAAATCAAACTCGCCCTTTTAAAGCGAAGCAGACGCGGCGTTGAATTTGTGCGGACAGTAGAAGGCCTTGTTCCTGAAGGAGCTATAAAGGATGGAAATATCGTTGATGCTGCTGCATTGACCAAAGCAATAAAGCAGTTGAAACGCAAAATTCGTGCCCGCTCGGCCAAAACAGCAGTCGCACTATTTGCCAGACCAGCGCTTTTGCAGATTGTTGAGATGCCTGCAGGCCTTCCGACCAATATGAGACAATTTGTCGCCAATGAGATTAAGCAATGCGTGGTGCTGCCCTGTAAAAGGGTTGCGTTTGATTTCTGCGGAATTAACCTCGGGAAAAAAGCCCATGATAAAAGGATTTTTGTCGCGGCGGCAGACGGGGTTGGAATAGCCGAAACAGGATATTACTACAGCCAGGGTGTTTTGAATATAGAGGTAATTGAACCAGCGATTATTGCCTGCACAAGGGCGCTTTATACCAAGAAAATAGCTGGCAAGTTTGAATCGAATGTGCTTATAGCGATGCTGCATAATGGTGTTATGAATTTGTGTGTATTCAAAAACCAGGCGATTGACTTTGTCAGAACAAAGATAATAGATGAGCAAACAAAAGGGGCAGAACTGTGTCGGTGGCTTGCAGAGCAGATAAATGAGGTTATTCAATTTTATGATGTCGAAGTTGCAGATAGCGATGGCAAATGGGAAATCACAGTCGTGTCAGACAGCATTGAGTTGCCCGCCGAGGCAAAGGATATTCTAAAAACAGAGATTCAGTGTGCTGATTTGGACATCAGAACTCGCCGGGACGGATTGCGGGATACTGGAATAATAGGGGCGGAAAAATCAGCAGGTACGTCACTTGTTGCCGCAGGTCTTGCGATGAAACTTTTAGATGTAAAAGACCATGGATTGAAAATAAATCTTTTTCCACCCACAGCGTCAGAAAGCAAACTGTTGCGGACCGATTTTTTATTAGCGGCCAATGCGATGGCGATAACTGTATTATTTTTGGTTCTGGTTAATGGTGTGCTGACATTTGCGGTTAAAAAAACTCAGACTGCCATAACAGAAAAGAGCCGAAATGAACAATTAAAACAAACCTTCAGCATGATACACAAACTGGATTTGATAAACCAGCAGATAAAACAGTATTCCGAAAGACCGGCCGACCTGAATAAATTGCAGTCTTTGCAGCGGAAGGTTGATTGGTCGAATTTATTTAACGATATTAGAACAAGCACACCGAAAACAGTCAGAATAGTAAACTTGTATGGAAATGTAAAAAATAAAGTGATTATTGAAGGCTTGGCAATATCTTACGAATCCATCCATTTATTCGTGAATATGCTTAACAGGTCACAATACATAGAAGAAGCTTCTTTGGCGGGTACGGAAAAAAAGCAGGAGACTAACGGGCTAATAAAATATTCAATTAACTGTGTTTTGTCAGAGAAGGAAGAAAAGTAATCTATGCAAGCCAGCGATTTTGCCAAAGTTAACCGTACGACCCGACTCGTATTTTTCGGTTCGATGATATTACTTGCGGCGTTTTTTATATACCGGCGGATAGCAGCACCGCATGTAACATATTTATTTGCTATGCAGCGATACAATGCCGCGATGGATAAGATTCTGGATAAAAGTCAGATGACCGAAGATATGCTCAAAGCCAGCGACAAAAAGCTCAAAGAGCTATCTGCTCAATTTTCACAGGTGCGCAACATTTTGCATACACAGTCCGAGGCAGAAGAATTTTTCAGCGACCTGCAAGCAATTTCGGTCGAAACCGAATGTCCTGTATATTCACTGACATTTATTGGGGATGAACCGTCCGCAGAGTTGAAACAGGTAGAGCATACTCTCGGTGTGACAGCGAAAAAAGCGGTGCTAAGTGTCGCAGGGATGTATCAGAATGTAGTTCTGCTGATAGAAAGACTGCAGAATCGCAGCCGTAAGGTCTGGGTGGAAGGGGTGAATATGGAATTGATAAATGATACTCTCGCACAGGTAAAGTGTGACATCGTTCTTAAGATTTATGTAATTCAGAACAAGGAGGCCTCTCGCCATGAGTAGATACACATATTTCAAAACAAGTTTATGGTTAATCATTACCGGTGTTATGCTTTTTAATGTATGCTCGGATTATGTGATGGCTGAACCGAAAGATGCAGCAGTTGACATAGGACGAAGCAATCCGTTTGCTAAGATTGAAATGGCTAAAAAAACAATACCTCAAATTCCAGTCGTTGCCCCAGAAGAAAACGCCACAACGCCTGAATTGTTTCTTGAAAGTATTACGCTAAAGTTTCTCAATGCAAAGAATCTCAAATCTACCGTTGAAAAAATGATTTCGGAATACGGCAGTGTTTCTGTTGACGAGAAGACCAACACCCTGATAATCAGTGACACAAGAGAAAAACTCAACAACGTAATCAGTCAGATAAGCCAGGTCGATAAGACTCCACCGCAAATAATGATAGAAGTAGTCATTCTTGATGTGCAGCTTAATGATGGTACTGAATTAGGAATTAACTGGGACATATTGTCAACGAAGAATTATGATTTAAATTACCGGCAAAATTTTACTAATCGCCTCGGCTCAACAGCAGAAAATGCAGATACGGTAGGCAATGCGACAGCCTTTAACACCACAGGATTAGGAGGCGACTTCGTGGTCATCAGCGGTACTGTGCGCAATGTTGTACATATGATACAGGAGAAAACTAATGCCGAGATACTCGCCAGCCCGCGTGTGATGATGGCCAGTGGGCAGTCAGCGTCCATAGAGTCAGTGGAAGAACTGCCTTATACGGAATTAACCGGTACCGCAGAAGGAGGCGCTCAGGCACTTACATCGACTCAGTTTAAGCTCGTGGGAGTTAAGTTGGGGGTTGATGCGACACTGGTGGACAGCAATAACATCTTTCTTACTGTTCAGGCAGAGCAAAATGTTGCAGTCGGAGAAAGTAATACGCAGGTGCCCATAATAGATACTCGCAAGGCAAAGAGTTCTTTGCTGCTGCGCGAAGGACAGATTGTAGTTTTCGGTGGTCTGCGAAGACAGGACAAAACAAAAGCAGTAGAGCAGATACCAATTTTAGGAGATATTCCAATTCTTGGTCTGTTATTCAGAAGTACAAAAACGGTGATAAAAAATTCTGAACTTATGGTATTTCTGTCGCCGCATATTTACAGCGGTGTGCCTCCTATTGAGACGAAAGCAATGGAGAAATTTGACCAGATAACTAACAGACCGCTTCTCGAATACCCTAATGATGAGTCGAAATCTTTTGTAAAAAAGTCCGATAAATAGTAGAGAGGACAGGTAAGTGGTTTTTTAACTAATTTCGACTGCTTTTTAGGCCGATAGATAAGGCTGTAAAGTAAACAGAAGAATGAAGGTTTAAATAAGGGGCGATGGATTATGTTTGAGTTATTTAAGTCCAAAAAGAAGGACTCCAAAGCTAAAATACTGGTTGTAGATGATGAGCCGGATTATTTAAACACTATTCAATGCCGTCTTGAGTGGTATAACTATGAAGTGGTTACCGCGTGCAATGGCAAAGAGGGACTGGAAAAGGCGATAAGAGAAAAGCCCTCGCTGATTCTTCTCGACACAAATATGCCGATTATGAATGGTCACGAGATGTTGGAACGCCTCCGCAACGCTCCTGAAATTAAAGATACTCCAGTAATAATGGTAACTGCCTTATGTGACGCAAGGGATATTAGTAGAGCATCGTCGCTCGGAATTTGTGACTATATCGCCAAGCCTTTTCATTTTCCGCAACTAATGGAAAAAATTGAAAAAGTCCTTGAAAAAAGCCGCGCCGGTGTGTAAATTAATTAGCTGATAGCGAAAAAGCGGCACTTGCATTGTGATTCCAGGGGTCAGGTTTTGCATAGCGCATTTATGAGTGAGACGATTTTCAAAGTTTTATTAGTGGAAGACGACGAACTCGACCGGATTGCATTTAAACGCCTGGTTGAACGTGAAAAGCTGCCGTACGACTGCACAGTAGCGGCATCAGTAACCGAAGCAACAGAAATACTTGGCAGGAGCGTATTTGATGTTATAGTTTCCGACTATTCTATTGGTGACGGCACTGCGTTTGATATTTTGAAACTTGCGAAAGAAACACCCGTCATACTTGTTACTGGTGCAGGTGACGAAGAAATAGCGGTAAAGGCTTGGCGGGCTGGTGCGTATGATTATTTGACAAAAGATATTGGGCGAAATTATTTAAAGAATATTTCTAGAGTTATTAGTAATGCGGTCAAGCAAAACGAATTGAAAAAAGCGCTTGACCGCAAGCAAAAGAATTTGAACGCCATATTTGACGCTGCGCCGATCGGAATGATGCTGGTTGACGAGAACCTGACCATTATGCGAGTCAACAAATCAATCAAGGAAATCACAGGCAAAGAGTATTTGGAAATTATAGGCCAGTTGCCGGGTAACGTCTTAAGTTGTGTCAATACTTTTACAGGGCAGACAGGCAAGTGTGGTGATAGCAGTGCGTGTGAAATCTGTCCGCTTCACAAAGCTGCGAAGCAAGCCCTTTCTTCAGAGCAGAGCTGTCACGGCGTCGAAATGCAGTTTGTGTTAAAGGAAGGTAACAGAGAAACAAGACCATGGTTTCGCATTAGCGCCGAACCGGTAAATATAGATGGTAGAAGATGTGCTGTTGTTGCGCTGGATAATATTACCAGCCGCAAAGAAGCGGAAGCAGCTATCCAGGCTTCGGAGGAGCGGTATCGGATACTTTTTGAACAAGCGGCAGATGCGATTTGGTTGGTGGACGGTGATACTAAGGAAATGGTTGAGTTTAACAGCATGGCGCATCAGAGCCTAGGTTACACTAAGGATGAATTCGCAAAGCTCAGGATAAAAGATATAGATGCGAGCCAAAATGAAGAAGAAATAAAAGCTCA
>Ga0272448_1006624_pt1 | contig 12453 bp, 7 predicted proteins | sample YNPCB0191_FD_202220 | JGI IMG/M metagenome (GOLD analysis project Ga0272448, IMG submission 202220) | Hot spring sediment microbial communities from Yellowstone National Park, WY, United States - YNP-CB-019-1 | ecosystem: Environmental > Aquatic > Thermal springs > Hot (42-90C) > Sediment... | reverse complement strand
GCAGGGAAGGGGGAGATTCCCTCTCCTCCCCTGGTAGGGGAGGGGCCGGGGGAGAGGTGGCACCTAACCCCCCATCCCCCTTCCCTGCGAGGGAAGGGGGAGATTCCCTCCCCTCCCCTGGTAGGGGAGGGGCCGGGGGAGAGGTGGGAGGGGTCGGGGGAGAGGTGATTCCCTGCGCTCGCGCCCACTCCCGATATTCGTCCGGCAGCAACCAGAGCACCCGTTCGATCACGAATTCGGCCGGCGTGGCGGCGGTGGCCGGCTCGCCGGTGCGCACATCCACGGCCACGCGCACATGCGAGCGGTCCACCTCCGTCGGTTCCGCGCCGACGATGAACCATTCATAGCGCCGGAGCGGACACGGGGCCGTCTCGCCCGTCGCCAGACGTTTGACGTTGGCCACCTGATGATCGGTTCCGCGAGACGCGAGCGGCTCTCCCGGCAGCAATCCCGAATCCGCGCACACCTCCAGCCGCACCAGGCCATCGGGCTGCGGGAACGCGCGAGCGGGCGTCCCGCGCAACACCGCGACCATGAAGTCGTGCCAGATCGGCGCCGCGCCGGTCACGCCGCTGACCCCGACCATCGGCGTGTTGTCGGCGTTGCCCACCCATACCCCCGCGACCAGGTCGGGCGTGTAGCCGATCGTCCAGTTATCGCGCCAGTCGGTCGTGGTGCCGGTCTTCACCGCGGCCGGCCGGCCGATCTCCAGCGCGCTCCCCGCGCCGAACGCGGGCCGTCGCGCCACGTCATCGCTCAAGATGTCGGTGATGAGGTAGGCGACGCGCGGGTCTAAAGTGGGGGTGCTGGGGATTGGGGATTGGGGACCAGGGACTGGAGATTGAGTGTTGGCCCATATCCGATCCCCAACATCTCTTCCTTCAAGCGTTTCGATGCGGCTGATGGCGAACGGGGTCACGCGGCGGCCGCCGTTGGCGAACGCGGCGTACGCGGCGGTCAGGTCGAGCAGCCGCACCTCCCCGCCGCCCAGGGTCAGGGCCAGGCCGTAGCCGGGGGTTGGGGGCTGGGGGTCAGGGATCAACCCCGACTGACGACTGACGACTGACGACTGACGACCGGTCCCCCGCTCCCATGCGATCCCCAGCCGGTTCGCCAGCTCGATCAGCGCGTCCACGCCGACGTAGTCCAGCGCCTTCACGGCCGGGATGTTGTAGGAGTTCGCCAGGGCCGTCCGCAACGTGACCGGGCCGTGGTAAGCCTGATCGTAGTTCTGCGGCACGTAGGGCAACCCTTCGGCGGTGAGGAAGACGGTGCGCAGGTCGGCGATGAGGGTGGCGGCCGTCCACGGCCGGCGGCCCCTGGCGGCCGCGACCTGGGGATCGAGCGCCAGGGCATACGTCAGCGGCTTGATGGCCGAGCCGGGCTGGCGGAGGGCCAGCGTCGTGTTGACCGCGCCGCTCGTCGCCCGGTCGAAGTAGTCCGCGTTGCCGACCATCGCCAGCACCGCGCCGGTGCGCGGGTCGAGCGCGACCAGCCCGGCGTTCTCGATGCGCCGGTTGGGATCGGCCTGCGGATCGCACGCGAGCGGGTCGGCCGGCCCCGCCGCGCAGGGCCGAAGCGCGGCCAGGCGACGCCGGACGATCTCTTCGGCCTGGCGTTGCCAGTCCAGGTCGAGGGTGGTGATTACGCGCAGGCCGCCTGCGCGCACGCGCGCCGCGCCGAGCCGGTCTTCCAACTGGCCCAACACCCACATCACGAAGTGAGGCGCTTCGATGGGGAAGGGGGTGGCGGCGAAGAGCAGGCGCTCGGCCGCAGCTTCTTCTGCCTGCTCTTGCGAGATATAGCCGTCGTGAACCATCAGGCCGAGCACGGTCGCCTGGCGCCGCCGGGCCGCTTCGGGATGTTCGAGCGGATTGTAGCCGACGGGGTTTTGCAACAGGCCGACCAGCAACGCACACTGTGCCAGGTCGAGCTCGCGGGCGTGGAGGCCGAAGTAGGTTTGCGCGGCGGCCTCGATGCCCACCGCGAAGTGGCCGTAGTAGGAGGTGTTGAGATAGAGCGCCAGCAACTCGTCCTTGCTGTAACGGCGCTCCAGCCGCCACGCCAGCCATGCCTCGCGCAGCTTGCGGCGCAACGTGCGCTCCCCGCGCTCGTCGGCGGTCAGATACAGGTTGCGCGCAAGCTGCTGGCTGATCGTGCTGGCGCCGGAAAACGGCCCGTCGCCGCGCCAGTTCAGCCACGCGGCGCGACCGATCGCCAGGAGGTCCACGCCGGGGTGTTGGTAGAAGCGGCTGTCTTCGGTGGCGATGGTCGCCTGACGGCAGGCAAGCGGGATCTCGGATAGCGGCACGGGCACATGGTGGTTGCCGTCCGGTGCGATGGCTTCGTAGAGCAGCCGGCCCGCGCGATCCACGATCTGGATGCTGGCCGCGGGCTCGGCCCCGGCCGCGCGCCGCGGATCGGGCAGATCGGCGAACAGGACCAGCCAGATCAAGCCCGCGCCGGCCACCGCCAGCGCGACGCCGGATAGAAGGACCCACGGCCGGACGGGTAGCATCGGGCGATTTCCTCGGGATTACGGGACCTCACATGTAAATCAGACGAATATCTGTCTTTGTTTGTTCCTCGTCTTCCCTTCAAGCTGCGGGGTCTGACGGTAGCCCTCGGCCGCCAGCTTTTCGTTCACCCGCCGCGCCAGCTCCGCATAGGTGATCTTGTAGCCGGCCTCCCCGATCGTCTCGATGGCGTAGTAGGTCATCGCGCCGTGATACGCGCCGCCGATGTAGGCGTCATATGAGTATTCCGTAGATTTGCAGCCGCTGAGCAGGATTTCCTTCATGCGCTTTTGCGGATAGCCCTTGCGATGGCTTGACCGCAGCCGGGCCAACCGATCGTCGGGCAGATCGGGCATACCGAACTCGCGGGGCCGCAACAGGCGGGGCCGCGGGGGCGGCATCGTGGCCGGCGCGACCAGCCGGGTGACCGAGCCGGAGTGGCATGAGTCGGAGATGACCGTCAGCCGCACGCCGGCCGGCAGGTCGGCGAACAGCTCGCGCAGCTCGTCGTCCAGGATCAGGTTTTGCCGGAAGTCGTAGGGCACGAGCGCCTCGTCGTAGTGGTCGGGTTCGTCGCTGTCGGTGTCCACCACGTAGGTGCCGTGCGAGGAGTTCGTGAAGACCAGCACGTCGCCGGCCCGCGCGTTGGCCAGCAGATCCTTCAATCCGGCCATGATGTTGGCCTTGGTCGCCTGCGCATCCAGCAGCAGGGCCACGTCGGCCTTCGGGAAGTCGTAGTGGGTCGCCAGCAGATCGGCCCAGGCCAGCGCGTCGTTGACGCAACCGTTCAGATCGTTTTGCGTGCCGGGATAGTTGTTGATGCCGACACAGAGGGCTTTTTTGGTCATCGGGATGCTCCTTGGGCGGTAGGTATTGGGTATGAGATATTGGGCGCTGAACGGCGGCGCTGGTCACGGGCACGACGACGGTCGGACAGGGAGGTCGCCGGGCCGCCGCGGTAGACGTTGATGATCTCGGCCATGATGCAGACGGCGATCTCGGCCGGGGTGCGCGCGCCGATGTCCAGGCCGATCGGCGCGTAGACGCGATCGAATTTGGCCGGGTCAATGCCCTGCTCCTCGGCCAGGAGCTTGAAGACGGCATCCACCCGGCGCTGCGAGCCGATCATGCCGATGTAGGCTACCGGCCGGTCGAGCACCTCCAGCAGGCACTCCACGTCGTGGCTATGCCCGCGCGTGACCAGTACGACGAAGGTGTCGGCGTCCATCGGCAGGTCGCGCACGGTCTCGCGCAGCGGCGCAGCGATCACCCGCCGGGCGGCCGGGAAGCGGGCCGGATCGGCGAAGGAGGGACGGTCGTCCAGCACGGTGACGGCGAAGTCGCACAGGGCAGCGATCTGCGCCAGCGGCACCGCGATGTGCCCCGCGCCGACGATCAACAGCTCGGGCGCGCGTCGCTGGACTTCGACGAAGACGGACACGGCCGCCGGGGATCGGACATGCCGGCCGGCAGGGGACAGATCGGGGTAGCGGAGCAGCTTGTGTTGCCGGTTGCGCAACACCTCCTGCGCGTCGGCGATCGCGCGCGCTTCCAGCTCGCCCAGGCCCAGGTCGCCCAGCGGCGGCCGGTCGAGCCAGATCACGGCCCGCTTCCCCGCGCTCGGCCCGGCGACGACGGTCGCCAGCGCGACCGGTTCGCGCGCGCGGACGGAGGCGAGCAGCGCAGCAACCCATGACGTTTGACTCGTCACGTCCGCCGCCAGGCCTCGGGCCTCTGCGCTCATTCGTTCCACAAATACATCCATGATCCCGCCGCACACGCCGAGCGCCTGCATGCTGATCTCTTCCGTCAGGTCCACGCGGACGGTCGTCGGCGCGCCGGTCTGGATCGCCTCGAGGCCGGCCTTGATGACGTCCGCCTCGCCGCAGCCGCCGCCCACCGTGCCCACGTGCCGGCCGTACGGGTGGATGATCATCTTGGCGCCGACCTCGCGCGGGACGGAGCCTTTCACATCCACGATCGTGGCGACGGCCACGGTTTCGCCCTTTGTTAACAGTTCGTCCAGTGCGACGTAGATGTTTTCCATCGCTGTTTACTGCTCCAGAGGAACGGCCCGGCCCGGCGCTGGCAGCTCCGCGTAGAGCTGTTCGATTTCGCGGCGGACGCGCGCGACCGCATCGGCCAATGGCACGATCTCTTTTTCGGTTCGATCGCGGCGCTTGAGCTCGACCCCGCCCTCTTTCAGAGAGCGTTTGCCCAGCGTCAGGCGGATCGGGATGCCGATCAGGTCGGCGTCGTTGAACTTGACCCCGGCGGTCTCGGCCCGGTCGTCGAAGAGGACTTCGATCCCCGCGGCCGTCAGTTGCGCGTAGAGCGCCTCGGCCTCGGCTTCCGCGCCGGGCATGCTGATCAGGTAGACCTGGTACGGCGCAACGCTGATCGGCCAGATCAGGCCCTGGGCGTCATGGTGTTCTTCCGCGATGCACGCCAGCAATCGGCCGACGCCGATGCCGTAAGAGCCCATGACGATCGGCCGCGGTTGGCCTTCGCGATCCAGATAGGTGGCGCCCAGCGCCTCGGCATAACGCGTGCCGAGCTGGAAGATGTTGCCCACCTCGACCCCGCGCGCGGTGCGCAGCGGGCCGCCGCAGTGCGGGCACGGATCGCCGTCGCGCGCCGCGGCGATATCGCACACGATGGTCGCCGTGTAATCGCGGCCGTAGTTGACGTTCAGCAGGTGATACCCCTCCTCGTTCGCGCCGGCGACCAGGTTGGGCGAGAGGGGGATCAGATCATCCACCACGATCTGTAGGGGCGCACGGCCGTGCGCCCCTACAGATAATCCCACCGGCGACGCGTAGCCCGGCACCGCGCCCACGGCCCGGATCTCCTCCTCGGTGGCCGGCCGCAGCGCGGTCGCGCCGACCGCGTTCGCCAGCTTCGTCTCGTTGACCTCCATGTCCCCGCGGATCACGGCAAAGACGAAGACTTCTCCCCCGGCCCCTCTCACCTCTCCCCCGGCCCCTCCCCTGCGAGGGGAGGGGAGGGAATCACCCCCTTCCCTATCAGGGAAGGGGGCTAGGGGGTTAGGTGCCACCCTTGCAGGGAAGGGGGTCGGGGGGTTAGGTGCCACCCTTGTAGGGAACGGGGTCGGGGGGTTAGGTGCCACCCTTGTAGGGAAGGGGGCTGGGGGGTTAGGTGCCGTCGCCATCATGAACACCGCCTTGGCGGTTCGGCTTTCGGGCACGCCCAGGAACGCGGCCAGGTCGGCGATGGTGGTCGTGTGCGGCGTGGCGACCTTCTCCAGGGGCCGGGGCGCTTCGGCCGGGGGCGGGTTCTTGCGGAACGCGGCCACCTGGCGGTTGGCCGTATAGCCGCACGCATCGCACAGCGCCAGCGTATCTTCGCCGATGGAAGTCAGATACATGAATTCGTGCGCCAGCTTGCCGCCCATCATGCCGGTATCCGACTTCACGGCCACGACCGGCAGTCCGCAGCGGCCGAAGATGCGGAAGTACGCGTCGTAGTGCGCCTGGTATTGCCGTTCCAGTCCGGCGAAGTCTGCGTCCAGGCTGTAGGAATCGAGCATGGTGAACTCGCGCACGCGGATCAGCCCGGCGCGCGGCCGCGGATCATCGCGCCACTTCGTCTGGATGTGATAGATCAACGCCGGGAGCTGCCGATAGGAGCGCACCAGCCCGCGCGCCAGGTCGGCCACCACCTCCTCGTGGGTCATCGCCAGCACCATGTCGTGGCCGGCCTTGTCCTTGAAGCGGCCCATTTCCGAGCCGATCTGATACCAGCGGCCGGTCTCCTGCCACAGGTCGGCCGGGTGCACGACCGGCATGGTGACTTCCTGGCCGCCGATGGCGTTCATCTCTTCGCGCATGATGGCTTCGATCTTGCTCAGCGCGCGGCGGGCAAGCGGCAGGTAGGAATAGATCCCCGCTCCGAGCTGGCGGATAAAGCCCCCGCGCACCAGCAGACGATGGCTGGCCACCTCGGCATCGCCGGGCGCCTCCCGCAGAGTCTGGACGAACAACCGCGACATCCGCATAACTCACTCCCCCTGATCTCTCCTAACGCCTGACGTTTCACGTTTTACGTTTTACGTTTCACGTTTTACGTTTTACGTTTCACGTCTCACGTCCGCCGCCTCATAATCCTCCGGCGTATCCAGATCGGCCAGCGCCGAAGGCGTGGCGACGACCACGAAGCGGGTGCGGTCGCGGTGAGCGGCCAACACATCGCGGAGCGTGGTGCGACAAGCGCGAATCTCGGGCCAGAGCCAGGCCGGCAACAGGATCGGGTGGCCGGCGCGCATCCGATAGCTGGGGATCACGATCGCGTCCCAGCCGGCTTCCCGGCCCGCGGCCAACACCGCCTGCACCGTCGCCACCTCCATCTGCGGCTGGTCGCCCAGGCAGAGCAGCGCGGCCGCCCGATCGTCGCCCAGGCTTGCCAGTCCGATCTGGATCGAAGAGAGCATCTCGGCCGAGGCATAGGCGGGGTTGACGGCAAAGCGCGCGGCCGTGTTCGCCAGCGCGGCCCGCACCTCATCGGCCCGATGGCCGACGACGACGACGATCTCGCGCAGGCCGGCCGCCTCCAGCGTGGCCACCACCTGGCCGATGACGGTGCGGCCGGCCCAGGGCAGGGTCAGCTTGAAGCGTCCCATCCGCCGCGAAAGGCCGGCGGCCAACACGAGCGCTGCAATCGGTGGGTCGTCTTTCATCATTGTGCGATTATAGCACGGAAAAGCCGCGCAGCTCAAATGCTTGGAAGTTGGGCTGGTGTCGTGGTACACTGCGGGAGGAAGACGCGCACGTATCTCTTGTGCCAGGCATCTTCTCAAAAAGCGGGAGCGACGGGGGGCGTCCTAGCCCGCGTGGCGTAGCCAGGGCGGGTGCCCCCCTTTGAGCAGGTTCATAGGCGGTCTGCGACCGCCGTCTTTCGCTCGCAGGGGGTCTGTGATGCCCGTTTGGCTGCCTGAGACGATGTGCTCAGGCCGACGACGCCGGTCGCAGACCGGCTAAAAGCAGAGGCAAAATATCATGTATATTACAGAATACCATGCCGATCGCGACGCGGGCCGGTCGGCGGCCATCCGCGCCGTGATCTTCGATTTCGGCGGCGTGATCGTGCGCACCGAGGACCAGGCCGGCCGGCTGCGCGCCGCGGCGCGGTTGGGCGTCTCGCCCCAGGAACTGTACGCCGCGGTATTCGATTCGGCCGTGGCCGCGCAGGCCACGCTGGGACAGGCGTCGGCCGGGGCCGTGTGGGATCATGTGGCCCGGACGTTCGGACTGGACGCTGCCGAGCTGGCCCGGCTCCAGAACGATTTCTGGGCGGGCGACCGCCTGGACGAGCGCCTGGTGGCGTTCATCCGCAGCCTGCGGCCGGCCCTCAAGACCGGCATCTTGAGCAACGCCTGGCCCGACGGCCGCCGCATCATCGCCGAAAAGTTCGGCCTGGCGCACGTCGTGGACGACATCGTCATCTCGGCCGAGGTCGGGGTGGCCAAGCCCGACGCGCGCATCTTTCAGCTCGCCGCGGCGCGGCTGGGCGTCGAGCCGGGCCAGGTCATCTTCGTGGACGACTTCAGCCGCAACGTCGAGGGTGCCCGCGCGGCCGGCATGCACGCCGTGCACTTCAAGAGCACCGATCAGATGATCGCCGAGGTGCGGGCGTTGATCGGAGGATGAGAAGATGCCCGAGCAAATCCAGCGTTCGGACCTGAGCGTTTGCATGCTCAGCGTGCACACCTGCCCGTTGGCCACCCTCGGCGGCAAGGACACGGGCGGCATGAACGTCTACGTGCGCGACCTGACGGTCGAGCTGGGCCGCCGCGGGGTCACGGTGGACGTCTTCACCCGCTCGCAGGACGACCATGTGCCGCGCATCTCGCACGAGCTAGGGCCGACCGCGCAGGTGATCCACGTGCCGGCCGGGCCCGAGCGGCCGGTGAGCCAGCAGGTGATCTACGAGCACCTGCCGGATTTCGTCGCCTGGGTGGCGCAGTTTGCCCGTGAGAACGGCCGCCGGTACGACGTGATCCATAGCCACTACTGGCTCTCCGGCCTGGCCGGCCAGCGCCTGCAAGCGGCCTGGGGCGATCACGTGCCCATGATCCAGATGTTCCACACCCTGGGGCACATGAAGAACAGGGTCGCCCGTGCGCCGCACGAGTTCGCGCCGGCCTTGCGCATCGAGAGCGAGCACACGCTCATGCGCCATGCCGATCGGATCGTCGCCGGCAGCCCGCTGGACCGGGAGCAGATGGTCCTCCTCTACGGCGCCGCCCCCGACAAGATCGAAGTGATCCCGCCCGGCGTGGACCTCATGCGCTTTTACCCGCGCTCGCAGCTTGCAGCGCGACAGCGGCTCGAGCTGGATCTGGAGCGCCGGCTGATCCTCTTCGTCGGCCGCATCGAGCCGCTGAAGGGAATTGACACGTTGCTCGAGGCGATTGCGCTGATGGATCGGGACGAAAGCTGCGACTTGGGCTGCGAATGCCTCTCGGTGGCGATCATCGGCGGGGATGCGACGGTGCCCGTGGAGGAGATGACGGCCGAGATGCGCCGGCTCATCGAGCTGCGCGACGCACTGGGCATCAGCAAGCTGGTGACCTTCCTGGGTAAACAAGGGCAAGATACCCTGCCCGACTACTATTGCGCGGCCGACGTGCTGGTGATGCCGTCGCACTACGAGTCGTTCGGCATGGTCGCGTTGGAGGCCATGGCGTGCGGCACGCCGGTGGTGGCCAGCCGGGTGGGCGGCCTGGTGTACACCGTGCAGGACGGCGTGACCGAACGCGACCCGGCCGCCCTGGCCGACGCGTTGCGTCGCATCCTCAAACAAGACGATCTGCGCTGGCGGTTGCAAGCCAACGCCGTCCGGCTGGCACAGCAGTTCGGCTGGCCGCTCATCGCCGACCGCATCCTGGACCTCTACGATCGCGTGCGGGCCGGCCGCATTGCCGCGCCGGCCTGAGCCGGCTCAGCGCGCAACGTAGGGGATTGTCTGCGGCCCTTCGGGCAGGATGCAGATGCGCGCCTGGCGGCCGTATCGCTTCAGCAGCTCATCTACCGTGTCCTCGATGCGGTGGCATGGCCGCAACAGCGCCGCGGTGATCTGCTCGTCGGTCAGATTGTGGCTGTAGACGTATACCTCGGCCTTGAGCTGGATCTGCGCCTGGATCTGCGCCTGCCACTGATCCTGTTCCAGGAAGCCGGGCGTCTGGATGCGCTCGAGCAGTTGTTGCGGGCTGGCGGCCTCGCGCAGGAGCCTGCCGTAGAGCCCGTGATCGGGGATGCCGTCCCAGCAGCTCGCCGCGCTGATGATCGCGCCGCCCGGCCGCACCACCTGGCCGGCCGCGCTCATCCCCTTGACCGCCTGGTACAGGTTCAGGTCGAGCGGATATCCGGAGTTCGTGGTGATGACGATGTCGAACGGATACGGCACGGCCACCATGGCCGTGCGCCGCACGAAGTCGCATCCGGCCGCGTGCGCGGCGCGCAGGTCGCCGGCAAAGACGCCGGTGATCTGCTTCTCCCGGTTCAACGTCACGTTGACCAGAAAGAGCCGGCCCGCCTGCTGCGCCACTTCCTGGATCTCCTCCCAGATCGGGTTGCCGACGGTGACGCCCCAGGTGGCGGCCGGATCCGCGATCATGCCGGCGTCGTGATTGCCCAGCACCGTGCGCAATCCGGCCATCCCCGGCATGATGGCCTTGCCGCCGCCCGAAAAGCCGGCGAAGAAGTGCGGCTCGATGAAGCCGGTGAGCACCTTCAGGTCGCACGCCATCAGCGCCGCGTTCAGCCAGATCTCGTGTCCGCGGCGGGTGCGGCCCACGTGCACCTGGGTGGCCGGATCGAACGCGTTGTTCTGGACGATGGGGTAGCGCGCCGCGATCTCATCGCCGAGCATCGTGCGCAGCTCGCCCCCGGTGTTGGGGCGATGCGTCCCCAGCGCGTTGAAGAGGGTGACCTCCACCCCGGGCACGCGGGATAGCTCGTCCAGGACGGCCGGCAGGATCAGGTGGTTGGGCGTGGGCCGGGTGATGTCGCTGAAGACCACGCCGACCCGTTCGCCGGGCCGGACGAGTTCGCGCAACGGCGGGGTGCCGATCGGCGCGGCCAGCGCCTCGCGGAGCGCCGCGGCCGGATCCGCCAGGCCGGGCATGAAGGCGGGCTCGACGACGGTGATGTCGAGGTCGTCGGGCAGTTCCAGCAACAGGCCGGTTTTGTCGTAGGCAAGTTTGAGGCGCATGTGAGCTACCATCCAAAGATCATTTGCGCTGGCTATGGTATAATAACCTTATGATACCCTGATCGTCACGCTGGGTCAAGCACGCGGCAAGGAGGCTGTGATGTGGAGTCCGAAACCCTTTCCGGTGGGCGTAACACGGGCGCGCCGTGCCGTGGTCGGTGCGCACGGCCGACTCGGCGATACGCCGCTGGCCGCGGCTGGCCGAGCGCTGGCGCTACGAAGCGGGCGCGGTGCTGTTGACCGGAGTTCGTGAGGACCGGACATGAGCAGCGACCTCTCGATGGCGGTTTCGCGCGCGGGTCGCCGCGGGCCGACTATCGGCGTGATCATGGACAACATATTCGGCGAATCGCGCTCCAGCCTGTGGCCGGGGATCGCCGACACGGTGCGCGCGCACGGCGGCCGCCTGTTGTGCTTTGCCGGCGGCTATCTTCACGATCCGGACGATTTCAGCCGCCGCGGCAACTTCATCTATGACCTGATTGACAGCGGCCGGCTGGACGGCCTGATCGTCTGGGCCTCGTCGCTGGCCAGCTACGTGGGCTTCGCTGCGTTGCGCCGCTTCTGCGACCGCTATCGGCCGTTGCCGATGGTGAGCATCGGCGTGACGCTGGAGGGCATCCCCGGCATCCTCCTCGACAGTTATGACGGCATGAAGCAAGTCATGCGTCACCTGATCACCGTCCACGGCCGGCGCCGGCTCGCCTTCGTGCGGGGGCCGGAAGGACATCGCGACGCGGATGAGCGTTACCGCGCCTATCTGGATGCCTTGCAGGAATTCGGCCTGCCGCTGCTTCCCGAGCTCATCTCCCCCTGCTACAAGTGGTACGAGCCGGGCGGCCGGGCCGCGGTGGAACTGTTCCTGGACGAGCGTCGGGCGAGCTTCGACGCGGTGGTATGCGTCAACGATCAGGTGGCCGTCGACGCGATGGACACGCTGCGCGCGCACGGCCTGCGCGTGCCCGAGGACGTGTCGGTGACCGGCTTCGACAATACGCCGTTGGGCCGGCTGGTCACTCCGCCGTTGACCTCGGTGCCCTGGCGCATGTACGAACGGGGCCGCCAGGCGGTCAACCTGCTGATGGCCTTGATGGCCGGCGAGCCGGCGCCGGCACAGGTGCTGTTGCCCACCCGGCTGGTGGTGCGCCAGTCGTGCGGCTGCCCGGACCCGGCCGTGGTCCTGGCCGCGGGCGAGCTGTCGCGGCCGGTCGTCGAAGACGTGGCCTTTTCCGCGCCGGCCGTGCGCAGCCAATGCCTGGCGGCGTTGAGCGCGCAACTGGACGGCACGGAGCGCGCGGAGCAGTTCCTGGACGCGTTTCTCGCCGACCTCTCCGGTGAGGCGGTTGGCGGATTTCTGCCCGCTCTGGAGGCGATCTTGCGCCAGGAGGTGGCGGCCGGCAGCGACGTGATCGCCTGGCAAGGGGCTATCTCCGTCCTGCGTCGGCAGCTCCTGCCCTATCTGGTTGCACAGCCCGCGTTGCTCGTGCGCGGGGAAGACCTCTGGCACCAGGCCCGCGTGATGATCGGCGACTATGCTTTTCGCGTGCGCGGCTATCGCGAATGGCTGGCGCAGAACCGGGCGCAACGCCTGCAGCGCATCTCGCATTGCCTGGCGACGAGCGGCCGGTTGTCCGACCTGATGGATGTGCTGGCCGAGGAATTGCCCGGCCTGGGCATCGGCCGCTGTTACCTGGCCCTTTACGAT
>Ga0272448_1006621_pt1 | contig 12458 bp, 9 predicted proteins | sample YNPCB0191_FD_202220 | JGI IMG/M metagenome (GOLD analysis project Ga0272448, IMG submission 202220) | Hot spring sediment microbial communities from Yellowstone National Park, WY, United States - YNP-CB-019-1 | ecosystem: Environmental > Aquatic > Thermal springs > Hot (42-90C) > Sediment... | reverse complement strand
GTGTCTTGGTTTTAAAACCTCTTTGCGTCTTAAATCAGAAAGGATATCTTCTTCTTTTACATCATAAAATTCAGAAACAATTTTTAAAATTTTTTTGAAGGTTGAAATTTTAGGAGCGGGCGAGACAATGTTTTTTAAAAGTTTTTTTGTAATTTCTAAATTTATTTCTTTTTTCTGGAGTTTTGAAAAAGTGGCTAAAATATTCAGGGCTCCTTCTAATTCTCGAATATTGTTTTTAATATTAGTCGCGATATAATCTAAAACCTCTTTAGGTAAATTAATATTTTTTTCTTGAGATTTTACTTTTAAAATAGCCATTCGACTTTCGTAATCTGGAAGGGAGATATCAGCAATCATTCCTCCTTCAAATCTTGATTTTAATCTTTCTGCCAAAGAAGGAATTACTTTCGGTGGTCTATCGGAAGAAAGAACGATTTGACGATTTTTTTCATAAAGATAATTAAAAATAAAGAAAAATTCTTCTTGGGTCTTCTCTTTCCCAGAAAGGAACTGGACATCGTCCAAAATTAAAGTTTCTACATCTTTGAAACTCTTTTTTAATTCTTCTATTGTGTTATTTCTTACTGAATTAATAATTTCTTCAATAAGTTTGTTTGCTTGAAAATAAATTACCTTCATCTGTTTGTTTTTAGATAAATAATTTCCAATTGCTTGTAGTAAGTGAGTTTTACCCAAACCCACTCCACCATACACGAAAAGAGGATTGTAAATTTTTCCTGGTGCTTCAATGATTGCCTGAGATGCTGCGTGCGCCAACTCATTGAACGACCCCACTACAAAATTAGAAAAAGTATACTTTGGATTTAATCCTGTTTTTTCATCTATTTCAAAGGTTAAGAGTTCAGACTGTGAAAAAGAAATTCTTTTTACAACTTTTTTTTGAAAAGAAGGAATGTTTTTCCCAATTACATATTCCACTTCTTTTATTTTAGGGTTGAGACTTTTTAAAACTTTCAAAATCATTTGATGGTATTTTTGTTCGAACCATTCTTTAACAAAAGAATTAGGGACAGAAAGTAAAATCTTTTCACTTTGAATTTCTAAAATTTCTGTATTTTTAAACCAAGTGTTAAAATTAGCCGGAGAAATTAAAAGTTTAATTTGGGCGAGAGCAGTTTGCCAAGTTTCTTTTTCGTTCATGTAAAAATTATAATAACTTGAAAACGAAAATCAAGGCAAAAATTTTTAATATAAAAACTAAATTTTTTGTGGATTATTTGTGAATTTTTTGTTTAAAAAGCAACTACTTGAACTAAAATTCAATTTTTCTTATAATTTCTTTTATATGGAACCTAGGTTTGATTATAAAAAACTTGAAGAAGAAATATACAGAATTTGGGAAAGCAGCGGATTTTTTAATCCAGACAAACTTCCCAAAACCCACAAAGGAAAATATGTAATTTGCGTTCCTCCCCCAAACGTTACCGGTACTTTACATATGGGACACGCTTTTAATTCTACAATTCAAGATATTTTAATAAGGTATCAAAGAATGAGAAAAAAAAGGTCTCTTTGGGTTCCGGGTACGGACCACGCTGGAATTGCCACCCAAAACAAAGTCGAAAAAGAGCTTAAAAAAGAAAACTTAACTCGTCAACAATTAGGAAGAGAAAAGTTTTTAGAAAGAGTTTGGGAATGGGTGAGAAAATACAAAAACATAATCTTGTCTCAGTTTAAAAAACTAGGATGTTCATTGGATTGGTCAAGAGAAAGGTTTACCTTGGATAAAAATTATTCAAATTCAGTACTTTTTACTTTTTATCACTATTATAAAAAAGGATACATTTATAGGGGGCCGAGGATTGTTAATTGGTGTCCAAGGTGTCAGAGCGCAATTTCAGATATTGAAGTTAAATACAAAGAAAAAAGAGGAAAGCTTTGGTATATAAAGTATAAAATTAAATCAAAAAATGAATACATTAGCGTGGCAACGACTAGACCAGAAACTATTTTAGGAGACACAGGAGTAGCTTTTAATCCAAAAGATGAAAGATATAAAGGTTTGGAAAAAGAAAGGGCAATCGTACCCATCGCAGAAAGGGAAGTTAAAATTGTAAAGTCAGTATGGGTTGATCCTAATTTTGGAACGGGCTTGGTAAAAATTACCCCAGCTCACGATATTTTAGATGCTAAAATTGGAAAAAAATGTAAACTTCCTCCAATTAACGTTATTGGGCCTGATGGAAGAATGACCAAAGAGGCCGGACAAGGTTTTGAAGGATTGACAACTACAGAGGCCAGAGAAAAAATTTTAGAAAAATTAAGAGAAAAAGGGTTAATAGAGAAGGAAGAAGATTACGTTCACAATGTAGCAGTCTGTGAAAGATGCGAGACAGAAATTGAACCTCAAATTTCAGAGCAGTGGTTTTTGAAAATGGAGAAGCTGGCGAAATTAACACAAAAAGAAGTAAAAGAAGATAAAGTTAAAATCATCCCTAAAAGATGCAAAAAAATCTTGTTAGATTGGTTAAAAGACGTTGAAGATTGGTGTATTTCAAGACAAATTTGGTGGGGCCACAGATTACCAGTTTTCTTTTGTGAAAAAGACCCCCAAAAATTTATCGTTTCCTTGAAAAAACCGAAAACATGTCCTTTTTGTAAAGAATGTAAAATGGTGCAATCTGAAGACGTTCTAGATACCTGGTTTTCCTCTGCTTTGTGGCCTTTTGCTGTTTTTGGGTGGCCCAAAATGACTTCAGACCTTAAAAGATTTTATCCCACTGATTTTATTACCACAGCGCAAGAAATTATATTTTTGTGGATAGCAAGGATGATTTTTTCTGGTTTAGAATTTACAAAAAAAGTTCCCTTTAAAACTGTCTACATTCATCCCACAATTTTAAATCTTGAGGGTAAAAGAATGAGTAAATCTTTAGGAACAGGGGTAGACCCGCTCGATTTAATAGAAAAATACGGAGCCGACGCCACCAGGTTCGGAATTATTTTTTCTTTAACAAGAAAAGATCAGCAAGCAATTAAGTTTGACGAAAGAAACATTGTTTCAGGAAGAAATTTTCTTACAAAATTGTGGAATATAGCAAGGTTTGTACATTTAAACACCCAAGAGATTAAAGAAAAATTAGTAAAAACTCCAATCCCAAAAACCTTAGTCGATAGATGGATTTTAAGCAGGTTGCATTCTACAATTTCTTTAGTTACCAACCAAATAGAGGACTTTGAATTTGGGAAAGCAGAAAGGACGCTTTACGATTTTGTTTGGAAAGAGTTTGCCGATGTTTATCTTGAAATGAGTAAATTTCAATTAAAAGATAAAAAATTAAAAAAACAAACTCAAGAAATCCTTTTGTACGTTTTAGCCAACATTCTTAAACTTTTACATCCATTTTGCCCCTTTGTTACCGAAAAAATTTGGATTGAGAAATTTGGAAATTTAAAGAAAAAAAATCTTTTAATGATTGCCGAATGGCCCAAGGCGCAAAAAAAATTTATTAAAAAAAATATTGAAAAAAATTTCAAAAAAATAAAAAACCAATTAAAAAAATTACAAAAAACAAAGGTCCAACAAACAAAAATTTAACAAATGATTAATTTAAAAGCCGAAATCAGAAAAAAAAGTGTACAAGCTACAAGAAAGGAAGGGAAAATTCCCGCCGTGTTATACGGTCCCGAGATTGAAAATTTAAATTTGTCAGTGAACGAAAAAGAATTTGAAAAAATCCTAAGCACAATCAAAGAAACGGAAAAAATTATTCTTAATGTTGAGGGTAAAGATTTTTACGTTTTAATTAAAGAAATCCAAAAACATCCTAAAACCGAAAAAATTTTACATATAGATTTTTTCCAATTACCCTCGAAAGAAGAAATTGAAGTTAAAGTGCCCTTGGTTTTTATAAATAAATCAGAGGCGATTGAAAATTTAGGAGCAATTTTAGTGAAAAATTTAAAAGAAATTGAAGTAAAATGTTTACCATCCGATTTACCAAAGGAAATTTTGGTAGACATTTCAAAATTAAAAACTTTAGAAGACAGAATTTTAATTTCCGACTTAAAAGTTCCAGAAGGAGTTAAAATTTTAAGGAAACCAGAAGAAGTGATAGCTTTTTTCGTTTTACCCGAAGCTCCAACAGAACAAAAAGAGCATGAAAAAACTACAGGGTAATTTTTTTATTTTCTCTTTAATATTTTTATTTTTTTTTGCAAACTTTTGTTTTATTTTTGCCAAAGAACCTCAATCTTGCGATGAGTGCGATAGTAGCGATAAATTTTGCGAAGGGTTAGACCAAAAAGAGTGTTTAAAAATTTTAGAAAAGTGCGTTAATCTTTGTGAAAATAAAATAAAAGAAGTAGAAGGGAAGTTGTCTCAATTAGGGACAAAGGAAAAAGGATTAACAAAAGAAATCGAAACTTTAAAAGCAAAAGTTGAAAAATTAAATTCTGAAATCAAAAAAGTTAATCTCTATTTGAGCCAAACGAAAATTGGGATAGAACAAACCGAAACTTCAATTCAAGAAACAGAAAAAAGTATTCAGGAAAAACAAGAAAAAATTTCCCAAATTTTAAGGACAATCAACAAAATAGAAAAAAAATCTTTGATTGAAATTTTATTAGAAGAAAAAAGAATTTCAAATTTTTTTGACAATCTTTATTTTTTAAAAATTTTAAACAGTAAAATACTTCAACTTCATCAAATTCTTTCACAATTAAAAAGTGAGCTTACTCAAAAGAAAGTTGTTTTAGAAAAAGAGAAAGAGAAATCTGAAAATCTTTTAAAAATGCAACTTTTGCAAAAGATCGAAGCCGAAAACTTAGAAGAGGAAAAAAAAGCACTGTTAAAAATGACAAAGACAGAAGCTCAAAAATATTTGAGCGAGAAAGAAACTTTGCAAAAAAAAGCTACAGAAATTAGAAAAAGAATTTTCCAATTAGTGGGTATTGCAAAAGCACCTACGTTCGGTGAAGCTTACGAAGTCGCAAAATGGGTTCAAAAAATTACCGGGGTGAGGCCAGCGTTTTTATTGGCGGTTTTAAAACAAGAATCAGATTTGGGGAAAAACGTAGGACAATGCTATTTAAAAAATACCCAAACTGGGTCTGGGATTAAAATTTCAACAGAAAAAACAATTGAAAGAGTAATGGCACCTGGACCGCCTTATTCTTCTCGAAATGACGTTGCTTTGTTTTTAAACATTACCAAATCCTTAGGAAGAGACCCTTTTTCTACTCCCGTATCTTGTCCTATGTCTTTTGGCTGGGGAGGAGCGATGGGACCTGCTCAATTTATTCCTACTACTTGGGAAAATTATAAAGGGAGATTAGCTTCCGTTTTAGGGAGAACTCCCGACCCTTGGAAAATAGAGGACGCATTTTTGGCCGCAGGGCTTTATTTGGCGGACTATGGGGCCACTTCAAGAACTGGGGAATATAACGCCGCTTTAATATATTTTTCGGGTAGTATTGATTCTACTTATTCTTGGTATGCAAACAGCGTTTTAGCGATCGCAAACAATTTTGAAAAAGATATTGAGGTTTTAGAGAAAGCTAAGTAAGAGATTCTTTTAAGGCTTTAACAATTTTTTCTAAATTTCCCTCCAAAACATCCTTTAAATTCTGCCAATTTTTTTTAATTCTATGGTCTGTAATCCTGTTTTGAGGAAAATTGTAAGTTCTAATTTTTTCTGACCTCTCCCCACTTTTTATTTGCTCTTTTTTTTCTTTTATTAACCTTTCCCTTTCCTCAAGTTCTTTTTTTTCAAAAAGCTTAGCTTGTAAAATTTCTAAAGCCAATTCTTTGTTTTGTTGTAAAGACCTTTCTGTTTGGCAAGTAACAATAATCCCTGTGGGCAAATGTTTTATTCTTACTGCGGTCATCCTTTTGTTTACATATTGGCCTCCAGCCCCAGAAGCTTTGAAGGTTTCAACTTCCAAATCGTTAGGGTTAATTTTTATTTCTTCAGATTTTGGTTTTTTTAAAACAGCAACTTTCACCGTGGAAGTATGGATTCTTCCTGATTTTTCTGTTTTTGGAATTCTTTGTACTCTGTGAACGCCAGCTTCATATTTCATTTCAGGGAAAACGTTCTCTCCTTTTAATTCAAAAACAGCTTCTTTAATTCCACCCAAATCCGATTCTTTAAAGTTTAAAACTTGAACCTTCCAATTTTTTCTCTGAGCATATTTTAAATACATTCTAAAAAGGTCTTTAGCAAACAAAGCCGCCTCTTCCCCTCCCACGCCTGGGGTGATTTCAATAATCACAGATTCCATATGAGTTTATTTTTTCTTTTTTGCTTTTTCTAGACGCCTTTTGAATTTTTGAATCTGACCTAAAGTATCGATTAATTTTTCTTTTCCAGTAAAAACAGGGTGGCACTTGGCGCAGATTTCAACCTCCATGTAGGGTTTTGTTGACCCTATAGTATATTCTGCGCCACAGGCGCATTTTATTTTAGCGTTTTCAAAATATTTTGGATGAGTTTTTTCTTTCATAATTTATTAAAGATAACAAAAATTTTTGAAAAAATCAAATGATTCACCCTAAAATTTTAGTCAAAATAAAACTCAAAAAAAGAAAAAATAAAAATGCCAAAATTAATTTTACTTCTTTTTTTTCCAAAATGTTTAAAAGAATCTCTTTTCTTTTTTGGATTTCCGTTTTTACCTCTTTTTTAAAAGAGAAACTTTCTTTTGAAAAATCTGTTTTGCCTTTTTGGAAAAAGAAAATGGCACAAACCCCAGTTTTTTTAAAATCTTCTTTCTTTGACTCCAAAACCTCTTTGAATTCTTTTGGGTTAAAAGGATACATCTTTTTTAAATGTTCAAAAATTTTTGATTTTTCAAAAATTTCAAAAATTTGTTCGGTATTGATTAAAATTAAATCCTCAGAAAAAACTCTTCCAAAAATTATTTTTAATGAAAAAGAAAATCTCTCTTTTTTATTTCTTTTTGAGAGATTAAAAATTTTTCCTCCTCGGACAAGCTGAATTTCAAATTTTCCTAATTTAGCCAAGGCAAATTTTTTATCTTTTATTGCCAAAAAGAGTAAATTTAAATCTGGAGAAAAGGTTTGGTTCAACTTTCCTTTTAAATAAAAATTAATCTCTTTTATCGCTTCTTCAAAGGCTTTCTGGAAAGATAAGGCAGATTTTTTATAAAACCTTTCTTTAAAAAAGACAAAAATTTCTTCAAGAGAAACCTCTTCATTGAAACTTCCTTTCTCTCCTAAAAAATACAAACTACCCAGTCTTTTTTCGTAAATTGTTTTTGGTTCAAAAAACGAAGATTTTATAATTTTTTCTTCTCCAAGTTTTGACTGAAAATAAAATTCGAAAACTTGCATTTTTTATTTTAACTAAAAAAAGATATAATTTAAACAATGTATTTTACTCATCCTCAAATTCAAACAAATAAAGAAAATCTTGTAAAAATTTTCAGAAGTTTTTTTAAAAAACCAAACCTTTCTTATTTGGAGAAAAAGCTTTCAAAAATTTTTCCTAACAAAAACTTTATTTTTACCGATATGGGAAGGACCGCTTTCAAAATAATTCTTGAAAAATTAAACCTTAAAAATTCTCAAATTTTATTTCCAGCTTTTATCTGCGATATTTTTTATCCTATTTTAAAAAAGCACAACATAAAGCCCATATTTTTAGACGCTGATTTGAAAACTTTCAACATTAAAATTGAAGACATTCCTCAAAAAATTACTGAGAAAACAAAAGCAATTTTAATCTGCCATACCTTCGGCCTTCCCGTTGACATCACAAAGGTTCGTTCTTTAATTTCTGCTTCCAACTTTCAACTTCAAGTTATCGAAGATTGCGCGCATGCTTTTTTGGCAAAATATAAAGATAATTTTTTGGGAAATTTTGGCGACGTTTCTTTTTTCTCTTTATACAAACAATTTCCTACTATTAGAGGGGGCCTTTTGGTTTTTGATAAAGAATGGAAAATCGGAAAAATAAAAGAAACCCAATTTAGTTTTAGAGATTTTGTTTCTCTTTTGAATTATTTTTCTCCCCTTGCTTTTTTATTTAAAAAATTTGGAAGAAAAATTGCTCCTAAAATAATAAGAACCGAAAAGTCAAAAGAGCCCCGAGGGATTAATCGAATTTCTTTAAATCTTTTTTTGGAATTTTTAGATGATTTCGAAAAAAATTTAGAAAATCGAACTAAATTGGCAAAGGTTTTTCAAGAAAAATTAAAAAATTTGGGTTTTAAAGTTCAAGAAGGAGAAAATAATGTGTTTTGTTATCTTTCTGCTTTGGTTCCCAAGGAAATTGAAGGAAAAAGGGACGAATTTGTGATAGAAATGAAAAAAGAAAAAGTCTTTTGTACTAGAATTTGGAGAGAGCCAATAATCTTTAACAAAGAGGTTCAAAAGGACTTTAAAATTGATTTAAAGGATTTTCCCAATACTTTGGAAATCGCAAAAAGAATTGTTAATTTTCCACTTCAAAATTATTTTAAAGAAAAAGACGTTGAAAAAATAATCAAAGCTACAGAGAAAGTTCTAGAAAAGCTAAAGTAAGCAAAGATTGAAATTTTATTGAGACTGAGTCGAAATTTGAATTTGGCTTTATTTTTCAGGAGCAATTTCAGTTTGGGTTGGTTTTTCAATCTTGGGTAATATTTGCGCTAAAAAATTGTGCCAAATGGGACCTGCTACTTTTACCCCAGGTTCTTTTTTAATAGGACTGTTATCGTTGTTTCCTCCCCAAACTCCGACTACAATATTGCTTGTGTACCCGATAGTCCAACCATCTCTAAAATCTTGAGTAGTTCCAGTTTTTACCGAAACCTTATAATTTTCAAAATACAACGGTGAATTCCAACCGAAAATAGGAGCTCGCGCACTATTGTCAGAAAGAATATCCGAAATTAAACTAGCCACCTTCTCGTCTAACACCTTAACTTTTGTATCTTTTTTTTCATAAATTGTTCTTCCTTTTGAATCTTCAATTTTTAAAATCGGGTCCACCTTAATTTTATACCCTTTGTTAGCGAAAGCGCTAAAAGCCTGAACCATTTCTACCAACTTTACTTCCCAACCTCCAAGAACGATCGAAGGACCAAAAGGTTCTTTTAAGGTTGTGATTCCTAATCTTTGGGCCATTTCAACTCCATCTTTTAATCCCGCCAAATACATTAGTACTTTTACCGAGGGAACGTTTAAAGATTGGGCCAAAGCTTCTCTTAGGGTGACGGGTCCTCTAAACAAACCGTCATAATTTTTAGGACAGTATTCTTTCCCGCCCCAAACACCAAAACAGGTAGGTTCGTCTACAACGACCGTTTTATCAGTATAACCTTTTTCAAAAGCTTTTGCATAGACAAAAGGTTTAAAAGATGAACCAGGTTGTCTTAAAGAAAGGCAAACGTTTACTTTAGGGTCAAATTTACAATCTTTTCCTGGGGTACAACCTTCGGGAAGTGGTTTGTCTTCATAGTTTCCTGTCCCTACTGTCATTGCTAAAACATCGCCGTTTTGAGGGTTTACAGCTACCAAACAGCTGTTAAAAGCTCCCAAACTTCTATTTTTTTCAACCCCTTCTTTTACTACTTTTTCTGCGATCTTTTGAAAATCTATGTCTAAAGTCGTATAAACTTTTAGCCCCCCTAACTTTAAATAATTTTCGCCAAAGTTTTTTTCCAAAAATTCCTTTACCCATAAAACAAAATAAGGAGCAAAAAGTTCTTTCTTTTTTTCAACAAATTTTATTTCTTCTTTTTTTGCTTTTTCAGCAGATTCTTTTGAAACAAATCCCAAGTTCACCATTCTATCTAGAACGTAATTTTTCCTTTCAAACAATCTTTTTTTTCCGTTTTCATCGTAAGGAGAAAACCCATAAGGGGATTTAATCAAGCTAGCCAATATTGCAGCCTCGCCCAATGTTAATTCTGAAACAGATTTTCCAAAATATGTTCGAGAAGCGGCTTCAACTCCATAAGCATTTTGTCCGAAAGGAATTTGATTTAAATACCATTCTAAAATTTGATCTTTAGAATACTTTCTTTCAAGCCCCAAACTTAAAACAATCTCTCTTGTTTTTCTGGCAAAAGTTTTTTCATTGCTCAAAAAAGAAGACCTTATTAATTGTTGAGTAATTGTAGAACCTCCAAACAAAGGTTTTTTTAGTTTCAAATCTTCCAAAATTGCTCTCAAAATTCCTTTTATTTCTACTCCAGAGTGTTTGTAAAAGTTGGCATCTTCTGCAGCGATCACTGCTTTTTTTAAAAAATCCGGAACTTTGTCTAAGCCAACATACGTTCTTTTTTCTTCTTCAAAAATTTCATAAAGCAACACCTTCCCCGTTCTATCAAAAATTTTTGTTGATTGGGAAAATTCTTTTTCAGTAAAAAATTCTGGTCTCGGAAGGTCTTTCAAAAAATAAAAAACTAAAAACAAACCCAAAAGAAAAAAAACTAATCCCAAAAAAATGGATAACTTTAAAAGAAAAAATATTCCTTTTAAAACTCTCATCAAGATTTATTTTATTTGAAATTTTTTAAAAATAAAACCCCGCCTTATTTGGGGCGGGGTAAAAATTTTTTATCGTTCCTTACTCCTCTTCTTCTTCGTTACCCCAAACTTCTTCTGTTCCGTCTGTTTCGTCTGTTCCGTCTGTTTCGTCATCCTCAGGGAAATAATTTTTAACCTCCATTTTCATATTTTTTAAAAATAAAAACCCCGACCTTTTATCATCGTAAATTATTATAAAAATGAAAAAAGAATTGTCAAGAGTTATTTATTCTCAAAAAATTTTTCAAACTCTTTTTTCCAATCCGGGTTAATTTTTAAAGCTTCCTCAATTTTTTGTTTTGCTAATTCTTTTTCTCCTAAAGAATAAAGTAAATTTATTAAATATAAATGATAAATTTTTTGGTATTTATCAAGGTCTACTGCTTTCTGAAAATATAAAATTGTACTTTCTTTTTCTCCTTTAAAAAAATAATTTTGGCCCAAAAGGAGATAACCTTGCTGATTTTGGGGCGAAATTTCAATTGCTTTTTTTAAAATTTCCTCTGCTTTGTTTGATGCCTCTTTGTTTTTTAAAATGGCGCCTTTTACACTCAAAATCTCTCCTAAGGTTAAATAAGATCGATAATCGAGAGGATTTTCTTTGATGTTTTTTTCAACCTCAGGTTCGATTAAATTCAAAAAATTAAAATAAATTTGCTTTATCTCTTCATTTTGCCCTAATCTTACTCCATTTAAAATTTCTCTTGCTAAGAATTCACGGATTTGATTTATTCCCAAAGGAGAAGATAACGCTTTTTTTAAAAAAATCTCTTTTATTTGAGGGTTTTGAGAAGACAAAAAATTGATGACGGCGTTTGACGAAGAAAGGGGAGAGATTATGAAATAAGAAAAAGAGAAAGAAAAAACAAAAAACACCAGCAAGAAAGTAAAGATTTCAATTTCATTTTGTTGTTCAAAAGTTTTTTTGGCTTCTTTTTTTTCGGAAACATTTTCTAAACAAGAAATAAAAGCAAGGGAGAAAAAGAACATTAAATAGGAAGAAACCATATCAAAGACAGTAAGGTTTTGAATAAAATAAGATGAAAAAAGCGCGGTAAAAATTGCGCTCGTCCAAAAATTTTCCTCTTTTTTTAAATATTTTTTCCATAGAACAAAGATCGGTCCAAAAATTAAAATGAAATAAGAAATCAGCCCAATTATTCCTTGAGAAACCAAAGTATCAAAAATTACGTTGTGGGCTCTGTCGTACCAAATATCTCCTCCACAAGGTTCTCTTCCAAAGCAAGAATTATAATGCTTCAAAAAAGCAAATTCGAAATTTTCAGGACCAAAACCAAAAATTGGTTTTTCTAAAAAAGCTTCCCTGGCTGTTTGCCAAACAAAAAACCTCCCCCCGAAAGAACCCACTTCCTTTTCTAACATTTTTCTGAAAAAACTTTCTGGAGAAAACATTACAGAATAGATTGCATAGATTAAAACTACAACGCCCAAAATTAAAGAAATTAAAGAGGTAAACTTTAAAATTTTGTTTTTTGATTTTGTCAGCCAAAGCAAAAAAATCAAAACCAGAGCTCCATAAAGCGAGATTTTTGCCGCTCTTGCTCCGCTTTTATAAAAGAAATTTAAAATAAAATCTGAAAAATTAGTGTTTTTCGGGTTTACGCCAGCGTGCAAAAGAAAAAAAGTAAGGGCAAAAAAAGAGACGACGGAAAAAATTTTAATTTCTTTTTTACTTTGGAAAGCCAGATAAAGAGCAAAAAATATATTGAAAAGTAGATACGTTCCCAAAAAAGATTCATTCCCCAAAGTTCCTCCGCCCCTCATCGTTTGATTGTTAACGTTCAATATCGCCACCAATCCCACCAAAAGGGCAACAGAAACAGAGCTAACAAAAAATTTTTTAAAATCTTCTTTCTTTAAAATAGAACTCAATACCAAAAAGAAAGCAAACAAATGGAGTTGCATTAATAAACCCGTCATTCTTTCGTGTTTTGAC
>Ga0272448_1006620_pt1 | contig 12459 bp, 9 predicted proteins | sample YNPCB0191_FD_202220 | JGI IMG/M metagenome (GOLD analysis project Ga0272448, IMG submission 202220) | Hot spring sediment microbial communities from Yellowstone National Park, WY, United States - YNP-CB-019-1 | ecosystem: Environmental > Aquatic > Thermal springs > Hot (42-90C) > Sediment... | reverse complement strand
GAAGACGATAATAAAAAAGTATCTTCTCTATTGGCAAATTAAGGTCTGTGGTGTATACAGAGAAATATTTGTATGTATTGGTCTTCTTTGAAAATGTGCGTCTGACTACTAAACGAACTTGTTGTGGGCACATCAATGATATTTGGATTGGTTCTTTCCCTTTGAGTTATACTTATGATTTGGGAAGAAATGTAATCCGAATTGCGACTTCCCTGTTTTGATAGAGTAAGTTTCATCATAGACATAGACCCAATCTTTGATAGTTGATTGTATTAGTTTGATCAGTGTTATCGCTAAAGCATCAGCGTTCCACTTACTTCGTGATAGGAACTTGATCATAGACCAATATTTACTATTATCAGTTGCTTTACAGATGCTGGTAACAGTTTTTCTTTCATTAGAGAATATAATGCCCAGGACAAAAGCACAAAACAAAGCATAACTTTTTATATTGAATAAATGACGAAAAGCGTTTAATATAATGTATAAATAATCCATCGTTTATCCTCCTTCTTTTTTATTTCTTTATATTAGAGGATAAACGATTTTATTCAATTATGGAAGTAAAATTGTCCAAAGTCTAGTAATCTCAGAGATTGACTAACGATTATGACTATTACTAAACATAAAATCATAATTGGTGATTCAAGAAAAATGGAAGAAGTTGCCGACGGTTCTGTCCATCTTGTCGTTACTTCGCCTCCCTATTGGCAATTAAAAGATTATGGTGTAGAAAATCAAATCGGTTTTAACGATTCTTATGAAAATTACATTAATAATTTAAATTTAGTTTGGAACGAATGTCACAGGGTATTAAGTGATGGTTGCAGATTGTGTATAAACATAGGCGATCAATTTGCCCGTTCTGTTTATTATGGGAGATATAAAGTTATTCCTATACGTACTGAGATAATAAAATTTTGCGAAACAATAGGATTTGATTATATGGGAGCTATCATCTGGCAAAAACCAACGACTATGAATACCACTGGTGGTGCGAGTGTGATGGGTAGTTTCCCATATCCTAGAAACGGAATTATAAAGATTGATTATGAATTTATATTAATTTTTAAAAAACCCGGTAATCCACCAAATGTTTCAAAAGAATTAAAAGAAAGATCAAGATTAAGCAAAGAAGAATGGAATGAATATTTTTCTGGACATTGGAATTTTAATGGTGAAAAACAAACGGAACATTTGGCAATGTTTCCTGAAGAATTGCCTAAAAGGTTAATTAAGATGTTTAGCTTTGTCGGAGAAACTGTTTTAGATCCATTTCTAGGCAGTGGAACCACAACGTTAGCAGCGAAAAATTTGAATAGAAATTCAATCGGTTATGAAATAAACGAAAAATTTTTATCAATAATTGAAGAAAAAGTCGGTCTGAATGAAAAACTACTTGTTCAAAATGCAGATTTTGATATTGTCAAACAAAATCCCTTGAAAGTAGATTGGAATTTAGAAATTGAAAAATTGCCTTACCAGTTTAGAGACCCTATTAAATTTGATAAAAAAATTGATCCCAGAAAGTTAAAATTCGGTTCTAAAGTAGATTTTTCCGAGCCAAAAAGAGATGAACTTTTTTCCGTAAAAACTATTATTAGTCCCGAAGAAATGATTTTAAATAATGATTTAAAAGTAAAATTGCTTGGAGTAAAAACTAAAAAAGATGTTATTGACAAAGCAATAGATTTTTTAAACACTAAATTAAAAAATCAAAAAGTATTTTTAAAATATGACAATCTTAAATATGATAGTAGCAAAAACTTGCTAGTTTATCTCTATTTAAAAAATAAAACTTTTATCAATGCTCATTTAATAAAAAATGGATTAGTTGATGTGGATACTGATATTAATTTTTCATACAAAGAAAAATTTATTAAGCTAAAAGGACAAAATCGTGGCTAAAGAGTGGATTTTAAATAGCGCTATAAATCGTTGGGGACTTCAAAAGAAAAGAATGGTCGGTGCGGTCGCTGATGAAATAAGAAAATGTTCGCCTAAAACTGTAAAAGACTGGGAAGAATATTACTTTAAAAATGTTTATTCCAAAGAACATCTAATAGAAATAGGTAGAAAACTTTATGTAAAAATAAGCGAAGTATTGAGAGCTGAAATTGACGATATTACTGAAGAAGATTGTATAAATTATGTTATTAATCTCGTCATTAACCGAACCTTTGATGGTTACATGACAGAAAAGAAGACAATTTACGAACAACTACAAGATATTTTAGGGGTAAAAATTGAACCTGCTCCTGATGAATGGGATAGATTATTTAATGTAGATTTTTTCATCAAAATAAAAGATAAATATTTAGGTTTACAAATTAAGCCAGCTGGCTATGCTTTTATAACTCAAATTATTAATGAAAGAAAAAATCAGGAAGCTACTCATAAAAAATTTAGTGCTAAATACGGTGGAAAGGTTTTTTATGTTATCTCTGTAAAGGAAGGAGATAAAAAAAGAATTTATAATACTGAAGTTATTGACGAGATAAAGCAAGAAATTGAAAGACTAAAAAATATATAGGAAATAACTATGACCAAAGAACAAAAATTTTATAAGGAGGACAGACTTGAAAGAGCTTACCGATCTATCTTTGGATACTGCAAAATTGGCTGGTGCAAGCTATGCAGATATAAGAATAATAATAACAAACTATGAATATGTCTCAGCGAAAAACGAAAAAATAGCGGATATAAACAGGTCTGATGACGAAGGGTTCGGCGTCCGTGTGATCGCAGATGGGGCTTGGGGATTTGCGTCAAGCAGTAAGGTCACAAAATCTGAGATAGAACGTGTCTCTGCCCAAGCTGTCAAAATCGCTAAGGCAAGCGCCCTGCTTAAAAAATCCAATGTTATCCTTGCTGATGAACCACCGCATATTGACACTTGGAAAACTCCGTATCTAAAAGACCCATTTATTGTCCCTTTGGAGACTAAAATTGACCTTCTATTGAAGATCAACAACGAATTGATGAAAGTCAAAGATATAAAGGTCGCTAGATCACACATGAGGTTTATCCGTGAACATCAGTTTTTCGCCAGCACTGATGGCAGTTTTATTGAACAAGAGTTGCTCAGATCAGCTGTCGGATACACTGCAACCGCAGTCGGTGAAGGTGATATGCAGGTCAGGTCTTATCCAGATTCTCATGGATGGCACTCTATGTCCAAAGGCTATGAGTTTGTAGAGGAATTGCCACTTCTTGAGAATACTCAACGCGTAGCAGAGGAAGCATCTGCCTTGATAAAAGCGCCGAAATGCCCTGAAATGAAAACTGATTTAATTATCAGTGGCTCGCAGTTGTCCTTGCAGATACATGAGTCAGTCGGGCATCCAACGGAACTTGACAGAGTGTTAGGGACAGAGGCAAATTACGCAGGCACCAGTTTTGTAACACCTGAGAAATTAGGAAGTTTCAAATACGGTTCGCCAATAGTCAATATAGTCGCTGATTCTACAATTCCTTATGGATTAGCGACCATCGGTTATGATGATGAGGGCGTTTCTGCTCAAAGATGGCATTTGATAGAGAATGGCATTTTTGTCGGCTATTTGACATCAAGGGAGACTGCACCAGTTATCGGCGAAAAACGTAGTCGTGGGGCAATGCGCGCTGATGGATGGCATAATATCCCACTTATCCGTATGACAAACATCAGTCTAATGCCCGGCGAATGGACACTTGACGACCTTATAGCAGACACAAAAAACGGCGTTTTCGTTGATACTAACCGTAGTTGGAGTATAGATCAGAAGCGTTTGAACTTCCAATTTGGAACAGAGATAGCTTGGGAGATTAAAAATGGTAAAAAGACCAGAATCTTAAAAAATCCCGTTTATCAGGGTATAACGCCAGAATTTTGGAATTCTTGCGATGCAATATGCAACGGAGATCATTTCGTCCTATGGGGAGTTACAAACTGTGGGAAAGGTCAACCCGGTCAAACTGCTGAGATGTCTCATGGTTCTGCTCCCGCAAGATTTAGAAATGTGCAAATGCTTTAAAAAGAGGAAAGCCTTATGAAGACACTGAAATATATGGCAATTATATTATCCTTAGCTTTTATCATTTATGGTTGTTCTGTCAATCCTGTCACAGGTAAAAGGGAGTTTATGATATTCACTGATGAACAGGAGATCAACTTCGGAAAGGAAGCTGATCCAGATATTCAATGGCAGTTCGGAGGAGTATATAATGACCAGCAATTATCCGCTTATGTAAAAACTGTTGGACAAAAGACTGCATCTGTTTCAGACAGAAATAAAATCCCATATCATTTTAAGATAGTTGACACTTCGGATATCAACGCTTTCGCATTGCCGGGAGGCTATATATACATTACAAGAGGTCTTCTTGTCCGTTTAGAAAACGAGGCTCAGTTATCCGCAGTATTAGGACACGAAATAGGTCATGTGAACGCTAGGCATAGTATGAAGAGGATGCAAAATACGCTTGGATTTCAGGTTTTATTGGCAATATTAGATCAGGCAGCTGGTGGAAGCAAAAGTTATCAGGAATGGCGAGGGCTTGTGAAAACTGGTAGCTCAGTGGCTTTTGCTGCTGTTTCTCTTGGCTATGGTCGGGAGAATGAATTTGAGGCAGATGCACTCGGCACTAAATATGCGAGTAGGGCAGGCTATGATCCGCAAGGCATGGTGCAATTGCTTCAATTACTCAAAAATCTTAGCGAACGTGAGCCATCGTCTATTGAACTATTTTTCATGTCACATCCTAAGACATCAGACCGCATTAAAAAAGTAAATGAAGAGATAGCTAAATTGCCACCACAGAATCAAAAAGGCATATTTAATCAAGATGATTACAAATCCAAAATAAGCGATCTACTAACTGTCCAGAAGGCTTATGAACATTATGATAAAGGTGAGGAATTTCGTTCAAAGGGCAATTATAGTCAGGCGATCAATGAATATAATCAGGCATTAAGCATTAGAAATATAGCTAAGGCACATTATGGCATTGGTCGTGTTTATTCTGCACAGGGCAAATATGATCAAGCGATTAGCGAATATAAAGCTACATTGAGAATTGACCCTGGATTTGTCTTCGCACATAACAGCATGGGCATCGCATATATGAATTTAAGGCAATATGACGATGCAGTGACATCATTCAAAAAAGCGGCGAGTTTATATGAAAATTTTGACGATGCATGGGCAAATCTCGGCGAGGCGCACTATCACTTGAAGCAATATACAGATGGTATAAAGGCTCTTGATATGGCATTGACGCTCAATGCTGAACATCCAAGGGCTTATACGACTCTTGGACTATGTTATGAGGCAACTGGGGATAAACAGAAGGCGATAACTGCTTATGAACAGGCTATAAAGGTTGCGCCAAAAGAGAGTTACACTGAAACTGCCCGTCAACGCTTGTCAGAATTGAAAAAATCATAGATCAATTGATCAAATTCCGTATAATGATCACTGATCAATAATTACTGATCAATAATTACTGATCACTGATTACTGATCACTGATCACTAACTCATGTGCCTGTAGCTCAGAAGGATAGAGCGTTGGACTCCGGATCCGAAGGTCGGCGGTTCGAATCCGCCCAGGCATATTCTTGTACTGCACCCCATTTTTCAAGACATTTTTTATGCCCAAAAGTTGTAGAGATTATGCCGCTGACTTCATATATTGACTTTCATACTTTTCCTCAAACTCTTCTGGGGTTCTTTGGTAACAAAAATACTTTTTTAGCATTTGATATTAGAACAAATACTTGATATTATTAACTTTAGAATGATTCACCACAAGCAAATAGTTTACCAAAAGATGGAGGTGATAAATCCCAATAATAACCTTCTCAAGTTGCGACCAATCCAGGAGTGGAAAGTAGGTGGTTATATGCTCTACGGTAAAGATAGAAACGTTCCTATCAAACACAGAAAATACATTGACAAAAGCCTTTCCTATTCTAGATGTCATGCGAATTACCTATCACTCTATCTGTTCGGTCACAATGGGCAATTCCAAAAATTCAGATGTACTAAATGTCTCGGACAGTTTGCTCCAGATAAACCTACTAAACCCAAAAAAGAACCTAAACTATGTCGCTTGCTTGATTATCTTCTCAATAAGAGTTAATATATCTAACATAGGATACCTCCTCAATTAGAGTTTTTGGTTTATTCTATTGAATATCTTCTTGAGGTAATGTATACTTTTTTTGTTTTTTTCAATAGTAAATTTGCCTAAAATTTGAATTACACTCAACGTTTTTTAATGTTTGGCAAAAACTAATAAAAAGGATTATAATTATGGAATGGATTGGATTAGCAATACTTGTTGTTTTAGCAGGCATAACATTCTATCTGCGTGGGAAATATGGTGGACCTTGAGGTAGATGTTAAACACCAGTTTGGTGAATTTTTTAGCAAATGAATCAAAGATTAACAAAACAGGAAATTATTTCTATTTATGATGATCTATCCCGATTGGGAAAATTTCCTGATAACACCTATCTTCATAGAACTTTCCAAAAAATCATAAGCGATGAGTTTTCATCAAGTAAGACATTAAAAATTCTTGATGCAGGCGGAGGCGCTGGATACTTCGGCTTATCACTGGCAGAACTTGGGCATAATGTAACACTCCTTGATCTATCAATAGAGGCTATCAAAATCGCTCAAAAACGAAGTTTTGATAAGCATCATAGCGTAAATATTTTATTGGGCGATGTAGAAAATCTTCCGTTTATAGATAATAGCTTTGATGCGGTAGTTTGTATATTTGTGTTTTCACATCTTAACGATCCAATAATTGCAATGTCTCATCTCAAAAGAGTTTTACGCAGATCGGGACGAATGATCATCACTTTTGAGAATAAATATTGGCATATAGTCGCACAAAGCCTTATTGAAAACTATTCAAATGCCCTGTCTTTATTAAATGCCGATGTTCCGATTGTCAATGCTTATGATATACTTCCACCAGTGCGTTTATATTCAATATCAGAGATTAAAAATATGATATTTGATCTGAATATGAAAATAATCTTTTTCAAAGGGGTCAGATATTTAACAAGTTTTCAAGAATATTTGAGAAATATTGGCACAACTGACGCAGAAAAACTCATGTTCAACAATAAGGACGCGTTGGAATTAGAAAATAGACTTATGGAAAATGATGAAATTTTGCCATTAGCAAGGCATTTCATCGTTTGTTGTGAGAAAAAATGAAAGAAGTCATCTTTTTTGATCTAGGCAATACGCTCATCAAATCTTAAAGGTTTAACTGATTTGCTGGTGTAAAGGATATTATCAACTAATTAGCGATGTCCAATTTCTTTTTCCTGTCCCTTACTCTTTTACGCACTAAAATTAATGCCCGCCTATATCTTGACCTTGTCGCTTCATAACTTAGACCAAGCTTGTCTGCTATTTCGGAAAATGACAGATCCTCTGAATGCCTTAATAGTAGTATCTCTCTATATCTTGCTGGAATGCTTTTAAGTATTTGTTCTATTGCTAATTCATTGTCCATCTCTTCCCATGGATTGATAATACAAAGAACTTCCTCTTCGTTAAACTCCTCCTTACGTTTAGCAGTCTTGCGGTGATAGTCTGCAACTTTGTTCATGGTGATCTTGTGAAACCATGTTGAAAATGTTGATCTCCTTTCAAAAGTGGAAATAGAATCAATAAGGCATACAAATACGTCCTGAGTTACATCATCAACATCAGATTCTGGCACAAGATTATGTATCCTGCTATGCACTCTTGGAAGATGATATTTGACAAGCATATCAAGGCAATTTGCGTCACCATCTTTGATACGTTCAACTAATTCCTCGTCCGTCAACCGTTTTTCTACCTTCAACATGTCAATACTCCTTAAATTTCTCCTTCTTTTATTCTATATCGGAATGATCGCAAAAAACCTTTAGCGTGATTTTAAACCTAAGTTTCGTCCAATAAGACCATAAGGCTTCAAAAGTGTTCTAAACGCAATAATGATAGGTTTTACCAATGAATATAAAAGGTTGAAAATTTCCTTACATACCCTTCAATATCACTGAACCACTAACAGAAAGAAGATTTTTGTTGTTTATTTTCTTGTGTTTTTTATGATTTTTTGATAATATTTTTTTGTCATTGTTGATCCTTAAAGCTAAGGTTTTGTATTATCTTTATGATACTTTGAAAAGGTCGCAATGGCTTGTATTTTCCTTTGTTTTACTTGATATGAAATCACCAAAAATAACTTGTTATTGGACGAAATTTAGATTTAAACTAAAAATCATTTGGACGTGATAATATGAGCGAAAACATCGTTAATATAAAAAATGATAATATTTCTAAAAAGGTTGTCGTAAGTGTGTCAGGGATGCACTGTGCGTCCTGTGCCATTAATGTTGAGAAAGCAATCAAAAAGTTAAATGGCGTCACTTCTGCTGTCGTCAATATTGCAACAGAGAAAGCATATCTTGATCTAAACCCAAATCTTGTAACAGAGCAAGATATAATATCAGCTATTGAGGATGCTGGATATGGTGTCTCTGATATTAATTATGCGGATCATGAGACCAGCGGAGCAGAGGATATAGACAAGGAAGAGCAGAAAATAAAAAAAGCCAAAAGACGTGCAATTTTGGTATGGGTATTTACAGTTCCCATAATGCTTTGGATGATACTAATGATGATAATTAGTGGGGTCGTGCATAATATGATGCTTATCTATGATATAGGCATGATCGCATTGGCTTCACCTGTTTTATTTTGGCTTGGACTGCCGACAATAAGATCAGCTATAAAATCCGTATGGCACAGAAGCGCCAATATGGATGTCCTTATCACACTTGGCACAACCTCATCGTTTGCGACTGGATTAGCAATGGTATTGGGAGCTCCGATCGCCAATTATGCTGGCATATCTGCTATGATTATGGCATTTCATCTCACTGGAAGATATGTTGAGACAAAAGCAAAAGGCAGGGCTTCACAGGCTATAAAAAGACTGCTTGAACTTGGGGCAAAAACTGCACATATCCTAATTGATGGAGAAGAGAAGGAAATCCCCATTGAAAAAGTTAACGTTGGCGATATAATGATTGTCCGTCCCGGAGAGAAAATTCCAACTGATGGTGAGGTTATAGATGGCGAAAGCTCTGTTGATGAGTCAATGGCAACTGGTGAATCTATGCCCGTTCAAAAAAATATAGGAGACAAAGTGATCGGTGCAACATTAAACCAAAGCGGATTGCTAAAAGTCAGGGCATTGAAGATAGGAAAAGACACTTTTCTATCGCAGGTTATCAAAATGGTTGAGGAATCTCAGGGATCAAAAGTTCCCATACAGGAATTTGCGGATAAGGTGACTGCTTATTTTGTCCCGTCAGTTTTAATTATTGCGGTATTGACGTTCATTATTTGGATTATTTTTCCCGATCAGATGAAAGCTATCACTGCTTGGGCAAGTGAATTTATTCCTTGGGTAAATCCAAATCTTGGTATTTTAACATCTGCGATATTTGCAACAGTGGCGGTATTAGTTATCGCATGTCCATGTGCACTTGGGCTTGCAACGCCTACTGCTTTGATGGTTGGGAGCGGAATGGGGGCAGAACGCGGTATATTGATCAGAGATGGTTCTGCTATACAGACTTTGAAAGATGTTCGGACAATCGTCTTTGATAAAACAGGCACGATAACAAAAGGGAAACCAGAAGTAACTGACATAATACCTTCAGAAGGTTTAGATTCAGATTACATTTTAAGATTATGTGCAAGCGTTGAATCTGGATCAGAGCATCCGCTTGGTCAAGCTATTGTTAGAAAAGCGTTAGAAAAAGGATTATCGCTATTTCCGCTTAAAGATTTTCAAGCTATACCCGGCAAAGGTGTTATGGGTTTATTGGAAGGAAAGATTATAACAGTTGGTAGCCCGAAATTGCTTGAAGAGATATATAATAAAACCTCGCTTCCACAATGGGCAGAGAAGGAATTCTTCCGTTTAGAATCAGAGGCTAAAACTGTTATGATCGTTGCAAAAAATGGAAATATTGAAGGCATTGTTGCGGTTGCCGATTCGCTGAAAGAAGACTCTATTCAGGCGATCAGGGAGTTAGAAAATATGGGAATAAGGACTATTATGCTGACTGGCGATAATAGACGCACTGCTGACGCTATCGCAAAAAAAGTCGGCATCTCCGATGTGATGGCAGAGGTACTTCCCGATGGCAAGGTCAATGCAATTAAGGAAATTCAAGCAAAATTTGGGCTTGTTGCAATGGTAGGCGATGGCATAAATGACGCACCCGCATTAACTCAGGCTGATGTTGGTATCGCAATCGGCACAGGCATGGATATTGCCATTGAAGCATCTGATATAACAATTGTAAATGGCAATTTATCTGTGGTTGTGAAGGCAATAAGGCTTTCAAAGGCTACTTTCAGAAAGATCAAGCAAAATCTCTATTGGGCTTATGGATATAATATATTAGCGATACCATTGGCTATATTGGGATTATTGCATCCGATCGTTGCTGAGATCGCAATGGCAAGCAGTTCGGTCAGTGTCGTCACAAACGCCAACCTTCTCAAAAAGGCAAAAATAGGTTAGGAATTTCTATCACGAATTTATAGCTAATTCGCCATTTTTCATAGGCATTTCATCTTGCTTTGTGTATTTTTTAAGGCATTTCTTGCAGTAATAGGTCACAGTCTGTTTTTGGTAAATCAGTCCCTTTGCCTGAGAGCCACATTTGGAGCATTTTTCATTGCTTATAGATTTTATCGCTTGACTTATACTAAAACCTACCATTTTTTATCCCTTTCTTTAATGTGCTATACCAATTCCCATACTTCATAATGGCTTGTCACACTGACTACTAAACCTGATTTAGTGGAAGCATTTAAACAGATTCTTCGCTGACGCTCAGAATGACAAAATTGAATTGGTATTTAATATATTGAACTTATACCTTAATCTATATTATAATTATACTATACATAAGTTAAGTATGTCAAGCGAAAAATACTGGAGATCGGACATGAGTTCGGACAATTTATTATCTAATTAAATTATCTAGGGAAATCCCTCTAAATCTCCCTTTTCCAAAGGGAGACTTTTTGCGTTTTCCTTTTCTAAAGGGAAACTTTTTGTTTTCATCGAGATTCCTCTACTCGCTCATCGAGATTTCTCTACTCGTTCATCGAGATTTTTCGCTTCGCTCAAAATGACATTTATGTGCCAAAATGATATTTATAAAACAACATTTATATGTCACCCTGAACGAAGTGAAGAGTCTCTAATGAAGTGAATGATCTTTATTGTTTTTCTGCCATCCCTGCCCCTACTTCCGCAGGGGTAAACTGCATCAGGAATCCATTCCTTTATCATAATTTTTCTGGATTCCCGTTTTCACGGGAATGACAAATATGGAGCATTTTCATTTTTATATGGCTTTCTAATCCTTATGATAATTGGATTTAACTGGTTTTCAGAATTCTCAGTTCCCGTAACCCAAGCAGGTGGATTAGTTTTTAGAAAAACTAACTAACCGAACTATATACCAAATATTTAGATTTACGAGAATTAGCACAAGTCGTTAATTTGGTTAAAATTAGACTGATACCTTTGAACTTAACATTCTTTTTACAGCGTCCAATAGTTTATCGGGTGGCACAGGTTTAAACAGAAATTCATCAACATGTATGTATTGATCGGTCGGGAAAAGAGATGCATAATCAGTATTAGCAATAGATGTTACCATTATTATAGGTATATGTTTGAGTTTTTCATCTTCTTGCATTTTCCAACTCATATCCAGTCCATCAAGGACACTGGACATCATGATATCTGAGATTATCAAGTCTGGTTCTTCTTCTTTAGCTTTGGCTATGCCTTCACTTCCATTACTAGCACCAATAACTTTATAATTATTTGACTCTAAAATAAATCTTGTAATTTCTACGAAATCTGGGTCATCATCAACTACTAAAATTTTTGCGACGGACTCTGGCTTGTCGCTTATGGGAACTTCTGTTGTCATACATTGCTTCTTCTTAATATGATATTCATATTCGTCCCTGAAATATTTTATACTGCTGATCACCGGGTTTGTGGAAGCCTCTCCTAATGGACAAAAAGTAGTTCCTCGCAAACTATTAGCTAAATCTAACAACAGATCAATATCCTCGTCCCTTCCTTTACCTGCCTCAATTTTTCCTAAAAGTTTCATCATAGTGTGGGTTCCTATTCTACAGGGAGCGCATTTTCCGCAAGATTCATGAGCAAAGAATTTAGCAAGATGAGTTACAGCATTTACAATACAAGTATTATCATCCATTACTATTACAGCACCAGTGCCAAGCATAGATCCTACTTTAGGCAAAAACTCAAATGCCATCGGAACATCTAAATGCTCAGGAGTAAGCATAGGAGTAGAAGCTCCACCGGGAATTATCGCTTTGATTTT
>Ga0272448_1006618_pt1 | contig 12464 bp, 11 predicted proteins | sample YNPCB0191_FD_202220 | JGI IMG/M metagenome (GOLD analysis project Ga0272448, IMG submission 202220) | Hot spring sediment microbial communities from Yellowstone National Park, WY, United States - YNP-CB-019-1 | ecosystem: Environmental > Aquatic > Thermal springs > Hot (42-90C) > Sediment... | reverse complement strand
TCAATTATGGAACGACTTGTAATCTATCCGGGCCCTGCGCGCCTGTCAATGATCTTCCGGATTCGAAGGGCGGCAGGGCCATCCGAAGGAAATCGGTGTTCCCTCCGTCCGAACTTTCGGCTATACTTGGATAGGCCTAAAAGAGAAAGCCTGTGGGGCCATCCATTTTCGGGGAGTGAAGCTATGGCTCCGACCTACACGGCCCGGGATGTTTTGGAAGCTTTGAACGAAATCACCGGCGGGCGAATGATGCGCAGACTGGAAGACGCCTTTGGCGGAGGCAATCCCTTCGTGGTGCTCAAGACCTCGCAGCTTCCGGGCAAAGCCATCATGGAAACGCCGGGCCTCGTCTGCGGGTCGCTGGATCATCCGATTCGCAAGCTCGCCGTTTCCATGACCCTCACGGAGAGCCAGATCGAACTGGCCGGGGCCACGGGCGTCGATGCCATCGTGGCCCACCATCCGGTGGCCGACGCGGCGAGCTGCGGAGGGGTCCCTTTGCGCGGCTACGTGTCCCTCTACGGCATCGCCGTCTTCGAAGTCCACGAAGCCTTCCACGGCCGCCACCCGGGGATTGCCTGGATCCACGGCCATCAGCCCTTTCGGGTGGAGATCGCCTATGGCGGGCTTCCCGGCAACGTGATGTACGTGGGCCGGCCGCTGCCCGAGATCCAAAAGGCCCGGGACATTCTCCTGCGCCTCCAATCCTTTTCGGATCTCGCCCAGGAGCAATCTTTCCTGGAGATGGAGCGGGCCACGCGGGCATGCCCCGAGTTGATGGAGACGAGCGTCGCCGTGGCGGCGGAAATCCTTCATGGCCGGCCGGAGGATCCGGTGGGGACGATCCTCCATCTCTTCCCCCACACGGGCTTCCATCCGGACCACATGCGCCTGGCGCGAAAGGAACACCCCGAGATCACGACGGCCATCGTATCGATCAGTCGGGTCAAAAAGGAAAGCGCTTTGGTGGAAACGGCCAGAGATTTCGGATGGACGATGATCGCCGGCAATGCCCACTCGCTGGAAATCTTCGAGAACGGCATTCCCCTCGCTTTTGGCCTTCGAACGCTGCTGCCGGAGATGGAGATCGTCCTCTTCCGGGAACGGGTGACCTCCCTCCCCCTGGAAAAAGCCGGCTCTCCCCTCCTGCGGGATTACGGAAGAAGGATGGCCGCCGAGTATCTTTTGAAAAAGAAGTGAAGGGAAGATCGGCCCGCGATCTTCCCTCCTTTTACCCTCCGGATCAAACCTTTTCAAAGGTCTGGAAGAATTTATCCAGGGTCTTGGAATCCACCGGTTTTGTCGCCAGACTGACGACGATAAAAAGAATCACCCCCAGCATCATGGCCCAAACACCGTTGTGAATCCCCGCAATGGGCATCTTGATCATCTTGGTCCAAAGGAGGATGAGGAAAAGTTCCGAGGCGATCATCGATACGATGGCCCCCGCCTTGGTGGCCCGCCTCCAGTAAAGCGCCCCGATCAGCACCACCAGGACCTGAAGCATGATCGGCCCGGAGGCCTGGATCAAAAGATCGACGAGGATGGCCGGCCCCCAGAACACAAAGGCCAAAGCCCCGGCCACGACCAGCAGGAGCATCAATCGGCTCAGTTTCGTGATCCGCGCCTCGGTGGCCGCCGAGGGGTCAAAGAAACGGACGTAGAGGTCCCGGACGATGATCGAGGTCAGGCTGAGGATTTGGCCCGAAACCGTGGACATGATCGCCGCCAGGATCGCCAGTACGATGATGATCCCGAAGACGGGCGGGACGAGTTCATTGAGCATCATGGGGAATACCAGATCGGGATTCTTGAGGTCGGGATACTGAATCCTTCCGGCCAGACCGATGAAGATGGGCGGAAGGTTCACGAAGAGGGCGGCCAGCGGGAAAATGAAAGCGAGCATCTTGATGGTCCGCATGCTCTTGGTGGCGTACATGCGCTGGGAAATCTGCGGCCAGGCAAACCCCCCGAGCCCCACGACCATGCAGGTCGTGAGGACCATGGAGGGAACCCATACGCCTCCCGGCCCGGGGAAAGAGACCAACTGGGGGTTGAGGGCAGCGGCCTTTTCGATGACCCCCCCAAGACCTCCGGCCACGCGGGTGGCGATCAGGAACATGGCGCCCACCATCCCCACGAGCATGATCAGGGCCTGGACCACATCCGTCCAGACGACGGATCGAAAGCCCCCGAGGATGACATAGAACCCCACCACGACCACGATGTAGAGGAGACCCATCTCGAAGGTGATCACATTCTGGGTGACGCCCTGGAGGGTGAGGCCCGCCCCCCGGATCTGCAGACCGATATAGGGAAGAAGGGATCCGATGCTGATGATCATGGCGATCACGCAGACCCAGTTGCTCCCGTAGCGTTCCGCAAAGAGATCCGTCATGTTGATGAAGCCGTGCTTTTTTCCCAGGGCCCACATGCGGCAACCCAAGAGATACATGCAGAGGGCATTGAGGAGGATATTGCCGGCGATCCCGAAGAAGGAAATTCCCGTCCGGTAATAGGCCCCCGGTAGGCCGATGTAGGAATAGGCGCTAAAGAGCGTGGACCAAACCGTGCAAAGGACCACGAAAAGACCGAGCGTTCGTCCGCCCAAGAAAAAATCCTCCATGCTCGGCCGGGATTTTCCGAAACCCCACCATCCGATGAAGAACATCAAAATGGTATAAAGGCCGACGCCGATCATGACTAGGGTGGGGCTCATTTTTTTCCCTCCTTGGCGCTGCGAATTTCGGCGAGGAAGGCCTCTTCATCCTCCACCCGGCCGTGAAGTTTAATGCCAAAGGCCAGATATCCGATGAAAGCCACGAAGAGGAAATGAAAGATGAGGAGGTAAAAAACCGCCGCGGGAAGGAATCCGAAATAGATGGGAGCGGAAATTTTTTGAAAGGGGGCCGAAATCCCGTAAATGAGGAAGAGAAAAACAATGAATAGAAGGATTTTCTTGATTGCCGACATCGGGCGTTCCTCCTTTCCCGGAAGATTTCAATTTCGATCTGAGTGAATACTATTTTTTTGACGGAAAAAAGTCAAATGGATTCGGAGTTCCCCCTCCCGGGAGTCGCTTCCCATAGATGATCAAATGCTCCCCGGGCTTGTAATAATCCTCGATCGTCGCCTCTGGGGTGAAACCCCTTCGCTCGTAAAACCGGCGCGTTGGAAGATACTGCTCGCGCGAGGAGGTCCATACAAAGATCCGGCTGCCTCCACAACGGACGATCCGGGCTTCCACCTCCTTCTGCAATCTTCTTCCGATCCCCCGGTGGCGCTCTTTTCCCTCCACGACGATCCAGTAAAGATCCCAGCTCGATTCGGTTCCCGCGATGGGGCCGAAGCAGGCATAGCCGCAAATGGTCTTTTCCCTTTGGGCAAAAAGGAAATGGTAGCCGCTCGCCAACCCTTTGGCGAGGCGCTCCTCCACCAACTGCACGGCGATCTGGATCTCCTCTTCGGAAAAAAATCCCGTCGAGGCGCAAAGCCTCCGAACGACGGCCCGATCTTCAGCGGTAACTTCGTCCCGCCATACCCAGGGGGGTTCTGCCATGGCTTTCCTCCCTCACTCGAATTCTCGATCTCCAAGCCTCCGCATTTGCAATTCCTGGCCATCCCTGTTAGGATAGCTCCAAAATCCGTTGAACCGCCCAGAGGGGAGGATCCGTTCATGAAGGGCATGCATGAAAAGATCAGCGGAATCGAGGGCGCCTATCCCCGATCGATGTACCGCTGCAGTGGCTACACCGACGAAGAGTTGCGCCGGCCTCTGATCGGAGTCGTCACGGCCTACTTCGAGGGCCATCCGGCGAGCCGGGCCCTGGAAGAACAGGCCAAAGCCGTAAAAGCCGGGATCTGGATGGCCGGCGGAACCCCGATTCAATTTTATACCATTGCCGTCTGCGATGCCATTGCCCAAGGCCCGGGGATGAATTATTCCCTTCCCAGCCGGGAAGTCGTGGCCGCGGAAGTTGAGATCATGACCGGGGCCCATCCCTTCGATGGCTTGGTATTTCTGGCGACCTGCGACAAATCGGCGCCGGGCATGCTGATGGCGGCGGCGCGCATCGATCTTCCCTCGATCTTTCTCCCTCCCGGGCCCATGCTCCCCCGGATGGAAAGGGACAAGGTCTGGGTCATGAGCGATATCAAGGAGGCCATGGGGGAGCTATCGGCGGGACGGATCGATGAAGCCGAATTCGATCGAATCGAGAGGATTTCCTGCGCCACCCTGGGCGTATGCTCCATGATGGGGACCGGGATGACCGTGGCCTGCCTGGAAGAGGCGTTGGGCCTCACGCTACCAGGGGCCTCGACTCTGCCGGCCGTCGATGCCCAGCGGCTCCTCTTGGCCAAAGCGACCGGCATGCGGGCCGTGGCCCTGGTCCGGGAAGGTCTGAAGCCTTCCCAGGTGATGACCCCTCCGGCCTTGGACAATGCGATCCGGTTTCTTCTGGCCGTCGGCGGTTCATCCAACGGCATCCTCCATTTAACGGCCCTGGCCCATGAATTGAATCATCCCCTTCCCCTGGGGCGATTCGATGAATTGAGCCGAAGGACCCCCTGCCTGGCCCGGTTCAAACCCGCCAGCCCCCTGACGCCGGTCGATCTGGATGAGGCGGGGGGGGTACGGGCCGTCCTCAAAGAACTAAGTCCTCTCCTCGATCTCTCGGTCCGGCGGGTGGGAGGAGGGACTTTGGCCGATGAGATCAAACATACGGTCGTGAAGCGTCGGGATGTGATCCACCCCTTGAATCAGCCGCTGCTTCCCGAGGGAGGGTTGGCCGTCCTCTACGGGAACCTGGCTCCCAAGGGGGCGATCGTGAAGCAAAGCGGGGTAGATCCGAAGATGTGGGTGCATCGGGGACCGGCGAGGGTATTCGACTCCGAAGAGGCCGTACGGGAGATTCTCCTCTCCGGCCGGGTGAAACCCGGCGACGTCCTCGTCATTCGCTACGAGGGCCCGAAAGGGGGGCCGGGCATGAAAGAAATGTCCATCCCTGCGGCCCTTCTGGTGGGGATGGGCCTCGGGAACTCCGTGGCCATGATCACCGATGGCCGGTACTCGGGTGCGACCCGGGGCCCCTGCATCGGCCATGTCTCTCCCGAAGCCGCCGAAGGAGGACCCATCGCCTGGGTCCAGGAAGGGGATCCCATCTTCATCGATATCCCCAATCGGAAGCTCGAACTGGAGATTTCGGCAGAGGAAATGAAGCGCCGTCAACGGGCCTGGAAACCGCCCGAACGGCCCCTCCCCAAAGGATTCCTGGGTTGGTATGCCCGGAATGTCACTTCGGCGGACCAGGGGGCGGTGATCCCCAGGGATTCGAACGCCGGGTGATTCCACGTCCACCTCGCCCAATGATCCGGGTCAGCCTGGCGGCGCCGGGTTTTCACCGAAGGCAAGGGGAGCCATTGGCATCCCATGGAAAGACGCGCCGCATAGGAGTGCAATGATAGAGCAGAAAATAACGGTATTTCGGGCTCGCCACGAGGGCCTTTCTGATTCCAAGTCGCTCCATAATTGGATGGACATGAAACCTGGGCAAAAAATCTTTCTCATCTTTCCAACGATTCCCTCCCCCCTCCCCTGCATCCCCTCCCACCGAGGGGAGATGGAACAGATGGCGATGTCGATCCAACTATGGACTCATGAGTGAGTGGAAAAAGTCCGGCAACATAATTTCTCGGGCCAAAAAGGCATCGAATGAAAATGGGAAGAAGCAATCGTTGGATCTGGGCGATCGGGATCATCGGGCTTACGGTTCGATCAAGGACGGGGGATTCATTTGGAAACTTCCTTTGGCCATGGTCGGATGGCGGGCAACACGTCGTTCATAGCCGCAGGGGAATCTCTTTGCCCGCCCGGAGGGCCTCCTCGGCCTGACGGCAGAGGAGGACTGCCTTGCGACCTTCCTCTCCGCTGACCAGAGGCTTTCCATCCCGGATGGAGAGGATTATCTTTTTCATCAGCTCCCGTAGTTCATAGACCTCGCCGGATTTCCCTTCGAGGGGAACTTCGGTGGGGATGCATTCATCGAAGCTTTCTCCGCCCTTCAAACCTTCGATCATCTTCATCCCATAGGAGGCCTCGGAGGCCCGGTCCATCGGCCCCGACCACCAGGCGCGTACCGCGCCCTTGGTTCCCACGAATTCGACGGATTTGTGGTGTTCAAAACCCCCCAGGGTTTGGCTGAGGACGGCATAGGCGCCACTCCCCCAGCGGATTCCGGCGCTGAAATTGTCATAGAAACCCTCGGCCCGCATTCGGCTGTTGGCCTGGGCAAAGATGGCGATGGGATCGCCCAGGACCTGAAAATACCAGAGGGCCAGGTCGAAGAAATGGATCGGCTCTTCCATGATCCAGGAACCGACGCGATGGAAATTCCGCCGCCACCCCTCCCGACCCGGTCGATAGGGCCTTCGCCACAGATTGATCAGGAGGTAGAGGGGCTCGCCCATCCGCCCCTCATCGATGTATTTTTTGATGGCCCCCCACTGAATGGAAAAGCGAAATTCATGGGCCACGTTCAGGGTCTTCCCGCTCCTTCGAGCGGCCTCGAGGATGCGGTCACAGCCCTTTTCGTCGAGGGCCATGGGTTTTTCCAGAAGAACATGCTTTCCCGCCTCCAGGGACGCCACAGCGATCTCTTCGTGCAGATCCGTAGGGGTGACGATGGAAAGGGCTTCCAATTCCGGACAGCGGAGAAGATCGCGGTAATCAGCGAAAACCGCGATTCCCGGAAAATCCTTCCGGGCTTTTTCCTGGCTTTCTTCCGATGGAGTGGCAACGCCGAAAAGCTTCGCTCCAGGAGTTTCCACGATCGCCCGGGCATGGTGGGTGCCCCAGGCCCCGTAACCGATGACGCCCCATCGAAGGTCCATGTTGGATCCTCCCTCCTTTCCCCCCGGATTCGCAAAGCCAAGGTCGGCGAGCGGCCCGGAAATGTCAAGCACCGGCCAAAATCCGGTTTGGATATTTCTTCGGGGTTTGGATTGCCCGAATCTTCAGGCCGTTTTTCTCTCCGGAACGCGACGATAAAAGATAAAAGCCATGGCCATCGCCCAGGATAAGAAGAACCAAGCGGCCGGGTAGGATTGGAATGTATCGACGATCTTCCCGAAAAGAAAGGGGCCGATCAATCCGCCCATGAATACGATGGCCATGCTGACGCCGGTGGCCAGGCCCACAAACCCCTTGGGAGAGATCTCGCCGATATAGGCATGAAAGACGCCATTCCAGCCGATCGCCGACATCCCCAGAATAAAAAAGACCGAGACCAGGAGAATGGAGGGGAGAGTGACATTCGAACCCAGGAGAAGGGCCATTGCGAAAATCACGGCGACCAGGATCTGGAGCACGATCCGGCGCGATCCTTTGAAGATTCGATCGCTCACCGCCCCCCAAAGAATCCTCCCGACGATTCCCCCGACGCTCATGAGGGTCAAAGAAAAGGTCGCCTGGAGGAGTTCGAACTTCCGGGCCTCCATCAGATAGAGGACCGTGTAGGTGAATAGCGAAGTCTGAACCAGGGCACAGAAGGCGCCGGCGATGCTCAGGAGGAGGATCTCCCGATTGCGGGCGATTTTCTTCCAGTCTCTGCCCCAATCCTCTTCCCATCGATCCTCCCGGGGGAGGGCCGATTCTCGGCGGGTTTGGTAGAGGATCTGGGAAAGCAAGCCGACGATCGAGACGGTGATCCCCGCAAAGAAAAAGGAGAACCTCCAGGAATGGAGGAGCGCCAAGGGAGGCAGGATGGCCGCGGCCAGGGCTCCGGCGATGGGGACGCCCGTTTGTTTGAGACTCATCGCCAAGCCGCGATTGCCCTCCTGGACGAGGAACATAATCCCTTTGGTCGTGGGGGGATTGGAGACCCCATAGCCCAGCCCCACCAGGAAGGCAAAGGAAATCAGGGCGGCGTAACTTTGGCTGAGGGCCAGGAGGGCGACGAACCCGCCGGTCACCCACTGGGCATAAACGATCGTTCGCTTGATTCCCAGATGATCGGTCAGCCATCCCGCAGGGAGAGACATCAGGATGGCCCCGAGGTACATGAAGGTCATGATGGAGCCCACCTGGGAATAGGAGAGCCCCAACTCGGGCTGGAAAAATGGGATCAGGGGAGGGATGGCAAACCCGCCGAAACAGAGAAAGATCTGCCCCCCCAGGAGGACAACAAAGTTTCTTCCCATATTCCCTTGAACCGATGGGAGGGGCCCCTGCGCCTTCCGTGGGGCCCCTGGCTTTCCATCGCTCAGTCGAGAACCTCGCTGATCAGGCGAATGGGTGTAAGGGTGGTGAAATTGGGGATGTCTCCCCTCAGGATCGGACCGCACTGGGCAATGCCCTTTTCATAGCCATCGCGCGTCTGGAAATACAACTGCCCCACGCAGATATAGGGAGGCGGCGCATCCCCGCCTCCCGAAATCCCCCTGTCCACACCGGTCTTGATCAAACCAAAGGGCTTCAGGTGCTTCTGGACCAGCGCCATGTGCTTCGTCCGATAATATTCGAAATCGAACTTGGCCCCTTTTTCATAGGGATACATCACGCTTACTTTGTACATCTTTCCCTCCTGGACTGGAATGATCGATGGTCAATTCCGTCGAATGGTTCCAATGTAGCAAAATCCCTTCGGCCTGTCTACTCAACCGAGCGAGGCAAACCCTCGGCCCGGCCCCGATTGGGGCTCGATTCTATCCAGACCGGTCCGAAGAAGAGAGGAGGATCGATTCATTTTAGCGTTGAAACCCAATGGATCGATGGCGAAATGGGTTTTTGTTGACTATTTCCATTGAATGGCGTAGATTCACTTTTAGATTTTGGGGGGCATGGATCGATCGGCGAATTTCCATGAACCCGTGAAAATCGAAAGTTTGCAGGGCGTTTCATGGAACTTGAACTTTCAGAAATCTCCTATTGCGCAAATCAGCCATGACGCTTTACGGCGAAAGAAGAATTCATTTGTATGAGGTCGGGCCTCGCGACTGGCGCTTTTGCCATAAGCGCAGCCCCGATACGGATTCCCTCGTCCGAACGATTCAGATGCTCGAGGCGGCCGGAATCGAGCGGATCGAAATCGGAGCCTCGGCCAACTATGAAAAATTCCCTGAGGTGAGCGACACCTTTGAGATCCTCCGGCGGCTGAGAAAGGGATCCCCCAAAGCCAAATATGGGATTTATGTGGGGCCGGGAGCCAAGAATTACCCCTCGACCAAAGTTCGGGAGCTCCTGGAAAAGAAGAAGCTTGTGGAGGACCCAGGCCTGCCCGATGAGATCTGCGTTTCGATCTCCGCCAGCGAGGAACGCAACCACGAAATCTATCAGATGTCCGGGAACCGAGTCTTCGAATATCTGCAGCGGCATGTCGAGCGGGCCCAGGGCGACGGTCTGCCCGTGCGGGGCTATGTCTCGGCGGCCTTCGGAGGATACCGGGATACCCTGGATGCGCCCATCAGCAGTGCCATCGGTTGGTGCCAGCTTCTTCTCCGTCTGGGCTGTTATGAAGTGGCCCTGGGGGACACGAGAGGAAAAGCCGCCCCCGGTCAGTTTCGGAAGAGCTGGGACATGATGAAGGGGTTTTTACCGCTGGAAAAAATCGCCCTCCACATCCATGCCCACTGGTACATCAACTGGCAGTTCGATATTCTGCACGTCGTTCGGGATGGCATCCATACCTTCGACACCTCCTCCTTCGACGTTCCCGAACCGTCCGATCAGCCTCCGGGCGAAGGATCGCCTTTCCATGCGCCCATCCCGCCGAACGCCTCGACGCAAAAGATGGTGGCCTTCTTCAATCAGATGAACACCGAATTTCCAGAGGAGGAGCTTCGGAAAATGGGCGCGGAGCGGTTCACCACGGGCGTCGATTTTGAGAAGGTGTGCGAGGCGGTGAAATTCATCCGCCGGGCCATCCAGCAGTTATAAGGGGGGGCCGCGGATCGAATGATCCCCTTCTCTGGAGGAATGGCCATGACCCTGGATCGTCTGGGAAGCTTGATTTTTTCCATCATTGGGATCAATCCATAGATTGACAGGGGGGGAAGGATTTTTCTATAATTCCCTCGGAACCGAGGGGTATCTCTCTTTCTTCAACCTTCGACTCATGTCCCCAAGCAAGAAAGGAGGAATTCCGCCATGAAGCTCATTCGTATCCTGGTTGTCCTTTCCATGGCCATGGGGCTGGTGGGTGTGGCCGCGGCCCAAGGGCAAACCTTCAAATGGGACCAATTCAAAGGGACCCAGCTGCGCATCCTCCTGAACAAGCACCCCTGGCAGGCCGGCATCGAACCTTATCTCAAGGAGTTCGAACAGAAGACCGGCATCAAACTCATCACCGAGGTCTATCCCGAAGACCAATTCCGGGCCAAAGTCCTCGTGGAGCTCACCTCCGGCGCCAGCACCATCGATGTCTTTATGAGCATGCCCGCCCAAGAAGGCCTGAAATACATGCGGGCCGGCTGGCTCCAACCTGTGGATGCCTTCCTCAAAGACGCCTCCTTGACGGCCCCCGATTACCACTGGGAGGACTTTCTGGATAAAACCCGCGAGGCGATGATCATCGAAGGCAAGCTGGTCGGGCCGCCGATCCAGGTGGAGAATGTTTCCCTGATGTACCGCAAGGATGTCTTCCAGAAGTATAACGTAAAAGTCCCCACCACACTCGACGAACTGGAAGCCGCCGCCAAGACGCTCAACGGGAAGCCGATGACCGATGACGGCCAGCCGGGCTTTGGGATCACCCTTCGGGGCAAACGGGCCGCGGCGACCTCGATGTTCGCCGGCGTGCTTCACGCCATGGGGTCCACCTGGCTGACCCCCAACCGCGAACCGGCTTTCACGAGCGAAGAAGGGATCAAGGCCTTCGAGATGTGGGGCCGTCTGCTGAGGCTGTACGGGCCTCCCGGCTCCGAAAATAATCACTGGTACGAGGCCTCCTCCATCTTCTCCCAGGGCAAGGCGGCCATCTATCTCGATGCCAACTCCCTCTTCCCCGTGATCGAAGATCCTCAGAAATCCAAGGTCATTGGAAAGGTCGGCTACGCCCTCTTCCCCCGGGGGCCCAAAGGCCATTTCGGTTCCACCGTCGCCGTATGGGGCTTGGCCATGCCCAAGACGAGCAAGAACCAGAAAGCCGCCTGGCTCTTCATGCAGTGGGCCACGGCCAAGGAGCAGGTCCTTCGGGTGCAAAGCGAACGAGGGGTCCTGGGTTGCCGCGAATCCGTCTGGAAAGACCCCCGGGGAAGGAAGAAAGTTCCGCCTGATTTGGCCGACTCCCTGATGCAGGGTTCCAAAATCGGAACCCCCTTCTGGAATCCGCCGGTCGTGGCCGTGGCGGAGGTTCGGGATGCCATCGGCGCAGCCATCGTGACATCGATCCAGGGAGGCGATGTCCGGGCCGCAGTGATGAAGGCCGCCGCCGATGTCAAGCGGATCATGGCCGAAACGGAAAAGAAGTAATTCAATCCCCCAGGCCTTTCCCAAGGGAGGAGGTCCAACGGGCCTCCTCCCTTTCTCCTTTCCATTCATGAACCAGGTGCCTCGAAACGAAACGGCCGCCGATCCCATCGGTGGAGGGACGCTCACGGGATGGTTTTCCCGGATGATGGAGCGCCACCCGGTCTTCGTCTTTTCATTCCCGGCGGCCGTCGTCGTCTTCATCCTCATGGTCTTCCCCGTTTTCTATACCCTTTACATGAGCCTTCATTCCTGGTTTGCCAGCAGCGTGACCGCCCCGGAGTTCATCGGACTTCAAAATTTCAAGCGGGCCTTCACCGAAGATGAACGATTCCGCAACGCCGTCTTCCTCACCCTTTATTTCACGGCGCTGGCCACGGCGATGCAACTCGTCCTCGGCGTGGCCCTGGCCCTCCTCCTCAACCGGCCCTTTCGGGCGAAAGGCTTCTTCCGATCGATCTTCCTGCTTCCCATGGTGGCCACCCCGGTCGCCATCGCCCTGGTGTGGATGATGATGTACAATCCCACCCTCGGGGTCATGAACTACCTCGTCGGACTGGTTGGATTGGGCCCCTACAAATGGGTGAGCGACGCCCGCATCGTGATCCCGGCCCTGGCCATCGTCGATACCTGGGAGTGGACCCCCCTCATCACCCTGATTACGCTGGCCGGGCTGGCGACACTGCCGCTGGAGCCCTATGAATCGGCGCTCATCGACGGGGCGACACCGGCGCAGATGTTCTGGCGGATCACCCTGCCGCTGCTTCGTCCCACGATCATGGTGGCCCTCCTCTTCCGCTCCATTGATTGTCTGAAGACCTTCGACATCATTTACGTCATGACGGCCGGCGGTCCGGGCTTTGCCTCCGAGACGCTCAATGTCTACACCTTTCAGGTGGGCCTCTTTTACTTCCACATCGGCTATGCCAGCTCTTTGATCGTGATCCTCTTCGCGCTGGTTCTGGGGGTGAGTCTGGTTTTGATCAAAGTCCGGAGGGGC
>Ga0272448_1006617_pt1 | contig 12464 bp, 10 predicted proteins | sample YNPCB0191_FD_202220 | JGI IMG/M metagenome (GOLD analysis project Ga0272448, IMG submission 202220) | Hot spring sediment microbial communities from Yellowstone National Park, WY, United States - YNP-CB-019-1 | ecosystem: Environmental > Aquatic > Thermal springs > Hot (42-90C) > Sediment... | reverse complement strand
CTGAATTCCTTCGGCAGAACTGTCGCAGAGCCAACAGACAAGGACAGCCGTTCAATTGAAACCACTTTCTCAAAACACCTAACTGCAACATCCTTCAACGCATCTAACGAGTCAAGCATCTCAACTTTCCTGTCAATGCTGTTGTGAGCATTCACAACGGCACACAAGTTCAGTCCATGCTTACTTGCCTCTTGGCGCACAAAACAGCCTAGCTCATCAGGCAGGTCTTCAATAGTCTTCGGCGCAAGAGTAAATGACATGAAAGCCGAATCACCAAAGACTTGGCAACAAGCAGTCGCTATGCCATTGGTTACTTTAACAAACGGTGAGACCTTAACGTCAAACACGTCTAAATCTCTCAGAGCTTCGGCAACGCTGGAGACGATTTTTCTGTTCTCCGCTTGAGAAACCAAATCAAACTCGTGTCCGAGCAGACCGTGAGGCACAGAAACGATGCAACCAAGCTCCTTTTCAATACTAGATTTCAGCAGAGAAGGCAAAACGCTGCTCCCAACATTTCTGAAAGGCCCAGGATGAACAGAGGGCACAACCAGAGCAACTTTGCCTTTTGCAGTGTCAAACTTCAACAGAGAAGCTTTGATGTCCCTTTGCTCTCCAAGTTTTTCAAGAAGCTCCTCAAAAGGCGCATTTAAATTGAGGACCCAGTTAAGCATAAAGGCCTTGAAAAGGGACATCGGCGGCATACCAAGAGCCTTCTCGCCCACTCTGTTTACGAGAAAGAGAAAAGCAAAAGGAGCTGCCACACTTACTGCAAAGCTAACAGCAAAAAAAAGTAACATATAAGACCTAAACGGATAACCAACGTAAGTCCAGAAAACCACAAACGGGATCACGGATAGAAGTGGCTGAAAAAAGGATGAAGCAAGAAGCCGTGTGTAGCCCATTAGGGTTGTTGAACTGAACACTAACAGCCGCAAAATCATTGCTGCTGAAAAGCCAAGGAGGCACAATCTGACCGACCAAGAAAAGCCGAAAGCTAATCCGATGAGGGCCCCCAAAAGAGTGAAGAAGAACCATGCTCCCCAACCAAAAAGTGAAAGGGCCAGCGTCCTTCTTAGGTCAAAAATCGTGTCTTTCTTGATGAAAAACAGGTTTGTAAAGTAATCAGCGAGGAAGCTTAGAGTAAAGAGCCCAAAGCCGAGACATATACCACTTTGCCACAGAAACGGTGAGACTAGAACCACTGAGAAGAATCCGCCGCCCACACACAATACTGCAAGAAAAAAGAGCACTTTTCTATGGGATGGAAGCCTAAACAGGGATGAATAATGTTGCACAGCAATATCCATCGAATGGTTCAGCGAAGCCTCTGCAGCCATACCCATGCACCAAGAACGACTTTTCTAGAAGGTGAAGTCACGCATATTAAACTGTCGTGGAGTTCTACACCAAAAAGAGCCAAAAACCCAATGCGTTTGCTGCAGAGTCAATCAGGAATTAACAAGGTCAGAGGACACGGTACCCTTCTGACCTTCGTGGCAACAGTATAGCTTATACCGAAGAAGAACAATTGCTATAACCTGAAGCTTCAGCAACAAGGTTTTGCCAACCCTATGCCAGACCAGAACTTTCCCCCAACGATCTTTCACATGCTTGAAAGGAATCTGGGAAAGGAGATACGTGTGATACTGGACCCAGCATATGGTTTTGAAGGCGTCCTCGCAGCAGTAACAACCGAGCCAGCTGGAATATGGCTGTCAGCTGCAGAAGCTGTGACATTACGTGCAACAATAGCTCAGCCTCTACCACAAGTGGCTAGTAGAGAAGAAAGGAGTGAGATTTTCGTTCACCTCAACTCCGTGCAGAGAATAGAAATTCTGCATGCCCCTTCCAGATCGTCAAATCGAACCTAGAAAAACACGTGAGCCAAGGCTGCCACAACAATAAGTGCTATAGCCAGCACAACAAGAAGTTCAGGTCTAACTTTGATTCCCTCAGTCTCCTCTTCAAAAAATCTAAGCAGTCCTGCGCTTGCAGCAGGCATCGGCGACTTTTCTTTCTTCTTTTTGCTCAACGATCACACCTGCCATCCACTTAAAGAGGTTTAGCGGCCTCTTCATTATTAATGTTACGTAATTTCAAAGAGTTTTTATTATTGAACAGTCGATAGTGATGTGCGGAAGGTGCCGACAATGCTAACGCCAAAAAGCGAGTACGATAAAGTTTTTGACCTTATGGAACAGCATCACAAGTGGTTTCAAGAGAGCATACCGCTCATAGCCAGCGAGAACATACCAAGTCCAGCCGTCCGAGAAGCTATAGTGACAGATTTCGGCAACCGTTATGCCGAAGGCTGGCCAGGAGAACGAGTTTACGCTGGTTGCAGATACATCGACCAAGTAGAATTCAAATGCATCGATCTCATGAAAAGACTTTACACGGCAGAATTTGTGGATGTCCGACCGATCTCAGGAGTTGTAGCCAACCTGGCTGTCTACACAGCATTCACAGAGCCTGGAGACACGCTACTGGCTCTATCGATTCCAAGTGGAGGTCACATCACATCGGGAAAGAAGGAACTAGGCGGCACAGCAGGCGCGGTGAAAGGCCTCCACGTCGAATACTTACCGCTTGATTACAACGAACTCAACATTGATGTGGACAAAGCCAAAGACAAAATCAAGGAAATGACTTCAAAAGGCAAACCGCCCAAGTTCGTAATGTTCGGTGCAAGCGTCTTCCCGTTTCCCCACCCCATAAGGGAACTGGCCGAACAGATTCATTCGGTAGGAGCAACGGTCGGATATGACGCAGCACATGTGGCAGGACTGATTGCGGGAGGCCAATTCCAAGACCCACTGCGAGAAGGAGCCGACGTCGTCAGTTTAAGCACGCACAAAACATTTTTCGGACCCCAACATGGTGCAATACTTTCTTGGGAAAAAAACGCTGAAAGAATAAAGAAGGCAACCTTCCCAGGCATGGTAAGCAACCATCATCTTCACGAAGTCGCAGGCCTCACAATCGCATGTGCAGAAATGCTGGAATTTGGGAAAGAATACGCAAGTCAGGTTGTAAGAAACGCCAAGGCTTTAGCCCAAGCACTGTATGAGAGAGGCTTCAATGTGCTAGCCGAGCACAAGGGCTTCACAAGATCCCATGTTATTCTCATTGACATAACAAAACATGGAGACGGCGGAACTATCGAGGAAACTCTTGAAAAGGCAAACGTTATCATAAACAGAAACCTGCTACCATGGGACGTCAAAGAAGGGAGACATTTTATGCACCCAGGCGGCATAAGAATAGGCGTTTCCGAAGTTACGAGGCTGGGAATGAAAGAATCTGAAATGCTAGAGATAGCCAATCTCATCAAGAGAGTGATAATAGACAGAGAGCCACCAGAAAATGTAAGAAAAGATGTTGTGGAATTCAGAAAAGACTATCAAAAAGTCCATTACTGCTTCGAAAACAGCACAGAGGCTTATAAGTACATAAGGATCCGGTGAGGCGAAAGGCAGAGCGTACCACAGCAAGCGAACCGAACTCGTTTACTTGCAGTCCAGTCTCCAATACGATTCCGAAACAAGAGCGAGGCATAAACGTGAACATTCGTGAATTCCAAGGGATGATGTACAGGCTGTACTTTCAGAAAGACTCAAACCGCGGCGCAACTGGAACCTACAATTGGCTGGTAGACGAAGTCAGAGAGTTGGGAGAGGCTCTGAAGGTCAATGATAAGAAGAATATGAAAGAAGAGTTTGCGGACGTAATGGCTTGGCTAGCTTCTCTTGCAAACGTCACGGATATAGACCTCGAAGCAGCAGCTCTCAAGAAATATAACCACAGATGCCCCAGATGTGGACACTCTCCATGTAAATGTACACCACGCTAATTCACTAAACGTTTCTGCCCGAGACCGCTGAGTGCCCACATGAAAGGTCGAGATCCCTCTCGGCTTACGATAGCTTCTCTCCACAATAATCTAAGATGATGCATCACAACAGAATACGGGAGCTCGGTCTTCACAGCAAGGGTTTTGGCGTCGTATGCGATTCTCTGCAGACACTCCAGTATTTTGCTTCTAGCCTCAAGACCTCGCCTTGTATTTCTGACATTCACCAAATAGGCATTAGGATGATATGGACCTCTGCGCATGTTTCTTTCACCATTGGTATTGCGACCTTGACAATAAAGCCTTGTCAGGCAAAATCTGCGAGACTGATCTGCTTCTCCTTCTTGCTCTCAAACGAAGCCACAATCTCCTCTTTCAGGAGCGAAATTCTCTGAGAGTAATATTTCGGCAATCCATACCTCTGAACAAGATTCTGCGCTGCTTCCAGATATTTCTCTATGCCACCCCTGTACACTGTCAAAGACAATTGACCCATGCAAGAGGGACATTTTCCTCGCAGCGGCATACGCCTGAATTTTCGCCCGCATGATTTGCATCTGAAACCCTGCGTTGAGAAAGCCCTAAGGTTACCTGCGATGTCCCGTATAAAATGGGTGGTGAGAACCTTCAGAGCTACCCTTCTAGCGTCGACAGCATCAATCCTTTCTGCCAACTGCATCTGACTGCCCAACTTGTCGACCATTGTTTTCAGCCGTTTGTATGAACTCTCGGCGTTACCCATGCTGATGTTTGAGACGGGGGTCGTGCAGTGAAATCCTTCAAACTGGGCTTCAGTGCCAAGACGATAACCAATAAGGTCTACTATGGAGCTAGCTTGCCTAGCCTCCATTCTCTCCAATGTTCTCTCGAAGAATTCGGCTGGATATGCACTGGCGACGTCAAAATCGTGTGCCTGTCTCTGAACCTCTTTAGGATTAACGACTGGAATCAGCAGAAGCGGCGCATCCATTATCCCGCCAATTTGCGCAGGTAAATATTCTCGAGAGAAATTCAGCAAAGTGTCCAACGCCAGCATTACAGTGTCTTCATCACCATCACAGTCCCGCCGTTTGGCTGAATGCCACACAGGGTGCGCATAGCACAGGTCTAGACTTGTGAAGCCAACAATTCTTCCGACTATGCCCACGCAGGTGTGGGGAGCTAATCCGACAATCAGATGCCCCACGAGATCCTCTTTCACCTTCACGTTGTAATAGTGAGAGAGCCCATATACTCTTGACAGAAGGTCATCGACAAAACAGGCAACTCTAACAAAATAGTCAACACTCTTCAAGGGAAGCACAACATCCTGCATCTTAAGTTCACAAATCTGATGCGCATCAACCAAAGGATCTCCTTTCTCATCATAACCATAGCCAAGCTGTCTGAGTCTCTCAATGGAAACCCCAATTTCCGCAGGTTTGAAATGCGTCAAAGGAGCGTTCGTTACATCAAACCGAATGGTGCCATCCTTGTAAACAGACAGGTCATACTTTGTGCGCAGGACGCCTTTCGAAAGTGCTTCAGGTGTTTTGGTTTCGTTGCTTAGACCTCTTACACCTTTCAAAACCCTCGGCATTGAAACACCAAGCTGTGTACATGTATTCTCCAAAGATTCTCTAAAATTCACAACTTGCTTCTGGGATTTTTTAGCTGGCACTCCGCAGGTAGGACATTCCTCCCCCGCTAATTTCCTTCCACATTTCGGGCAGATTTTCTCGGGAACCGTCTGGCATCCGCATAATGGGCAGAGAACACTTGAAGAGAAGGTTTTACAGTTTGGACACTTGCGCCGGCCCAACTCGACAAAAGTGGGCCCGTGTTTCGCTGCCTCAACAATATCCCTCTGCGCTCCTCCTGCCAACCCGACTGGGAACAAAACGTGAACGAGCGGTTTCATCTCCCTCCTCTTCGCTTTTTCTGGTCTCCCCATCCTTGCCCCTACAAATGTGGGGGCCTTGTCTCTTACCCAAACCCCAGATACTGCGCGAATCACGTCAAGCACTCGTCCATCATGGTCACAGTCCAAGTTGAGAGGCTTCTCGTAGCCCAGACAAAAAGCAAACACATACGCGTCCTCGCCTTCAACACTAATCTGTGAACCCACCACCCTGTGCGGCAGACAGATTGCCACCAGCAAGTCATGAACTGTTTCATTCATCTCGCCGACAATCTCGATTACTGAACCGTTATAGACATGTACCTTAGAACTCAGAAGCCATTTCCTCAGCAGATGGACATCCTGACCTGAGGCTAGATTTGACCAGAAGTAAGTGAAATAAGGGTGCAGAGGAACTCCCAAAACTTGCGACAAAGTTATAGCCTCTTCTGCGCTGGGTCTACTTGTGAAATGATTTTCCAAAAGAAACTTCAGCCTGTCCACAGGAATCTTGGTGGCCGATCCAGCCTTCTCCAAACTTCCTCCCAGTTTCTGCTCAATCGAGACACATACATCTTGAACCCACCATTCCTCAACGTAGCCAGAGGGAGACAACGGTTTACTGTTATACAAGAAATCTCCAAAACTAATCAAGATGTCCCCCAGAAAAAGAATCTTATCTATCTTGCCTTTTATTGTATTAAGGTTGTCTAGAGATACCCGCATCACAGAACCGTCACTCAATCGGACTATAGGAGGTTCAATTGTATCTACAGGAACTACAACGCCGCCTTTTCCTGGCAGCTCCATTCGAAGTTGAGTACCTCCTGCAAGGAACTCTTCAAGCACAAACATCGTTGCAGGATGAAGCCCTACGGCGGAAAGACCTGTATTGCGAGCCCTCCCATATCTCAGTCTGAACCCCCCTCTCCGCGAAGGAAATGAAAAAACTGGCCGCCCTGCAATAACGTCGTCCATGAATCCGCCAGATTTCTTCTCGGACTTCTTTTGAAAGTCCCTAAGCCAATCCCATCCTTGAAAACCTAGCTTTTCGATAATTGTAAGGACCTTCAAAGCCCGTCCCACGATCCCATCATTAACAACTCGAAGAGCACCTCCTCTCACATGATTGGTCTCAATCCTCGGAAGATTTCGGAAAAAGGAGACTTCAACAGGGTCCGATTCTGTCCCTGTCACTTCCACAGGAAGCCATTCCAGAGCTTTTCTCAATTCCTCATCTGTAGTGTGATATTGAAACCCTGTCACAGACCGTTCATATACTCTCAATTCCTCTATGAAACGCAAGATTTCCTCGGCAGTAGGCTTGTAACGGTCAAGTCCGAGAAGACGACGAACGAAATCGCCCACAACCAACGTAAGAGCTTGGTCAGTTCCACCAGCCGACCTCATTGGGCCCGCAAAGTATATCGCAAGATAACGGCTGCGGTCACTATTCGTTTTGATCTTCACACGTGCAATCCCTTGAATCGGCGCCGCGGTCAGTCCCTCTGTGAATATGGCAAGTGCAGTGCGGATTGCTTGTTCGGCTGCTACTTCAGGTTCCATATGACCAAACTTGCCATGCACGATCTCTTCAGTAACTTTGAAAGCCAACTCTTCTCTTGGAAGTTTTGAACCCAACTCTCTTATGCTTCCAGCAACGCCTTTCGGGCCAACGAGCCCTTCAACCAAGTCGGCCAAATCCTTGGCCATGGTGCATTCGGTATGGAGAGAAGGATCTACTCCTTTTTGGTGTGCCTTCTCACTAATTGCATACAGACATTCAACAGAACGTTCCAACTCCTCTGCATATTGTCGGTAGGCAACTCCCATCTTGATATCCACAGAACGCCCATCTCTCGCGAGCTATTCTGAGCCCACAGAGACTTATTTCTGTTGTCTGACATAAACACAGCAAAACCATCTGAAGCTGGACGTTCTGTACCTTGCAGATTCTTCGCAAAATGACTGTGGACTCCTCAGCTTTTGGCTGGTTCGTGACACGGCGATGCACTTGACAATTCCTCTCCGACTCTTGGCATACATTCCACGGTCTACATGCCTCAGGTTGTTCAGCCCATCATATGTGCTTCAATTCAGAGGCAAGATGCTGTCTGGTTCTTGCAAAGATGTGAATTTATGCCCGTCACGTTGCGGTTCAGAGAAGGGGTCTACCCGCCTAAAAATGACGGTACTAAAGCAATTCCCAAACGTTGTCGCAAAGAATTTCAAGTCCTTCCACGTCTAATACCCTCAATTATCTCAGAAACCTTCCGCCTGACGCCTGACTCTTCAACAACGTTGCCCGTTACAATTATATCCGCGCCTGCAGAGGCCGCAGCCAACGCCTGTTCCCTTGACCTTATGCCTCCCCCTACTATTAGAGGAACGTCAACATAGTGTCTTACAGCACGAATCATATCTGGGGGAACTGGATCCTTTGCACCTGAACCAGCTTCCAAGTAGACAAATCGCATTCCAAGATATTGTCCAGCCAGCGCGTGTACGGCGGCAAGATCAGGTTTGTTATATGGAACTGGAACGGCTTTGCCGATGACGCCTGCAGTACCGCCTTCACCCACGATTACATATCCAAGCGGGATAGGTTCTATACCGTACTTCTTTATGAGTGGAGCGCCAAGGACTTGGGCGCCTATTAGAAAGTAAGGGTCTACAGAATTGAGCAGGGACATGAACCAAATTGCGTCTGCATAACGGCTTATTCCAGTCACGTTGTTAGGGAAGAGGATAATAGGAATCTTAACCGTACGTTTGACTGACTTCACGACATCATCCAGATGTGCTGCAGAGACGAAGGTAGAACCGCCAATCATGATAGCGGCTGTTTCACTCTCCTTCGCTTTGCTCGCTATCCTTGACGCTTGGGGCGGTGTGACCATTTCAGGATCTACCAGTGTAATATGAATAGAACCTTCTGACTCGATCTTCTCAAGCAGATACTTTTCAACATTTCCAATCATATTGTTCAACCTTGTACACTTTGAACCGTTGACGGGGGGATCTTCTTGAACCGTCCGTAGAGCTTGTCCGTAAACATGCAATATACGTCAATCTCACTTTGTGCGGGTTTTATTGGAAACTCCTCCTTGAGTCCACAACCGCCACATCCAACGGTTGCACTTGCCTTATCCCTGAAGAGTTCAACACGTACCGTCTCTTTTCCACACTTTGGACAAGGAAAAAGCTTCGGCAAATGCCTCTTCGGAATATGGACAACTTTTTTCCTTCTTCGTCCCATGCGCAAGGCCTTCTATGACTCAGATCTCCATCTCCATATTTACATTTGCCCTTAAATAGTTGCCTACACGATTAAAGTAGAGGAAGTGAAACCTCCTGAACCTAACTAGTTCGACCCTCGAAAGGGATTGGTCAGAAATTGAGACAAGAATAGTCAGGTTCATCAGAGACTACGTACAAAAAACGCATGCAAACGGTCTAGTATTAGGCTTGTCAGGAGGCATCGACAGTTGCACCGTGGCAGCTCTTTCTGCAAAAGCGCTGGGAGGAAGCAGAGTTCTAGGTTTGATGTTGCCTGAAAAAGAAACAGTGAACTTCAGAGACATGAACGACGCTCGATTAGTAGCCCATAAGTTCGAACTGAAGACGAAAGAGATTGACATCACGGACACGTTGGCAACGTTCTACAGTTCAATACACGGTTTCGACCCTGCTGAAAGATTAAGCAGAGGAAACATCAAAGCGAGGACACGGATGATCTACGTTTACTACTATGCCAACCGACTCGGCAAACTTGTATGTGGGAGCTCAGACAAATCTGAAACTATGATGGGGTATTTCACGAAATGGGGTGACGTTGCAGCGGACATCTATCCGATAATGGATTTGTACAAGACGCAAGTCCGCAGACTCGCGGCACACATGGGCATCCCTTCTAAAATTGTGTCAAAACCTCCAACGCCTGGACTGTGGACTGGTCAATTGGCAGAACATGAGTTGGGAATGAATTATGAACAACTCGATCTTATCCTGTGTGGACTGGAGCACTTCATGAATCCTCGTGAAATAGCAGTCCAATTGAACATAAGCATAAAAACAGTAAACAGAATAAAGCACAGATGGCTTTCTGCTGAGCACAAGAGGCAAATGTTACTGACAGCAAAGCTTGAATATCGTACAATAGGATCAGATTTTAGGCTGCCTAGGAGCATCGGCTAGATCACCAAAAGGGGAGAAAAATGCGAAAAAAAGTGTGCATTGCTCTTGCTCAAATCCTCTGCCAGCAGGGGAACAAGAAGGAGAACATAGAGACCATTAGAAAGAATGTGACAAAAGCAAAGGCAGAAGGCGCACAACTGGTAATCTTTCCTGAACTTTCGCTGACAGGCTATGTTGTCAGGGACCAAATCTTCGAACTGGCGGAGCGAATACCCGGGCCCGCAACAAGAATCATTGAAAAACTTGCAAGAGAACACCAGTTACACATCGTTTTTGGGATGCCGGAAGTCAGTGAAAAGGCACAGGCCGTACTTTTCAACTCCGCCGTATTAGTAGGCCCGAAAGGACTCATTGGTAAATACCATAAGATGTACCTTCCAACACATAGCGTGTTCGAAGAGAAAAGGTATTTTCGCCCCGGATACCAAGTTGCGGTCTTTGAAACCACGTTCGGCAAGATAGGACTGATTATATGTTACGACATTTATTTTCCAGAAGTGTCGCGTCTTACACGCCTCAAAGGAGCCCAGTTGATTGCGTGCATTTCTGCGTCACCCGGACCCCGCCGCTCATTCTTCGAAACCCTCACAGTTGCTAGAGCAATCGAGAACAATGCCTTTCTCGCCTATGTAAACATGGCAGGCATTCAGGATGGCTTACAGTTCTGGGGAGGAAGCAGATTAGTCGGGCCAGCGGGCGGGATCATCGCACAGGCCAAATACGACGAACAGGACCTAGTGATCGCTCAAATAGATCCGTCTGACGCAAGAGCGGCAGAAGCATTCATCCCTGCCCTGAGAGACCTACGCCCAGAACTATTCGACAAGCTTAAAGAAGACGCAGAAAACCTCTAACCAGAAGCTAGGTAAGCTTCCTCAAAGCCTTCTCCATGCGCTCTAGTGCTTCTTGAAGCTTCTTGTATGAGGCAGCGTAGGAGAGTCTGATGTGCTTCTCACCGCCGCTGCCAAACGCAGAGCCTGGAACGGTCAGAACCCCTGCTTCTCTGGCCAGAAACTCTGCAAACCTGTCAGAGGGCATTCCGAAGTCCTCAATGTTCGGGAAAACATAGAACGCCCCTTTCGGAAGAGTGCAATGGAGCCCTGTAATCTCGTTTAACCTTTCAACGACAAAGCGTCGCCTCCTATCGAATTCACTGACCATGTCTCTCACAAAATCCTGTGACCCCCTTAAAGCGGCCAAAGCGACGTGTTGAGATAGAATGTCAACACAGGCAACCATATATTGATGAACAAGCCAAAGGGGTGACAGAAGCTCCTTCGGTCCGTAGACGTAGCCTACGCGAAGGCCTGTCATGGCGTATGTCTTCGAGAACGAATTGACAACCAACGTTCTCTCCCGCATACCCGGGAAAGTGGCAAGACAATAGTGCCGACTGCCATCGTAGACTATCTTTTCGTAGACTTCATCAGAAATCACAGTCAGGTCACGCTCGACAGCGATTTTGGCCAAAGTGGCAATTTCTTCATAAGACGGCATGGCGCCGGTAGGATTATTAGGGTAGTTCAATACAATCACGCGTGACCTCTTCGTGATGAGTGATGTCACATCACGTGGACAGGGCCAGAAACCGTTTGTTTCCAGCAGAGGCACGTGGACAGGCACTCCTTCGGCCAGCAGCACGCTTGGTTCGTAGACAACAAAGCCTGGGTTAGGAATAAGTGCTTCGTCACCAGGATTCAACCACGCAAGGAGCGCCGCTAAAATGGCTTCGGTTCCTCCTGCTGTAACCAAGATTTCGCTGTCTGGATCGTACGTCAGCCCGTAATCCTTGTAAGCCTTTTCACTTAGAGCGCGCCGCAGCTCAGCCAGACCGTTCGTCGCAGAATAGTGCGTTTTCCCCTCCCTCGCCGCTTCAAAGCCCGCTTCCAAAGCATAACTCGGCGGAGAAAAGTCTGGTTCTCCGACGCTTAAATTGATGCAGTTTGGCATTTCTTCAGCTAAAGCGAAAAAGCGGCGTATTCCTGACGGTTTGACATATTTGAGACGCTCTGCGGGTTCTCTTCTTGAAATCAAGTAAGGCCTCCGAGTCACTTATTGTTTTTGTCGCATTAAAATCCTTCCGTTGCCAATCTTACTCTAGGCAAGATCATGTTCAATGATTTTAAAAGCAGGCCCTGTATACAAAACAGTATCCATTCGCCTAAAATCCAAGGTGACAAGTTTGAAACTAAAAGAGAGCGTCCAAATGTGGCTTTTAGGCTCCATGAACGACCCAATTGCAAAAATACTCGCTAGTAATAGTCATTTGACAAAAACGCAGCTAGAAACCCTGCTAATAGACGTTTTGTCAGAAGCAATAGCCAACAAATCGCTGAAATACGACGAAAAAGCCAGTTTAAGGCTAACTAAAGCCAAATTGACAAGAGGAGCCTTTAACAGGACACTAAAGCAAGCGAAAGAAAACGTGTCAAGGTCCATCTTTACAGTGCTACTCCTAGGATACTTCGGGATCTTCGAAACAACAACTCTCGACCCATACCTCGAAATAGCAAACAAGCTACAATCGTACTG
>Ga0272448_1006615_pt1 | contig 12469 bp, 9 predicted proteins | sample YNPCB0191_FD_202220 | JGI IMG/M metagenome (GOLD analysis project Ga0272448, IMG submission 202220) | Hot spring sediment microbial communities from Yellowstone National Park, WY, United States - YNP-CB-019-1 | ecosystem: Environmental > Aquatic > Thermal springs > Hot (42-90C) > Sediment... | reverse complement strand
GAAGCCAGCAGGAAGAAGGCCGCGGATGGGCCGACCGCTGCTGCGCAGGTCGGCAAAGCTTGCGAGAGTGTGGCCGCTGCTGGAACTTCCCGGGCCGGCAGGGAAGGGCCGGCTGGAAAAGAGACCTCCGGACCGGCAAATGCTGCCGCCGGCGGACTCAGCGTTTCAGGCGGGCAACGCGCCGGCGTGCAGGACCGGCAGGAGAGCGTTGCAGTGTCAAACCAGCCCGCGGTTCCGGCGCAGCCTGTCGCACAGGGAGAGGGGGCTTCCGTTGCAAAGGCTGGCGGCGCGAGTCTTGAGAATGCGCGCAGGCTTGAGCAGGAGGGCAATCTTGTTGAGGCCAGAAATATGTGCTGGGACCTGCTTGCTGCTGCAAGGGACGCGGGCGCGGCAAGGGAAATTCAGGATATGCTCGGCCGGCTCAACGTTGAACTGCAATTGACTCCAAGAGAGGCGCCGGAGAAGACCATGTACGTGGTGCAGAATGGCGATTCGCTCGAGAAGATAGCGCGGAAGTTCGGCACCACGGTGGATCTGCTGGTTGACGGTAATGATCTGAGCCACCCCGATCTCATAAAGGCCGGAGACAGGCTGCTTGTGACCACCGGCAAGTTCGCAATTGCAATAAGCAAGTCCCTGAACGAGTTGACCCTCACGATGGACAGGCGATTCTTCAAACGCTACGCTGTTGCGACCGGCAAGCACGGCAAAACTCCGTCGGGTGACTTCGTGATCAGCGAGAAGCAGAAGGAGCCGGTATGGTGGAGGCCGGATGGGAAGGAAATCCCGTATGGCGATCCGGAGAACATACTCGGCACCAGATGGATGTCGCTCAGGGCGGTTGGCGACACGCCTCCAGTCAAGGGCTACGGCATACATGGAACATGGGATGAAAGCATGATCGGAAAGGCGGAGAGCGCCGGCTGCATTCGAATGAAGAACGCCGATGTGGAGGAGCTCTTCAAGTTCGTTGCAAGCGGCTCGCCTGTGTCTATAAGGGATTGAACGATGCATTGTTACAGGACACACACGTGCGGAGAGTTGAGAGCCGGACATGCCGGCATGCCGGCAAGGCTTTCAGGATGGGTTTTCAGAAAGCGCGACCACGGCAGCCTGCTCTTCATTGATCTCAGGGATCATTATGGGGTGACTCAGATCGTTGTTCAGCCGGACAGCGCGTTTTTCGAGACGTGCCAGCGCATCCGTCTCGAGAGCGTCATCACCGTGACTGGAACCGTGTCGTTGAGGTCGCCGGACACGATCAATCCGAATCTGCCGACCGGAGAGGTGGAGCTTCGCGCGCATGATGTGACTATACAGAGCGCGGCAGATCCTCTTCCGTTCCAGATAGCTTCCGATGAGGAGGTTCCTGAGGAGCTCCGGCTCCGTAACAGGTACCTCGACTTGCGCAGGGAGAGGATGCACAGAAACATCATGCTGCGCTCCCAGGTTATTGCGGAGATGCGAAGGATAATGAGGGACGTGCACGGCTTCACTGAGTTTCAGACTCCCATCCTGACGAGCAGTTCTCCCGAAGGAGCGCGCGACTATCTTGTTCCAAGCAGGGTTCATCCGGGCAAGTTCTACGCCCTTCCGCAATCGCCCCAGCAGTTCAAACAGCTCTACATGGTTTCGGGTTTCGATCGTTATTTCCAGATAGCCCCCTGTTTCCGCGACGAGGATGCGCGCGCCGACAGGTCGCCCGGCGAGCATTATCAGCTGGATCTGGAGATGTCATTCGCAACTCAGGACGACGTCTTTGGTGTGGTGGAATCGGTGATGCACACCGTGTTCACGAAATTTTCGTCGTTCAAGGTCACGGCCCCGCCTTTTCCGCGAATCCCTTATGCCGAAGCCATGGCGGCATACGGCATTGACAAGCCTGACCTGCGGAATCCGCTGAGGATGATTGATGTTTCGGATGTTTTCAGAGAGTCGGAGTTCAGGGCGTTCCGCTCCTGTGTCGAGAACAAGGGAGTTGTGCGGGCGATACCGGTAAAGAACATAGCCGGGCAGCCGCGCAGTTTCTTTGACAGGATGGAGGAGTTTGCCAAATCGCTCGGCTCGAAGGGATTGGGCTATGTCATCTGGGACGGCGCCGGCCCGAAGGGCCCCATAGCGAAGTTTCTGAAGGAAGGCGAGCTGGCCGAGCTTGCGGGCCGCTGCGGTTCCGGAGCGGGCGATGTCGTCTTCTTTATTGCCGACAATCCAACTCTTGTCAGCAGAGTGGGGGGAGAGGTCAGAACAAGGCTGGGCAGGGAATTGGGCCTCATCGAACAGAAAGCGTTTCGTTTCTGCTGGGTGGTTGATTTTCCAATGTACGAGTTCGACGAGGAACAGCAGGCTGTGGTGTTCTCGCACAACCCATTCTCCATGCCGCAGGGGGGGATGCAGGCGCTCGAGGAAAAGGATCCCCTGGATGTGCTTGCCTGGCAGTACGACATCGTGTGCAACGGCGTCGAACTGGCCAGCGGTGCTGTCAGGAACCACAGGCCGGACATCATGTACAAGGCGTTCGAGATCGCCGGTTACAGCAAGGAGACCGTTGACACGAAATTTCCGGCGCTGATCAACGCTTTCAGGTTCGGTGCTCCGCCTCACGCGGGCATAGCTCCGGGAATTGACCGCATAGTGATGATGCTGGCCGGCGAGGAGAACATCAGGGAGGTCATAGCCTTCCCGATGAATCAGCGGGCGCAGGATCTGATGATGAACGCTCCGAGCGAAGTGACGCCCAGGCAGCTCAAGGAGCTTCACATCAGAGTCGAGCTGCCCCGCAAGCAGGCGGTTCAGCCGGCGGTTGCGGGCGCGTCAGGCGCCGGCGCAGGCGCGGCCGGCAAGGAAGATGACGCCGGCGGAAGAGCGAATGCCGCAGGATAGCCTGTTCCGACCATAGCCCCGACTGCGGCAGATGTCAGTTGCACTGAACCGGGCCTTTGGCGCGAGCCTGGAATCATGGGTAGGAGGCTTCAACTGTGATTGCTATGCCTCCGCGGGGCCGGAAGGTTCCCTGCACCACAGCCCGCCTGGGTCTGATCGCCCTGACGATGTCGTCGAGCACCCTGTTGACCGCGGCTTCATGGAATGTGCCGTGATTTCGATAAGAGAACAGGTAGAGCTTGAGAGATTTGCTTTCGAGGCACAGTCGGTTGGGAATGTATCGGATGACCATATGGCCGAAGTCAGGCTGGCCGGTGATCGGACACAGAGATGTGAATTCAGGGCAGTCGAAAGTCACCCAGTAATCGCGGTCCGGGTGCTGGTTTTCGAATGCTTCCAGCCGAGCCTTGTCCGGCGAATCCGGAATCGCAGTGCGTGATTTTCTGAGAAGCGTGAGTCTCGGCTTTTGAATGCGGCCCTTCTTCATGGTTATTTCTCCGTCAATTCCCAGACGCCCGACCATGATGTGGGCGGCGTTTGGAGCAGTGTCCGGCATTTTTCGACATAGGCTTTTGCGGGAGAGTCCGCGGCGGCTATGGTTTCGAAAAGCGCGGCAGCCTCGGAGAATTTGCCTGCATAGAATGCCTGCAGGCCTCTTGAGAAGGTTTCCAGCACGTCGGATCTGCGGCCGGCATCATCATGCGTCATGGGCTCGAAAACGCGGACCGGCTCATGGCGGCCCACCACCCTCAGCCGCGACAGCTCCCTGAGATAAAAAGCGTATCCAAGAGAGCGCGCAGTGAATTCCGAGATCATGATGTTTGTTCCGAATATCTTGTTTGCTCCTTCCAGACGCGACGCGAGGTTGCCGGCGTCGCCGAGAAATGTGTAGTTGAAACGCTGGCTCGAGCCCATGTTGCCAACCACAACGCGGCCGGTATTCATGCCGATCCGGCAATATATGCCATGTCCGTATTTGCGCGCCAGTTCCGGCCGCAGGATGGCAAGGGCGGCCTGGCACCTTATGGCGGCATTGACGCCTCTTGTGGCATGGTCAGGGACCGCAACAGGAGCGTTCCAGAATGCAATGATTGCATCTCCCTCATATTTGTCAACCGTTCCGCCCTCCTCCATGATGATGTCTGTCATGGCGGTCAGATATTCGTTGAGCAGCGAAGTCAGCCGCTCCGCGTCGAGCGACTCCGATATCGAGGTGAAACCCTTCACGTCGGAAAAGAAAATGGTCAGATCGCGGGCCTCTCCGCCGAGCCTGAGTTGCGTCGGATCCTCGATGAGTTTTTCGATAAAGTGCGGACTCAGGTACTGTTTGAACGCGTTCTTGATGAATCTCTTCTGGCGTCCTTCCACCGCGTAGTTGACCACAAGAGCAGCGACAACGCCGCATGGAGAGGCGATATGGGCCGGGGCCACGGGAAGCCAGAAACCTGCCTGATACGCCACAAGGCCGGCGGCAGAAGGCAGGGCGGCAGAGCAGAGCAGCAGCACGGCGGCAAGCCAAGGCCGCGAGCAGAACCTGCCGAGGATGCCGCCGGCGATGCCCATCAGCAGCGTCCATGCAGCACACGCCCATGGTGGAGCGTCGGACATGAAATCGCCGGCAAGAATGTTGTCCAGCATCGTTGCATGGCATGTCACTCCCGGCTGCAATGCGCCCATGGGCGTCGCGTGGAGGTCTCCCAGAGCGGGGGCAGTGAAACCGAACAGGACATGGCGTCCCTTGAACTCCGATGGGTCCAGAACCGGCTTTGCTCCCTCTCTCAGACGAACTTCGGATTGAATAACAGCCTGCGCGCTCACGGCCCTGTGGACCTGATGCGGGCCGCGCCACCGGAGAATCGTCCGGCCGCTGCTGTCGAGAGGAATGGATATTCCGCCGATGTTCAGGCTGCGTTTTCCGAATTCCGCGCTTTCAAAGTTCGTGGACACCAGAACCGATGCCAGGCCCAAAGCCGGCAGCAGTCGGCCGTCGAACACGGCCGCGGGGGCAAGTCGGCGGACGATGTTGTCAGAGTCGGGGAGCGCGTGAGCGGAGCCCAGCATGCCGCATGGCTCGCCTATTTCCGGGATGGGGAATGAAACCGCAGCCACTTCAGGCGGCCTGATTGATGCCGAGCCGGTCTGCGGATCAAGTCTGATACCCTTGAATCGGAATCCATCCGGCCATGTTTTGGGCGCGCTTTCGTCTGCAGTTGGCATTACAGCCGCGGCAAAGACTGGGCAGGCGGCTATGGCCTCTCGGAACGCAAGGTCGTCCTCCACGCCGTCCCGCGAAGGTTCCGTGAAGAGGACGTCAAAAGCCAGGCTCTCGGCCTCCGACCGTCTGCAGAAGTCAACGATGGCCGCGTATGCCTCGCGCGGCCAGGGCCAGGGCCAGCCCTGCTCCCTGCGGCCCCAGTCGAGGCTGGATTGGTCCAGATAGATCAGCCTTATCCGGTCCGTGGCAGCCGAAGGCGATGCAAAGAGCCTGGCCCGCAAATCCCACAGAGGTCTTTCCAACCAATTCAGAAAGCCCAAATGCCACAGGCACAATGCGCAAGCGGCGGAGAGGACTCCTATGACCAGACCGTGCCAAAGCTTCGATTTCGCATGCGCAGTTGCGGACATGACACGCAATCAGATGCCAGCCATTGCCTTGGAGAATCGAGACTGACGGCCCGGATGCGAAGCCATCGGCGGCGCGTCGGAGAGAAGAGGCGCAATCTCCTTGATTCGCAGTTCCGGCGGCGGATGGGTTTTCGCGAATCCATGTCCTTCCGGAGGGAGTCTTTTCGCCATCTCCTCAAGCATTTCCCTGAGGCCGTTGGGATTGTATCCGGCTCGTTTCAGAATAACCACCGCGGTTCTGTCCGCCTCGTACTCCTGTTTCCTCGAATAGCCGCTGTTGACAAGTGTTGAGACGATGTCGCTGATTGACCCTTCGAACGCTTCCGTGAGGTCCGCCAGTTCCTGCCCGCCGAAATTCTTGACCGCCTCAGCTCCGAGAACGGCGAATGCCGTTGTTGTGCGGCTCTTCTTTATCGCCTGAATTCCGTGCTCCAGTTGGATGTGCGCCACTTCATGGGCCAGGACCGCAGCAAGCGCATCCTCGTTGCGGCAGCAGCGGAGCAGCCCTTTCGTGACGACGACAAAACCTCCGGGCGCCGCAAAAGCGTTGATCTCGTCGCTGTCTGCCGCCGTAAAATGGTAGCCTGCGAAAGTTTCCGGCTTGTCGGAGAAAGCGGCAAGAGTCTGGCCGACCATGTTCAGGTACTCGTTGAGAGCCGCGTTCGCCAGAACACGGTAGTCGGCCAGGATAGTGGCGGTCACGGCTCTTCCTATATAATATTCATTCTCCGGCGTGAACCGTTCCAATGCCTTGGAAACCGCTCCGCCGGTTTTTTGCAGGGATTCGGCCTGATCAGGCGTGATCGCGCCTGTCGCCACGCCGACGGCGCTGCCGACCTGGGTCGCCACATCAAGCATGGCGCATCCGCCAGCGAACATGCAAATGGCCGCGATTCCAGACAGCATTATCATGGTTGCGCGGCCTCTCATTTTACCGGTTCCACTCATTGCTGCGGGGTCAGACCGCCGTCCTTCAGGAATTTCTGCATGGACTGGGCGGAGATTCTGATTTTCTCCATTGCGTCAACCGCAGCGAAATTCGCCTTGGCATTCTTGGCCTTGAACTCTGCCTCGACCTGTGAATTGAAACCTTTTCCGGCAAGCGCCAGTTCTCCGCCCGATGCCGAAACTTTGGCGTCCTGCTCCCCGGCCGAGAGTTTGACTTTCTTCGGCGTCAGCGATGTTTTCGGCATCCAACCGCAGATGTCCGAGTCAGCTTTTCTGACCTTTATCCATGCGCCCTGCTCTTCAAGAACCGATAGAGTTTCGCCATAGGATGCAGTGGCAACCGGCGCGCTCAGAGCAGAAGGCGCAGCCCTGATGCACGCCTCGCGCACCTGGACGTTCAGCGTGCGGGGCGCCGCGACGGCGACGCATGAGACGGCTGCGATCAGAGCGATGAGGATGATCTCTTGTCCAGAATGTTTCATCTGCGCATACAGACTGGACGCATACTACAAAAACCTCGCCGCGCATAAAGAAAAAAGTGCTGACAGGGCGACCGTTGCTTTCCTTCGCTCAGCCCGTTGACGCTTGTAAGGAAAATCATGACACCCCTTGTAAGCGAAAACCCGACATCGGGAATGAGAAACATGTGCGATGATTCAGCCCGGATTTTGGCATCTGAAGGTTTGAGAAATGGCCGGATTGCTGACATGTCTGAAACACATGATGTTCGCGCGGCAGGCCGATACCGCCGGTCTGTCGCGCTCCTGCCGGACTCAGTCCGGGTTGAGAGTCATGAGCGGCGGCGGAGCGAGAAACCTGGCGATCGTTGTCGCAGGGGTCATGGCCATTCTGACGGGTGAGTCTGGGCGGGCGGGCGAGCCGGTGATGGCCCTGACAGGGCTGAACTCGGCTTTTGTCCAGACCTTCGACTCTTTCGAAGGAACGTTCGGCAGTTTGCCGACCGGATTTTCAGTTTCGAAGGACGGCGGGAATGTCATGGGGGAGGGAGACGGGGACTTTCGCGGGATCAGCCGGGGAAATGTGACGGCAGGCGGGTGCTATGCGTGGGCCGTTGGGGAAACGAACCGCGCGTTGGGGTATCAGCCCACAGCGGACGAATTCACTCCGGGATTCTTTCAACTGGCAATATCGAACGCGACGGACAGGCCGGTCAGATATGTCGCGGTTTCATATATTGTCGTCTGGCAGAACAACGCCGACCGGTCTTCCTCATTGGAGCTGTTTTTCAGCGCGGACGGCGCTGCGTTCGAGCCTGTTTCCGGCAGCTTGTTCGTCACTCCCGGCCCCAAAGCAGAATGCTCAAAATGGTCTTCCAGAGAATTTGAGTTCGCCATCTGCCTCGAATGTCCCCTGAGGCCCGGCGGAATAATTCGTCTCAGGTGGCTGGGCGACGATTCCGGCGGATCAGGCTCAAGAGACGAATACGGTCTGGACAGGGTGGCCGTCAGGGCGAAAGCCTCGCTCGGCACCGTGTTTTGCGTGTTCTGACCCGCCTCTTGCGGTGGACGGTGGCGGCGCAAGTCATTTCCGAACCGGCATCGGCGGGGAATCGGAAAGTTTGCTTAGCATGCGGATCAGCACCCTTCCGATAATCTGCAGGCTCTGTTCGGAAAGCTTGTCGAGCGAATCCTGCGGCGTGTGCCAGTAGTCGTTCCTGCCCGGCGCCGATCCGTACTCAAAATCAATGATGTCAATCGCCGGCATGCCCGCCCTGATGTAGGGAACATGATCGTCGAGGATGTCGCCCTGATACAGGGAGAATTTCTCCCTGGCGTTTTCTTCTCTGGAGGATTCAAACGCCAGCGAGATGAGTCGGGGGTCCGAATTGCGCGGTATGGTCACCGTGAGGTCCCTGTCGCCCGCCATGTCAACAACAATGACAGCCGTTACGCGTCTGTCTTCGCCCGTTCGGAAAAGCGATTGAGCGTGGCGGCAGCTTCCATGCAGGCCATCGCGCTTTCCGTATGATTTGACGCATTCTTCGCCGTCAACAAAGGCCAGTTCGACATCGCAGGCAGAGGCCTCTGTTCCATGTTCGTCTGAGAGGCATCTGGCGAGTTCGAGCAGAATGCCGACACCGGAACCTGAGTCGTTGGCGCCCTGAAAAGAAGGAGCTATTCCAGCTTTGGTGTCGTAGTGGGCTGTCAGGACAACCAGCGCGTTTCCTCCGCGCCTGATTCTGCAAATCACGTTGCGGAACGTCTTCCTGCCAGCGACTGTGTCTTCTTCAAATTCCATGAGTTCAGGGCGCAGGTGAAGACGCCGAAGGCGGTCGGCAATATACTCCGCGGCGCGCAATGCTCCTTCAGTTCCGGCCTCTTTGGGCCCCAACTTCACAAAAGCCTCGACCTCGGCCATCGCATTGGAACCGCTGAACGATGATGGGTCAGGCAGGAATATCTTGCCGGCGGGCGCTGCCGTGCCGCCCGCTTCATGCGGCCGGCACCCGTTCCCGCATGCCGCGGCGATCATGATCGCGCAAAGGCGCGGCGCAAGGCCGTGAGACAGCGTTGGCATCTGGCGATTCCTCCCGGCTGCGCCCAATGCCGGGCCCTTGGCTCGTTTTCCGCGATTGGCAATCGGGCGGAGGACGGCCTTACTCGATTCTGACCCCCATTATTTCCAGTATTCTGGTGAGTTCCTCGGGCGAATAAAAATCTATCTCCAGGCAGCCCTTGACTTTTCTGCCGTTTGCCAGCGTGCGCGACGAGTAAAGGCGGATGCTGGTGCCGAAATGCTGGTGGAGCCTGTCGCTCAAATGCGCCATGTGCTGCTCCGGGATGTCGTCGCGCGAGACTTTTTTCCTGCGGCCGGGTCCCGCGGCCCTCTTGACGAGCCGTTCCACATCCCGGACGGAGAGACCGTCTTTGACTGCTCTGTGAGCCAGCAGAATCTGTTCGCCTGGCATCGTCAATCCGAGCAGCGCCTTTGCATGGCCGGCGCTGAGGTCGCCGGATGCGATGAGTTTTCTGACTTCCTCGGGCAGATCGAGGAGGCGCAGCGCGTTGGCCACGGCGGGCCGTGACTTCGCGACCCGGTCCGCAATCTGTTCCTGGGTCATGTTGAATCGCTCGGCCAGCATTCGGTAGCCTTCCGCTTCCTCGAGGGGATTCAGGTCTTCGCGTTGCAGGTTTTCGACCAGTGTGAGAAGGGCCGAATCGTTGTCCGCCGCGGTCATTACAACCACTGGCACATCCTTGAGTCCGGCTTCCGCGGCTGCGCGGAGCCGGCGTTCTCCCGCGATCAACTCGTATCCATCGCCGGAAGGACGGACGAGCAGCGGCTGCAACACGCCGTGTTCTCTGATGGAGCGAGCCAATTCTGCAAGAGCTTCCTGCTCAAAAGAGCGCCGCGGCTGCCAGGGACTTCTGCGTATCCTGTCCACCGGAATCCGCAGGACTCCGGAGCGAGCCGGCGCAGACGACTGGGCGGCGGCGTCCTGGATCAGCGCATCGAGTCCGCGTCCGAGTCCGTGTTTTGTTGCCATGGCATTTCTCCCCCGGATGCCGGTGCTGTCCGGCAGGCGTTTACGGAAACATGCCTGGCCTGTCCAGGCCGGCGGTTTCCGGAAGACCGCAGATCAGATTCATGTTCTGCAGGGCCGAGCCGGCCTGGCCCTTGACCAGGTTGTCTATGTACGAGACTATCCTCAGCCGCCTGCATCTTTCGTCCACGCTTACCACAAGGTTGGCGAAGTTCGTGCCGCGCACGTGCGGAGAGCCGACCGGAGCGGAGCTTTCGTATATTCGGACAAAAGACGATCCGGAATAGAACTCGGAGTAAACGGCTCGAATATCCGCCTCGGATGCGGGCTGCAGCAGGTCTCCATAGAGGGTGGACATGATTCCGCGGCATACGGGCGCGACGTGCGCGGTGAATGTCACCTTCACCTCCCTGCCGGCCAGCAGCCCGAGTTCGCGCTCAATTTCGCAGACGTGCTGGTGTCCGGCCAGCTTGTAGGCGTTCATGTGGTCGTACCGCGCCGGATAATGGAAGGTCGGATTCGGCTTCTTGCCGGCGCCGGACACGCCTGTGACGCAATCGCAAATTATGCTGTCGAGTCTGATCAGCCCGTGTTTCACGGCGGGCGAAAGGCCGAGGATGCAACTTACCGCGAAACAGCCGGGATTGCCGACGATGCGCGTGGCGGTGGTGAGCTCCCGCCGGTGCAGCTCTGGCAGTCCGTACACGGCCTGCGGGAGAAGGTCCGGGGATTTGTGTTCGGGATCCCTTCCGATTCGCCGCGCATAATCCGCATAGGCCTGCGGAGTGTTGAATCGGAAGTCCCCGCTGTAATCTATAACTTTCGCCCCTTTTGAAATCTCCGCGGGCGCAAGCTTCATTCCGACTCCGTCAGGCGTGGCCATGAAAACGACGTCATACGGCTTGGACGCTTTGGGATCGTCGGGCTGAAGAATTGGCATATCGCAGAATCCGGCAAGATGAGGATACACCTTGCTTATTGGAACGCCCGGATTCTCCACGTCAACCAGCGCTCCGATTTTTGCCGCGGGATGTCTCAGAAGAAGCTCTGTGATGCCTACGCCGCCGTATCCGCCGGCGCCCACAATCTTGACCCTGATCATCGTTCTGTTTCCCCCCTCTGTCTGGTGCGCGGACCGAAACTATGCCCGCCCGGCGCCGGCAAGTCAAGGCGCTGAGTTGCGGTTGCCGGTTTCGATGAGCCTGCCGAGCGGTGTCGAATAAATGAACCTTCGCGGCGGCAGCGTTGCGCCGAGGATTGCCGCCAGAGCGTCGGCGTACGCTTTAAGTTGAGGATCGTACCCTTCAATCAGCCTGCTGATTTTCTGCTCCGAAATGCGGTTGGTCTTCCAGTCAATGACGATCAACTGCTCCGATGCGGAGTTCCACGCCGCGATGTCCGCTAATCCCTCGATGATTTTCTGCCTCGATTCCACCCGGAAGAACGGTGTTTCGGCCCTCACCGTCACGTGGGGATCGGACAGCAGTCCCGCAGCCTCTGACCCGAGGAATAGATTCCATTCATGATCTCCACGTTCGGGATCCGGACATTCCGGTCTTCTGCTCCGGTAAACGTCAGCCCACGAAGAACGGTCATGCCAATCGAGATTTTCGGCTAATCTGTGCCACCATATGCCGTATCGCCTCGCATGCTCCGAACGTCCCTCCTCCCAGTCCTCGTCCCTTTCCCTGTCGCGCTCGGGTTCGGCATCGGCCGGGAAACTGGCCAGTGCATGCGGCAGGATGCGCTCGGGAAAATCCTTTGCCCGGGGAGGAGGGGGTCTGACCTGCGAGACATCAGGAAGGCGAGGAAACGAATCGGGCCGGGGCTCCGGTTTGTCCTCGGGCGCCGGAAAGGGGGGGAATTCCGCCGGCAGATCAATCCAGGCGTCAGGCACAGACTCAGATACAAGTCCGGCCGCGGACGCGATGGATGGAAAGTTTCTGCCGGTGAAAAGTCTGCTGTCGTCGAAAAGAATCAGGGTTTTCTTTGCCCTGGTGAGCGACACGTATGCAAGGCGCTGAATTTCCTGAACTGTCCCCTTGTCGGAATTTTTATTTTCACCATTGTTCCACCCCGGAAAAAGCACAACGTCTACCCTACCGGAGATCGGGTCGGGACGAACAAGGGGATAGGTTGACTCTCCCTTGCTCATTGCGGCGAACAGGAACGGCAGGAGCACCACATCCCACTCCAGGCCCTTGGCAGAATGACTCGTGAGCAGGTGCACACCGTTTTCATTGCTGGGCGGCCATTTTATCTGGGCAAGGCCGTTCTCCCTGAGAGTTCGCGCCCAGTCGGAAAGAGAACCTCCGGCATTTTCAATGTCCGAAGCCCGGCGTATGAGGGTTTCCAGTATGCGCAGGGATGTGCCCGGATCCTTCGAGACAGCCTGAATGCGTTGGCGCAGGCACAGGATCCTGACCGCCTCCCGCGCCGCTTCAGGCAGCGGTTTTTCCAGGAATTCCTTTCTTGCCCTGGCCAGTTGCTCAAGAGCCCTTGCGACGCAGC
>Ga0272448_1006614_pt1 | contig 12470 bp, 14 predicted proteins | sample YNPCB0191_FD_202220 | JGI IMG/M metagenome (GOLD analysis project Ga0272448, IMG submission 202220) | Hot spring sediment microbial communities from Yellowstone National Park, WY, United States - YNP-CB-019-1 | ecosystem: Environmental > Aquatic > Thermal springs > Hot (42-90C) > Sediment... | reverse complement strand
GGAGCTTGTTGTGGTTAGGGCGCTAGATGGAGATTCTCATGTGTTCCCCGCCACAACTTTAACATTAGCAGTCAATCAGAAGATTTATATCGATTGGAGCACATTATCATTGGTGTCTGGTTCTGTTGTTCCAGCCGACAACACAACCGTTGTGTTGGTGAGGGATGATTCAACCGGCTCGCCTATTATTGTCGTAAATCCGATGTTGAATATTGAAGTCATGTAGGAGGAGACTATGAAAAAGATATTGATAATTGTTGCCGCTATTTTGTTATATGGGGTGGCTCAGGCTGCCACATATACAGATACATATATTTATAATGCGGTATTCGACTCACTGAATAAGTCTATTGTGCTTCGGCCTGTTACTGGCATTGCTCCAATATCTGAGCGAGGCACAACCAAATTGACAACCAATGCCATTTTGAATATGTTGTTTGACCAAACAAACAAAGCTCTCCGCATTGGTGTGCTCGGGGGTATTACTCCTGGCGGGGACACAGTATTATTTGCTTGGTATTCTGATACGGCCAATTATGCTCGGATGGCTAATGCTATTAAGATTCAGGGGCGTAATATATCAAGCGCAATTCCAAGTATAGGGCAAGTGCTCGGATGGGACGGCACGCAGTGGGTTCCAATGGCTGGTGGTGGCAAGGATACAGTATCATTCGCCTGGAGGAGCAGTTATGCCGACTCTGCCAATTCTGCTTACTCGGTAAACTATCGTGGGCGATATACTCAGATTATGTCAATTCCGTGGAATAGTAGTTATGTTGCTGAAAACATGATAGTAAGTTGGGATTGGGACAATGATGGATGGGACGACCTTGATAGCATGTCGGGTCTTTACACGCTTATTCCTCCAGGTGGGTATGGGGCTGCTTGGGGCCAATATCAAGTTCCGAATTTTTTGCCGAAAGACACTCTGCGCCACTTATTTGGTGGATGTCGAGATAGTATATTTGGATTTAGATATCGTTTCCATTTTGCCAGTGTGGGCTATAATGGTTCAATTAGCTGGGTTGTTTTGTTTCAAAATGGAGATGGTAACAGGGATACACTTTTTAGCTATTTTCATACGGTTTTTAGTCCTAGTAATCCTGGAGTGGATTCTGTTGCCACCGTTTGGTTAGGTATAAACGATTTGAAGGATTCAATGATGGTTATAGACCCAAGTAATTGCAGGTTGTTTTTTAGAATGGAAATGACTATGGGAGGAGAGACAATGAATTTTGGCCAGTTGCAATCGCATACCATAATCAACTGGCATTGGAGAGAACACTAATGAACAATCTGACCAAGGGGTTTGTTATTGGAATCATTGTCGTCTTGGTTTTGCTGGAATAGTGCAAGTGGTCATATAGCGGGAAAGATGAATAGATTAAGACTTTGCAAATCTAATTAGAGATGTCTTGTTTTCAATGTTGTTTGACTAATGAATAGTAATAATCATAAAAACTGGAGGCGAAAAATGAAATATCTGCTTAGCATGATATGTTCTTTGTTAGTGGTTTGTGGGTTGTCTTTTGGGACAACTTATTCAGACCAGTATATTCTAAATCAAGTTTATAATCCCGCAACGAAAGTTCTGATTATTACGGGACTGGCCGCACCTTTAGGGCACGGAGGGACAAACTATTCGGTAAATTACATCTGGAATCAAGTCTATGACCCAGCAACTAAAACTCTCAAGATGGGGATTCAGACTGACCCCGCCCCATCTCCCGGCGAGGTGTTAATGTGGAATGGGACGGCTTGGGTTCCTGGTTCTGGAGTGCCCTCAGACACATCGTTGTTTGCTTTCAGAGCAGCGATAGCCGACACCACTTTGTATGCATGGCTAGCTGACACGGCACGAACGGCTAAAGCTCTATGGAGAATGGCGGTGAAAGACACGACGCCTGGCGTTGGTAACATTCTGGTCTGGGATGGGAGTGAATGGGTCCCCGCCGTTCTTACGAGAGATTCTCTGGATGTAACTAATGGGGTAGATTCGCTTTGGATAAGAGTTAGGTCAGATAGTGCTATTATTGGTGCTAACAGACCAATAGGCGTATCCGCATCGACTATAACACTTCCTGAGAGAGATATCGGCAAGGTAGCGGTGAGAGATAGCGGGATCATTCACTATGTTAAGGGGGCTGGTCTTATCACAAAAGATACCAACTTCGTCAAAATAAGTTGTGACCCAAATTGGCCCGCTACTCCTCCTATGGGCTGGGACCCCCAACCCCTATATGTTTATTGGGACATAAATAGAACGGGTCTTGGAACCGGCCAAGAATACAACTCCCCAATAATTACTGGTGATAGTAACTATAACGATGCTGGATATGTATATCCTTTGGTGATTAGTAAACAATGTATAATACTTGAGGCACGGGGTTGGTGGAATCCACAAATGGACATCCCTGGACGGGTAGTAATTCGAGTGGGTCCACCAAACAGGGAATTTACATTTAGCCCAGCAGGATTTGATTTGGGTGGAGATATTACTGTAGACAATCTTACCGCAAATGAGAGTGCAACAATATACGGCACAACCTCGCTTGACCAGGTAACTTTCAATTATGGTGGCTTACAGACTGGCGGGATAGATGATATCTACCCAAGGCTGGTGCAGTATAAGTATGATGAGAATTGGGAGAATATCATAGACAGCACCTATTATGGGAAAAATTGTAAATCCGATACCGCATCTGTGCAGGCGCTAAAAATTGCTGGCCGGGACATCGGCCAGGTGGCAGTGAGTGATACCTTCCGAACCCCAGATACCACCACGGGTCTTATCATTACTAATTCAAGGATTGACATAAAGAAACCCTCCGCCGCAACCTATCGGTTTGGGAATGGAATATATAGCATAGCCAATGATTTGATGCTCAATTCTGGTTTCTATTCCAATAGTGACCAAGATTTTTATGTCAACTATGCCGGATACAATAATGGCTACACTCGCTATCGGTCAACCTATATTTGTGACGGCAAGACGAATCCCATCGCATACTTCAAGGCATCCGACAAGTCAACGACTTTCTATGGACTGGTTCAAGGCAGCGGCACTGATAACCGATGTAGTTTCGCTCGGATTGGTTTTCAGACTTATGCCAAGGGGACACGGCCAACTTCGCCATCATTGGGAGATATCATCGTCATAGACGGCGACGGCAATACTGACAGCCTTTTGGTTTTCATTGGCGGGACCTGGAAACTGATAAAGGATTAAAGGATGCTACCTCCTGCTCACTACACCGCTGGCCTGGCCGCTGGCCTGGCCGTCAATAAGGCTACCGGGTCGCCGGGCCTGGGCGTGGTTGCCGCCGTTTCAACCCATCTACTGCTTGATTGGCTTTTTGACGAGTATTGGGATTGGGGTCCGGGCGACCGCTGGGTGATGGCGCAGGTATTGACGCCTATCGGCTTGACGGCCCTGGCGACTACTCTTTGGCTATCACTTCGGGGCGGTTCCTGGCCGGTGGTCTGGACTGATGGTATAGGGCTGGGATGGTGGCCCCTGATATGGGGCCTTTCGGGCCTGGCCTCGGATATCATAGACGCCCCGTTGCGCTGGCTTACGGCCAAGATGGGATGGAGGAGGCCATTCCGGAGCGAGGCGGGGATAGAGTTATTCCCGTGCCACTACTATAGCCCCTGGTATTGGGGGCAAGCCTGGCCCAATATGCTGACCTTTTTTGGGACGGCGGTGGCGGAATATGCGGTTGCCATTCCTTCTTTCTTGTTGATTTTACTTTTGGTCTAAAACGACAAGAGGAGATACGATGAAACTACAACTTGGCTGTGGAAGACATCCGCTCCCTGGCTACTTAAACACCGACATCAGGCCGTTGCCAGGGGTTGACCAGATTATTGACATGGAAAAGCCTCTGCCATTTCCAGACAATACTTTCGAGGAGATTTATGGCAGGGCCTGCATTGAGCACGTTTACAATATTCAGCAATTGATGGCCGAGTTGTGGCGTATATCGAAGCCGGACGGAATCATCCGGGTGATGGTTCCGCATCCGTCTAATATCTTTACATTTCGGGACTGGACGCATGTTAGATTTTTTACCCTGCACACTTTTGACTTTTACATAGAAGGCACACCTTATGATTACTATTATCCAGGAATAAGATTCGAAATAGTAAAGCGAGAACTTGAGTTCACGACCGGGAGATTTGCCTGGCTTAACTTTATCTCTTGGGTTATTAACAGACACCCAATCCTACAAGACATCTGGGAGCGTTTTTGCTGGTTATTGCCGATGGATAATATTTGGTTTACACTGCGTGTCAAAAAAGAAATTAGCAATGGCTGGCAAATGAAGTGATTTTTTTTGATATAATATCAAATAGTCAGAAAGGCTTTTGTTGTCGTCATTAAACAATCAAAGTAAAGGAAGACCTTTTCATTAAAGGTATAATTTCCATGACCAGCAAAGAAAATCCTCTCAGTGATTTTGACTTAGGAATAGTATTTGATGAACTGAAAGCGTCGGTTAAGGATTGTATAGCTCGACGAGAGTCATGCCACTTTATGGTAATATATGATTCCGAATCTAACACTATCAGTCTTCCTGTCAATATGGGGATACCCAACAATGTGCAACGAGTATCATCTCGCAAATGGGTTGTAAAAAAGAAGGAGAAGCCGGATGCCGATGCTTAATCGCCATATTGCAATAGGCGGGACACTCGGTTGTTTACTGCGGTTGCTTGTCGCTGGGACTTGGGGGTGGATTGTTGGTTTGGTTGTAGCTTTTTTATCACATTTTATTGACTGGATATTTAATGAATGTTGGGAGTGCACTCGGGAAGACAATCTAAAATGCGTGTTTATTCTCAGTCCTGCTCTTATCGTTTTGCTCAGCATGATGTGGTGGGTTTTTGGTTTTTGGCCGATGCTCTTGATGGTGTTTGCCAGCTTGCTAATGGATGCTATTGATGGTATTATTATTGGCGGCATCAATTATTTGCGTGAGGAAAGGGGGTTGGCTCCAGTTCCACACCTGTTCCCTTGTCATTGGAAGTCACCGGAATACATTGCCATTTTCGGCAAGCGGGTGCGTTGGTATCGTGACCCGTTTCGCCCAGAAGAGACATTGCAGGTTACTATCGAGTGGGAGTTTCTTCCAGCCATTATTGTGGCGGCATCTTTGTTAAGTTGGGAATTATTCAAATAAGGAGATATGCAATGAAAGTTTTAGACAAAATTGTTATTGGGCTGGCAATGCTTATCTGTTCAGTCGCTATTATTTTCGGCCTCATTCAAATGAACAAGGCGAGAAAATTGGCGTCAGATTATGACAAACTGAAGCAAGACCAAATTAATTTGGAGCAACAGCGACAGAGCGAGCTGAAATTAGTGATATTTGGCCGCAGTCGAATAGATTCTATATATCGTGATGGGCGCATTGTTTCTCATAGCATCGCCCCGGAGTCGCAAATTAGCATGAGACCATCGCATGTAGATACTTTACGGGATTCTATCGAGGTCAAGAAATACTTTATCTGGAAGGGTAATCGTTGGCTTGAAGTGCCTGCTGGTATCTATAAGAAATATAAAGGTGACCCAGTCCGGACTAAAATTGAGACTAAATGGAAAGTTAGGGACAGCCTTGTTTACTCGCCAGAGCGCACATATACCTCCAGGGGTGGCTTCTTGTTTCTGCCACAACTCTGTGGCGGAGTATTGCTTACTGACCCAGTAAGGGGGGATTTTGGTTTGAGGGTAGAGTGGGCATTCTGGCAACCTATTGAACATGTAATATTAAATGCAGGCACATGCATAACTAAGGAGGGGTTTACTCCACTCGATGGCGGCATTCGAATGCCAGTGTTTACGAACCTGCATCTGACAGCCGGGGCTACGAAAAACTACAAAAACTTCATCAAACTAAAAGAAGGATGGTCGGCAAAGGCTGCCTTTGCTGTTGACCTCCGATAACCAAACAAATATAAGGAGTTTTAACATGAAAAAACTTATTTTCCTCTTTCTGGTTATTGTTGTAATGCTGGGTATGGCGCTGCCTATTTCCGGGCAGACCCTTGCCCCACAGCCGGAAGGAGCAACAGCCCCAGTGCCTTATGTCCCTGTGCCACCTCCAAGTCAGGGGTTTAGCCAGGATGTGCTCATTACTATCTTGGGGCTATTACTCCCCTGGTTAGTTATCTTTATCCGATGGGTTTGTGCCAGATTTGGGTGGGCCCTGGATGGTGCGAATGCCAAATTACTAGTGGGTGTGCTCTCGGCCATTTTTACGGTCGTGGTTATGCTTATCTATCATGCTTTCGGTAATGTGCACGGGTGGGCATTGGTCATGGCCATCATAACCCGCCTGAGTATTATTATCGGTATGGCCGAGATTGTTTATGGGCAAATCATTTCTCGTATCCCGCAGACGGCTAAGCTCGCTGCGGCTCAGAAGCCAGCATCTCCAGCAAACCAGTAATAAGCGGCACTACGCCGTATCAACAACAACATTATACAAAGGAGTCAATCCCATGAAAAAGACCCTATTTCTGGCCCTTGTCGCCGTCCTGCTCGTGTCGGCCACTGCCTTTGGGCAGTATCAGCACGGGTGGGTAACCATCGGCACCAAGACGCAGACCGCCCTGAACATCATGCCCTACGGCACCACAACGGCCTGGACGACCAAGCCGTTCCTGTTCCCGACGCAGGCTTCCTCGAAGGGCTTCATCGCCCTGGAGGTCATCAATGTCAAGTCGGGAGGCACCGCTGTGACTAAGCCGCAGGTAGTGTGCAGGCTCATCGGCCCCGATGGGACGACTGCTTTCACTGATTCATCCGGCAATCCCTTCGCTATCACTGCGGTCGATACCGTGAACCGTCCGACAGGGACGACCATTCGCTATGCCGTGCGATACGACTTTTCGAGTTACGGCAATGTTTACGGGTTCCTGCTTGGGTTCAAGGGCTACGTGGCCGCCGAGAGTTCCAAGGTCAATGTGTTGGGCGTTCGTTACTAACTTCCTAGGCCGGAGGGGACGGGGTCGGCCCGTCCCCTCTCCTCAAAAGAAGGAGTCGAGAATGATTGCGATTACTGATATCCGCAAGGAGCTGGCGGGAAAATACAAGAACCCGCTGCTGCCAGTCATTCCACAGCGAGCTCTCACCGACCTCAACGGTGTGGTCATCCACTGCACCGACGACCCTGACTCGGAGAAGGGCGACGATGTTTACGGCGTGGCCCGCTACCACACCGAGTCTCCGAACCATATCTCTCCCAATGGCTGTCCCTCCATCGCATATTCCTACTATATCGAGCACGACAAGAACGGTCAGACCGTCTGCTGGAAATGCCTCGGCGATACCGATATCGGCTGGCACGCAGGCGATGTGATTTATCATAAAAAATCGTGGAACAAACATTTTCTCGGCATTGTTATCGACTATAAGTCTGACCAGCAGTTGCCGGAGGATAAAGAGAAGGTGGCATCAGCTATTGTTGCGCTGAAATGTATTCAGTTTGGCTGGAACCCGGATAATGCTGTGCTTTTTCATCGGGATGTCGTCGGCTCAGGTTGTTATTTTATTGACGACAAAGGACATGTTGCTCCGAGCGGGAAGAAAGTCTATCGCAAGTCGTGTCCGGGTTGGAATCTTGACCACACTTTCTTTGTTAGCAATGTGCGTCGAGATATATTAACATTAGCTCAGGAGACTGGTTTGGTTGACACTTTATGGAAAGGGATGCCAACTAAGCCAGAAGATATCTGGAGTGAACAATCCAGGAATGCCATAAAGATATTTCAAAGTAGTAATTATCTGGAGGTTAATGGAATCTTGGATGAGCCAACTATTGCCAAATTGAACTTATATTTTAATCTTAAATTTACAGTATAGGAGAGCATCTATGAAAACACTAAACGAAGACCTAAAGACACTGGGTTTGGATATCAAGGGAAATCTGAAACCAGATGGCGGAGTGCCTCCGAAGGAGTCTCATCCAGCACAGCGTTGTCTTTCTGAAACCGTTATTGATGATGCTCGGAGAATTATCAGAAGGAACATCGAGGATATCAAAAACGGATTGCAGGCTTTGAGTCTAAAAAAGGAGGAAGCGCAGCGTGCGTTGTCGCTACTGAGGGATGCTTTGGACAGCATTACTCTGGCAGATGTGGCTGTTGTTTCTGAAGAAGAGATTGCCGAGGCCAGGGGTGTCTCCGGCCCGAAGTGTGACCTGTGTGATAGTCCAGCGACTCATAATTTTCAGAAGCTATGGGTGGACTGGCGTATTGACAGGAATGGGAACTATAGCAAAACATTTGCCGTGCTTGATGACCAAAATCCGACCGATGAAGATAATCTCTATCGGTGCGAGAAGCATGCCGCTGAGGGCTTGTTGAGTTAACGGGCGCAATTGATTGCATGTTTCGTATGGATAGGATTAAGGACATCATTAGCGACATCAAGCGGGAATTGATGTGTCCGAAGGTCGGCCTCTCCGACTTCGGGCCAGCCAACGGCCTAGTGCCTAGAACCAGCAAGTGGCTCACTGAAGCCAGGGGCAAGGGGTGGGTGCATTGGTGGATGCTGCCGAGTAACCAGGTGGTGAAAGTGCCGGAGGGGACTCATTTCCACTATGTTGCCATGCTGACGCCGCAGAAAGCTCAGGAGCAGTTTGGGCTGTCGGGGCAAGACTGGAAGCTGATGCACGACGCCGATGTTGAGAATAAGTCAGCCCCGACCGATGTCATCAGGAAGATACTCAACGCCGGGGCTATTCGGCTCAGTTTGTATGGTAATGACCTGGGAATCGAGACGGCCAGTCTCGATGACAGCACACTCTGGCGCATTCAGAAATGGATGCCGTCCGATGCCAAGCCCAAGACTGTGACTTGGGATTCACCATTCAGCAGCGACCCGCCAATCAGCACATTGTTTGCTGAGTTAATGTCCGCCTCTTCTATCGAAGACTTGAAGCCTAAACCCAGAAGTAGTCTGGCAATGTTTCGTGAGGCCGATAACAGCACTTCAAGTATTGACTATTCTAATGCAGAGGCATTTCGTGGATGCACATTAAAAGAGGCAAAAGATTGTGTCGAGGCAGAGAGTCAACCGACCGCAGTCATTGACTCATTTATGTTCAAAGATGACACCAGAAGTGCCCCAAGAATGAGTCGGTCGTTCAAGAGCCGGATGAGAATATAGATGGCAGCAACTTTTTAACCTAGTCAAGGAGGAGGGGATGATTATGCCAAATCTTTATGAAGACTTGAAGATGCTTGGCTTGCTGGAGTCTGTCAGCTTAAGGATACCACTTGATTGGTATGACCCAGAGTATTATAGGGATTCTCCAAAGAAATACGAATCTGCATTGCATGATTATGTGTTGCTGGAACTGGATGAGTTTATTAAGCAACAGTGCAGTATCGAAACTTGGAGCGAGGGGGATGACCGTAGCGAGCCGAAAAGATATTATGCGAAACTGGTCGACGCTCCCTCTCAAGTGCGAGTAGAGTTTACTGATGTCGGTGACTTCCCTGTTGACAGACTAAAAAGGCTGGAGCATACAGTCTATCTTTATGGTGGCGGCTTATTTGATGATATGGATTGGGAATTGAAAGTTGTGCTGACCGCTAAAGATGTCCAGATGTTGAATGATGGCAAGGTCGTCATTGACTATGATATTAAAACATTGCCAGCAGTTGGTAGGAATTTCTAATGTCAGGTTACGGTTACAACTTCGGTAGCGATTACTTCGGAAAAGGGTCGCACGCAAAGGATATTTTATGGGGAAGCCTCCCGTCATTCTATCGGGAGGAAGATGCTAAGAGTGTCTTATCATTTCAGGGTATCATTGGTCAAGGTGACGGTTTGCGTCCGAAAACTTTTCTGCTGCCGTTCACTGCTATTAAGCCAACTACATTTTCTGTGACTTATGTGGCTTCATCAGTGCCACACACATTGACTGATGATATTGGAGATGGAGTGCTCTATGAATCTGGTCTTCCGACTTCATATAGTATCAACTATGTTACTGGTAGGCTGACACTGCCGATTTCTGATGATGGTATTGATATTACGGCATCATTTTCCTACTATGAGAAATATCTGGAGAAGTTTGTTAGTGCCTTGGCTATTGTGTCGGAGGAACTGCGGTTTATCACTGAGGCATTCGGGACGCTTCTTGACCCGCTGGCCATCCGTCCGGACTTGCTTTACAATCTCAGTAGCAATTTAGCTTTGTTGGAGAAGTTCTGGTTGGAGGACGAGACATTTTGTCGTTTATTTTTGGAAAATGTAGGCACATGGACGCTCCGCAAGGGCGAAGTATTTGGTATTAAATTATTGGCTCGTTGTTTGGGGTTTGAAGCGGAGGTAGTTGACTTATGGGAATACGAGTTATTGCCACTTATTTCTCCGCCTCCGCCACCGATTTCGCCGACTCCCGTGCTTGACCCAAACCCTCCAGATGACTACTTGGTGCGGGCTGGAGATAGTGTCCTGTGTGGGAAGAACTATACGCCTGATACCAATGATGTGTTCTTTTGCCTGACCCATCAAAGTGAGTGGCTCCCCGAAGAAGACATCATTACCAAAACGACACCAAGCGGTTATCCATTAACTCAGACGGGCATGGCGCAGGGTGGAGCTGCCGAATATATAATACTTGCACCGAGCGCCTCTGAACGAGACAATTGTTATGTTGGATATACCATTACTATTACAGGAGGAACGGGGGCTGGACAATCGAGAGTCATCGATGCCTATGATGGCATCAGTAAAAAAGCAACTATTCGTGGTTTGCCCTGGTCCCCGGAGCCAGACGAAACTTCGCAATACTCTATTAGGCTCTGGATACCATACGCTGACCGTCATCGCTGGAATACGAATAAGTTTTTTGTTATAGTTAGTTAAGGAGAAAATTATGTCTACAATGTGGCCGCACGAAGGTGACCTCGCCGACTTTTGGATTAAGGACGGCGAACAGCTTGGTTCTGATTTTCTCAATCGAGCACCGAAGGAAATATATGAACGCCTGATAAAGCAGTCGCAGACTGGTTTTGTCGCAAGCTGCATTGTCCCGGCGAATCAGGCTGACCGCACTCCACTCCAGCCGACCGTTGTGGATATGTTGTCGCCCGACAATGACAAAGTGACCACGAAGACACTTGCGACTTTGGATATTATCGTAGTCGGCAGCAAGATATTTTTCGGTTCAGAGATTTTGTCTTACGAAATAACTTGGAGTAGTGGCGAAGTTCCTCCAACTGATATTGATTGGTATGTTTACTATGATACAAATGGTGTTCTGAAAAAGATTTTGGTGAGTGATGATACGGGATATCCCGACCCGAACAAGCTTTATATTGCACGGGTGACAATGAATGCTGGCGAAATCAAGCATTGTTTAGACATGCGTGGCTTTCGCTTCCACCAGCACGACTCACAGCGGGTCAGGTTCACCCCCGATTCTATTCGTTGCTATGGAGTATTTACAGGCAAAGAATACTTGGGTGACGATACCTATTGGATGTCGATGTCTGGGGCTCGGTGGGTTTCTGGAGAGTTTAACAATCAAAAAGTATTTATCATTAAAGGGTCGTATCCCGGCACGGTTTTTTCTATTTTAGAGACTAGGCCATACATTGCTGGAGTCCAAGATACAGCCATCCGTATTTTAGCTGTTGATGATGCACCGAACATCGGCGATGAGTTTGTTATTGTTGATGGCCGTATTATGGGCGATACTGTTTATGATGCCATTTTGCATCATGGGCATCAGGGTAATAATGACGGAGAACAAATCCAGACTGCTGGCATTGCTAATCTGGCGGTGACCGAGCCAAAACTGGCGAATGGGGCTGTCACTGATGCGAAGATTGGAAATCGCACTATCGACCAGGCACTCGCCGGGGGTGCGCTTACTGGCACACTCACGCAGTTGCTTAGTTGGCTGGCGACTGCCGTGAAAAATATCAAAGGCACAACTAATTTCTGGGATGCCGCCGTAGCATCTATTGCCACTATTTGGGATAAGTTTAATGCCACACTTGGCCACAAGCACACTGGCGCTGCTAATGATGCTCCGCAAATTAACGGTAGCACTGGCATTGAGGATGGCACCATTACCGAGGCGAAATTGGCATTTGATGTGGCAACCCAGGCAGAGTTAAACACTCATAAGACACTTAATCCTATCGACCATCCGTCAAATAGTGTGCGAACAACACATATTCTGAACGGCAATGTTACAGTCGAAAAGCTTGACAATTACGATGGTTTATCAGGCGGCAAAATATTTGTTCCTCAGGTTCTGGCTGATAATGCACATGTGGTTACGGATACAATATCTGTTTATCCATACGGCGAGTCTCGATTTATTATAAATGAAGCAGTAGTGCATGGGTTTCCGTATACTTGGGGGGTCGTGGTAACAGTTCGTCAAGGCGATGGTGCGGTAGGTAGCGCTCGTGCTAACTATCAGATATGTTGGCCT
>Ga0272448_1006613_pt1 | contig 12470 bp, 10 predicted proteins | sample YNPCB0191_FD_202220 | JGI IMG/M metagenome (GOLD analysis project Ga0272448, IMG submission 202220) | Hot spring sediment microbial communities from Yellowstone National Park, WY, United States - YNP-CB-019-1 | ecosystem: Environmental > Aquatic > Thermal springs > Hot (42-90C) > Sediment... | reverse complement strand
TAACACTTCGAAGACCGCACTGTGGTGACCGCACTACTCGCTGCCAGAGAAGCAGATACTGACAAACTGAGCAAACTCGCAGCCTGAAAGTTTTCGCAAGAATGATCGATTCCTCAGCACAGTTATGCAGACTGCCGAGGGTATGAAATATGCGGGGTAAGGGGAGCGCGTCGCAGTATGATCAGCGCCGTGACAAGCAGGCAGGCGAATCAAGGCACACTGATATCACGGCGCATGACTTACCCGTCCGCAATTGTTGGCCTGCGGTCTATTGTGGAGTGTCGGAGCGGGCTGGCTGCATTTGGCGAGGCGACCGGTCACGACTGTGGGCCGGTGCGGCGGGCGCGACGTCTGCCGCGGAGATTTTCGATGGACCGGGCGAGAGCGGCGTTGAGGGCGGCGGCGTCGGCTTCACTGAATCGTTCACGCAAGCGGTTTTCGGCTGCGCGGCGGGCCTGCTCGATTCGCGCTTCATCGATTTCGTCGGCGCGGATTGCCATGTCAGTGAGGACGGATACGTGATCGCCTGTGATCTCGGCGAATCCGGGGCCGACTGCGAGGTAGTAATCTTTGCCGCCGCGTTTGACGATGATTTCGCCGGGCACGATTTCTGTCATCAAGGGTGTATGCAGCGGGTAAATGCCCAGCTCGCCTTCCACGCCCGGGAGCGTGACCATTTCGGCCTGTTCGGAACAGATAATTCCTTCAGGGGTGACGATTTCGAGTTTGAGGGTATTGGGCATAGGGCACCCGCCATGCTAGCTTTCGTAGATTTCCTCGATCGTGCCTTTCATGTAGAAGTTGCCCTCGGGGACATCATCGTGTTTGCCTTCGAGGATTTCCTTGAATCCTTTGACGGTGTCAGCCACCGAGACCTGTTTGCCGGGTCGTCCGGTGAACACTTCAGCGACTGAGAACGGCTGGCTGAGGAACCGCTGAATTTTGCGGGCACGGAGAACGGTCAATTTGTCTTCGGGCGAAAGCTCGTCCATGCCGAGGATTGCGATGATGTCCTGGAGGTCCTTGTATCGCTGGAGGACCTTTTGCACGCCGCGGGCGACATCGTAATGTTCCTGTCCGACGATTTCCGGCGTGAGTGCTCTGGAGGTTGAAGCGAGAGGATCGACTGCGGGATAGATTCCGAGCTCTGCGATTGAGCGTTCAAGGACGATTGTTGCGTCAAGGTGCGCGAAGGTCGTGGCCGGTGCGGGATCGGTCAAATCGTCGGCCGGCACGTACACGGCCTGGAAAGAGGTGATCGAGCCTTTCTTTGTTGAGGTGATTCGTTCCTGCAGTTCGCCCATTTCTGCGGCGAGTGTTGGCTGGTAGCCGACAGCGCTCGGGGTGCGACCGAGGAGGGCTGACACCTCGGATCCTGCCTGCGAGAACCGGTAGATATTGTCGATGAAAAGGAGAACGTCCTGGCTTCGCTCATCGCGGAAGAACTCTGTTATTGCGAGGCCGGACAAACCGACGCGCAAACGGGCGCCGGGCGGCTCGTTCATCTGGCCGTACACGAGAGCGATTTTTGACTGGCCGAGGTCTTTCAGATTGATGACACCGGCTTCGCACATTTCGCGGTAGAGGTCGTTGCCTTCGCGGGTTCGTTCGCCGACACCTGCGAACACTGACACGCCGCCGTGCAGTTTGGCGATGTTATTGATCAACTCCATTATGACGACGGTTTTGCCGACGCCGGCGCCGCCGAAAGCGCCAACTTTGCCGCCTTTGAGGAACGGGCAGATCAGGTCGATGACTTTGATTCCGGTCATCAGAACCTGTGGTGAGGTTGATTGATCGAGGAGCGACGGTGCTGGGCGGTGGATGGGGTTGTATCGTTCGGCCTTGATTGGCCCGAGCTCATCGACCGGGTTACCGGTGACATCTATTACTCGGCCCATGACCTGGTCGCCGACGGGGACGCGGATTGGGCCACCGGTGTCAACCACCTCATAGCCGCGTTTCAGTCCTTCGGTTGTGGACATTGCGACGGAGCGGATCCATTTGTCGCCGAGATGCTGTTGAACCTCCAACACCAGGCGCGTCGGCCCGCGGTCGGGCAAAACATAGTCCACCGTAAGGGCGTTATAAATGGCCGGTAGTTGGTCGGGGAACTCGACGTCCACGACCGGTCCGATGACCTGAACGATTTTGCCTTTGTTCATCGACGAATGTCCATGGTTGCGCCTTGTGCGCGGCGCAGCTCGGTGCGAAGTGAGAACCTATGGAGAGCGCCGGGCAAGTGTCAAGAACCCTTATTCGAACTCCATTTCGTAGCTGATGACGTTGCCCGAGAATCGGGTGGTGAGTTTGAAGTTGCTCTTGGCGAACACTGCCTGCATTGGTTTGTTGTCGAGCAAAACCTCGGCGGTGAATCCACGGATACCGTTTCTGCGGGCGATTCGTCCGAGGTACCTGAGCAGGTAGGTGCCGATTCCGCGGTTCTGCCATTTGTCATGAACCACGAATGCGACTTCGGCGAGGTTTGTCTTGGGATCGAGGTAGTAGCTTCCAACGGCGATGATGTCCTCGCCGTGCGCTTCGGGCAGTGTACCGACGATTGTGACCTCGTTTCTGTGATCGACGTAAACGAACTCCTGGATTTCGGTGCGTTTGACCCACCGCTTGTGGCTCATAAAGCGGTAGTAGATCGTCTGCTGCGAAAGCGCGTAGAACAAATCCCGCATTCTCGGCTCGTCTGTCGGATGTATGGGGCGGAAATTGATCTGTGTGCCGTCTTCGAGGACGTAAGTGCTGCGCTGTTCTTTGGGAGCGACGAGGATTTTTCCTTCGACCTCGGCCATTGAAGCCGCCAGATATTTGGCTTCGATGGCTTCGCGCAGAAGTTGAGCGCGGAACTTCGGGTGCGCGATGCAAATCAATGCAAGTGCGCGTTCCTGAATGCTCTTTCCGTGGAGATAGGCGACTCCGTATTCGGTGACCACGTAATTGACTCCGGCGCGAGTGGTCACGACACCTGCGCCCGGGCTGAGCCGTGTCACTATGCGGGAGACCGTGCCGTTTTTGGCAGTCGAGGGCATGGCGATAATGGCTTTGCCGCGATGCGCTTTTGCCGCGCCCCGTCCGAAGTCGACCTGTCCGCCGACGCCGGAGAAAAAGCGTGTGCCGATCGAGTCGGCGCAGACCTGGCCGGTGAGATCGACCTCGAGTGCGACGTTTATGGCCACCATTTTATGTTGGCGGCTTATGATGTAGGGGTCATTGACGTACTCTGTCGGGTGGAACGCAAACATTGGGTTGTTGTTGACGAAATCATACAATTTCCGCGTGCCGAGGCAGAAACTGGTCACGATTTGTCCGCGGTCGAGGGATTTGCGCATGCCGGTGACTGCGCCGGCCTGAACGAGCTCGATGATGCGATCGGATATCATCTCGGTGTGAATGCCGAGGTCTTTCTTGTCTTTGAGGAAACCAAAGAGAGCCTGGGGGATTCGTCCGATGCCGACCTCGATTGTCGAGCCGTCCTCGACAAGTGCAGCGATGTTTTCGGCTATTTGGCGGGTTTCTTCGGTGATTTCCGGCGGAGGCACTTCAAGCAGCGGATCGTCCACCGGCACCAGAATGTCGAGGTCGTACACGTGGAGGACCGAATCGCCGTGTGTACGGGGCATGTTGGGATTGACCTGTGCGATCACCAGCGACGCGTTTTCGGCGGCACTCTTGACGATATCGACCGAAATGCCGAGGCTGCACAATCCGCGCTCATCGGGTGGTGTCACCTGGATCAATGCCACATCCAGCGGGAGCTGGCCGGAATTGAACAAACGCGGGATGTCGGACAGGTGGATTGGGGTGTAGTCGCCGAGGCCTTCCTGGATGATGCCGCGGACGTTTTCGGCGATGAAGAAGCTGTTGACGCGGAAGTACTGCGTCATTTCCTTGTGCGCGTAGGGCGCGTCGCCGTAAGTGAGCAAATGGACGATTTCGGTGTCCGGGAGCTCGGCGGCGCGTTTGGTCAAAGCGCTCACCAGCCGCAATGGTTCGGCACAACCGGTGCCGATGAATATGCGTTGTCCGGGCCGGATCCGTGTCACTGCCTGTTCCGGCGTGGCGATCATTGACCGATGTTTTTCCTGCCAGTTCGGGTCGTAAGTGAGATTTGAGCTGCTCATGTTAATCACGATTGTGAAACCGGGCTGAGAGTCATGCGAGCGTCGGCGACATAGGCTTCGGTGCCGACTTCACCGACGATAAATGGGTTGATATCGAGCTCTTTAATTTCGGGGTAATCGGTTGCCAATTGGCTGATGCGTTGAAGTGCATCTGCAAGGGCTGTCAGATCGACAGGCGCCTGTCCTCGCGCGCCTTTCAACAATGCGTATGAGCGTGTGCCCATCAGCATTTGCATCGCTTCATCGGAAGTAATCGGAGCGAGGTGAAAAGTGACGTCTTTCATGACCTCGACGAAGATGCCGCCCAGACCGAACATGAGCATGGGGCCGAACTGCGGGTCGCGCGTCATACCAAGTATGACTTCGCGGCCGCGATGCCCCATTTTTTCGATGTAAGCGCCGCGGATGTAAGCATTGGGCGCACGGCGCTGAACGCGGAGCATTGTCAGGTCGTAGGCGTCCCGCACCTGTTCGGCGTTTGCAAGGTTGATGCGAACACCGCCGAAGTCGGACTTGTGGATGATATCCGGTGAAGAGATTTTCAGAACGACCGGGTAACCGATGCGATTTGCGATATCGACGGCTTCCTCGGCGCTGCGGGCGAGTGCGCCGGGCAGAATCCGAAAATCGTAGGCACGCAGGATTTCCTTGGCTTCGACCTCGCCGATCTGCTGGGTGCCGCTTCGGATGTGCCACTGAATGACTCGGTCAACGCGTCTGCGGTTGACGGGGAATCGGTTGACAAGCCTTGCCGGGCGACGTTTCCATGCGCCGTAATCGCACATTGCGCGGAGCGCGGCTACTGCACGGTCGGGAGCAGGATAGTTCGGGATGCCGAGTTCCATCAGTTTCGCTTTGGCAGCGGCTACTTCTTCGCCTCCCATGAACGCGGTGAGGAGAGGTTTGACGCCCTTGTGTGCGGCGGCAAGGCGTTCAGCCAGCTCAAGCGGCCTTGTCATGTTCTGCGGTGTCGCGACAACAATGATTGCGTCGATGTTGTCGTCTTCCTGGATGATCTCGAACGCCTTGATGTATCGCTCGGGTTCGGCGTCGCCTATGACGTCGATTGGGTTTCCCAGTGCAGCGGTAGGGGGGAGAGCTTCTTTGAGCTTTGCTTTGCTCTGGTCACTTGGCTGGACCATTTTCAGTCCCATGGTTTCAGCGGCATCTGCTGCCATGATGCCCGGGCCGCCGGCGTTTGTGATGATGGCCACGCGATCGCCTTTCGGGACCGGCTGTGTGGCAAAAGCAAGCGCATAATCGAAAAGCGCCTCGAAACATTCGGCGCGGATGACACCCGAGCGCTTGAAAGCGGCGCCGTATGCGATGTCGGCCCCGGCCAAACTGCCTGTGTGTGAAGACGCGGCTTTTGCACCGGCTTGTGTAACGCCAACTTTGAGCACGACGACGGGCTTTATGTTTGCGGCCTGTTCGGCCACACGCAGGAACTTGTTGCCGTCTTTTATGCTTTCCAGGTAACCGGCGATTACTTTTGTGTGCTCGTCCGAGGCGAGGGCCTGAATAAAATCGACTTCATCGAGGTCGGCCTTGTTGCCGAAGCTGATTACTTTGCCGAGGCCGAGTTTCTGGCTGGCTGCCCAGTCGAGAATTGCCACGCACAGTGCACCGGACTGTGAAATCACCGAGATATGTCCGGTTGGTGGTACTGTTGGGGCGAACGTGGCGTTCATCGAGTGGTGCGTGTTGAGCACACCAAGGCAATTGGGCCCCATCAACCTGACACCCGCCGCTCGACATATTTCGACGAGTTCTTTCTCGGCCTGGGCGCCGGCGGCGCCAACTTCCTTGAATCCGGCGGTAATTACGACGATCGCTTTTGCGCCTGCGCGGATCGAGCTTTGGACTGCATCCTTGACAAGTTTGGCGCCGACAACGACCACGCTAAGATCGATTTTGCCGGGGTACTGGTCAAGGCTCTTGTAGCATTTGATTCCGAGGATTTCGGATGCTTCGGGATTGATTGGCACAATGTTGCCCTTGAACCCGCCCTTGACAAGGTTGTGCAGGAGCTCGTAACCGACCTTGCCGGGGTTGCGCGAGGCTCCCACCACCGCCACAGTTTGAGGATAAAGCAGTGATTCAAGCATAATATGTCAATTCAGAATTCAACCAAAAACACTTATGGCGACCGCGACTCATGAAAAAGGCAAATTTCATGCCATTACTGTCCGAGCGCAAAGCGTGAAGCGCGGAACGCCGTCTCTCAGCCTTTCACCAAAGCTCAGCCGCAGCGTTGCGAAACTCCGCTGCACTCTACGCTTCGCGGTCATTGGCCTCTTGCCTTGTATTGCCAAACGTTCCCCATTTCTTGCCGCAAATGGAAACGTAAACTGCAGTTGGCCTGCTGCGATTTCACGGGGTTTCCGCCCCCAGGTCCGGCCAGGCATTCGAGGCTATCGCTGAAGTTCTCTTTTCAGGTGTTGAATGGCTTCCCGGACGTTCTGGTCCGTTTCCATTCTGTTCTTCACCTGTTTGCACGCGTGGAGAACGGTTCCGTGATCTCTTCCGCCGAATGCTTCGCCGATAACGCTTAATGAGCTGTCGGTCAGCTCGCGCGCCAAATACATTGCCACCTGCCGGGGGAAGGCGATGTTCTCGGGGCGCCTTTTGCTGGTCATGTCCGCAAGCCGTATGTCGTAGTATTCAGCCACGCGCTTCTGAATTATCTCGATGGTGATTGTCTGACGGCCTTCCTCGTAAAGGACCTCATGGAGCAGCTCCTCGGCGCGCTGAACCGTCACAGGATTCCCCGTGAGCGAGGCGTAGGATGCCACCCGTATGAAAGCCCCTTCCAATCGGCGAACATTCGAGCGGATTCGGGAAGCTATCAGATTGATCACTTCTTCGGGGAGATGGACGCCCAGAGCCTGTTCCTTGCGCCGGAGGATTGCGACGCGGGTTTCGAACTCCGGCGGTCTGAGGTCCGTAACCAATCCCCATTCAAACCTCGAGACAAGCCGATGTTCGAGGTTTTGAATTTCCCCTGCCGGTCTGTCACAGGTAAGCACAATCTGTTTTCGCGCCTCGTGCAGCGCGTTGAAGGTGTGAAAAAACTCCTCCTGAATTCTCTCTTTGTTCGCAAGAAACTGCACGTCGTCGATCAACAGGACATCCACCTGCCTATACTTGCGTCGGAAGCGGGCCAACTGGTTTGACTGAATGGCGTCGATGTACTCGTTGGTGAAACGCTCCGAAGTGAGGTAAACGACACGCGATCTCTTGCGATGTTCGACAACGTATTGACCGATTGCGTGCAACAGGTGTGTTTTGCCAAGCCCCGTGCCGCCGTACACAAAAAGCGGGTTGTAGGCTTTTCCCGGCGCCTGCGCAACCGCAAGCGCGGCTCCGTGGGCGAAACTGTTGTTATCTCCCACAACGAAGGTCTCGAATGTGTTATTTGGGTTGAAACCCGAATCGCGCGGCCCGGTTTCCTGTACAGGTTCCGATACACTCCCCCTGTCAGTTTCGCGAGGTTCTGTCACGCTCAACGGGTTCTGTTCCCGCTCTGCCATTTGTTGGCTTGGATGTGAATTCACCTCAAACCTCACCTTCAACGCTTTTCCAGACGCGTGTGCAACCACGTCTTGAAGGAGCGTCAAATAGTTGTTCCTGAGCCAAAGCTCACAAAACTCGTTTGCCACCCCAATTATGATTTCGTCCTCAGTAACGCTTTTGGGCAACAAACCGGAAAACCAGAGGCTGTAAATGTCTGGTTTCAACATCTGGCGCAGTATGCGCTGCGCTTCTGGCCAAAAACTATCGACATGCGTATGCATAGGCCTTGGTATGGTTTGTCGCGCGCCGCAGACAGAATTATTCACCACCGACCGTTGCACTATTGTAACAGACCGATTCCACGGTCTTTATGCACGTTAGCGACCGATTACGCCGGATGCAGCAGATTAATATTCGAGCTGCAGTCTGCAACCGATTTCTTAACATTTCTAACGTGTTGAAATTGAACATTTTGCAACTCACATCCGCCGGGGGCCGGCGATTCCGCCCGCCAATTCCCAAATTCGCCCGGCGCTTGTCTGGGTACGCGGCGGTTCTTGTAGGACCTGCGTGCCGGAAAAACCAGAAGAACATGTTAGTTCTTATTCGCAAGTTATTCACAGCCTCGCCGCTCCCGTTCCGCCGCTTTTCAGGCGCGTTATTAAGCCCTGAATCTGTAAATGTTCCGGATCAAACTGCCTGCTCATCAAGCTCGCCAGTGCGGATGCGAACCGCGTTGTCTATGCTTGAAACGAACACTTTGCCATCGCCAATTTTGCCGGTTCTGGCTGCTTTGACGATGGCATCGACTGCTGGTGCTGCCAAAGAATCGGCTACCACGACTTCGATCTTGATCTTGGGCAGGAAATCGACGGTGTATTCACTGCCTCTGTAAATCTCAGTGTGCCCTTTTTGGCGGCCGAAGCCTTTCACCTCGATGACCGTCATCCCCTCGATGCCCAAGGCGGCAAGTGCCTCCTTAACGTCTTCAAGTTTGAACGGTTTGATGATGGCCTCGATCTTTTTCATTTTTCGTGCGGCAAGAATCCTAACAAGCGTGTGTTCCATGTAAACACCAAAGAAACCAAAGAACGCGGTTTTGGCGACCAACGTTTGGCGAGGCGCGCCCTCACCGGCATCGGCAAGAACCCACCGTGCATTGCAGAACCGTACAGCCCGCTCTGGAATCACACCGGAATGAAGTTTTGGGTGTCATGGTCTTGGTCAGGTGAGGTGCTGAAATTTCCGGGTTAACGCTTTAAATTGCGAAGCTCTTCGAGCTTGGCCGCAGCCGCACCGCTGTCAATAAGCTTCGAGCCATATTCCCATCCTTCCCCTATTGACCTTACATGGCCGGCGGCAAAGAACGCTGCGCCTGCGTTCAACAGCAGCGCGTCACGTTTGGGCCCTTTTTCCTCGCCTTGCAGCAACCGGCGCAGGATGGCGGCGTTTTCTTCCCGGTTACCGCCACGCAAATCGGCCAACCGCCCTTGTTCCAGTTGGAAGAAGTGCGGGGCAAGCTCTGTGACATGCACATCTGTTTCCTCGTAGAACTCTGCAACAACGGTAGGTCCCAGTGTTGAAACCTCATCAATGGATGCCGGGCCACCCGCTGTCTCGGCGATTTGGCCGCAAACAACCATGCCCCTACGGACTCCCAGGGCCCGAAGAACAATCGCAAGCGGCTCGCACAGCTCCGGTTTGGGCACGCCCATCAACTGCGCGGTCGGTCGCGCCGGATTAAGAAGCGGCCCGAGATAGTTGAAAAGCGTGCGTTGTCCACGATCGGCGCAAAGCCGGCGCGCCGGACCGATTTGCTTGAAGGCGGGGTGATAACGCGGCGCGAAAAAGAAGGCGAACCGAGACGTTCGCAATGCAACAGCCGCTTCGCCCGGTGAGAGATCGACTGGAATGCCGAGAGCTTCGAGGACGTCGGCGCTGCCTGTCTGAGAGGTCACTGCGCGGTTCCCGTGTTTTGCAACGGTCACACCGCCTGCCGCGCACAGGATGGCAGCGCCTGTGGACATGTTAAAAGTCCCGGCGTGGTCTCCTCCAGTGCCGACCACGTCCAACACGCCGCGCGCCCTTGTTTCGACGTCCAGTGGCGGGACTATTGCCATCGCACGCAACGCGCGCGCAAAAGCCAGTATTTCATCGGGTGTTTCTCCCTTTTGTGCGAGGGCGCTGAGGAAAGCCGCTTTGGTTTCGGTGTCAACCGACTCACTGACGAGCTCGGCCACGGCAAGACCAACCTGTTCTTCGGTCAGGTTTTTCTGATCACGGAGTTGACGAGCAAGGTCTTCGAGCACGCAGTGCATGTTACCAAAGCCGGCAACCGATGACAACCGCGTCTTTCTTCGTTTGGCGGGGGCAGGCGAGTTTCCGATACCGGCAGCAGCCCGTACTACCATCTTGGAAAATCTGCGCAGCAATCGCGAATGGGCGGATCGTTGGAGGCTTTTGCCTGCGAACCGTTCGCTCACTGATCTCGATCTCATCTGTTCCGTTGGCGACGAAGTCGTTTCGGGCGGCAGGGCTCGGCGGAGCGCGGAACTTGCAACGAACGCGTTTATCTGGCCGCGATCCTTCGGTTGCGGTTGCGCCGCGCTGAGGTACTGTGTGCGGCGGTGCCAAACATCGGTCTCGCCCTCATTTTTCTGCCATGAATTTTTCTGCCTGTCATGTTTCTGCCAACGACGTTTCTGCCAACGACGTTTCTGCCAACAATGTTTCTGCCAACAATGTTTCTGCCAACGATGTTTCTGCCAACGATGTTTCTGCCAACGACGTTTCTGCCAACAATGTTTCTGCCAAGGATGTTTCTGCCAAACATTTTTCTGTCGCCCGTATTTCTGTTCATTGATCTTTCTGCCTTCTTTGGTTGGGCCGAAGCACGGATTTCCTCAAATCCACGGTGAAAGCATGGCCGCGCGTGGCCAGCCCGGTCGGAACAAAACGGAAGCCGACGAACACCGTGGCGGCGTTCGTCGGCTCGCCCCAGAATTCAAACTCAGGTTAGTAACAAGTCAGCTTACATGTTCGATTTGCTGTTGTTTTTTCTGCTGTTGGCCGATCTGCGGTTCGAGGTCTGATTCTCCTCGTCCGTTTTCGGGCCGAACCGCACTTTGATGGCAAGGACCTTGCCGTCAGGCAGGTTCTCGGCCAGACCGCCCACCTCGTCCCCAGGGACAGCGTCGGCGAGCGTGGCCGGTTTGCCGTTCTTCGTGATGACTGTGGTATCATCCGTGACAAAGACGCGGTCTTTGGTCGCTCCGGAAAGCGTGAACGTTTTCTCTGCCACGTTCACGGACCGGAGCTTGCCGCGGATTGGATACCGGCTGCCACGTGTTGCACGCACGGACGGCGCACTTTCCTTGCTTGTCTTTTGGATTGCTGCTGCGGCCTGCTGCTTCGCTGCGCCGGGGCTTGACATGTCCGAGCCGCATGCGGGTGCCAGCAGAGCTGCAACGGCCAGCAACCATGTACCGCACAGGATGTTGATCTTGTGTTTCATTTATACCTCCTTGCTTTTTTGTTGTTCTTGGAACTTTGAGCCGGTTCGCAGGTACACGATCCCAACGTTCCGGTTTGGCGGGGAGACTCGCGACCACTGCGATCATGGTTTGGTCACGCGACTCTGCCCTCCTTCTCAGAGTTCCGGTGCAAAAGATATGCATTTTTGTTTGCAAATCAAGTGGACGAAATATCAGGTGCACCGTTTTGGCGGATGCGACTCGCTTGGACCGACTCTGCTTTCGCCGCGGAATCCACGCTTGTCATTCCCGAGTTTGCGAATAGTCTGCAGCATCATGACACGCGACGAAGCATGGAAAATTTTGACCGAGTTCACCCTGTCAGACTCGCTCCGGAAACACGCTCTCGCAGTTGAAGCAGCGATGCGACATTACGCCGGGCACTTCGGCGAGGACGTCGAACGATGGGGCGTTGTAGGATTGTTGCACGACTTCGATTACGAGCGCTGGCCAAATCCGCCCGAACACACACGCGCCGGAGCTGCGATTCTCCGCGAACGCGGACTGGACGAAGAACTCGTCACGGCGATCATGTCGCACGCTGATTGGAATCATGACCAGTACCCGCTTGACACTCTGTTGCGGCGCACACTTTACGCTGTGGACGAGCTGTGCGGCTTTGTCATGGCAGTTGCCTACGTCCGCCCGGAACATCTGACAGGCATGACACCTTCAAGCGTCCGCAAGAAGATGAAGCAGAAATCTTTTGCCGCCGCAGTGAGCCGCGAGTCGATCGAGAAGGGCGCTGCGTTGCTTGGTTTGCCACTTGACGATCACATCCAGCATGTGATCACCGCGTTGCAGGGTGTGAACAACGATCTTGGTTTTGCTTGATCGGGCTCGAAGCCCACAAACACAATGCATGACACAAGTCCCATGACGTCGAGCGCGGTGCTCAAGCTCTCGTGGCCGCAAACACACGGCTATTGGGAGATTCCGGTGCTGTTTGAAGACGAGCATTTGCTGGCGGTAGAAAAGCCGGCGGGGCTTTTGACTTCGCCGGATCGTTATGATCCCGACAGGCCGAACCTGATGCGTTTGCTGCACACCGGCATAAGCGCGGGCAAGACGTGGGCCAGGGCACGTGGCCTTGTGTATCTTGCAAATGCACATCGGCTGGACTTTGAAACAAGCGGCGTTCTGCTTCTGGCAAAGAGCAAGGCCGTGCTCGTCAAGCTGGTCAACATGTTCGGCACCGAAAAACCCGGGAAACGATATGTCGGCCTCGCCCAGGGCACGGCCAAACATGAACATTTCGAGGTCGATGCCCCACTTGCCCCCGATCCTT
>Ga0272448_1006610_pt1 | contig 12472 bp, 13 predicted proteins | sample YNPCB0191_FD_202220 | JGI IMG/M metagenome (GOLD analysis project Ga0272448, IMG submission 202220) | Hot spring sediment microbial communities from Yellowstone National Park, WY, United States - YNP-CB-019-1 | ecosystem: Environmental > Aquatic > Thermal springs > Hot (42-90C) > Sediment... | reverse complement strand
AAGCAGGACATGATGCTCCAGAAACAGGATCAGATGCTTGAGAAGCAGGATGACACGATTGAGGAGCTACGCGGGGTGAGATCCGACCTGAGCGAGCACATGGAGAGTAGGTTCGCAAGGCTCGAAAACGAGATCGCTGAGATAAGAAGGGCGCTGAGGGAGCTCGGCGTCAGCTGATCCTGCAGATGGGGCTTTTGGGATGACGAAGCTTGGAGTCATAACCGCAGCAGTCTCTGGCACCCGTCTCGGAACGTTCACCCTGCTGTGTTGAGCGTGTTTTGGTTTCATAAACGAAACCTATCACCATCACCTCATCACGAATTCCTCTGGCCCTCAGAAGCGAGAACACAAGGCACATTTGATTTTCGAGTATCGCGTCATCTGGTCCACTGTAATCCACAGGAAACAGTTTTGATAAAAGCATGCCCAGATTGACCTGCATCTACTCCGCGTTATGGATATCTAACCTAACGCCCTTCATATGTAATATGATATGTATGTTCATGTGCTTGCATTATATTGAGTTTAGTGTAAGACTATAAATCCCAAAAACAATGGAAATGCCTGGAGAGGGATCTCCAAGCCTCACTTTTTCTCGCCCAGCCAGGGCATCATCGCCCTGAGCTCTGCACCGACCTTCTCGATCAGATGCTCTGACTCCTGCTGCTCCAGGGCCTTCTTCACCGGCAGTCCTGCCTGTGACTCCAGGATCCACTCGCGAGCGAACCTTCCGGACTGGATCTCCTCGAGGATCTCCCACATCGCCTCTCTGGACTGCTCGTTGATTATCCTGTCGCCCCTCGTAAGGCCACCGTACTCAGCGGTGTTCGATACGGAGTTCCACATCTTCATCAGGCCGCCCTCGTGGATCAGATCCGTGATGAGCTTGAGCTCGTGGCATGCCTCGAAGTATGCGATCTCAGGCTGGTAACCGGCCTGGACCATGATCTCAAAGGCCGCCTTTATCATCGCTGTGACTCCGCCGCAGAGATCGACCTGCTCGCCGAAGAGATCCGTCTCGGTCTCCTCTGCGAATGTGGTCTCGAGAACTCCTGCGCGTGTTCCTCCGATGCCCTTCGCATACGCCAGCGCGATCCTCTTCGCGCTCTTTGAGTGATCCTGCTTCACCGCGATGAGGCACGGAACGCCCTTGCCCTCCAGGAACTGGCGGCGAACGAGATCTCCCGGACCCTTCGGCGCGACCATCACGACATCCACATACTCCGGGGGTATGATCTGGTTGAAGTGTATGTTGAACCCGTGCGAGAACCCCAGTATGTTGCCCTCCTCGAGGTATGGAGCTATCTGCTCCCTGTATATCTTCGGCTGCAGCTCATCAGGAAGCAGTATCTGTATGAAATCCGCCTCCTTCGAGGCCTCGGGCACGGTCATCACCCTGATGCCGTCCTTTTCGGCCCTCTTCCACGCAGGCGAGTCCTTCAGATCCGCGGCTATGACATCAAGCCCCGAGTCCTTCAGGTTTGCACCCTGCGCATGCCCCTGATTGCCGTAGCCTATTATGGCTATCGTCTTGTCCTTCAGCACTCTCAGATCTGCATCCTTATCACGATATATTGTTGCCAAAACAACTCCTCCTCAAGGTCCCGTCTGGACCACCTTGCTTCCTCTGACCATGGAGACCTTGCCCGTCCTCGCCATCTCCTTGATCCCAAACTGGCGGAGCATCTGCTGCAGCGCATCGACCTTCTTCTCATCCCCCGTGACCTCTATTATCAGAGATCTCGGGGAGACGTCGATTATTCTGGCTCTGAAGACAGAGACGATCTGCATTATCTCAGATCTCGTATCCTTGTTCGCGCTGACCTTTATGATCGCAAGCTCGCGCTCCACCGACTCGTCAGGATCGAGCCTGCTCACCCTTATAACGTTGATCAGCTTGCTGAGCTGCTTCACGACCTGCTCCAGAACGACGTCGTCTCCCTCCACCGAGATCGTCATCCTGGAGTAAGCGGGATTGTCTGTGGCTCCCACCGATAGGCTATCGATGTTGAAGCCCCTTCTGCTGAACAGGCCGGAGATTCTGGTGAGAACCCCGGGCTTGTTCTCGACTATGACTGCGATGGTGTGCTTCATGAATCCAGCTCCAGAATCTCGCTAAGTGATGCTCCCGCCGGCACCATCGGCGATACCTTCTCATCCCTATGAACTACGAAGTCCATGACCGTGGGCCTGTCTGACGCAAGCCCCTCTTTTAGCACATCCTCGACCTCAGAGGGCTTCGTGGCTCTGAGACCGAGTGCGCCGTATGCCTCGGCGACCTTGACGAAATCAGGCACGTCGCCGAGCGTCGTGTGCGAGTACCTCCTCCCGAAGAAGAGGGTCTGCCACTGCCTGACCATGCCCAGCACCCCGTTGTTCAGTATCGCGATCTTCACAGGAATATCATTGACAACAGCGGTCGCGAGCTCCTGGATGTTCATCTGGAAGCTCCCGTCCCCGGCGATGTCTATGACCTCACACTCAGGCCTCCCGATCTTCGCGCCGATCGCAGCCGGGAATCCATAACCCATTGTGCCCAGGCCGCCGGAGGTTATGAAATTCCTGGGATCTTTGTGTTTGAAGAATTGAGCCGCCCACATCTGGTTCTGCCCGACCTCTGTGACTATTATCGCATCCGGACAGAGCTCGCAGATCTTCTCGATGACGAACTGCGGCTTTATCACGTTCTCGTCTCTGACGTACCGCAGCGGGTACTCCCTCTTCCACATTAGGATCTTCTCATTCCATTCCGTCCATGGCTTCTGCTGAACGTGCTTCAGCAGCTCCGCAAGTGCATTCTTTGCATCGCCGACAACTGGGATGTCCACCCTGACGTTCTTGCCGATCTCTGCAGGATCCACATCGATGTGTATTATACGGGCCTTTGGCGCGAAGCTCGCGATCTTTCCTGTAACGCGATCATCGAACCGCGCGCCGACTGCCAGGAGAACATCCGCCTCCTGAACGGCGAGGTTCGCGTACTTGGTCCCGTGCATGCCGAGCATTCCGAGGGAGAGTGGATGCTCCGTCGGGAAGCAACCCATGCCCATGAGTGTTGTTGTCACAGGCGCGTTCAGCCTGGTGGCGAGCTGGAACAGCTCCTCGTGCGCGTTCGCATACCTCACGCCACCTCCAGCATATATCACAGGCCGCTCTGCAGCCATCAGCGCCTCTGCCGCCCTCCTTATCTGGAGCTGGTGGACTTTCGTTGAGGGGTTGTAGCCTGGAAGGTTTACCTCTGGATAATCGAACTCGAGCTCGTCAACTGTTATGTCTCTTGGCAGGTCTATCAGCACCGGTCCGGGCCTGCCTGTCCTGGCTATGTAGAACGCCTCCCTGAAGACCCTGGGTATGTCCTTGGAGTTCTTGATCAGGTAGTTGTGCTTCGTTATCGGCATGGTTATGCCTGTTATGTCCGCTTCCTGGAAGGCATCCTTTCCGATGAGGTTCGTGTTGACCTGACCGGTCATTGCGACGATCGGCACCGAGTCCATGTAGGCTGTGGCTATGCCTGTGACCAGGTTGGTCGCGCCAGGACCAGAGGTGGCCAGGCATACGCCTACCCTGCCGGTGGCCCTAGCGTATCCATCAGCCGCATGCGCAGCCGCCTGCTCGTGCCTGACCAGTATGTGTCTCAGATCAGAGCTGTATATCGCATCGTACAGCGGAAGCAGAACTCCGCCGGGAAGGCCGAATATCACATCCACCCCCTCCCGCCTGAGACACTCTATTATCGCCTCTGCTCCTGTCATCCTGACCATCATCTATCCTCCAAAAGCATCAGCCTGTTTATACCTTCCAGAACAGCCTCGACGGAGGCCATTATGATATCGGCTCCCGCGCCCCTGGCTGTTATACTTCTATCTCCTATCGCCATCTTCACCCATACCTCGACCAGGGCGTTTGTTCCCCCTGTTATGGCATCCACATGGTACTCCTCAAGGCGAATATCTGTAACGCCCGAGATCGCTCTCCTGACGGCATTCACAGCCGCATCGACTGGACCGACACCAGCGCCAGCCTCCAGCGTCTCTCTTCCATCCAGGATGAGCTTCACGCTTGCAGTTGGCGTCACCCTGTTGCCGCTGACCACTGTGAGCTCTTCCAGAAGGACTCTGGGCTTCAGCTCCCTCGAGAGCACGGTATCGGCTATCGACTGGAGATCCGCATCCGAGACCCTCTTGCCCTTGTCGCCGAGCTCCTTGACGCGACTGACTATCTCGTTAAGCTGCTCCTCGTTTACTGTGATCCCGAACTCCCTGAGCGCAAGCTCGACAGCAGCTCTTCCCGACATCTTCCCCAGGACTATGCGCCTCTTCCTGCCGACCTGCTCAGGCCGCATCGGCTCGTATGTGGATGTGTCTGCGATCAGGCCGTGGACATGTATCCCTGCTTCGTGTGTGAATGCGTTCTCTCCGACAATGGCCTTGTTCGGCGCAACTGGTATGCCGGTCTTCTTCGAAACAACTCTGGACACCTTATATAAAAGATTGCACTTTATGCCTGTCCTTATACCATAAAGGTTCTCCAGGCACATCACAACCTCTTCCAGACTGGTGTTGCCTGCCCGCTCGCCGATGCCGTTGATCGTGACGTGCGCCTGCGCAGCGCCGTTTCTGAGGGCAGCTACTGTATTCGCGGTCGCCATCCCGAAGTCGTCGTGGCAGTGTATGCTCACTGGTCTGCCAAGAGACCTCAGGCGCTGGAATATCTCCGCGGTCCTCTCGGGAAGAAGCACGCCAACAGTATCGCAGAAGCAGAGCCTGTCCGCGCCTGCCTCGATTGTGGCTCTGTAAATTGATTCCAGATAATCGAGATCGGCTCTGCTCGCGTCCTCGCCGCTGAGCTCAACGATCAGGCCATGAGCCTTCGCGTGCTCTGTGGCCTCAACTGCCCTTCTTAGCACCGTCTCTCTGTCAGATCTCAGCTTCCTCTCGATGTGAAGATCTGATACCGGAACGACAAGGTGGATGGAATCGACATCGCAATCAAGCGCAGCGTCGATGTCCCTCCGATTGGCGCGCGCAAAAGAGCAGATCTCTGCGTTTAATCCAGCAGATGCGACGGCACGGATCGATTCGCGCTCTCCGTCAGATGTTATTGCGGATCCGGCCTCGATAACATCGACGCCCAGTTCATCCAAAAGCTGCGCGATTTGAAGCTTATCCTCGACGCTCAGGGAGACCCCCGGCGTCTGCTCGCCATCGCGCAGTGTGGTATCGAGAAATCGTATCTCACCCGATAAAGCGATCCCACGCGTTCATCTCTTTCACCCTCAAGTGTGGCTCAGCTACGTTGATGATACACAGTGATAAATCTAGCGGTAGGGAGGTGACATCTGTCCCACAGAGCTGCTCTTCCAACTCATCGATCCTTGAGCTTCTCATCGACGCGTATATATTCGATCGAGGTATCTGGATATCGCCCTTGCTCATCCTTCTCCAGAGATTTGACCATGTCCCATATGGTGAGAAGGGCCACAGATGCACCTGTGAGAGCCTCCATCTCGACCCCTGTTCTGCCGACAGATGTCACCCTCACCCTGACGCGAACCGCCGAATCCTCCAGGGCGATCTCGGTATCGACCCCTGTGATCGGGATGTTATGACACATCGGTATCAGGCGCGGTGTCTCCTTCACGGCATTTATCGCGGCTATCCTGGCAGTCGTTATCACATCCCCCTTGCTGACCATCCCGGACGCGATCGCCTCGATCGTGCTGCGCCTGAGCCTTATCAGGCCGGATGCAGTCGCAGTTCTCCTGACAGGCGGCTTCTCAGTGATATCGACCATTCCTGTCCCGTCTCTTACCATCATAATAACCCCGCGCCAACAAGCATTGCAAATCTCATCAGATCCTCATCGCCTCAGGGATCTTGTCTATTAGATCTGTGGCTACCATCCCGAAATCCCTCTCTCGGTAGACGAGATCTCCGGCCCTGCCGTTGACGAATGCAGCCGCTGCAGCAGCCCTCATCGCATCCGCACGCGCGTAAAATGCTCCTGTTATTCCGGCCAGGACATCTCCCGTTCCTCCGACGGTCATTCCCGGGTTTCCGGTGGTGTTCCCCCTCACCATCTCCCCGTCTGTGATTATATCCATTCTTCCCTTGAGAAGGACGACAAGCCCCCTCTCGCGCGCGAATCTCTTCACGACCTCGATCCTCTCTCTGCCCTTCGGGAGATCCAGTCCGCTTATGCGTCTGAACTCGCCCGCATGCGGTGTCACTATGCCCTTCAGCGGCATATCAGGCTGCAGAGCATCTGCATCGATGACGACCCGATCGCAGAGCGGGATGATCTGGGATACAGCCTCAAGTGTCTCCGCCTCTCTGCCCAGGCCCATGCCGATGACAACCACATCATGTCTTGGTATCAGGCTCTTCAGGATCTCAAGGTCATCCGTGCACAGCCTCTCAGATGTCAGGGGCCGGACGATCATGTTCGGCGAGAACGAGGAGATCGTATCTGCGACGCTCCTAGGCGCTGCGACTGTGACTATGTCAGCGCCCGCGCGGAGGGCAGCCATCGCTGAGAGAGCGGGCGCGCCCGTGTACGGCCCGCCGCCGATCACCAGTATCCTCCCGCTGTCCCCTTTATGACTCTCCGGACTCCTTCTCCCCAGGAGTTTCAGATCCCCTGGGCCGACGAGGAACTCGGCCATTCTCGGTATGCCGATGCTCACAACTCTGAAATCGCCATTCATCCCGATCTTCGGGCGATGGAATGTCACTGTGGTATTTGGAGATACCTCTTTTCCAGTGCCCATTCCGCTCGGCACATCTACCGAGACGATATGCTTTCCGCAGGAGTTGATGAGATCTATGACATCCCCTTCAAGCCCCTTTATCGTGCCGCGAACACCTGTGCCGAAGAGGGCGTCGACGACAACATCATACCCGCTGAGGTCGATCTCGCTCACATCCGTGATCTCCCTCAGATCGAACTCGAGCCGCTTCAGAACATCCCAGTTTCTCCTGGCCTCCTCTGTGGCTATATCCCTCGCACGCCCTATGAGGAATACAGTGACATCGAGATCGTCGAGGTGGCGTGCTGCCACAAAGGCATCCCCGCCGTTGTTTCCTCTGCCGGCGATTATGGCTATTCTATTTCCTCCAAGCTTCCTGATCTCATTCGCAAGCGCTGCTCCGGCGTTCTCCATGAGCTGCAGAGTGGATATGCCAAGATACGCGCAGTTCGCATCTATCGCGCCCATCTCATCAGCGGAAATATAGCGCATGCATCGTCATTACTGCGGCGGTGCTGTTAAGGATATCGTTGGACATATCTGAAACCCCGCATTCAAGAGCAGAGGCTGAACAGGCTCTCATGAAGCAGCAGGTACCGGTATATGCTGCATGAACCCAGGTTGCATGCCTATGATTTCAGTAATGTGAGCACACGACCTATAGTTGGATGGCACATAGAAACACAAGGCCTGAAACTGTACAGAGTGGTGCTCATTATCATGGTGCATCGCAAAGATTTTTAACCCATGCCTTCCATAAGTATACTTTACATGGGGGTTTATGCAAATGGATCGGTTTCTGGGGATTGTTGAAAATGGCAGACTGAGAATCATGATGCCGCGCGAGCACTGCTGCACCGTGAGGCTGACTCAGATAGTCAAACCTGCGACCTCTGCAGAAGAGCTTGCTGCATCGCATGAGATAGATCTGAGCCAGTATGAGGGATGCGCGATAATGGTGACAGGAAAGCTTCCGGAGGGCAAGGGCTGGATATTCGAGGCGAAGATAATAGACACCGCAGGCCCGATACTGACAGAGGTCGTGAGGAGCCTGTTCTGCTGATTCTCTGCAGCCCACAATGCATGAACCAGCGGGGCTCAGAACGCCATCGTAGAGGCGTTCTGGGGACTCACGTCCAGGCCGAAACAGCTGAGATGATATCTGGCTCACAGCAATTTTTACAGGCCTGGATAGTTAATGTTTTTGATTTTGCTCCTAATAAGATCGAAGCGTGCATTTTGCGTTCACCATCGCGCCTCAGACCTTAAGCACTCCCGATCTGAGTATCTCGAAGAATGCATCGAATACCTGCATCTCAGAATCGAAGAGAAACCGGCTGCAGCCCAAAGAATCGCAGATCTCAGATATCCTGGAGTTGTGCGCATCGAGCCTGGATCTGTAATCGTCTCTGAGCCTCTGGCTCACCCTCGTTATGAGAGCTTCTCCGCTCTCCATATCGATGAATCTCGCATCCCCGGCTATTCCGAGATCGCGCTCCTCAGGCGAGAGTATCTGCACAACGATGAGATCGTGGCGCGACAATCTGTAGATCGCGGTCTCTAAATTATCCATATCGTCCAGCATGTCGGATATGAGAACAACAAGGCTGGTCGTCGAGATCATCCTGTCGAACTGGTCTGATGCCTTAAGGATATCCGTGCCGCCAGAGGGCTCCGTGCCGTCCAGCAGATCTATCACCTTCAGGAGGTTTCCAACACCCCTCACAGGCTCGCCTGCCCTGAGATCCTCACCGAATGTGGAGACAGAGAACTTCTCGTTCTCCTGTGTGGCGATGAACGCAAAGCCTGCTGCAATCCTGGACGCGAGCTCGAACTTCCTGTTGAAGCCCATGCTGCCGCTCGAGTCCAGCAGGATGTGAACCAGCAGGCTCCTCTCCTCCTCGTGCTCTCTGACGTAGAGCCGCTCTGTCCTCGCATAAACCTTCCAGTCGACGAGCTTGAAGTCGTCCCCCTTTCTGTACTCGCGGTATCCCACAGGGCTTATCCCGTGGCCAAACCTGATGGACCTCCTGGATCCGATATGCGCTGTGGATACTCGCTTTCTTACAAGCAGACTGAAACGCTCAAGCTCCTTGAAGAACTCTGTGTCCATATCAGATTCCGCATCAGATTTTCAGCTCTTTCAGTATGTCAGTGATCACCTGGTCCTGGGTCAGGCCCCGCCGCTCAGCCTCGAATGTCAGTATGAGCCTGTGCCTCAGAACAGGATAAGCCATCACATGGAGATCCTCCCTGGATACGTAATTCCTGCCATCGAGCAGAGCTCTTGATTTGGCTGCGAGTATGAGACCTATGCTGGCTCTCGGGCTGGCACCGTATCTCACGCCATCCCATCTCCTTGTCGATACCACGAGCCGCACCGCGGCCTTCCTGAGATCCTCGGATATCGGCACCTCCCTTGCAATCTGCTGCAGAGCCAGGATCTCCTCCTTGCTCGCAACGCTCTGAACCCTCGGCTCCACACGTCCTGTATACCTTTCCATGATCTGGAACTCCTCATCAGGCGAGGGATAGTCCATCCTTATCTTCATGAGGAACCTGTCGAGCTGAGCCTCAGGCAGCGGGAACGTCCCCTCCATCTCTATCGGGTTCTGTGTTGCCAGGACGAAGAATGGGTCGTCAAGCCTGTATGTCCTGTTTCCAACAGTCACCTGCCGCTCCTGCATCGACTCGAGCATCGCAGACTGCGTCTTTGGTGAGGCTCTGTTTATCTCGTCCGCGAGGACTATATTGGCGAATATCGGCCCGGGCTCGAACCTGAACCTCTTCTCTCCGTCGACCTCCTCGATGATGGTGGTCCCTGTGATATCAGCCGGCATCAGATCAGGCGTGCACTGTATCCTGCTGAAGCTCAGGCTCATGGTCTTCGCCGTGGTCTTTATCAGGAGTGTCTTCCCGAGGCCGGGGTTGGACTCGAGCAGCGCATGCCCTCCGGCGATTATTGAGGAGAGGAGCTGCTCTATCGCAACCTTCTGCCCGACCATGACCTTCTCTATCTCTCCACGTATGCCCCGGAATATGGCAGGGGCCCTTGCGTAAATGCTACTCAGATCCTCTGACATCTATCTCTCCGGTCCCAGCTCAACTCGGAGGCCTACAATTTAATCTTTTGGAAGCAGGTTGGACGCAGTCGATCAGAGAATTCAGCAATTTCAGGGATCTCTTTGGCTTTATCTTTTACACATATCGTTGAGATCGGCATCAGTTGAATAGAATTGCAATTAAAGCACCCAACTGCCATCAGAGATCCTGTCGCACAGGGCGATTCAGCAAAATCGCAAGGCTTAAACCAGAGAGATGTGAAAATATTCATGTCGGTGCACTCCTGGATCGCATGGTGATTGTGATGGAGATAAAGGAAGGATCCCTGGTCAGGTACAACGGTACCGGGACTGTTGGGATCGTCAAGCTAATAAAAGAGGAGGACGGGGAGACCTGGGCGCTTCTCGATTCCACAGAGCTCTACTATCTGACATCCTATCTCGAGCCCATAGAGAAGGTCCCTGAGCGGAAGGAGCTCAGCGGCATGTCTCTTGAGGATCTCGCGGAGAGGATGAAGGAAGAGAAAGAGCTGATGGAACGTGCCAGGCTCCACGATGAGAACCTCGAGTGCGGCGGATGAGCGCAGGCTCTTGATAGGCGTCGTCATTCATGGCCCAGAGGTAGTGGATACTGGATTTGCTCTCCAGGCCATTGAATGGCTCGAAGGGCGTGGCGATGTGATGGCAGTCCTCGGGGGGACGATGGGCAGGGTTGCGGTCATCGATGCCGGTCTTGCTGACAGGATAGATATCAGCAGGCGCAGATCCCCCAGCCAGTCTGTGCAGGACCTCCAGCACTCGGACCTCACAGTTCTCCTGAACCACGCGAAGAGCAGGGAGACGGGGCTTGTTTTTGGAGCGATCGTGGCTTCGAGGGCCAGGCCCTCAAACCCCCTGATCCAGGCGGACTCCGGCGGTCGCTTCGTCGCTGCTCTGGCGAATTCATCTGGGATGAGCAATGTCATTGCAGATGGCCTCGCATCAGAATTCGGTTTCGATGTTCTGGATGCCTGCGTGCCTGATGATAATCTGCGCCAGGAAGGTGATGCGATCGTGAGAAGGATGAGCGGGGTCCTGCCAGGAGAGAGGATCTCCGTCAACGGCACGGTTATCGGGACGGCCACTGATACCTGCGTAGAGATCGTGGCTCGGGACGGGAGGATCGTTGGCGCAAGAGGAATAGATCTCAAAATGCATGGCCTGGAGAAGCTTCCACATGTCGATCTGAGATACGCGATCCTTCGAAGTGGGTCTGTGCGTAGGACTGCAGGGATGCTGAAGCCCAGGCTTGGATCCATTAGAAAGAGCAGGAACGGCAGGTTCGCGATCATAGATCATGCTGCAGAGGACTCATTCGAGATCGCATCTGATGCATCATTTGTGATAACGATAGGCGACGATACAACAGCCATCGCCGGAGACGTTCTGTCCAGGCTCGGGATACCGGTACTGGGGATAGTTGATGGCGATCTCGACGGCATCTGCAGCGGTCTTGTCCTGCCGGAGGGGAGTGTGATCGTCAGGGTGAGGGCCGGAAACGATGATAAGATCGGGAAGGCCATAAAATCGATATCAGAGAATCGCAGGCCATCCAGCCTGGATGAGGCACTGGATATGGTAAGAGATGTGGCGGGAGATCGCATCGTCTCCGTCATCCGCTCCGATGGCAGATGATATAGAGAGCATCAGAGGGGCATTCAGGCTGCAGGTTTGCCCCGCCTGCTGAGGGCTGTGCATGTCTGCTCATTCAGAGGAGAATCTCTCACATCAAGGGCGTTGATGATCCCCGTTGGATCCGCGTGGTTCCCGGATTTCCGCATGCGTCGATGCTGCTCATCACCTAGATCATCTGTAGGTCACTTCTAGATCTTATCTGACTCACATATAAAAATCAACCTTTTATTCTCTGGCGCTACCTCTCTGCATGTATGATGCTTAAAGAACTGATCATCGGACTGGTGATCATCGCAGGCCTTTCTGCTGCGATGAATCCAGAGGATTATGATGCACTCTACCCGACAGAATATCCGGATCAGCCGGTGGATTACTACCAGCCGCCGCCTGATAGCGCATATTTCACAAATGAGGAGCCGGCAGATGCCGGGAGCCTGGTTGATCAGGGCGCAGTGGATGATCCATCAGTCCTGAGCAGTGTGCCTGAGGGAAACGGGCTGTGGATAGTTGATGGATTGAATTACGAGCACACGGTCAGCCTGAATGTGCCGACAGAGAGCTGGGCAAACCAGGAGATAGTGCCATCGGTAGGTGGTGACCTGGTCATATACTACGAGTATCCGACCGGCCAGATAGTCACACAGCACCTGGGTCGCGTGCGCCCCTACCACAGATACTGGGCATGGTTCTACGGGCCATTCCCTGGCGTCTACAAGGTATGGTACGTGATAGACGGCGTTTACAGGAGCAACTACGTCTGGTACTATGTCCGCGAGGACTGGCCGTGGTGGTACGGAGGCTACACCTTCACAACATACTACTACACGCTTCCAGTCAGGTACTACTACATTCCGGTAGTGTATGAGCCGATACGATGGACATACAGGTACACATGGGAGTGGAGGTCGACAGATGGGTTTGTCACGACAATCATAGATCCTTGAGCGCCCCTCGACTTAGGACGATAGCAGGGCTAATCCCCGCCTTT
>Ga0272448_1006609_pt1 | contig 12474 bp, 10 predicted proteins | sample YNPCB0191_FD_202220 | JGI IMG/M metagenome (GOLD analysis project Ga0272448, IMG submission 202220) | Hot spring sediment microbial communities from Yellowstone National Park, WY, United States - YNP-CB-019-1 | ecosystem: Environmental > Aquatic > Thermal springs > Hot (42-90C) > Sediment... | reverse complement strand
TACATAAGCTTGGAGACGGGAAGGGATCGCCTTGGTAAGAGTCAAGAGACAGGCGAGGCTGCCGTACTTCCCCACATTGGTCGAGCTCCTCCTCCTGGGTGGGAAGAGCCATTATGTCCCCGTGACCAGCGAGGCTCTGGCTGCGCAGCTGGGCAAGTCGCAGCAGGCCATCTCCAACCACATCATTCAGCTTGAGAAGGAGGGATATATCGAAAGGGAGAAGGAGGGAAGGAAGTTCAACATCAGGTTGACGGAGAAGGCCGTGAACGACTTGACTTCGTATTATCTGGCGCTGAGGAGCGTCCTTGAAGAAGCCCCGGACATATTTGAGTTCAAGGGGAGGGTCTTCACAGGATTGGGGGAGGGTGCTTACTACATGAGCCTAGAAGGATACAGGAGGCAGTTCAAGGAGAAGCTGGGCTTTGAGCCCTTTCCGGGGACGCTTAACCTGAGGCTGGAGTCCAGGACGGACAGGATCCAGCTGGAGGAATTGAAGGCCAAGCCGGGGACCAGGGTGGAGGGCTTCACAGACGGCGCGCGGACATACGGAGCCCTGCGCTTCTTCCCTTCTCTGGTCGAGGACGAAAGGGGGGCCATTCTGGCGATCGACAGGACTCATTATGATATTTCAGTATTGGAAGTGATTGCGCCGGTGAACCTGAGGGAAGCGCTCGGGGTCAAGGACGGCTCGCTTGTGACCGTGAAGGCCTTCCTCTGAAACCCATACAGAAAGAAAAGCGGACACCAATTTTAAATACCCGCCCATTCGGCACTAGTTAAATGTCAGCCGCTGGAGCAAAGAACAGCAACGTTCACGTCATCGATCATCCGCTGGCTCAGGCGATCCTCACCGATCTGAGGTTCAAGGACACGGGGCAAATCGCTTTCAGGAAGGGGCTCGTGAAGATAGGACGGCTAACGGCATACGAAATCATCAGGTCATTCCCCACCAAGGAGACCTATGTGGAGACGCCGCTGAAAGTGAAGGCAAGGGGCGTGAAGGTCCCCGATATGGAGCACGTGGTCATAATCAACATACTGCGCGCAGCGATGTCTCTAGTGGAGGGGCTCCTCAAGTCCTTCCCACAGGCCAGGCAAGGGGTACTGGCCGTGCAGAGGGTTGAAGAGAAGGAGGGAATAGAGAACATCAAAGCAATCAAGTATTTCGTGAAGATTCCGAAGTTCAACAGCGAAGACACCGTCATCATAGCCGACCCGATGCTGGCCACGGGCTCGACGATATTGGAGGCGATCGCAGAAGTGTACAAGGTGGGGAAGCCGAAGAGGCTCATCGTTTCATCCGTCATATCGTGCGAGTACGGAGTGGAGAAGCTTGTGCAGAAGTATCCCGAAGTGCAGCTCTACACCCTCGCCGTGGACCCCGAGTTGAACAACCACGCGTACATAGTCCCTGGGCTCGGCGACGCGGGAGACAGGTCCTTCGGTTAAGAAGAGGAGCCAAGCTATTCTATTCTGTTTTACTCTATTTTTGTTCCAAAGCTCGCCTAAGGGAGGACATCGTCCTTTCGACCCCCGTGTCCACGATGTAAGGCCCCAGGCGAGGCCCCTTCTCGCTCCCAAGGAGCACCCTGTACAGCAGCTTGAAGTAGTCGCCCGGGGGCACGCCGTTGGATTTGGCCACCTCGAATATGGCGTTCTGGATCCTGTCGGCCTCCTTGGTGGTTTCAAGGACGGATACGAGGTCAGCCACGGCCTTCTTCTCGGCCTCGCTCAGCTTCACTTTGGGGGGCTCGGCCATCACCTCGACCGACCAGTTGCGCGCCAGCCTGATGCGTTCGAGGACTTGAGGGGTGGCTTCGCCCACCATTTTGTATGACCGTAACCTCTTCAGGCTGTAGCCCTCAACGTCGTCGGGCGGGGCGGCGAAGGTGATTTCGGCCAAGAGGCGGTAGGGCAGGTGAATTTCGGGGGCCTTGGGAGGGTTAAGGAAGTTCGTGTACTCGTAGAGGCCCCTGAGCTGCAAAAGCTTGTCCTTTGACTTCACTTTGGCCTTTCCGAAGTAGATGTCTTCAAGGCGGTCGTATTCGTCCATGTACTTGGGGATGTCTGCCGGAGAGAGGTTGCGGGTGCCGGCGATACGCTTGAACATAAGCAGCACTAGGCTCTTGGTCGTTCCGTAGCGGTACCACCTTTGAGGGGTGAAGACGTTCCCGGCGGACTTAGATATCTTCCTCCCCGATTTGTCCAAGAACATTTCATACTGAACGTGGTAGGGGTGAGGGAAGCCCAAGACGTTGTCGGCCACCCAGTCGTTGACCTTGACCGAATCGGCTATGTCCTTGCCGTAGGCTTCGAAGCGGACGTCCAAGGCTGCCCACCTGGCGGCGAACTCCACCTTCCAAGAGAGCTTGCCTTCGCCCGCTGCCAATTTAACCTCCCCCTCGTGCCCGCACCCTTCGATCTCCCTCCCCCTGATTTCCGTCCCCTCGCATTTGTACGCCACAGAGCCGGTCGCCCCGTCGAAGGCCGTGGCGCGGGTGGTGTACATTCGGCCACAGTTGCTGCAGATGGCGAAATAGGGCAGAGCCTGTTCGTACTTCTCTTGGCCCGTCAGCTCCCTGATCTTGCGGCCTATCCTCTCGTTCTGGGCCAGCACGGCCTCCGCCTGTTTGACCAAGAGCCCCCGCCTGTAGGCCTCCTCTCCGCTCTCGAAACGATATTCGACCCCCGCCCTGTCAAGCGCGTCCCTGAGGAGGCTTCCCATATGGGCGCCGTATGACTGGTGGCAGCCGAAGGGGTCGGGTATGCGGGAAACGGGAACGGCTAGATACCGCTCCAAGTCCTTGGGGAGGCCCGCGGGGACCTTCCTCAAGCCGTCCATGTCGTCAGTGAAGGCTATCAGCTCGCTCTTCACCCCCTGATCTTGCAGGGCCAGCTTGACCCCGTAGGCCCTTATGGCGTCCGCCAGGCTACCAACGTGGGGGATGCCACTGGCACCCAGCCCCGACTCCACCCTGATCAGATCGAGGCTTCGACGGAGCCCCCTTTCCCTTTCTATGATTTCACGGGCCAGTTTGTCCAGCCAGGTGCCCCTGCCGATTACGTTCTCCAATACGCAGGTTGGTCGAAAAAACTAGAATATAATCCTAGGGAAGGCCCCTACCGGTAGTAGGGCACGGGGGCCTTCTCTAGGGGCTTGCCTTCCCTCGAAGCCCTGACCTTCTTCACGGCTTCCTCGAGGTACTTCATGGAAAGGATGGCCTCGTTTGTGTGCTTTCTTGTCTCGTCAGGCTCGGGGTACTTGGACACGAACTCCTGCAGGACGAGAGACACGGCCGTGTTGATGACGGAGGCCAAGTCGGCGCCGCTCAGGCCGTCCGTCAAGTCCACAAGTGACTCGAAGTTCACGTCGGCGGCAAGGGGCTTGCCGGCCGAATGTATCTTCAGGATCTCCAGGCGGGCCGCCTTGTCGGGGAGGCCGACGAAGATGAGCTTGTCGAAACGCCCCGCCCTAAGCAGAGCGGTGTCCACCATGTCGATCCTGTTGGTGGCAGCCAGCACGACTACGCCGCCCAAGGACTGAATGCCGTCCAGCTCCGTCAGCAGCTGGCTTACAACCCTCTCGGTGACCATGCTGTCGCCGCCCATGCCCCTCGTGGGAGCTAAGGCGTCTATCTCATCGAAGAAGATGATGCAGGGCGCGGCTTGGCGGGCTCTCCTGAAGACCTCCCTCACGGCCCTTTCCGATTCGCCCACCCATTTGCTCAGGAGCTCCGGGCCTCTGACGCTGATGAAGTTTGCTTGGCTTTCGGTGGCCACCGCCTTCGCTAGCAGGGTCTTGCCGGTCCCCGAAGGGCCGTAAAGCAAGATGCCCTTGGGTATGCTGTAGCCCATCCGCTTGTATATCTCAGGGTACTTCATGGGCCATTCGACTGCCTCCTGCAGCTCCTTCTTGACGCTGGCTAGGCCGCCGATTTCTGACCACTTGACCTCTGGAGTTTCGAGGTAGACCTCCCTCATGGCCGAAGGAGTGATTTCCCTGAGGGCGTCCTCGAAGTCCTTCATGCAGACAGTGAGCTTGTTCAGGGTTTCTGGAGGGATCTTCTCCTCTTCGAGCTTGATGTCCGGGAGGTGGCGCCGCAGGCTCTTCATGGCGGCCTCCTTGCAAAGGTACTCCAAATCGGCGCCCACGTAGCCGTGAGTGACCGCCGCCAGTTTCTCCAGCTCCACGTCATTGACCAGAGGCATATGGCGAGTGTGTATCTGCAGAATCTCCAGCCTTCCCCTCTTGTCGGGGACCTTGATCTCAATTTCCCTGTCGAACCTGCCTGGCCTCCTGAGGGCTGGGTCGATGGCATTAGGCCTGTTCGTGTTGTGAAGGAGAATGGGGTTTTCTCCACCGAAGAAGGCCTCTCCTTCAGCGCCACAGATGTCGTAGACGTAGCCGTCGAAGGGAAGCCTCCTGATGGACTTGATGATCGCCCTCTTCTGGGCTAGGGGCTTCTTGATCCTCGTGATGGCGAATGGGTTATTCGTCCTTCCGAAGCCGAGCCTGTACGCTTTGGTCTCGGCATTCACTTTAATCCCTGAGATGACCCTTCCTGGCGGGACGGTGTAGGAGGACACGTGAACCTTTATCCCATGCATCCTACAGAGCCAGTTGAGCTGCAGGATGAGCTCCCTGCTGACCGAAGTTATCTCCAGCCGGCCGCGCTTCGGATCCTTGTATCCATCTCCTCTTGCTATCCCTCTTAGAAGCTCTATGAAGTAATCCTTCGGAAGCTCGAAGACGAAGGAAGGCAGCCTCTTGTCGTGCGCAGCGTGACCGAAGAGCTCACCAAATAGGTGAGCCACAGGCTTCTTTTCGTAGTAAAGAGAATAGGCGTTGCTGTGCCTTCGCTCTGCGGACGGAGAAACGTTGAAGGCCTCCTTCATTAGCGCCTTGACGTCCTCGATGTGCTCCCGCTCGTGCAGGCCGAAGGTGAAGGTGAGTTCCTTCGGCTTGGAGGAGCCCTCCGAGAGGTAGTAGCCGAAGAGCCTACTGAGGCCAAGGGAGAGCCTGACGGTTCTAGGGATCCCCTCCTCGGCCCACTCCACCGAGTCGGGCTTGCAGCCGCTGTGCCTCCATCTCTGCACTGTGGACGAATCCACCCCGGCCTCAAGGGCTATCAGGTGGGACTGCCCATTCGGGCCTGGGACGTCCTGTAGAGCTAAGGCATTATCGTAGGGTTCGATCGTCCCGCCGCCGTAAAGGTCGAAGGATGGAATGAGCTGATCTTCAAATATATGCCCCCTGACCTGCTTGAGTTCCTTTGTGGACGAGTTGACCTTGTAGGGAAGGTCGACTAGGACGTCCCCCACCTTGAGCTCGTCGACCCTCTTTGCCTCGATCCCGTGGCGAGTCCTGATGAATACAGAGTGGTTCCCAGTGGTCCTTATGCGCCCTCCGAGGTACCTGATCTCGAATATCTCCTTCACCCTGTGCCTGAAGACGGACCTGAAGGGCTGGAACCTGCTGCCTCCAAAGTAGGTGTACTTTGAGAACCTAGGGTTGAGGGCCTTCTTCGGCTGAAGCCCCAGGACCTCATAACCGAATGCACCCTTCTCTACGCCCTCCTCCCCTTCCGTGTAGAAGGAATCGACGAATTCGCCTATCGGTGTGAGTTTGACCTTCCCATCCCTGTCCTTGATGAGGATCGGCGTATCCCCCGTGACGCTCGCAGCTATGACTACGACCTTCCCCCTGCCCTCCAGCCCGTCCATGAGAGAAAGGAGTTGAGAGACGACCCTGCGCTCAACTTCGCCCGTCACTTCCTCTCTCTTCGGAGCGATGGAGTCTATCTCATCTATGAATATGATGCTGGGGGACTTCTCCTTGGCCTCCTTGAATATCTCACGTAGGCGAGCCTCCGATTCCCCATAGAACTTGCTCATGATCTCCGGCCCGCTTATACTTATGAAGTGGGCGTTGGTTTCGTTCGCCACCGCCTTGGCCAGAAGGGTCTTGCCTGTGTTGTGGCTGAGTATGCCATTTGAGAAGAAGGAATGAGTGGAGGGCACCTCGAAGTCGTAGACCCTCTGCCACCCGCTCAGCTTCTTGACCGATTTGATCTTCTCGAAATCGTCTCTGTTGTAGCTCAAGTCGCGCTTGTAGCTTCCCGCCACAGCGTTCAGGATCTTGTTCTTTCCTTCCGAGATGAAGCCAATCTCCTTCCTGAACTTGAGGACGGAGTCCTTTCCTTGAATGGCGAGCAGGTTGGTCTGCCCGACGTTTCCAGACCGAGTGACGTAGCGATTACTATGGATCCTTGAGTGTATCCCAAACCTGAGGAGCAGGGTCTGAACCTCCTCCACCAGCTTCCTCGACTTGCTCTTCAGAAAGACGCCGTAGTGGTTGCCTCCCAGCCTGACATAGCCGTCTCCTTCGAAGAGCCCTCTGATGAAGGCTGCTGCGACCGAGTTGGGGGACATTAGGATGGGCGTGGGGACCCTCTTTTCATCACGGGACCAGTACTTCCTGAAGAAGTCGGCCAAGCCTCTGTTGTCGAACCTGAGGACGTTGCGCTGCTTCCCAGCCTTGGGCTTCGTGAATCCTTCGACCCCTAAGGTGCTCTTCATATCTTCGCGAATGGCCCTGGCGAGCTCCTCCTCGTGGCTTCCGATCGTGAAGGACACCCGATCCGACCCGGCCGTGCCTCCTGCCATGAAGATGCCAAAGAGCTCTCCCATTTTTTCGTCCCAGATCTTGGGCAGGGTGACAGGAGCCTGCAGCCTCTTGTTATCCACCTGGTCGTAGACCCTCACGTATTCCGTCGGCGACGGAATCCACTTGAAAACCTTGACCTTATCTCCTAACTTTAGCTTCTCGGCCTCCTTCCACCCTCCTGGAGTCATCAGGGGGTGGTTGAGGGTCATCCTCAGGCGCTTCCCTGTCTCCGTCTCGACCTCCACAGTCTCGGGGACGTCGTAAATGTGGAGCGCCTTCGCGCTGGCCGAAGGGAAAATGGGCAGGTCGGCGACGTACACACCCGGCAGCATCCCCTTGGCGAGCTCGTCGATTCGGATGAGCCCTCCGTTCTCAAGAGATATGAGAGAATCGCCGACGATACATCCGGGCGGGCCGTAGAGAAGCACGCCCTTCGGGGCCTCGATGCCCAGGCGCTCGAAGAGCTCCGGGTGGCGCAGGGGTAGCTCCACCATCTCCCTGATCTTTTGGATTTCGTCTTTCAGGCCACCTATGTCCTCATAGGCCACCTGAGGGACTCCCCTAAGAAGCTCGCCGCGCTCTGAAAGCTGGAATACGGTGCGCTGGCTTATGATCACGGCCTCGGAGACGGGAGTGATTCCCACCACTTGAAAGGTGAGCCTGCCCCCGAAATAGGGGACCATGATGTTGTCCCCACGGGTAACCGGGACGCCTTCCAGAGCATCGGTGATATAGCGCTCATCGATGGGCGGAATGTTCTCCAGAGGGGCGACCACAACCTTCTCGGCCGGCAGGGCCTTGATCTTGCGAATTGTCACCGTGTCGCCGATGGCAACGCCAGAATTGTTCCTAGTGAGGCCGTCCACCCTGATTATGCCCCTGCCCTCGTCTGAGGGATAGAGGGGCAGGCACTTGGCTACGGTCCTCCGTTTGCCCTTGATCTCCACCACGTCGCCCGTGGAAGCGGCAAGGGAATCCATTACGTCGTAGTCGATTCGCGCAACGCCCCTGCCGACATCTCTGGTGTACGCTTCAAGCACTTTGAGGTTCACGGAATCAGCGCTCATTGTAGATGTCCTCTCTCCCGTTTTATTCGATTTTAATCGAATGGTAGCCCTTATTAGTATTGCTTCTCAATTTAAATCGAACTTCTAGTATACCATTTTTGTACGTAGCTTGAGAAGTCGCTGGGTCCACGGCCTCCTTGAGGCTGAATTCGGCGTGGTAGGTCCTTTCGGGGGTCTCCGCGCTGATCTCCATGCTGTCCTCGGTGGCGTTGAGGCGGATGTTCTCCTTGTCCACACCCGGGAGCTCACAGATGACCCTGAGCGTGTCCTTATCGATGAACTGTTCTATGAGTGGTTCCCTTGGTCCGTCCAAAGCTAGGGGGTCGCCGAACGTGCTGAACAGAGGTTCGCCCTGGGGGCCAAAGCCGAAGGTGAAACCTTTGATTATGGACCTGTTGGGCGGGAAGCCCCTCTTCCTGAAGTTCCTCACCATCTCCTGCATCTCCTTCTCGATTTCGTTCATCAAGTCATCTACGTCGTCGAACAGATCGCGGAAGTCTTTGTTCGCCATCTTTCTATCACCCTCCAATTAACCTTTGGTTATCAACCGCAGGTTATAACTAAAGGTTTATTTAAACCTTTTCCCGATACCCTTTGAGACATGGACCCACTGGAGATGGTAGGATCGCTCAGCAGGTGGAGGCTGCTGGAGATACTCATAGAAGGGGAGAAGAGCGTGGGCGAGATGTCGGAGACACTGCATATCTCGAACCAGGGCGTCCTAAAGCATATAGGAGTGCTGGTCGACGCCGGCTTGGTGAAGGAGATAAGAGCTGAGGGAGGCAGGAAGGTGACGTATGCACTGCGCCAGGGCGTCTTTCTGCACAGGTCCGATGACGATGCGGGGGAGCTCATTCTGTTCTACCGCAAGCCGGGCAGGGCAAGGAGGCTGGAGCCTGAGCGCGAATTCAGGGCCAGGCGCATGCTGAGGCGCCTCAAGATGTACTTGAACGAATCCCTTTAGTATTCAGAGCCGAAGCGGCTGACCCGGGTCCGGGTTGTTTATGTTCTGGTTAATCACGTCGGCCATGTAGTGGTCACGAACTTCAATTGTGACCTTGCCGACGCCCTCGACGCTCTCGGCCGCGTTCTTCACGTCGGCGGCAAGCTGGTAGGCTAGGATCGCAGGACAGACCGGGGTGGTCATCCTGAGCTGTATGTGCACGCTGTTGTCATCGCGTATCTCCACCTTCTCCACGACGTTCAATTCCACGATGGGCACCCCCACTTCGGGATCCACCACATAATTGAGCTTCTCCCAAATTTGGTCGCTGAGTTCCTGTTGCGTGGGCATATGGCATGCATGCTGGCGCATGGTCCTTAATAATCTGCTGGCGATATTACATTACATCAGACCGCTAGAGCTGAAGCGATTTCCGCCGAAGCTCGGCCAGCCTGTCGAACGATTCGAACGGGCTGTAGACGCTTTCGACCGTGAAGAGCACGTTTGGCCTGAAGAAGAGGAGCCGGAGGCTTGTGAAGTCCACGCTCCCCGAACCGATGGCCAAGTGCTGGTCCCGCGTCCCCTCGTTGTCGTGGACATGAACCTCGGCGACGGAGTCGGCCAGCGTGCGCATGAATCCGTCGGTGGTCCCTGAGAGGTGCGCGTGTCCTGCGTCTAGGACCACAGGGAAGGTGGTCTGGGCTTCTTCGAAGAGGCGTTTGAAGTCCTCAGGCTTGACCACAAGTCCCCTTCTGTGAGGTACGTCGTTCTCCACCGCCATCCTCACCCCCAACGATACGCTATGGTCCTTCAGTTCCAGCAACGAGGTCACGTTGTGTCCAAAGCAGGCTGCCTTTTCTTCGAGAACATCGGCCTCGCCCGGGTGCACCACAACGTTGAGAGCTTCGAGGGAAGCTGCCCACTCCAAGCTTCGCCTGACGGCCGCGACGGAGCTCTTGCGCCTTCTTGGGTCGACGGACGCGATGTTGACGCCGTCGTAGGTGGAATGGACGGCGAACCGGATACCGGTCTCAACAAATCCCTTGAGTGCTTTGACCCTGCCCGAGTCGAGCTTCAGGACGTCGTTATCCACCAGCTCGAAGTACCCCGCCTTTTCAGCGAAGGGAGAAGAGATGAGCTTCAGAGTATCCTCGAAGCTGCCGTGATCGTGAATTATGTACAGGTTGGAAAGGCCTAGGGGCACGCCCCATCCTACCGCGAAGCAAGCTTAAAGCCTTGAACGTGCCGACATGGTGCACGAGCGCCTTCCCAGCGCCGCCATAATTGTAAGTGATCGCCCTTGCCGGAAATCTGGCTGCCCTATGGTCCCGTGGAGGTCGTGCTCAACGTCAAGGCGGAGAACTTGGGGAGCGTCGTCGAGGCTCCGACGGATGCCATGTCGGAGCAGGCGATGCAGGACCTCGTACAGGGGATTCCGAAGAAGAGCTTCGTGTTGACCGACGGCACCAATTCGTCCCTGGACGTGCTGAACCGGCTTGTCAGCTCCTGGCAAGTGGCGCCCAAAGACGTCGTCGTGTTCACGGGGGAGAGAGCGACGGGAGCTGCATTGAAGAGGCTGGCGCACTTTGGGTACACAATAGCCTCAGACAGGCCTTCCGCAGACTTGGGGGTGGTGGACGGCGTGCTGGTGCGCGCCCTGCCTCGCATGCAGGATGACGACTCCCTATTGATCTGTGAAGCCAGGATCGACCCCGTTTATGGGTTCAGGGGGGCGCCATCGGCCCTGACCGAAGCGCTGGGCTTGGGGCCCGAGGCTGTCAAGAGGTGGAGAGGCGAACCATCTCCCTGCCAGGATACCGACCCAGGCTGGTTTGCGGGGCGAGTGGCCGAGGAGGTGAAGTGTCCTCACGTTCTCGAATACGTGAGGAGCAACGGAGGAATGGAGGATGCCTTCGTAGGCGATTTCGCTCAGGCGCACGGACAGGCCGTGAAGCTTCTGACAGAGAAGAGGCAGGTGGATGCGGGCAAGTCTAGGCTCTTGGTCATTTCGCCAGGGGGCGAGGGCTTCGATTTGACCCTTCATTCCTCCCTGGCGGCCTTGGGCAACTACGGGGAGGCACTGGGAGAGGACCCCGAAGTGGTGCTGCTTGCTGAGATGGCCGAAGGGTTGGGCTCCGCAGCCTTGAGGGTCCTCTGCGACACGGGGGTAAGGCCGGAGAGCCTTAGCCACTACGACGGCTACGAGGACGTCATGTTGCTGAAATGGTTCAAATCCAAGGCCAAGTTACACGTGGTTTCCACCCTGCCCCGTGCCATACTGGAGAGAAGGCTGGGCCTATCCTCTCCGGCTTCGTTGAAACAGGCTGTAGAAGACGTGGAAATGCGCCACGGATGGAAGCTCAAGGCTACCATCGTTAAGGGCGGCCTCTTGACGGCGCCCCGCCGCGCTCAGTCTCAATAAATGGGACAGTCTCAATAAATGGGAGGATAGAGGAAGAGGACGTAAATCAGGGTAGCAAGAGCCAGCACCGCTGCAAAGGCAAAGACCCTGTTCTTGGAGATCCTTGTCACATCGTCCAGAGGCCTGACCTCTCTGTTCCCCCACGAAAGGGCGAAGATGAAGACGGCCATCAGGAAGTAGCCCAGCAAGAGCATGGCGAAGACGCTCAGAAGCGTGGCGAGCTGGCGTCCCTTCCGGGTAAGGATCGAAGATGACATGTGGCCCCCGTCCAGCTGGCCGGCCGGCATGAGGTTGAGAAAGGTCAACAGGAAGCCGAACCACGCCGCGAAGAGGATGGGAGAGAAGATGACGACGTCGTTGGGGCCCGGGTGCTGGAAGGCGCCGACCAAGTACTCCAGCCCCACAGGCACTTGAGTGATGATGCTGATGTTCGATCCGAGGACCTGCTTCGCGAACTCCAAAGGCACGACCTTCGTGTCCAAGAGGCCCACAAAGAGGGCGACGATGGAGACGATGAGCCCAGCCAACGGGCCGGAAGCGCCTAAATCGAACTCGGCGTCCCTGTTGACCGATGGTTCCGTTGAGACGATGAGCGCGCCGAAAGTCGGAAGGAAGCCGGGCACGCCCGGAATGAAGTAAGGCAAAGAGGGCCTTTGACCCTTCATCCTGCTGACCAAGTAATGACCTCCTTCATGTGTGCCAATGATGGCCATGAGGGTCAAGGCGTAGATCAGCGTGGTGGTCGTCACCTGAGCCGGGGTCAATATGCCTGTCAACGCCGATGACCTGAGCCAGCCGTCCACGCTGACAGAAATCAGGGTGGCTGCAAAGAGGAGCAAGGGCAGGTTGACCCTCTGGCGCAGGGGGAACTGATATGGCTCAACCAAGAGGGTCAGGCTGGAATCGCTTTCCCTAAGCAGAGGAATGAAGTTCCTGGACCTGAGATAGGCGAAGAGCTCGACGAACTTACGGCCGTAGAGCTGGCCCGGTGCGAGGGTGAACTCGTAAGCTCCCGACTCGCGATGGTAGGTGTTGATGACATCGAACTTCTGTCTGACATAGTCCTCCACCTCGCTGACGGCGGGAAGCGACAATTGGCGCCGTTTGAGGAGCCTGCTCCCCCACTTATAAGAGTGCACGGCAGAGGCCGTTTCTCTAGACGTGTATTTTCGTGTACGCGTCCGGATTCGGAACGCTGGAAGGCTCGGTCCAACCCGCTCCCAAAGCATCAGGTCTGCTGTGGGGGTACAGGTATTCATCCCTCAGCGCCTTCCAGGAGGCGTCCGCACTCACGGCAAACGGTTGGCCGCAAAGGCGCAGACCGCGGCAGAGAATCGCCAGAGAGGCGAGCCTGTTTCTGTCGTAGTCCACGCCG
>Ga0272448_1006605_pt1 | contig 12477 bp, 15 predicted proteins | sample YNPCB0191_FD_202220 | JGI IMG/M metagenome (GOLD analysis project Ga0272448, IMG submission 202220) | Hot spring sediment microbial communities from Yellowstone National Park, WY, United States - YNP-CB-019-1 | ecosystem: Environmental > Aquatic > Thermal springs > Hot (42-90C) > Sediment... | reverse complement strand
GGGGGTGTCAAATATCTGATAGTTGGTGAGGTGGCGGTCAATCTTCAGGGCTTCATCCGGGCCACCATGGACCTAGACCTGATGATATCGCTGGATGAGGGAAATGTCAGAAAATTCATAGAGGCGGTGAGGGAAGGGGGCTATCGGCCCAGGGCTCCGGTATCCCTGGATGATTTCGGCGACCCGGCAAAAAGGAGGGAATGGATCGAGGGGAAAAATATGAGGGTGTTCTCGGTCTATAATCCCTGTGAGGAGTATGAGCAGGTGGATGTCCTATTAACTCCGGTGATAGATTTCTCGGCTGCTTATGAGAGGCGACAGATGGTCAGGGTGGGAGATCTAGAGTTCGGCATCGCCAGCATCGATGATCTCATCTCTTTGAAACAGGCCACGGGCCGGGAACGGGATGGGATGGACATTCGGGCTTTGCAGAGGATAAAAGAGTTGAAACATGGACAGGGATCGGAATAACGATGGCGAACTTATTGACGGCCATGCGCTGAGGCTGGCTCTGCGTTTGTCCTACGAGCAGAGGTGGAGGCTGTGGGAGCGGATGACCATGTTCCTGCGGCAGGCCATGCCCAAGGAGAACTGGGAGATCGTTCGTAAACTGAGACAAAGCGGTTGGTGATATTGCTCCCTTAGGTGAAAATGGAATCGGAGAGTATTTTTGGAGAGTTGATATGGATCCTGTAAATCTAATATTGCTCATCGTCATGGCCGGCATGGCCCTCTTGGCGGTTTTCCTGCGGGACCTGCTGCGGGCGGCCATCAGCTTAGCCTTTATGAGCGCCCTGCTGGCGGTGCTCCTCTATCGGCTGAACTCGCCCTATGCCGCCGTCTTCGAACTGTCGGTGGTGGCCGGGCTGATCACGGTGCTGTTCGTCTCTGCCATCGCCCTCACCAAGGAGGAGGAACGGGTGGAAGAGGCCCGCTGGCCCCTCTACCTCTTCCCCCTGGTGCTGGTGATCGCCGGGCTGGCGCTCATCTTGGTCAACAAGCAATGGTTCGGCTTCGTCCCCGGCGGCGCCGGCAACATGACCCGGACCTTCGGCGGCACCCTCTGGGGCCTGAGATCGTTGGATATCTTGGGGCAGATCGCCGTCATCTTCGGGGGGGTTTTCGGAGTGCTGGCCCTGTTCCGGGAGAAGCCGCAGACGGCCAAGGATAGATTGGAGGCCGAGAAAGCCAAGGAGGGAGGTAATCGGCTATGGTAGCCACTTATATGATCTTCGTCGGCCTGCTGTTCTTCATCGGGCTCTACTGCCTGCTGACCTCGCGCAATATGATCAAGTTGCTCATCGGCCTGGAGGTGATGGCCAAGGCGGCGGTGCTGGCCTTCATCGTCGCCGGCTTCGTCCGGGGGGAGACCTTCCTTTCCCAGTCTTTGGTGATCACCTTCATTGTGATCGAGGTCTGCATCATAGCCGTGGCCCTGGCCCTGGTCATCAACGCCTATCGCAACACCGGCAGCCTGGACATCAGGAAACTGGCCAAACTCAAGGGCTGACAAAGAGCGAGGGAGGATAACAATGTCGATACATCATCCCCTAAACATCCTGCTGACCCCGCTGGTGGGCTTCGCCTTCTTTACCTTGGTGGGCTGGCTGCTCTACCGGCTGGGCGGGGCCATGGCCCCCAAGCTCAACCCCGGCGGCGCCAAGCTGACCCAGTATGCCTGCGGCGAGGAGTTCCCGGCCAGGAAACTTCAGGTGGGTTACAAACTCTTCTTCTACGCCGCGCTGTTCTTCACCATCATGCACGTGGCGGCTCTGGTGGCGGCCACCATTCCCGGGGGCAACATGGCCTTCGCCATGTTAGGGGTGCTCTATCTGTTGATGATCCTGCTGTCCATCTTCGCCCTGATACTCAAATAAACTACAAATCTGAAATTTCAAATCTCAACGATTTTTGGATTTTGAATTTTGAAATTTAAGGTCAAGAGATGGCATTAGAAAAATTGGTCAAGTGGTCCCGGGTGTCCTCGCCCTGGGTGCTCCATTTCAACAGCGGGGCCTGCAACGGCTGCGACATCGAGGTGCTGGCGGCCCTGATGCCCAGGTTCGATCTGGAACGTTTCGGAGTGCTTCTCAAGGCCACCCCGCGCCATGCCGATGTGCTGCTGTGCACCGGCGCCGTCACCAGACAGCAGGCCGCCAGGTTGAGGCGGATCTACGAGCAGATGGCCGAGCCCCGTTTCGTGGTGGCCATCGGCGCCTGCGCCTGCTCGGGCAACGTCTTCCGCGGCTGCTACAACGTGTTAGAGGGAGTGGACAAGGTCATTCCGGTCAACGCCTATATCCCGGGCTGCGCGGTGCGTCCGGATGCGGTCATAGACGGAGTGGCCAAGCTGCTGGGCGCCCTCAAGAACGGCTAAGCTGAGGAGAACGACATGACAGTCGAAGAAATACAGAAGACCATAGGCGAGAAGCTCGGCCCCAAGGTTCTGGAAATTTCGGTCAAGTCGCCCCGACAGATGTTCGTGACCGTGGCCCCGGAAAACCTGATAGAGGCCATGCGGGTCTTCAAGGACGACATCGGGCTCTACCATCTCTCCACCATCACCGGGCGGGACACCGGAGACAAGTTAGAGGCCCTCTACCATCTGGCCATGGAGGGAATGGAATTGACCGTCAGGTCCCAGACCGAACGCAGCCATCCCAAGCTGCCCACCGTCACTCCGGTCTATCCCGGCGCGGTCTTCTACGAGAGGGAGGTCCACGACCTGGTGGGCATCGATATCGAGGGACATCCCGATCTCAGGCCCCTGGTCTTGCCCGAGGACTGGCCCCAGGGCGTCTATCCCCTGCGCAAGGACTGGAAATACAATCGGGAGAAAGGAGCCATCGAATGAGCACCTTCGTACTGCCGGTCGGGCCTCAGCACCCGGCCTTAAAGGAGCCGACCTCATTCCGCTTCCTGGTGGACGGCGAATATGTGGTGGACGCCGATCTCAGGTTGGGATACAACCATCGTGGTATAGAAAAGGGCTGCGAGGATCGCACCTATGTCCAGTGCATGTACATATTGGAGCGAATCTGTGGCATCTGCTCCAATGCCCATATGACCGCCTTCTGCCAGGGGGTGGAGCGGATTTTGGGTTTGGAGGTGCCCAAACGCGGCCTGTACATCCGCTGCCTGATGGGCGAACTGGAGCGGGTCCACTCGCATCTCTTGTGGTTAGGGGTGGCCGGACACGAGGTGGGCTTCGACACCTTCTTCATGTACACCTGGAGGGACCGGGAGATAGTCCAGGACCTGCTGGAGCTCATCTCCGGCAATCGGGTCAACTACGGCATGCAGACCATCGGCGGGGTGAGGCGCGATCTGGACGAACTGCAGATCAAGAAGTGCCTGGAAGGCATTGCCGCCCTCAAGTCCAGGACTCCGTATTATCTCAACATCGGAGCCACCGAGCCGACTTTAGTGGCTCGTATCGCCGGGATCGGCAAACTGCCCAAGGAGAAAGCCCTGGAGCTGAATGCGGTCGGTCCCACCGCCCGGGCTTCTGGGGTGGAGATAGACGTCCGTAAGGACGCCCCCTATGCCGGCTTCGAGTCAGATATACCCTTCCATATCAAGACGGATACCGGCGGAGATGTCCTGGCTCGGGTGGTAGTCAGAGCCCATGAGTTGATGGAGTCCTACGACATCTGCGAGTTCATTCTCAAGAACCTGCCGTCGGGAGAGGTCCGGGCCAAGGCGCCGCGCAAGGTGCCTGAGGGCGAGGTGGTCAGCCGGGTGGAGGCCCAGCGGGGCGAGGACATCCACTACATCCGCTCCAACGGCTCGGATAAGCCGGAGCGGGTCAAGGTGCGGGCCCCGACCCTGGCCAACTGGCCGGCCACATTGTATATGCTGCGGGGCGGCTATGTGGCCGACATCCCCATCGTCATGGCGGCTATTGATCCCTGCCTGTCGTGCACCGACCGGATGGCGGTGGTCACCGACGTCAGAAAAGGATCGGAGAAGGTCATGGACTGGGAGGAGCTGCGAAGGTACGGGATCGAGTTTTACCGAAGGAAAGGAATTAAGCTATAATTATTATTTATAGAATAGGCGCCATATGGATATCCTAAAGGTTCTCCTGTATCTGCTGGTCTACCCAGGCCTGCTGTTCCTGTTCCTCTACTCCACCTTCGTGGAGTGGGTGGACCGGAAGCTGTATGCCAAGTTCCAGAACCGGATGGGGCCGATGTACACCGGCAGCCACGGGGTGCTCCAGCCCATCGCCGACTTCATAAAATTGATGGCCAAGGAGGATATCGTTCCGGAGAAGGCCGACAAGCCTCTGTTCAATGCGGTGCCGGTGCTGGCCCTGGCCTCGGTGCTGACCGCCGGCCTGCTGCTTCCGGTGTGGCATTTTTCGGTGTCCACGCCCTCGGCCACTTCGTTCCAGGGGGACATCATCGTCATGGCCTATCTCCTCTCCCTGCCGACCCTGGCCTATTTCTTAGCCGGCTGGGCCTCCACCAGCATGTATTCGGTAATGGGCGGCGTCAGGGTGCTGACTCTACTCTTCGCCTACGAGGTGCCCATGTTCCTGGCCATCCTGTCGCCGGCAGTGTTAGCCGGATCCTGGCGTCTGGCCGAGATCGCCGCCTATTTCCAGGCGCACCCGGCGATGCTCCTGGTAGATGTCCTGGCCTTTGCCGTGGCCCTGGTGGCCCTGCAGGCCAAATTGGAGCGGGTGCCGTTCGACATTCCCCATGCCGAGACCGAGATCGTGGGCGGGGCTTTTACCGAATACACTGGCAGGAAGCTAGCCATGTTCCGGCTTCTGGTGGATATCCAGATGGTGGTGGGGGCGGGTTTCTTAGCCGCCTTGTTTTTAGGGGGATTTCCCGGCGGCCTCATTCCTGGGTTCGTCTGGTTCATCATAAAAACCATGATTATCGTCTTCATCCTCTCGGCCATGAGGGCGGTGACTGCCAGGATCAGGATCGATCAGATGGTCGCCTTCAGCTGGAGCTGGCTGGCGCCACTGGCATTGATCCAGCTGGTCATCATCTTCGCTATAAGGGGGTATATGCCATGAGTCTCAAGCTTGGAGCCATGCTGCCCGAGGTGGTGCGCCATCTCTTCAGAAGGCCGGCCACGGTTCAATATCCCTTTGAAAAATTGGAGCTGCCCAAGAGATTCCGGGGCACCCCGGTGATGGATCCCGATCTCTGCATCGGCTGTCAGATGTGCGCCCGAGACTGTCCCTCCGAGGCCATCGAGATCCACAAGGAGTCGGAGACCACCGACGAAACGGGCAAGGTCAAGAAGCGTTTCTCCATGACCTTCTATCTGGATCGTTGTTCCCACTGCGCCCAGTGCGAAGAAGTCTGCCCTCGTAAGGCCATCCATCTGGATTCCACTTTTGAACACGGCGCTTTCGATCGGGGTTCGCTGAAGATAATCTATAAATGACGGATCGGTCTCAAGCTAAGAAGTTATGCCGCCACCGGGACATCCGAATCCTCTGGGTTCGGATGTCTTTTCATAGAAGGAAGGATGGCAGAGTGTAGAAATGCGGACGGTAACCCTTGAGCGGTGAGGAGCGGTGACATCGGGAGATCCTGGATAGTATGGTTACTTATAGAGGAACGACCTTAGGTGAGGAGGCGGCGGAGGGAGACGATGGACGACTGGCAAGAGGAATTTAATAAAGCCTTGGCCGGGGTAAAGTCTTTGGTGGTCTTAGGGGTGGGCAATGAGATAATGGGCGACGATGCCGCCGGCGTCCTGGTTGCCAGGCAACTAAGAAAGATCGGTATGCGATGCGGCGATGGCCCCTCCGGCCTCGATGCGCCCAAGGAGAATGCCAAGATAGAGGTTGTTGTCTATGAAGCCGGGACCACCCCGGAGAATTTCACCGGTCCCATCGAAAGAATCAGGCCGGATCTGGTATTGATCATTGACGCCGCCGATATGGGCCGGCCGGTGGGGGAGGTGGCCTGGCTGGAGCCGGAACGAATGGGCTCCATGATGCACGGCACCCACACCATGCCGCTTTCCTTCTTGGCCGAATATATCCGCCGTACCTCCGGAGCCGGGGTGGCCGCCATAGGCATCCAGGCCGGCCGGATCAACATGGATTCCGGCCCTAGCCCTGAGGTGGCCAGAGCCTGCAATCGTATCGTCCAGGTTGTCAAACAGGCGATCATATCCGATGGATAGCTGGTGGCGAAGATACGGCCGGGCGATATCCCTGTCCGCCATCCTGGCCTTAGCGGCTTTCTTGAGATTCTACCGCTTAGGCTATAAGAGCCTGTGGTACGACGAGGCCTGGAGCATCACCCTGGCCATGAAAGGATTGGCTCAAGCCTATCGGGAGCTGGCGGGACAGATCTATCCCCCGTTCTATCAGATTCTGCTTAGGCTCTGGGTCCTGGCCTTCGGCCATACGGAAACTGCGGCCCGCTCCCTTTCGGCCCTGATGGGATGGGCGGCGGTGGCCGCGGTCTACTGGCTGGCCCGGCGCATAGCCAATCAGAGGGTGGCCTTGATAGCGGCCCTGCTTCTGGCCGTCTCTCCCTTCCATCTGGAGTATTCCCAGGAGGCCCGGGGATATTCCCTGCTGTTGCTGTTGACCCTGCTGTCGTTCGGCTCCCTGCTGCGCTGGTTGGAAGACGGTTCGTACCGCTGGGCGGCGGTAGACATCGGCTCCACCGCCCTGTCCTTCTATACCCACCCTTATGCCTTTCTGCTGCCCCTAGCCCAGGCCTGGATCTGGCTGATGCATCTCTGGGAGAGAAGGGAAGAGAGGAAGAGGCTCATGGTCTCTTGGGTTATCTCCACGGTCCTGCCGGCGGCGGCCTTCGCCCCGATGATACCCATATTCTTTCAGGAGGCGGCCGGGGTGAGCCGGGATTTCTGGATACCCAAGCCCTCGGGGGACGACATCTGGTCGACGGTCAAAATTTTCGCCGGACAGGATAGGTGGTCGCTGGCCTCCTTAGGGTTGGTCACCGTCATTGGCCTGTCCTCTCTCTTAGCCTATGAGGGTCGGCGACGTTTTCGGGCCAGGCTCTACTTAGCCTGGTGGTGGCTGCCCTTGCTGGCCGCCTTCGCCTTTTCCAACTTGGCCTTCTCCGTCTACCAGGCCAAGTATCTGATCTTTGCCTCGGTGCCCCTCTATCTGATCGCGGCTGAGGGGATGGCCCAGCTGAGGCCGAGGGCGCTGAGGCTGACGGTCTTGGCCCTGGTCCTGGCGGCCCATATTCAGCCTCTGGTCGAGTACTATCGTCGTCCGAAGATAGAGGAGTGGCGGGGCCTTTCACAATTCCTCAAGCAGAGGACGGGCCAGAGCGATCTGATATTGATATACGAAGAGAACGAATACGACGATCTATGGCGGCCCCTGAGCTATTACGGCGGGGCGGATACCGCCAGGACGATGGCCATCGACGGCGTCTCCGACATCAAGAAGCTCAGGGCTAAGGGCCGTAACATCTGGCTCATCATCACCCACGTCGGCCAGCCGGATTCGGTGGCCAGTATTAAAAAGCGCCTGACCCTCAGGTATCGCTTAGAGGAATCGAAAGATTTCCCGGGCATAACGTTGCAGCGATACCAGGTGCCCAGGACTCCTCCTATGCGTTGACATCAATAAGGATATTCCATATAATTGTTTCAATACGTAGGAGGTATGAGCGGTATGCTCGATCCAAAATTATTAGAGATCCTGGCCTGCCCCCAGTGTAAGGGCGAGCTGGAATATCGGCCCCGGGAACAGAAATTGCTTTGCTGGACCTGTAAATTAGGCTACCGGATAGAGGACGACATTCCCATCATGCTCATCGACCAGGCGGAAAAGTTGACAGGCAAAGATAAGAAGTGATCCACGAATGGACGTGAATTACCGATCGGAAAATGTAATTTTTCCTTCCAGGAGTGTACCTTGGTGTCTATCACTGGATAGGCAAGGATGGATAAGTTCGTTATAGACGGCGGCCGGCCGCTCTCGGGCACGGTCCGGGCCTCGGGCGCCAAGAACGCGGTGCTGCCGGCCATGGCCGCCTGTCTCTTAGCCCAGGGGCGCTCGGTGCTGCGCAATGTTCCCAATGTCATGGACGTCCGCACCATGCGCCGGCTGCTCATCCGTCTGGGCTGCAGGGTGGATTTCGAGGGCAATATCATGTCAATAGAGGTCCCGGCCAAGCTGCGCTGTCAGGCCGAGTACGAGATTGTGAAACAGATGCGGGCCTCCTATTACGTCTTAGGGCCGCTCTTGGCCAGGTTCGGCCGGGCCAAGGTCTCCCTGCCCGGAGGCTGCGCCATCGGCGCCCGGCCTATAGATCTCCACCTCAGGGGCATGGAGGCCCTGGGGGCAAAGATAGAGATCGTCCATGGCTATGTCAGCGCCCGGGCCAGGGAGCTCAAAGGGGCCCGGATCCTGTTGTCCGGCTCCAAAGGGCCTTCGGTCGGGGCCACCATCAATGTGATGATGGCGGCTACCTTAGCTAAGGGCGAGACGGTGATAGAATCGGCTGCCCTGGAGCCCGAGGTGGTGGCCACCGCCCAGCTCCTTCGCGCCATGGGCGCGGAAATAGAAGGCGCTGGGACCCCGGTCATCTCTATCCAGGGCATAGCTGAACTTCATCCGGCCGAGCAGACCATGATCCCGGATAGGATAGAGACCGGATCCCTGTTAGTGGCCGCGGCCATATCCGGAGGCTGTGTTACCGTGGAGGACTGCTGTCCGGAACATCTCAGTGCTGCCATAGAGCAGCTGCGACGGGCCGGGGCCCGGGTGGCGGCCGGCGACGGCATGGTGACGGTGGAGGCCAGGCGAAAGCTCAAGCCCATGGACATCACCGTGGCTCCCTATCCTGGTTTCCCCACCGATCTCCAGCCCCAGTTCATGGCCCTGGCCGCTCTCTCCTCAGGTATCTCGGCCATCACCGAGACCATATTCGAAAACCGATTCCTGCATGTTTCCGAGCTGCAGCGCTTGGGCGCTGATATCAAGTTGGAGGGGAACACGGCCGTGATCCGGGGGGTGCCCAAGCTCACCGGGGCGCCGGTGATGGGCTCGGACCTTCGGGCCTCGGCGGCCCTGGTCATCGCCGGCCTGGCGGCCGAGGGCCGGACCGAGGTAAACCGCATCTACCATTTGGACCGGGGCTATGAGCGCTGGGAGCGTAAGCTGAAGAAGCTGGGGGCCAAGGTGAGAAGGGTGCACCAGCCGATGGCTCTTTAAGTCGAAAACCTAAAACGTGAGAAGAGAGCTTTTTAGATGAACAGATTGGATAGGGCCTTAGCCATCGCCGTCCGCGACTGTCTGGCCGTCCAGCCGAAGGAGACAGTGCTGGTGGTGACCGATGATGACAGGTTGAAATTGGGTCAGGCCCTCTATGGAGTGGCCCGGAGATTTGCCAAGGAATCGCTGCTTCTGGTTATGGCTCCCAGGCAGAATCACGGCCAGGAGCCGCCTGCTTCGGTAGCCCGGGCCATGCTGGCGGCCGAAGTCATCTTCTTGATCACCAAGATGTCCCTCTCCCATACTCGGGCCCGACGCCAGGCCACGGCCAGAGGGGCCCGCATCGCCAGCCTGCCGGGCATCACTGAAGATATCATAAAAAGGACGATGGATGTCGATTATGGGGAAATGAAACGGCTGGCGGACAGGATATGTCCCTTGCTGTCGGGTGCGCCGATGATCAGAATCACCACACCCTTGGGGACCGACCTCACCTTTTCCACCAAAGGCAGGACGGCCCATCCCGATACCGGAATCGTTAAAGAAAAGGGCGGCTTCACCAACCTGCCGGCAGGAGAGGTCTATGTGGCTCCGCTTGAGGGTACGGCCAATGGACGTCTGGTGATCGACGGCACCATCTGCCGCATGTGGCCCTTGAGCCAACCCATCGAATTGGCCATCAGCCGGGGCTATGCGGTCGGCGTCGGTCCGGGGGCCGAGGCCGAAAGGTTATGGCGGGAGCTGTCCCGGCACGGGCGGTCGGCCTTCAATGTGGCCGAGTTCGGCATCGGCATCAACCCCAAAGCCAGGATCTCCGGCATAGTGCTGGAGGACGAGAAGGCCTTGGGCACCATCCATATCGCCTTCGGAGACAATTCCTCGATGGGGGGTCAGGTCAAGGTGCCCAGCCACCAGGACGGCATCGTCACCCGGGCCACGGTCTGGGTGGGAGGGAGGAAGATAATGGAGGACGGCAGGCTGCTTATCAAACCCTGATGAACCGACGATATTTAATTATATTGATCGTCTTCCTGGGAGCTTTCTTAGCCTCAGGCTGCGCCGCCAAATCCAGGGCCAAGGTAACCGGCTCTCCGGAAGAAACCGGCCCTAAGCTGAAGATGGGCAAGGTCACCTTCGAGGGCAACCGCGTCTTCAGCAGCGACCAGCTGCAGAAGAAACTGACCTTGAAGCCCGGCCAGCGCTTCGACGATTTCATCTTTCAGCAGGACCTCAGGGCCATAGTCTATATGTACAAGAAGCGGGGCTACCTGGACGCCAAGTTCGTGCGGCGCGAGGGGCAGGTGGATCTGGAGCTGCAGCAGCTGGATTACACTTTAGTGATAGACGAGGGGCAGCTGTCCACCATCGGGCGGATATCGTTCCAGGGCAACTCCATCTTCTCCGATTCCACCTTGCTCTCCTATCTCAAAGTAAAAAGCGGCGACGCCTTCAACGTCCAGGCAATAAACCAGACCTCGGCCGGAATCGCGGCCCTCTATGCCGAGAGGGGCTATGTCTATGCCGTGGTCAAGGATTCGGTGGTCAAGACCGAGGATCCCAAGGTCTCGGACGTTATCTTCCGCATCAGCGAGGGCCGCCAGGTATTGGTGGGCCGCATCGAGATCAGCGGACGCCGCAAGGTCAGGGACCGGGTCATCCGGCGGGAGATGGATCTGGTGCCCGGAGAGATCTTCGTCCCCTCCCGGATCTATCAGAACCAGCAGAAGGTCTACGGACTGGGGCTTTTCAACGAGGTGCGCTTCGAGATGCCCGGGCTGGAACAGAAACGGGATACGGTGGACCTGGTGCTGGTGGTCAGGGAGGACAAGCCCAACTGGGTCGGTTTCAACTTCGGCTACCAATCGCCCGATCGTCTCCAGGTGGGGGTGGAATGGGGCGGCAACAACATCTTCGGCAACCTGCAGAAGCTGACCGTCAGAAGCGATTTGGCCTACGGCCTGGCCGGGGTGGAGAAGGGGGCCCGGGCCCAGCATCCCTACAGCAACGATTACTATATAGATTACTTAGAACCTTACTTTTTAAGCACCAGGCTCAAGGCCAGCGCCAGCATCTACTATAAAAACGAGAAGAAGTACGACCAGGGCTTCGACGATTGGCTCCGGCTGTCTCGCCGCGGCGGCGAGGCCAAGGTGGGTCGCACCCTGATGACCGACCTCCAGGCCTACGGGGGCTATAAATATGAATATCTGCTGCAGACGGCCAACACCACCAGCGGCGTCTTCCTCACCGCCACCTACGACAGCCGGGACGACATCTTCAACCCCAGGCGGGGGGTCAATACCACTCTGAGGATAGACCAGGCCGGTTCGGTGTTGGGCGGGTCCAACGATTTCCGGGCCTTGATGTATGAGCTCTCCACCTACCTGCCCTTCGGCTCCCGTCTGGTGACGGCCATGAGGGCCAAGGGACAGACGGTCTCGGCCTTCGGTCGCAGCCGGGCGGTCCCCCTGGGGCAGCGCCTCTACTTGGGCGGCGGCAACAGCCTGCGGGGCTATGCCCTGGATGAACTGGCGGCGGATTCCGCGGCCTCCGAGAACATAATGCTTTTGGGCAATGTCGAGCTCAGGATGAGGCTGGTCAGCCTCATCGGACTCTTTCTGGACCTGGGGCTGTTCGGCGACGCCGGCAATATTTGGAGCGATAGCCGGCAGGTGGATTGGAATCGATTCTTAAGCGGCTATGGACTGGGCCTGCGGCTGATCACCCCGGTGGGCCCGGTCAGGGTGGACTACGGCTTGAAGACGGCCGTCAGGCCCGCCCTGAAGAACGGAATGCTCTATATTAACTTGGGCCATGCCTTCTGATATGAAGTCGGGCAGATATCGTCTGGGCCTTCGGGAGGCCCTTTTGGCCGCGCTCACCATCTTCCTGCTGGGCTTCCTGATTTGGGGGCTGTTATATGTCAACAGTCCCAGGACCCGGGCCAGGGTCAAGGCGGGCTTAGAGGCTCGGCTGTCTGGCGCGCTCAAGAGGGAGTTCCGTCTGGGTGAGGTAAACTTCAAGTTTCCCCTCAGCCTTTCTATAAACGGCGCAGCGGTGGCCTCCTGGGATTCCCTCTCCGGCGGCACTTTGCTGTCCGTGGACGAGATCAGGATCTGGGCCGATCCCCTGAGGTCCCTGTGGCGGCGGCGGATCATCATCGGCGGCGTTCGCCTCAAGGGGGCTAAGGTGGTTTTGGAGCAGGACTCGTCAGGCCGGTGGAATTTCGAGGACATTTTCCGATCCGATGCCACCAAGCCCAAGGGCAAAAAAAATTTCCCGCCGCT
>Ga0272448_1006602_pt1 | contig 12480 bp, 11 predicted proteins | sample YNPCB0191_FD_202220 | JGI IMG/M metagenome (GOLD analysis project Ga0272448, IMG submission 202220) | Hot spring sediment microbial communities from Yellowstone National Park, WY, United States - YNP-CB-019-1 | ecosystem: Environmental > Aquatic > Thermal springs > Hot (42-90C) > Sediment... | reverse complement strand
TCACTCATAGAGATGCTCCACCTCGCGAACCTGATGGAAGTAGAAGGCAATCACCACCATGGCGATCAGGAAGAGCACGACCGAGACCGCGCTCCCGTAGCCCATGTAGTACTTTTGGAACGACTCATTGTACATCATCATGGCCAGCGTGTCGGAGGCGTGAAAGGGGCCACCGCGCGTCATCGTGTAGACGATGTCAAAGCTCTTCAGGGAATTGATGATGGCCAGCGCAACCACGACCACTGTGGCGGGGCTGAGCAGGGGGATCACCACGTGTCGCAACGACTGCCAATAGCTGGCGCCGTCGATGGCGGCGGCCTCGGTGAGCTCGCTGGGAACCGCTACCAGCCCGGCGAGGAAGATGACCATCGCCAGCCCCGTCTGTTGCCACGACCAAGCCAGGATCACCGCCCTCAACGCCCAATGTGGGTCGGCCAGCCAGGCACGGGCCACCCCGCCGAGGTGGACTGCGCGCAAGAAGGTGTTCAGCAGGCCCCAGTCGGGCTGGTAGATCCAGATCCACACCTGGCCCACGACAGCGAGCGACAGGCAGATGGGCAAGTAGAAGAGCGACTTGAGGAGCCGGGAGGCCCAGACTTGGCCCTGCAGAAGCAGAGAGAGGGCCAGCCCCAGGCCTGTGGGCAGCACGAGGGCGGCAGCCATCCAGAGCAGCGTGTTGCGCAGCGCATTCAGGAACAACGGGTCGCTCGCCATCTTGACGTAATTGGCAAGGCCAACGAAAGCAAAGTGTGGATTGAAGCCGTTCCAGTCGGTAAAGCTGTAGAAGAACGACATCAAGAGAGGCACAATGACAATGGTGCCATAGACGGCCAGTGGGAAGCTGAGGAAAGCCACGGTCCACAGCCAACGCAGTCTGCTCACTGCCCACCCTCACGCTATCTGGTCAAGCGGCCATTCGAGAGCCGGGCGCGGCGGGCCCGGTGCTCGCTTCCGGGCAGCGCGGTAGCCCGCCCTGCCCGGAAGCGGGCCGACGATGCTGGCGCTACTTGAACACGTCCTTTGCGACTGCCTCGGTCTCTTTCAGATAGTCCTTGTACTTGGACGCATCGTTCATGAACTTGGCGAACATGTCGAGGCCGCCCTCCGCCATCGGCGGCGTCGTCGACAGGTCGTAGCCGCCCAGGAACTGGACCGTGCCGAGATAGTCGGCGCATTTCTTCTGAACTGACGAGTAGGTATCGGCCGGGACGTTCTTGACTGCAGCGAGCGCACCTTGCGCCTTGGCCCAGAGGGCCTGGTTGTCGGGCTTAAGCATGTGCAGGATCAGCGCCTTGGCGCCCTCGGGATTCTTGCTGTTCGCAGGGATTTCCCAGCCGTCCACCGTGCCGTGCACGGCTACAGGTACCTTCGGGTCGACCAACGGGAAGGGGAAGAAGTCATAGTCTGTGCCCGCTTTCAGGCCGTTGCTGTCCCAGTAGCCGCAGATCCAGGTGCCCATCAAGGTCATGGCGGCCTGGCCCTTGGCTACCTGGTCGGCTGCATCGGTCCAGTCGTAGGCGTTGGCGTCTTTGACGAAGTAGCCCTTGTCGACCAGCGTCTTCCATAGCTCCATGGCCTTGACTACCTCGGGGTCGGTGTAGGCGGCCTTGCCTGCCATCAGCTTTTCACGGTACTCGGGGCCGGCTGTGCGCGAGACGGTGTAGTCGAACCAGTACTGGGCGGGCCAGCGGTTCTTGGACCCCAGGGCGAAGGGGGCTACACCCGAGGCCTTGATCTTCTCGCAAGCGGCGAGGAGTTCCTCCCACGTGTTGGGCGTCTCCTTGACGCCGGCCTTCTCCATCACGCGCGGGTTGTAGAAGAAGCCTACGATGTGCACGTTCATAGGGATGGCGTAGATGTGTCCGTTGTGCATGCCAGCTGCCTTGACGCTTGCCGGGATGATCTCGTCGAGCTTGTTGTCAGCCCAGAACTGGTCAAGGCTCTGGAGGCGGCCACTGTCGACCACGAACTGGGTGCGAGCACCCTCCCAGTACGAGAAGATGTCGGGTGGGTTGTCACCGGCAAGCATGACGAGAATTTGGGTCTTGAAATCCTCGTGCCCGGTGGTGTTGTCGACCACTTTGTACTGCGGGTTGGCCGCGTTGAAGGATGTGAAGATTTGCGTCATGCCCTTCAGGCCAAGTTCGGCGCTGAAGTAGTGGACGATGTTGATGACAGAGGCCTTCGGGGCAGCGGTTGGCTGAGGTGCCTTGGTCGCCGCGGCCGGTACCTGCGTCGCCGCCGGTGCAGGAGTGGGGGCCGGCGTCGGGGTGGGCGCGCAAGCGTCAAGGAGCAGGGCCGCTACGACGGCCAGGGCGACGAGGGTCCACGCGTGCTTCCTCATGATGGTCTCCTTCTGCAGTGCACTGGTGCTCCACTGCTTCATGCTGGAAAGCAACTACGGCCGGCACGAGACTGAGTTTTTCGGAGTGGCGGATCACCCCCTCTTTGCCAGTCCTGGTCAGGCTGTGCGCCTGAGATAGCGAAGAATGTCTCACAACACGGCTGGTACACATTATACAACTGAAATGCGCAGTTGTCAATCATCTGAGAGTTTGAGAAGGGCGCGAACAGGGTGCAGTCTGTGCGGGGTGCGTGTGTTGTTGACAAGTCGGCAGACTCGTTGTATAATCGTCATCAGCTAACGGGCTCGTATCTACACATCAAGAGGAAACAAGTGCGCGAGATTCAGTCTCTGGCGCGTGGCCTCAAAATCCTTGCCATTCTCGCGGAAGCGGAGAACGGCGTTGCCAACAGCGAGCTCGGTGAAAGGCTCGGCGTAGACAAAGCCAGCGTGTCGCGCCTCTTACAGACTCTGGCTCGATATGGCTACGCCGAACGTGATCCTCAGACCCGTCGCTATCGTCTCGGCCCGCAAGTGGTGCACCTGAGCCGCAGCTTGCTGACGCGCATGCCTCTGCGCGACCAGGCCAAGCCCTTCCTCCGGCAGCTGGTCGAGCGAACGGGAGAGTGCGCCCATCTGGCGATCCTGGCTCAGGGACAAGCCCTCTACATCGACCAGGTGGAGGCACCTGCTTCGCTGCGCGTCACCACCGGGGTGGGGACCTTGGCCCCGCTCCACTGCACGGCGCTGGGCAAGGTGCTCCTGGCCTTCGGCAAGGCGCCCATCGCCGACCATCTGCCCGCCTTCACCCCGCGGACTATCACCGACCCTGAGGCGCTCCGCCTGCACCTGGAGCAGACGCGGCGGCAGGGCTATGCTGTCGACGACGAGGAGTACGAGTACGGGGTGCGCTGTCTCGCAGCCCCGGCCTACGATCTGTACGGCGAGCTCGCCGGGGCGATTGGCATCTCCGGGCCCAGCGGACGGGTGACCTTAGAAAGCATCCCACAGTTGGCACCCATCGTGACAGAGATTGCCAAGGCTCTGTCGGACCGCCTGAGCTTCAGAGTGCCGCCTGCATCGTGAGGCGGCGTCGTAGCGGCTTGCTTTCCACAGGGCAGGGAGGGCCTATGGACAGACTACGGGTGGGATTCATTGGCGCGGGCCGCATCTCGGATCTGCACGCGCAGGGGTACCTGACGAATGAGCGGGCCCAAATCGTGGCCGTGTGCGACGTCGAGCCGGAGATTGCGCACCAGCAAGCCAAGGCCTGGGGTGTGGCGGAGGAGCGCGTTTTCACCGACTATCATGACCTCCTGGCCCTGCCCGACGTGGACCTGGTGGAGATTCTCCTGCCCCACCATCTGCATTGTCAGGCGGTGCTGGACGCAGCCGCGGCCGGGAAGCACATCTCGGTGCAGAAACCTATGGCACTCAGCGTGGCTGAGGCAGAGCGCATGATCGCCGGAGCGAAGGAAGCCGGCGTCATCCTGAAGGTCTTTGAGAATTTCATCTTCTACCCGCCGGTTCAGCGTGCCAAGTCGCTCATCGAGGCCGGCGAGATTGGCGACCCTCTGACGATCCGCATCAAGAGCAATTCTGGCACCAGCCCCAACGCCTGGCCGGTGCCGGTGCGGGCCTGGGCCTGGCGTTTCCAGCCCGAGCTGTGCGGCGGAGGGCCGCTCGTGTTCGACGATGGCCACCACAAGTTCTCCCTGGCCTGGTACTTCATGGGCCTCGCCGAAGAGGTGCACGCCTACATCGGCGCCACCGAGGTGCTGCCAGGCTACGTGCTCGATGCCCCGGCGATCGTCTCCTGGAAACTCCCCGGCAACCGCTACGGGTGCTTGGAGGTCGTGAACTCGCCCGAGCTGCTGGTGGAGACCCGTCATTACGCGCAGGATGACCGCATCGAGATTACCGGGACGAAAGGCGTCATCTGGGTGACACGGGGGCACGGGCAGATGCTCGACGTGCCGCCCGTCCTGCTCTACCGCGATCGGCAGGTGCGTGCCTTCTCCGACATGCCGGTGGGCTGGGAGCAGAGCTTTATGAACTCGACCAACCATTTCGTCAATGCGTATTTCAAAGGAGAGCCGCCACTGCTGACTGGCGAGCAGGGCTGCGAAGTGTTGCGCTTCGCTCTGGCGGCGCAGGAATCGGCCAAGACAGGCCAGGCAGTGAGAGTGTGAAAGAGGCCCTCATGGAACTGACTGGTGCAGAGCTTGTCGTGGAGATGCTGCTTCGTGAGCAGGTCCCCTATGCCATTGGCATAGCTGGCCACGGGAACCTGGCGTTGGTCGATGCACTGCGGCGGCGTCGTCCGCAGATCCAGGTCATCATGCCGCGCCACGAACAGGCGGCCGTGCACATGGCCGATGGCTACTACCGAGCCAAAGGCGAGCCCCTGGCGGTGTTCACTTCCATCGGGGCGGGGGCTGCGAACACGGCCATCGGCCTGGCCACCGCCTACGTGGATTCGATCCCAGTGCTCCTGCTCATCGGTGAGACCCACACCTACATGCGTGGCGTGGGCGTGTTGCAGGAGATCGAGCGCCAGTACTGGTCGGATATGCCACGCATGCTCTACCCTGCGGTGAAGCGGGCGTGGCATATCGACGCGGCCGGGCAGCTTCCGCGCGCGTTGAGCCAGGCCTTCAACGTGATGTGCACCGGCCGGCCAGGGCCGGCGCTGGTTGACCTGCCGATGGATGTGCAGGGCGACCTGGTGTCGCTGCCCGAGCTGCCCGAGCCTCGAAAGCGTCGGCCCCATGAGCGCCCGGCGGGGAACCCTCAGGCCATCGAGAGGGCGGCGGAGATGCTGCTGGCAGCTCGCCGGCCCGTGATCCTGGCAGGCGGTGGTGTGATCCTTTCTGCGGCCGAAGCGGAACTGCGCCGGCTGGCCGAACACCTCGGAGCCTGCGTGGTGACGAGCATGCAGGGAAAGAGCGCCTTTCCCGAGGATCATCCGCTCTATGCCTGGCACATGGGTGCGAATGGCACCACCTGTGGCAACCACATGACGACCACGGCCGACGTGCTGCTAGCGGTCGGCACGCGATTCGCCGACAAGGCGGCCTGCTCCTACCGGCCTGGCGCGTCGTTTCGCATCCCACCGACTCGCCTGATCCACGTCGACATCGACCCGTTCGAGATTGGCAAGAACTATCCTGTGGAGGTCGGCATTGTGGGCGACGCCAAGGTGGTGCTCGGCGCCCTGGCCGACGCTGTAGAGGCGCTGGCCCCTGCGAGGGCATGGCAGGATGCGCCCTACACCCGGGAGATCGCCGCAGAGGTGGCCCGGTGGAGGCAGGCGAACTGCGTGGCCCGCGAAACCGACCGCACGCCGGTGACGATGGGGCGAGCCATCGCCGAGGTGCGCAAGGTCCTGCCGCCAGAGGGAATCGTCCTCAGCTCCTCGGGGAACGTGCAGGCCCAGGTCTTCCAGGAGATGCCGTTCACCAAGCCGCGGACCTACCTTTCGGCGGGCGGCTTCAGCACGATGGGTTGGGCTTTCCCTGCTGCGATGGGCGCCAAGCTTGCCGTACCTGAGGCGCCTGTGGTGGCCATGGTTGGCGATGGTGACTTTTTGATGACCTTCCAGGAGATCGCCACTGCGGTGCAGTACAACATCCCGGTTGTGGGGGTCGTCCTCAACAACATGGGCTGGCAGGCCATCCGCGACCTGCAGATTGCCAGCCTGGGTCCAGACGCGGTGTATGCGACCATGTTCGAGCGCGGTGAGGAGCCGATCACGCCCCACATCGCCGACGCCGCTCGGGCGTTCGGCGCCCACGGCGTGCGCATCAGCCAGCCCGAGGAGGTGGGACCGGCCCTGCGCGAGGCTCTGTCGCTGTGCAGGCCAGCGGTCATCGAAGTGATGGTCGACACAGAGCCCGGCTCGTCGGGCGGGCTCACACCTGGGTGGTGGGATGTCCCGGTGCCCGGCTATCTGACCGAGCGACGCCGGCGCTACGAGCAGGAACGACGCGAGGAGCGGCTATTATGAGGGAGCTGCCGCTCCTCGGGGGGTGAACCATGAGAATCGCGGTGGTCAGCGAGACTTCGGCGGCCGACAAGAACGCTGACATCGTTGCTAGCCTGGAGGGGCGTGGGCACCAGATCATCAACGCCGGGATGAAGCGGAGTCGCGAGCAGCCCGAGCTTCAATACATCCACACTGGCCTGATGGCTGCCATCCTGCTGAACCTCGGACGGGCGGACCTCGTCGTCGGCGGCTGTGGGACAGGGCAAGGGTTCCTCAACGCTGCCATGCAGTACCCAGGGGTGTTCTGCGGGCACATTCTCACGCCCCTCGATGCCTGGCTGTTCGCTCAGATCAACGGAGGCAACTGCATCTCTCTGAGCCTCAACCAGGGATATGGCTGGGCCGGAGCTGTGAACCTCTCGATGATTTTCGACGCGCTGTTCAGCGTGGAGAGGGGCGCTGGTTATCCAGAGCACCGCAAGGCAGCACAGAGGGAGTCGCGTGAGACCCTCGCCAGGATATCTCAGGTGGCGCACCGGCCTTTTGCGGAGATTATCGCCATGTTGCCGGGGGGCGTGATTCGCCCCGTGATCGACTACCCGGGCATGAAGGCACTCATCGATGTGGATTCTCTCACCGGCGAACTCAGAGACGCCTTCTTGCGAGTGGGCGCCGGACAATAGGGGCAGGCTCAGGGGTGATGACGGATGGGTGAGGATGCCGAACGCATCGCTCTGCTCGAGGCACAGGCCAAAGCCGTGCGGCGCGCGGTGGTGGAGATGATCGCGGCCGCCGGTTCTGGCCACCCCGGTGGGGGGCTCTCGGCCGTCGAGATCGTGACTGTGCTCTACTTCCGCGTGTTGCGCGTGGACCCCACTCGGCCGCGATGGGAGGAACGCGACCGCTTTGTCCTTTCCAAGGGGCATGGCTCGGCGGCCCTGTATGCGGCGCTGAGCCTGCGCGGCTTTTTCTCGCCGGAAGAGTTCCGTCGCTTCCGCCAGACCGGTGGCCTTTTGCAGGGACACCCCGACATGCGCAAGGTGCCCGGCGTCGACATGTCGAGTGGTTCGCTGGGTCAGGGCCTCTCGGCCGCGCTGGGCATGGCCCTCGCGGCGCGCTATCTCGGCCGTTCCTATCGCACCTACGTGCTTCTCGGCGATGGGGAATGTCAGGAGGGGCAGATCTGGGAAGCGGCCATGGCCGCTGCCCACTGGAAGGTGGACAACCTGACGGCCATCCTCGACTACAACCGCGTTCAGCTGGATGGCCCGGTCGGCGACATCATGGAACTCGAGCCGCTGGCCGCCAAGTGGCAGGCCTTTGGGTGGGAGGTCATCGACTGCCCCGACGGGCATTCCATTGGTGGGCTGCTGCACGCCTTGGAAGTGGCGCGCACGGTCCAGGGGCGCCCGGCGATCATCATCGCCCGCACGGTCAAGGGTAAGGGAGTCTCGTTCATGGAGCACCAGGCTGCCTGGCATGGCGTGTCGGATCCCAGCCGGCTGCCCGAGGCGGTGCGGGAGGTCTGTGGGGGATGAGGCCTCTGGACAGACTGGCGATGCGCGATGCGTTCGCGCAGGCGGCCATCGAGGCGGCCGAACGGTTGCCCAACCTGATCGTTCTGGATGCCGACGTCTCCAAGTCGACCAAGTCTTCGGTGTTCGCCCAGGTGTTTCCGAACCGTTTTCTCAATGTGGGCATTGCCGAGCAGAACATGGTGAGCATCGCCGCTGGGCTGGCGGCCGCCGGCATGATCCCGGTGGTCAACACCTTCAGCATGCTGCTATCGATGCGCGCTCTCGACCAAATCCGCCAGTCGGTAGCGTACACGCGCCTCAACGTCAAGATCATGGGGCACTATGGTGGTTACTCGGCCGGCCCCGAAGGGCCCACACACCACGCCATCGAGGACCTGGGCATCATCCGTTCTCTGCCCAATATGACCTTGCTGGTTCCGTGCGACGCCACTGAGGCGCGGGCGGCTTTCCACGCAGCCGTCGCAAGCGACGGGCCATGTTACCTCCGCCTGTGCCGCAACCCCGTGCCGCGCGTGCTCGAGGCGCCGCAGCCTTTTGTGATTGGCCAGGGCTATCAGCTGCGCGGTGGTTGGGACCTGACCATCGTGGCGATGGGCGTCATGGTGGCGCGCGCCCTGGAGGCGGCTGACCTGCTGAGCGCTCGCGGAATCGATGCGCGGGTGGTGGCTATGCCTTCGCTCAAGCCCCTCGACCGGGCCCTGGTCGAGCGGGCTGCCCGCGAGACAGGGGGCATCGTGACCGCCGAGGAACACAACATCTATGGCGGCTTGGGGAGCGCAGTGGCAGAGGTGGTCGCCGAGACGGCGCCTGTGCCCGTGGAACGTGTTGCCATCCGGGATTGTTTTGCAGAGTCGGGCGACTATTTCGAGCTGCTCGACAAGTATGGACTTGGCGTGCGGGATATCGAGGCCGCTGCGGAGCGCGTGCTGCGGCGGAAGATGGACGCCCGGGTCTAGGTGTGGGAGGCAAGCTATGACCATCAAGACTATGCAGAACCTGATCGCTGGCGAATGGCAGCCGTCGCAAAGCGAGGAAGCCCGCGAGGTGCTGAACCCGGCTACCAATGAACCCCTGGCTCGCATTCCTGTGTCGACGGTGGAGGAAGCGAACCGCGCGGTGGAGGCTGCGCAGGAAGCGTACTGGAGTTGGCGCTCGACGCCTCCCGTGAGCCGTGCCCGCTACATGTTTCGGCTGAAGCAGCTGTTCGAAGACAGCTTTGAAGAGTTGGCCGAGCTGACGACAAAGGAGAACGGGAAGACCATCGACGAGGCCCGCGGCGAGGTGCGGAGAGCGATCGAGAACGTCGACGTGGCCTGCGGCATGCCATCGCTCATGATGGGTTACAACGCCGAGGATGTGGCGGAGGGCATCGATACGGTGGCGATTCGGCAGCCGCTTGGGGTATTCGTGCACCTGGCCCCATTCAACTTTCCGGCGATGGTGCCCTACTGGTTCATCCCCTATGCCCTGGCCAGTGGCAACACCTTCGTTCTCAAGCCTTCCAGCCAGACCCCCCTCACCCAGAACCGCATGGCCGAGCTGTTGCAGGAAGCCGGGCTTCCGGAGGGCGTATTCAACCTGGTCCATGGCTCAGCCGAGGTAGCCGATGCTCTCATGGCTCACCCCCTGGTCAAGGGTGTGACCTTTGTGGGGTCGACGCCGGTAGGAAAACACGTGTACGCCTACAGCAGCGCGCATGGGAAGCGGGCCCTGGTGCAGGGTGGCGCCAAGAACTTTCTGGTGGTCATGCCCGATGCGGACCTGCCGCGCACGGTCGCTGCCATCATGACCTCGGCCTTTGGCTGCGCCGGCCAACGCTGCCTGGCGGGGTCGGTGATTCTGGCTGTGGGCGGCATCGAGAGGGACCTGACTCCGGCGCTGCTCGATGCAGCGGCACGCATCAGGGTCGGCTATGGGCTCGATGAAAGCACCCAGATGGGCCCGGTGGTCTCGCGCGAGGCCTTGGCAAAGATCCATGGCTACATCGACCAGGGGGAGAAAGAGGGCGCAAGGCTGCTGCTCGATGGGCGAGGCATACAGGTGCCTGGGTTCCCCAACGGCAACTTTGTCGGCCCGACCATCTTCGATCAGGTCACGCCCAGCATGGCTATCGCCAAGGAAGAGATCTTTGGGCCGGTGCTCGGCATTGTGGCGGTGCAGAACCTCGATGAGTGCTACCGTATCATCGAGCAGAACCCGTTCGGCAATGCGGCCAGCATCTTCACCGCTTCCGGTGGCGCCGCACGCGAGTTCTCGTACCGGGTGGCGTGCGGCAATATCGGGGTGAACATTGGCATCGCCGCGCCTATCGCCTTTTTCCCCTTCGGTGGCATGAAGGATTCCTTCTTTGGCGTGCTGCATGGCCAGGGGCAGGATGCGGTCGAATTCTTCACAGACAAGAAGATCGTCATCAGCCGTTGGTTCTAGAGGGGACATCGGATGGAACTGAGCACTTTTGGGGCTATCTGCAAGTTCGCGATGGAGCTGGAAAAGGCTGCGGCCGAGTTCTACGCGCGGCTGGCGCGGGATGCCAGCCCTGACCGGCGGGCGCAGTTCGAGGCGTTGGCCCAGGCTCACAGCAGGCGGATGAAGATGGCCGAGCAGGCGCGGCGCGAGCTCGTGACCGAAATGATCCTGGAGCCCATCCATGGCCTCTCTGACGACATGTGGGAGCTTGCGCCGGGCGCTACGCCGGGAGAATTGGAGGCGAGAATCGCAAGCTTTTACTGCGCGGCGGCCGACAAGGTGAGCATCCCCCAGGCGGGGCGCTTCTTCCGCAAGCTGGTTCACGAGAGCGAGAAGCTGGTGCAGGAGGCGCAGGCGCTGGCGTAGTCCCGGCTGCATGCGTTGCCTATCCCGTACCGGGTGGGGCGTGTTCTGTATAGAGGACATGCCACGCGCGGCACGGTCGGCGTTTCACTCGACCGAGGAGGCATCACGTGACCAAGCTGCCCGCCCGCACCAAGGTCCTCTACGGTCTCGCTGACGGTGGCCTCGCGCTGCTGACGGCCACGATCCAGTTCTTCATGCTCAGCTACTTCTCCGATGTGTTGCGCTACGACCCGGCCATCGTCGGCATGGCGCTGATGGTGGGCAAGCTCACCTGGGACGCCATCAACGACCCGCTCTTCGGCTACTTCTCCGACCGGACCAAGAGCCGCTGGGGCCGGCGCCGGCCCTACCTGCTCTTCGGCGCCGTACCCCTGGGCCTGGTCACCTGGTTGCTCTTCTCAATGCCGCCTGGCCTGGCCGGTGCCGCTGCCTTTGTGGCCGTGTTGGGCTCGTTCCTGCTCCACGACACCCTGCAGACGGCGGTCAACGTGCCCTACTCGGCCCTCACGCCCGAGCTGACCCCCGACTATGACGAGCGCACCAGCCTCTCCACGGTGCGCATGATCTTTAGCGTCGTGGGCTATATCCTGGGCGGCGCCATGACCACCCTCATTGCCGGCCTCTTCCGCGATGGCCTCGGCTGGAGCGAACCTGCCGCCTACTCCGGCATGGGCGCCGTCTTTGGCGTCGTCGTCGCCGTCACCGTGCTGACCACGGCCCTCAGTGTGCGCGAGCGGCCCCCATCCGAGGTGCAGCCCTCCAAGCTCGCGCCCTGGCCGGCGTTTGTTGAGAGCCTGCGCAACCGCCCCTTCATGTCGCTCATGGCGGCCCAGTTCATCTCCAGCTATGCCTTCACCACGCTCACCAGCTTGCTGCCGTTCTTCCTCATCTACCAGCTGGAGATGGAGAGCCAGGTACCCGCCGTCATGCTCGCCATGCTGGGCACCACTGGCCTCTTCCTCTACCCCGCCCGCTGGGTGGCCGGCCGCATCAACAAGGGGCCCACCTATGCCCTGGGCCTGTTCATCGCTTCTCTGGCCGTCATCGCCACCTTCTTCCTGCCCCACAGCCCCACCCCCCTGGTCTACGTGGCCGCCGTCGTCGCCGGGGTTGGCTTCTCCGTGCAGTGGGTCTGCCCCTGGAGCATGATGCCCGACGTCATCGAGTATGACGAGCTGCGCACCGGCGAGCGCCGAGAAGGGGTCTACTACGGCCTGTGGAACTTTCTGACCAAGTTCACCAGCGCCCTGGGTGTCGCCACCAGCGGCTGGGCACTGAAGCTGTTTGGCTATGTGCCTAACGTCGCCCAGACGCCCCGCGCCCTCCTGGGCATCCGCATCTTTTTCGCCCTGGCGCCCGCGATCGCGCTGCTCATCAGTCTGCCCATCCTGGTTCGCTACCCGATCACCCGCCGCAGCCACGCCGAACTGCGCGCCAGGTTGGCCGGTGGCGCCGGCGCCGCCCAGGCGTAAACGCCGGCTGTTTGCGAGCCGGGCGGTCGCCTGTTGTGCAGACAGGGCTTGGCGCTGCCTGGTCACCTTAGCCGCTTTCGCTCCAACACGGCCTGAACTGCTGCCGCACATCATCGATTCTGGCCCCCACGACCTCGATTTGCCGCAGTTGGTTCGTCCCCAACCCCAGTCCGTGCGCCAGTTCGAGGTGGCTGTCGGCATTGACGAAGGGCGGGTTGGGGTAGCTGGCCGCCGGGTCGAAGCCCATGACGGCGGTGGCCACGGCGTCGGCGGCGACGGGGTCCTTGCCGGCCACGAGGACGCCGG